>Ga0209697_10000309_pt1 | contig 79371 bp, 67 predicted proteins | sample AliMusrvi5mmetaG_FD_184115 | JGI IMG/M metagenome (GOLD analysis project Ga0209697, IMG submission 184115) | Freshwater lake bacterial and archeal communities from Alinen Mustajarvi, Finland, to study Microbial Dark Matter (Phase II) - Alinen... | ecosystem: Environmental > Aquatic > Freshwater...
GTATTATTATCGGCTTTTTAAATCAGAATTTTTCTCAGGCGACCATGATTGCCTATGAAGGATTTGATTATCCTACCAGATCAAGTCTGAATGGTCTGAATGGTGGCACCGGTTGGAAGGGGGCTTGGTTTGGTGGAAAGGCCAATGCGGGAAGTCTCATTGTAGATCCCAATATGACTTTTACCGGTTTGACTACCTCTGGAAAGAAGTCGCAACAAAAAGGAGATGATGTTCGCATCTTTCGCTATATGGACATGGAACGGTCGGAACTCGCTTCATTGGTTGCAGATGGAACCCACGGCAAAGCGCTGGGTAAACCCGGGACCACAGTGTGGGTTTCATTTTTAATTGCCTGCACCTCCTATCCCAAGTTAGCGCATGGTGGAATCCATTTCATGGATGGCGTTGAATTGGGTGAGAATTATAAGAAAACTCAGCGGCTCCAATTGGGACGGCAAAATATGGGAACGCATTGGCTACTGGTTCGTGTCGATCAAGGCGGGCCGGCGGCTGGCAAGTGGGATGGCACAGTGACCTCAGATGCGACCGTTCGATTGCTAGTGTATCGGTTTGATTTCAAAGACACTTCTGCCGAAGGGTGGATGTGGGTTGACCCGATTCCGGGACAAGCTCCCAATGACGGAAAGGCGGATTTACATGCTCCAAAAATTGCCAAATTTTTCATGAACGCCATCAATGTCGGCTCCGGTGGGGGAGCCACTTTTGATTTTGATGAGCTAAGGATTGGGACTACATTCAAAGACGTTGCTCCTCAAAAGTAAAAGGTTAAAAATTCTCCGGTCGTGATGTTTGTCCGGGCTTCCAATCTTCCGGTGCTATGCTACATTTCCGCGCACAATGCCGGAACCAATTGTTCAGATTCGAGAGCTAACCAAGTTTTATCGCCACGGTGAAATCGAAGTCACCGCGCTCGATTGTGTCTCGCTTGATATTCATGACGGTGAGTTTGTAGCGTTGATGGGGCCGAGCGGTTCCGGTAAGAGCACGTTGCTGCATATCATCGCGGGACTCGACCAAGCGACGACCGGCGATTGCATCGTGCGTGGTGTGAATGTTGGCAATCTGAGTGAAACCGAATTGGCGGACTGGCGAAATACGCATGTCGGATTTGTTTTCCAAACTTTCAATCTCATCCCGGTTTTAACAGCATTTGAGAATGTAGAATTGCCGTTGTTACTGACGAAATTGTCTGCCGGCGAGCGTCGCGAACATGTCACCGCGGCGCTAGAGCTGGTTGGGTTGAGAGACCGGTCAAAGCATTTGCCCCGGCAAATGTCCGGTGGTCAGGAACAGCGTGTCGCCATTGCCCGTGCGCTTGTGACTGATCCGACGCTTGTGGTGGCGGATGAACCGACCGGTAATCTCGACGCGCATTCGGCTCAGGAAGTGTTGACCTTGCTCCAGACTTTAAATCGCCAAGCCGGGAAGACGATTATTTTGGTCACACATGATCCGAAAGCGGCGGCGTTTGCACAGCGAACCATTCATCTGGAAAAGGGACAATTACTTAACGGTAATGGACAATCGCTGTGACCATTCCTGGATTCATTCTACGCAATGCGCTCCGCAACAAACGGCGCCTAGGACTGACGGTGTTGAGCGTGGCGCTGTCGCTGTTTTTGTTTACGACGTTGCAGACCGCTTTGCATGAACTCACGCAGCCGCCAACTTCGGAAGATGCGGCCTTGCGAATTGTGGTTCGCAACAAGGTGTCGCTGGCAAATGTCTTACCGGCAAAATACCGGTCACGGTTGGAGCGAATGCCGGGCGTCAGGCACGTGATGAAATTGACGTGGTTCGGTGGGATTTACAAAGACAAGGCAAACTTTTTTCCGCAATTTGCCGTGGATTCCGAGCAACTCTTTCCGGTCTTCAGCGAAGCCGAGATTGATGCCAAGCAAATTCAGGATTTTCTGAAAGAGAAAAATGCGTGCGTCGTCGGGAACAAAACGATGGAACGTTTTGGTTGGAAGATTGGCGACCGGATTACGTTGCAAGGAACGCTTTGGCCGTGCGACCCGGAGTTGATTATTCGCGGTGTGTACCGGAAGGGAATCGACATGACCAATTTGTTTTTCCATCATGAATATTTCGATGAGTTGATGGGAAACAAAGGATTGGTTGGCACGTATTGGATTCGTGCGGAGAATGCCGACAGCGTGTCGGATTTAATTGAACGCATCGACCGGACCTTTGCGAATTCTGACGCCGAGACGAAAACCGAAACCGAACGCGCATTCCAACTCGGTTTCGTCTCCATGTTCGGAAATATCAAAGTACTTCTCGGTTCAATCAGCACGGTGATTGTCTTCACGATGATTTTGGTGACGGCGAGCACGATGAGCATGGCCATCCGGGAGCGTTCGCGCGAAATCGCCATCCTCAAGGCGGTCGGGTTTGATGGTTGGCAAATTTTTGGGCTGATTTTAGCGGAGTCATTTGGCTTGGCTGTCGCCGGTGGAGTCATCGGTTGTGGCGGCGCGGCATTTTTGTACCGGAACATTGATATTTACTCGTTGTCGCACGGTGTGCTGCTGAAGCTGGATGTTACGCCGGCCATTCTCGCGGCCGGTATGACGGTGGCAGCGATACTCGGAATTGTCAGTTGTCTTAGGCCGGCATACACGAGCATCCAGACAACGGTTGTGGCGGGCTTGAAGGAGCTGGACTGATGGCGGTTCCGCTCCGGTACAATTTGCGAAATTTGGTTGTGCGTTGGCGCTCGACCATTACCACCGCATTAGGAATCGCATTGGTCGTTGCGGTCTTCGTGATGGTGATGTCGCTCGCACGCGGATTAGCGGCGACCTACATCAGCACCGGCGATCCGCGCAATCTGCTGGTGTTGCGCAAAGGTTCAACGGCGGAATCGAGTAGCCAAATTACTCGCGACGAAGTGCGGCAAATCCGGTATCTCGCTGGCATTGAACGTGACGCCGCCGGTGAGCCGATTGCCTCGCCCGAAATTCAAGTCTTGGTGCAAATGGAGCGCATCGACAAGACTGGTACGGCGCATGTATTGGTGCGTGGTCTTGGGCTGGTCGGTATCGAATTGCGTCCGCAAATCAAAATTCGGGAAGGACGAATGTTCCGGCAAGGCCTGAATGAATGCATTGTCAGTCAGCGTATCGCCCAACGATTTGCGCATTGCCGGATTGGCGACCGGTTTGCTGGTGGCAAGGCGCAATGGACAGTCGTCGGAATTTTTGATGCGGCGAAGACGGCGTATGAATCCGAAATTTGGCTGGATGCCGACGAAGCGCGCGATGCGTTTAACCGGTCGTTCTACGGTTCGATTCTGCTGCGACCGATTGCGGATGCGGCAGCAGTGGCAACGTTGACCAATCGAATTGAATTCAACCGCGACTTGAGTGTGCGGGTCTTACCGGAGACGGAATATTACAAAGAGCAGACCAATACCGGTGCGCCAATCCAATTTCTCGGAAGTTTTCTGGCGATTATCATGAGCATCGGCGCGGTGTTTTCGGCGATGAATACGATGTACGCCACCGTCGGTGCGCGCATTCGCGAAATCGGAACGCTTCGCGTGTTGGGCTATAAACGCCGGGACATCTACGTTTCATTCATGATTGAGTCCGTTTTACTGGCGCTGCTCGGCGGCGCGCTGGGTTGTGTTTTTTCGTTGCCAATGAATGGCATCGCAACCGGGACCTTAAGTTGGAATTCATTTACCGAAGTGGCGTTTGAATTTCGAATCACCGGCGAGCTGTTGCTGAAGGGAATGGCCTTCGCATTGGTAATGGGCATGCTGGGGGGATTGCTGCCGGCCCGGCTGGCCGCTCGCAAACCAGTGCTTGACGCTTTGCGTTCAATATGAGCATTTTCTAAACGACAATGACAACATCCAGCGATCAATTGAAGCGGTTAACCATCCCAGCGGAAAAGAAAATTCGCCGCCGGAGTGGACCGGTCATTATGGTGTTGATTGCCGGTGGCATATTGTTTGGCACCGCCGCAGTTTATTTATTCACGCGACACAACGACAGTCAGCCTGTTCCTAGTAAAGCCAGCATCGTTCCCGTACCGGTGCTGCCGCCAAAATCTGGCGACGCCGTATTGACAGTTAGTGGCTATATTATTCCGCGAGCGCGCATCGAAATCACGCCACGGTTTCAAGGCATCGTCCACTGGATTGGTGTGAAGAAAGGTGACCGCGTCAAAAAAGGCGATGTCATGGTGCGCCTCGAAGACGATGAATACCGGTCGCAATACGACAAGGCCGCCGGTCAACAAGCGTTGGCCGAAGCGAATCTTCTCAGCACCGAGACGACTCTCAATCGCCAAGTCGATTTAGCCAAAAGCAATGTGCAAAGCCAGCAGGCGTTGGACGATGCTCGCCGGGCGCGCGATGCCGCCAATGCGGAACTCCGCATCGCGAAAAGCCAAGTGGCACTTGCGCAAACCTATCTCGACTGGTGCGTCATCCGGGCGCCGATTGATGGCACGATTTTGGAAAAACTTGTCGAGCCAGATGAACTCGTCGTCCCGCAAAGTTTCGGCGGCACACGCGGGCCGAGCACGGCGCTGGTTTCGCTGGCCGACTTGAACGATTTGCAGGTTGAGATTGATGTCAATGAAGCGGATCTCTCGAAGTTACATTTGCAACAGCGTTGCCGGGTCAGTCCGGAGGCTTATCCTGAAAAGAAATATACCGGCTTCGTCACCGAAATTGCTCCGGAGGCCAATCGGTCCAAGGGAACGTTGCAGGTCAAAGTTCAAATCGAAAATCCAAACGGCTTTCTGACACCGGAATTGACTGCGCGAGTTGAGTTTCTCGCTGATTAATCTTATGAGCCAAATCCAACGCCAACCGGTTAGTTCTAGCGACATTGCCGGTATCGGTTATGACGTCGCGACGCAGACTCTTGAAATTGAATTTCACGCCACCGGCGTCTACCGGTACTTCTCTGTGCCGGTAGAAATCGCCACGACCATTCAGAGTACGCCATCGCCCGGTAAGTATTTTCTCCAGAATATCAAAGGCAAGTTCGCTTGGGAAAAAGCTTCGTCGTAGCTTTAAGCCGCGCCCAGCAATTGCAGCGTCTGATACACCAAAAACGATCCCGAGTACGCCAACACCGTCATGTACACCAGCTGGAACGCCGGCCACTTAAAGCTGTTAGTTTCCCGGCGCGTGATTGCCTGTGTCGAGAGACATTGCATCGCGAGAACATAGAAAACCAACAGACTTGCACAGGTCGCAGTCGTAAAAACTTTACTGCCATCCGACCGTTCGGCGCGCCGGAGGGAGTCGTAAAGCGATTCCGGATCTTTCTCCGCCGCTTCTTCGCCGACGCCGTACACCACCGCCAACGTTGAGACGATTACCTCGCGGGCGGCAAACGAACTCAAAATTCCAATTCCAATTTGCCAATCAAAACCCAACGGCCGCAATACCGGCTCAATCCAATGTCCAGCTCGTCCCGCTGCTGAATTTGCCAATGCAGAATGCGCTATCAGCCGCTCAGCTTGTTCTTTCAATACTTCGGAGTTTTCCGCAGCAGCACGTTGCTGGAGTGCGATTGCCTCCGGTGGTGGTGTGCTCTTTGGATATGTTGCCAACACCCATAACAAAATCGAAATAAACAAAATTACCGTGCCGGCTTTGCGCAGAAACACCCACGCTCGGTCCAGCATCATCAATGTCGCCGTGCGCAGGCTTGGTTGCTTGTAGCTCGGTAATTCCAAGACTAGCGGACGCGTTTCACCTTTCAAAATCGTTCGTTTCAAAACCAACGCCGTGCCAATCGCCGCTAGCAATCCCAAGGCATACGCGCCGGTAAAAATCAGCGATGCGCGCCAGGCGTTGTGTGGAAATAACAGAGCCGCCAACATGCTGTACACCGGGATTCGTGCCGAACACGAGATTAGCGGCACCGCTAAAATCGTCACGAGCCGGTCGCGTTTGTCTTCGATGACGCGGGTCGCCATAATCGCCGGTACTGCGCAGGCGTGCGCCGATAGCAATGGCACAAATGCTTTACCGGGTAAGCCAACTTGGCGCATCAGCCGGTCCATGACAAATGCTGCCCGCGCCAGATAGCCGGTGTCTTCCAGTAGCGACAGACAAAAAAACAAAACTCCGATCTGTGGCAAAAATACCAAGACGCCACCGACGCCACCGATTACGCCTTTGACTAACAGATTTCGCAAATCGCTTTCTGGCATCCGTTGCGCAATCCAGCTGCCGATATGGCTGAATAATCCATCGATTAAATCCATCGGGATATGTGCAATCTGAAAAATCAGAAAGAACACAGCCAGCATTACTGCAAAAAACGCCACCACGCCAATAATTGGATGCGTGAACCAAGCATCCAGTCGTTCGGTCCAGATGTTTGGCTGACTGTCACCGGCGTGCACGCACCGGCTGGTGACAGCATCTGCCCAAGCATACCGGTTCTGAAACCGGCAGCCATCGCAAGTGCCGCATGCGTTGGTCGGCTTAGAAATTTCGAGCTGTCGAAGCGTTGCGCGTAATTCGTCGAGACCACGACCAGAACGCGCCACCACCGCCACCACCGGACAGCCTAGCTCTTCTGCCAGAGTAGCGGCGTTCACGCGAATGCCAGCGGCTTCCGCCAAGTCCACCATGTTCAGCGCCACAACCACCGGTAATTGCATTTCTAAAATCTGGCCGATGATGAACAAGCTGCGATTCAGATTCATCGCATCTGCCACAACAATCACGCCATCTGGTTTTCCGTTTTTTAATGCGTCGAGCGCCACGCGTTCGTCTTCCGACGAAGCGTTGAGGTCGTAGAAACCAGGTAAGTCCAGCAACTCGACCGATTCTCCATCGAGTTCAAATCGCCCGAGCCGGTGCTCGACAGTTGTGCCCGGATAGTTTGACGTTTGCGCACGGAGGCCAGTCAGCGCATTAAACAACGTGGTTTTGCCGCAGTTGGGATTACCGGCGAGTGCGAATTTCATTTTATCGGTGCTCCACCAGAATGTGTTGTGCAAGTCGACTTGATACGCCAACTCGTGCGCCGAGAAAACGAAGAATCAGCGGATTGCCGTGCCGGACAACTTCCACTTCACGTCCGAGACATAAACCCATCGCCATCAACCGGTGGAGCGATTCGTCGTTGCTTTCAATTTGCCGAACCACCGCGCGTGAGCCGGTGGGTAATTGGTCTAACCGGTGCCGGTGTAATGGCGGTGCAGTTTTCATGCGCGGCGACCTTGCCGGAATTTTACGAGCCACTGCGCCAGACGAACGCCGGTGCGTTGGCTGAGTAAATGTTCGATTTTGCAGCTATCCACTTCAGCGTAACGTTCGCCAACGCCAAGCACGGTCGTTAAGAATGATTTGATCACAGTTTTTTTTGTCTGAATGTCGCGCACTAACAACCGGCCACGCGGCGATAATTTCACCATTCGATTCTCGCCGGTCATCACCAAACCGCGTTTCTTCAGCGACCGGAGGTTGATGGACACCGTGCCGCGCGTCACGCCTAAATCTTGCGCGATATCTGTGACGCGTGCCCAGCCGCCATACTTCGCGCCCAGTTCTTGAATCGCTCGCAAATGATGCGCCGCGCTGTGCGTTAGCTGATTCGCTTCAAAGTGTTTCCAAGTTTCCACGGCAGAAGTATCGCCGGTTTGTTTGATATGTCAAACAGTTACCGGCGCTCGACTTTTTTCTCTCGGCCGGTATGCTAGTGCCGTGCAACATTTAGTGGATGCATTTCTGGATTACGTGACTGTTGAACGCGGGTTAGCTGCCAACACCCGGCGCGCCTACCGGGAAGACCTCGCGGAATTTACGGGTTTCCTCCGGCGACATCAAGTTGAGCAGGCGATTGCCATTGACCAGTCACTTATCACCGTATTTTTACTGGAACAACGCAAGCCGGGTCTCACTGCTCGTGGTCATGCGCGTGAAACCGGTTTGTCGGTTCGTAGCGTTACGCGACGATTGGCAGCGGTGCGGATGTTTTTCCGGTTTCTCGTGCGTGAGAAATTGCTTGCCGCCGATCCGACGCAGAATATCGATACGCCGAAGTTCGGACATTCGCTGCCGCAGGTTCTCGACTACTCGGAAGTCGAACAATTGCTTGCCGCACCCAATCTGGAGACAAAACTCGGTCTGCGTGACAGGGCATTGCTAGAATTGATGTACGCCAGTGGCTTGCGCATCAGCGAAGTTGCCAAGCTGAAATTGAGTGAGTTAAATCTCGATGCTGGTTTTCTCCATACCACCGGTAAAGGCAACAAAGAACGAATCGTACCGGTGGGGAAAACCGCCGGTGACTGGTTGCACCGGTATCTGGCCGAAGTTCGGCCGCGTTTAGGGCGCAATAATCAAACACGGGCGGAAGTATTTCTTTCCACACGCGGCGAACGGTTAAGCACGAAAACCATTTGGTACTGGGTCAAAAAATATGCGCGGGTTGCTGGGATTGCCAAAAACATCAAGCCGCACACGCTCCGGCACAGTTTTGCTACGCATTTACTGAACAACGGCGGCGACCTGCGTGTGATTCAGGAAATGCTCGGCCACGCTGACATTGCGACGACGCAGATTTATACGCATGTCGATCAGGCACGATTGAAAGAGGCACATTACCGATTTCACCCCCGGTCAGGCCGGCGTCAGTAATTTTGAACTCGATTATTTCACCGGTCATCACTATCTTTTAATTGTCGCAGTTGGATTTCTACTCCGAATTAGTTCGAGGTTAAAATCCCACCGCAAACTGGTAAAAATTCATGCACGCGCAGCAATTGCAGAAAATTATTGGGCATCCATTCAAAAATCCGAAACTCTTTCAGGAAGCACTCACACATCCGTCGCTCGCGCACGAGTATGCGGACGGTTCCATGGCGCACAATCAGCGGTTGGAATTTCTGGGTGATGCCGTATTGCAGTTAATTCTCACCGACAGGATTTACGAACAGTATCCGACTTTCCCGGAAGGTAAGCTCACGCAGGTTCGTGCGCATCTTGCTAACCGGCACACTTTGTACCGGCGCGCGCAGGCGATTAATCTCGGTGAATATTTATTGCTGGGCAAAGGTGAAGAATCCAGCGGTGGCCGGCAACGTCTTTCCAATTTAGCTGATGCATTTGAGGCGTTGCTCGGGGCGATTTATCTCGACGGTGGAATTCGCGCGGCGCGAAAGTTTGTAAATCAACAGTTTATTGACGAATTAAAAGAAGTGCGGGAAACGGCTGCCCGGCAAAATCCCAAAGGGCGTTTGCAGGAGTTTCTCCAAGCAGATTCCTCTGCCAATCCGCATTACCGGGTGGTTCAGGAATCTGGGCCGGACCACAGCAAGCACTTCGAGGCGATTGTTGAATGGGGCGGGCGCGAAATCGGGCGGGGGACTGGCTCCAGTAAAAAACTGGCGGAGATTGCCGCCGCTGAAGCTGCGCTCAATGTGCTCGAGCCGTTACCGGAGTAATCGCTCGTACAGTGCGCGTAATCGGCCGGTTGCGTGCCGGTACGCACTCAAGAATGAACCCGCATCTGGAAAGCCCATCCGTTTTGCCAATTGCGCCCGTTCGTGTTCATCCACCGGCAGATGTGAGACGCTAGTATTCTCGATACGCCGCAAGGTTGTTTCGATGGTTCTCAAAAATAGATAATGCCGGCGCAGTTGGACCGCTTCATTTTCTTCCAGTAAGCCGAGTGCCGTTAGTCGGTTTAATGCCGCGAGTGTATGGGCAGTTCGTAGTTGCGGATGTGTGGCACCGTACCGGAGTTGCAGCGTTTGGACTAAAAATTCTACGTCAATCATTCCGCCCGGTCCGGTTTTGAATTCGGACTCGGCGTGCTGTTGGTTGCCGCGCTCGGTTTCAATCCGGTGGCGCATTTTCTGAATCTCTGTGACTTGATCGGGTGTGAGCGGAATCGCATAGATGTATTCGTGAACCATCTGGAGAAACTTTGCACCCAGCGCTGCGTCGCCGGCGACGCAGCGGGCTTTAATTAACGCCTGACGTTCCCAAAGTTGCGCGCGCTGCCGGTAGTAATCTCGGTGGGCCTCGACTGAACTTGCTAACAAGCCGTCCTTACCGTCCGGTCGCAGGCGTGCATCCACTTCAAATAATTTGCCGGTCGAGGTGGAAGCGGTTATGAAATTAATAATGCGCGTCGCCAGTTTAATAGCATCGGTACCGGTGCCGACGAATAGAACGTCAAGGTCGGCGCCGTAGCCGAGTTCTTGGCCGCCAAATTTACCGAGGCCAATGATGGCGAATGGCAATTTCTTCAGCTTGAGTTCACGGCGCGCTTCCGCCACTGCAAACCGCAGACAGACTTCCGCTAACCCGGTGATTTCCGATTGAATACGCTCGACGTCCAGCATTCCCATCACATCGCCGATGCCGATGCGTAGCATTTCAGCGCGTTTCCAAATCCGTGCCGCTTCCATCGCCGGTAATTTGGAGCGACTGGCGGTTTGCAACCCGGTTTCCATGTCGGCCACGTGCCGCGCGTCACCCAAACCGATACCGCGACAGACTTCGTCAAACAAATCCGGCTGTTGCGTCAGCGTGTCGGCAAAAAATTTGCTCGCGTCACAGAGACGGAGCAGCATCTCAAGCAGTTTTGTGTTGCGCGTCAGCAGTTCATAAAGCAATCCGCGTGAACCATAGGCACTAGCGAATTTTTCAAATCGTGCCAACGCCATATCTGGGTCGGCGAGCTTACCGGCAGTGGCGCAGATGACTGGAAAGAGGCGCGAGAATAATTCTTTCGTCCGTGGCGAGACATGCGCAAAACCGGAACCGTTGATGAGAATCTCCATCGTCTGCGCGGCAGCGCCGGTATCATGAAACCCAGCTTTTGCCAGAGCGGCCGGTTCAGTCATAGAAAAATTGGTTACTGGCGGTGACGTGGTCGCTGTGGTGAGCACGGCTTTGTAAATTTTTCGGACGGCTCCGGTCTGCGTATTTTGTGCAGTTTGAAATTTCTCGACCGTTGAAAAATCGAGACTGCGAGCGAGCCGGTACTGGGCGTGCGCTTCGTCGGGAATTGTGTGCGTTTGCAATTCCATTTCCATCTGTAGCCGGTGCTCGACGTTGCGGAGAAACCGGTAGGCCGCGGTCAACGTGTCGGCATCTTTGGCATTCAGCAACCGAGCTTTGGCGAGAAGCTTGAGTGTCGGCAGTGTGCTTCGATTTCGTAATTGGGGATGGTGTCCGCCATGAAGGACTTGGAACGATTGGACGATGAATTCGATTTCGCGAATGCCGCCGATGCCGAGTTTAACGTGCCGTGTGAGTCGGTCATCGTGGACGATTTCAGTTTCAATGCGCTGCTTGATTGCGGCCATCTGTTGGACAACTTGCGTACCGGCATGGCGCGAGTAGACGAACGGCTGCACCATCTGGATAAATTCATCGCCGAGCGCGACATCGCCGGCGACGCACCGGGCTTTGATTAAAGCCATCCGTTCCCACGTCTCGCCCCATTCGGCGTAGTAATTTTCGCAACTTTCCAGCGACCGGACGAGTGGACCGCTGGAACCTTCCGGTCGGAGTCGCAGGTCGATCCGAAAGATTGTGCCTTCGTTACTTTTTGCGCCGACTTCGCGGACGATTTCTTCGCCGAGCTTCCGGCAGAAGTCGTGCTTCGATAGCACCGGCGTCAACTGGCCTTCTTCGTCGTAGACGAAAATCACATCGACATCGCTGGAGTAATTCAACTCGTGACCGCCAAGTTTTCCCATCCCGATGACGGCGAACCGCACACCGGAGGTTTTGAGTTCCCGACACAATTTCTCAAACGCAATGGCATAAACAGCTTGCAGACAAACATCGGCGAGATTGGATAATTCCAGCGTTGTCTCCTCGACCGGTGCCAAACCGGTCAAGTCGCGCACGCCAATTCGTAGCATTTCGCGCCGGCGGAAATGACGAATCACATCGTATTTATTTTTCGCTTGGCGTTCCGGTAAGAGCAACCGATTCAGTTCGGCGGTGAGCCAAGTTTTCGGGCGCGGTGCTTTTAAGGTCGCCGGCGCGATGAGAAAATGAAAATAGGCGGCGTTACGTGCCAGCGTGTCGGACAAGGCTTGGGAGTGCGCAAAAACTTTTACCAGCAAATCGAGCCGGTCAGGTGCGGTTTGCAGGTATTGGTAAAACATACTCGGATTTGGCAGCGCGGCGGCCAGCCGTTCGAAATTCAACAGCGCCCGGTCCGGGTCAGCCGAGGCGAGACAGGCACCGGTGACATGCGAAAAGATTTTACGGAGATGTCGGCGCTGCAAATCATCGGCAGCGAGTCGGGTGATACCGGCGCAAATGCTGACTGGATCGCGAAAACCTTGTTGCCGGAGGAGTTTTTGCGCGGTCAGCTTGGGGAGCGGCCGCGCCGCGAGCAATTTTAGAAGCTGGGAACGCGGTGGCGACATCAACGGTTCACCGCTGTTGCTTTTGCATCAAGTCTTTCGCCGATTCAAGAATTTTACGTTCTTGGCGAGTGAGACTTTGTATGCCTTCGCGAGAAATCTTGTCGAGAATCGGATCGATTTCGTTGCGGATGAATTGTTCGCGGGTCATGGCGGCGGGTTTGGGTTTCGGGTACCGGCGCGGAGTCAGGTTGCGCAACCAAATCAACCAGCGTGGCGGCGCGCCGTAACCCAGCGACTTGATGTAGACATATCCAACTGCGGCTCCACCGAGGTGGGCGAGGTGCGCGACGTTGGTGGTTTGATGAGTCAACAGTGGTGCGACATCAAATGCGATGGCGATTAACGCGATGTATTTGGCGCGGAGAGTTACCGGTAGCACGAAGAAAACCAGAAACGTCAGTTCGCGTTCTGGGAAAAGCGTGGCGAAGGCGATGACGCAGCCGAGCACTGCCGCCGATGCGCCGACAAGCGGGCTGTTGTTGGTGAAATTAAACGCCAGCCACAACGCGCCGCCGAGTAGTCCGGCGAAGATATACAACCGGGAAAAAGCTTTCGGCCCGATGAAATATTCCACTTCCCGGCCAAACACCCAGAGCATAATCAAGTTGATCAAAATATGCCAGATGCCGTCGTGCAACAGCATATACGTCATCGGTTGCCAGATGAAACCGTGCGCGAGCCGTTCGCCATTTAGCCCAAAGAGAAACGATAGCGCGCTGACCGGAGTGCCGTAATCTGAGATCATTTCCCACCGGAACAAATCGCAAACCAATTGGCCGATGAACACGATGGCGGTTAGCCAGACGATGAAATGGGTGGCCGAATTAAAATGACCGAACCAGCCGCGAAACGAATTCACGATTCGTTCCCGGCCGCGCCAGACTGACGAGTGATGCCAAGCGCTACGCATTACCGGTCGAACCTAGAACAATTCCCAGCTTACCGCAAACTGGAATTAAATCTTATTTTGCTGTACCGCTAACTATTGACGGTGGCGGCATAGGTCAGAAGACCATCGAAGGAAATACTTTACTCCCGATGGTCACGGGCACCGGTAATAACGCACGCTGTCTGTTTTTTAATTGTTTCGTTTGTCAACTTGTCCGGTGCCTTTAGCTGTCCGGTTTATAACTGTCACCTGTATCGGCGTGGGTAGATTAGTTGTTATGCCGGACACAAACTTTGAAGAAATTTCCGGCGGCTGTTTCAGCACCAGTTGACGATCGCTCCGAGGTAATTCTCCTTGTCGTCCAGCAAGCCGTCGTAGGCTTTTCCAATTTCATAGGGTTTGATTCGATGGGTAATTATTGGAGCAATCTTCAGTTTCCCATCGCGGATTTTTTCCAACAGCATGGAAAGATAGGCGGATTCATGCCCGGCGAAATCCGGCACGCAGTTGATCCTGGAACTACACAGGGTTAGTGGCCGGCGATGGATGGCCAGCAACAGGTTGGTGATGTTCGTCTCGTACGCCACCTTGGGCGTTCCCAGCATGATGACCGTGCCGAGTGAAGGCATGATATTGACAATCTGCTCGATGATTGCGGAGTTGCCCACCGCATCAATACCAATATTCGGGCCTTTCCCATTAGTCATGGCCTTCAATTCCTCAATGAACGCCTGTGGTGTCGTTGTCTCTGGCACCGTTAAACCGCACTGCCGTCCGATTGCGCGGCGCTTGGCGACAGGATCAAAGGCAACCACCTTCGCACCGGTTCCAAGCAAAAACTGGCCAGCCATGTTGCCGATCACGCCCAGTCCAAAAAGTGCGATCACCTCGCCACCTTTGCAACCGGCCGAGTGGACGATGCCGCTCGAAATCGCGGCCATGTAATGAATGGACGCATCCGTATCGGATACACCGTCGGGAATCGCTGCGAAACGCGGGTCCTTTTGGACATCTGCGATTCCACACGAGGCGTGTGTTCCCGCCCAGACCACCCGCTGCCCGATTTGATAACCGCTAACCTTGGCACCCATGGCGAGAATTTTTCCCACTGCACTATACCCAGGCTGCCAAGGATAGCTGTTCCACGCTTTTCCTGAGGCGACCGCTGGATCCAACGCGCCGTAACAGCCCAATTCGGTGCCAGGCGAAATCGCGGTGGCCGTGGTCTGGACTAGGACTTCGTAATCATTCAATTTTTCACAAGAAAATGGCTGTTTTTCAAGGACACAGCATCGCTTTCCGGTGATGACGGCGACCATTCGTTCGTTTTTCATATTTGTCTCCTGCAGTTTTTTTGCGGTTATTTCCTAGCGGATTGACGGATAATCGGTTGGGTGAACTTTGTGCCTTTGCGCACCCATTCCGAGATGCGCACAACTTCCACAGCCTGCGGCGGCGTCGCAAACATCGGTTTATTTCGCAACAGCACATCCGCCACGTTGTCGTAAAATGACGGATATTTTACAGTCGGCTGTGTCGGGAAGTTTTTTTCCACCCATGGAAGTTTGTCGTCGTTGCCAAATGCTCGACCGGGTGCCGGGCCGTCTACGACTTTCAGCGGGCTTACTTTTTTGGGATCGAAATACCGCAGCGTGGTGGTGGTGCCGTCGGTGCTCAAGGTGCCGCAGGATCCGAGAAACATCCATTTCGGTAATGGCAGCGCACACACGGATGAAAGAGTGATGTCGGCAACTCGACCGTTTTCGGCCTTGATGAAAACGTGGGCGTGATCTTCGCCATCACCCGGATCCTTGAGGTGTTGAAGGTCGCCCAAAAGTGAAACCACCGGCGCATCCAAAAAAGCAAGCGTCTGATCTAAAATGTGCGGACCGTTGTTGTTTAGGATGCCGCCGCCATTTTTACGCAGCGTCTGCCAGTCGTTGCGACGTGCAAAGGAAGTCCAGCAGGCGCGAATCTCGAACACGTGGCCTAGTACACCACTGTCGAGAATTTCACGCAAATGACAGTATTCCGGCGAAAAACGGCAGCTGTGGTGCATGAAAAGTTTCCGGCGCTTCCGGGTTGTCGTCGCTAGGATTTGCTTCGCACCCGCATGGCTCATGGCCATCGGCTTTTCGAGGATGCAATGGCGTCCGGAGTTGAGAACCTGTAATGCATCTGATTCATGCATGGACGATGGTGTGGCGATGACCACCACCTCGGCTGCCGATTTTTTCAGCAAGCTCTTCAGATCGACATACGCTTCGCAATGGAAATCCGCCATGGCTTCGTTCCGCCGCGCAGCATCCGACGACGCTACGGCCACAACCCGAAAATCCGGACGACCACGAAGCTGTAGGGCGTGAATGCCCCACCCGGCTCGACCGAGGCCGACGATTGCAATTTTAACAGGCCCGTTCATGTATATCCTTTTTGTTTTGATAATATGACTATTGCCGCATAACAATTTCAATTGTACACGCATTTTAACTTACTCATATTGGAAAGATGTGATAAAAACAGGATTATGGTGCAAACAGAAAAGAATCTGGGAAAAGCCGTGGATGATGCCGACCGGGAATGTTTCGTTGATATCGTCCGCCGGCCGCTGCGGCTGCCGCCCAAGGCGACCGTGCCGCTGGTGGCGCGCAGCATTGGTCACGCTCGGTTCTCCCCACGTGCAATTGAGTGCGCTTCACGAGTGAATTACTCGAAGGTGATGTGGGCGGTGGAAAACACCGGCACGGTCAAGTTTGCCGACCGGGAGCATGTGTTGGCTCCGGGATACATGGTGGTCTACGCACCGCACACATTTCAATTTGCCCAGGCGCACGACGCACCGTGGGAACTGCGCTGGTTCACGTGGGAAGGCCCGCTGGCGGTGGAGATTGGCATGGCCTTTGGCTTCAAGCGCGCCGGCATCTATAAATCCGAAGTGCCACCGGTGAAAATCCTAGATCAGATTCGCGATGCGATCCGGATGGGCACCAAGGAAGATGAAATCAAAGCTAGCGTGATGGCGTACGATCTTTTGGCGCATGTGTCGCGCCGTCCGCAAGGCCTGCCAGACGATCCGCTGATTCGCGAAATGGTGGTGTTGATCGAAAAGGAATGGAGCTCGCCAACATTCGGGATCAAGACGCTGGCTCGACATTTCCAGATGCACCGGTCCACGTTGACACGCCGTTTTCAGGCCTCGATGGGAATCGCCCCCAGCGATTACCTGCTCAACATGCGGTTGCAACGGGCGATGATGTTGCTGAAACAGACCGACCAGCCGATCCGTGAAATCGGGCGTCTGTGCGGGTATTCCGATCCCGCCTACTTTGCTCGATTATTCCGAAACTTCCAAAAGGAAACGCCCCGGCAATTTCGTAAAACCAGTTTTTACAGTTGAGCCATCCAAGCGGATTTGTGATCACCCTGCATGTGGCGACCTTCAGAAAAAAACGTGCACGAACCGTTCGCCGTTCAGTCCGAAGATAAACGATGTACTACGCATTACCGGTCAAACCTAGAACAATTTTTAACTGACCGCAAACTAGAAATCGTCACTCCCATATGCAATGGCGAATAACTGCTATGGTTTTTTGTTGGCGTGTGATAAAGCGTGTGCGGAGAATCATCATCAAGAAACTACTTCTGATTTTGGCGGTTGTGGTGGGCGGGCGAATTGCGGAGGCTCGGCCGATTCATCTTCTGCCGCTGGGCGATTCGATTACGCAGGGCGGAGTGACTAATCGGCTGGAATATACCTACCGGTATCCGTTGTATGGAATTCTGAAGGCAGCCGGTTATGAATTTGATTTTGTCGGCTCTCAAAACACGGGATTGCAGCCCGCCGCAAAATGGCCGACTCCATTTGATCTCAACCATGAAGGCCATTATGGCTGGAAGACCGGGGCGGTGCGCGACAAGTTACCGGAGTGGATGGCGAAATGGCAAGCCGCGCCGGACATTGCACTCATTCATATCGGGACGAACGACAAGAGCGCGAAGGATTATCTCGCAGCGGTGAGCGAGCCATTAAAGGAGATCATCATCCTGTTGCGCCGGCAGAATCCACACATGGTGGTGTTGATTGCGCACTTAAATTTTAAGGACAGCGCGGCACTGAAAATTCGTTTGCTTGTGGAGCAAATCGCCGGAGAAATTACCACCGAACAGTCGCCGGTGATGACGATGCCGATGTATGAAGGCTGGGTGGCAAATCCGAAACGGGTGGATACGGACACATTTGATTGGGCGCACCCCAATCCACAGGGTCAGAAGAAAATGGCGAAGAAGTGGTTTGCCGCGATGAAACCCTACCTTGATGGTCTGAGCGGACGACCGCGAACGAATTGGGTTCCGCGCTAGGCTAATTCTAAAATCAGCACCAGCAAAGTAGTAAACACTTTGTTGCCGGCGCATCGTCAAGAATGATTTTGCCGAGTAGCGCACGCTTGACCGGCCATCGGCACCGGCCTATTCTGCGCGCCATGAAACGCACCGGCCTATTGCTGCTCATCTTTGCCGCCACCGCACTCAATCCACTCCGTGCCGAAACGGAATCCATTGACCTCAAAGCCCTCGCCCCAAAAGCCCGGCCCGCCGTGCTGCTGCTGGTGGTATTTCAATGACTGACACGGCATTTCTAGTGTTTCTACTTTGTTTGCTTGTCGTCCTTCCTGTTTCTATCTTCGTATTCACTCACTTACGCCCATTCGAAATAGGAGAGATCGAGCAATTGGCTCATAAGCGAAGAGCGAAGCGGATTCACGTCTACTTTTCTTTCAATAAAACAGGATTTATAGCAAATCCAGATTTCAAAAAGGCGATGAAACCTGATGGACATTTCTGTCGGGTGAACGAATCGCTATTCGATGGTCCTTCGCTATGCGCAGCAATTCTCAAGTACAAAAAACACGAATGGATTGTTGTTGCATTTGAGCGTCACCGACGAATCGATTTGTTATGGATTAACAAAGGCATCGACAGAACACAGGTTGCGCTTTACCTCTCAGTCGAGCGGATCGGGCAACTTGCGCGAGAAGAGGATTGCGCATCGATTCTGATTTTTCATAATCACCCAAATACCAACCCCAATCTGCTTAGCTGTCGAAACCCGAGCCAACAGGACTTTAAGTCGGCCAAAGAGTTTGCGGAGACACTCAGTCATCAAGGACTGAACCTTATTGAATTTGTGTGTGAACGAGGCAGATATTACGAGTACTTTCGATCTATCCCAGACAGTTTTCTGCCCCTCTGCAATTTTATTAGCGAGGTTAGGGATGTTAACGGAATTACTCGCTTGCAGAACTTAGTCCTACACTTTGAACGGATTTTCGCCTAATAGGGCATCGCAAAGGTAGCAACTCTTGAAACTTGAAATCTACTGGATGGTAGTACAGTAAACTTCCGGGGCTTTATATCCGGTTCATGGTTGTCACTCGCGACTGTAAACTCTACCTAGGTGGACAATAGTTGAGTATTCGCTCCAAAAGAATAGCCACTTCTCTGACGGAAGCTGTAGGTTTGACGGTCACGCTGGGCTTAAACCTGTGGGTTTGCGCGGTCGATTTTCCTGTGCCCTATTTCCTTGACGGTTTCTTCGCGCTCTTTCCGGCACACGGGCCACGGGCAATTCACAGGACTGTCGTGAGTGCGCGGATGAAGCGGCGGTTTTCCACCGGTAGTCCGACGGTGACGCGAATCCACGCTGGCATTTTGTAGCCAGTCATTGGGCGCACGATGACGCCTTGCTGTTGCAAACCGGTGAACACTTTGGTGCCGTCGCCGACGTTGACGAGGCTGAAGTTGGCACAACTCGGAACGAATTCTAGTTTGCGCCGGCGGAATTCGGTTTCTAAAAATGCGAGTCCGCGCCGAGTCAGCGTTTTGGTTTTGCGGATGTGACCGGTATCGGCTAACGCGGCGCGCGCGCCGGCTTGAGCGATGGCGTTGACATTGAACGGTTGCCGGATGCGTTGCATCAGCGCGATGACGGCTGGTTGCGCGATGCCGTAGCCGATGCGCAGTCCGGCGAGGCCGACGATTTTTGAAAAGGTGCGGAGCAAAACGACGTTGTGTTTCATGGCGAACCGGATGGAATCCGGTGGGTCGTCGAGAAATTCGATGTACGCTTCGTCGAGCACGCAGAGGACATGCGCCGGTAAGCTGCGGATGAACTTCGCCAGCGCGGCATTGGGAACGCGGGTGCCGGTGGGATTGTTTGGATTGGCGATGAAGACGAGTTTGGTCTTGCCGGTGATCGCGGCGCGCATCGCCGGTAGGTCGTGAGTGTGATTGTGGAACGGCACGGCGACGCACCGGGATTGAAACATCTTCGCCATGATTGAGTAGATCACAAACGCCCGGTCGCCGACGACAATCTCATCTCCGGAGGTGACAAAGGTATGGAATAGAAATTCGATAATCTCATTCGAGCCAGCGCCGAGAATGATGTTTTCGAGTTTTACGCCAAGTTTCTTAGCTAATGCCTGCCGGAGATAAAAACCACCACCGTCTGGATACAGATGTGCCGCCGGTAATGCTTTTCGCATCGCCAGAACAGCTTTCGGCGATGGGCCGAGCGGATTTTCATTCGACGCGAGCTTGATAATCGTGGCTGGGTTCAGCTTGAGTTCGCGGGCGACTTCTTCGATGGGTTTGCCGGGTTCGTAGACCGGCACATCGCAGATGAAATGGTTGGCAAGAGATTGAATGCTCACAGCGGTACTGTGTCAAAACTGTTTCGTGTGGTCAAATCGGAAACGATTGCCGCAAAAAATCATTGAACTATTCTTGCGGTTGGTGTGTCTGTTGGTAGGTAGAACCCACGAGGAGAAAATATGGATCAAGGAATTGCAGCACTAAACGAACAGATTAAACATGAAAGCGAATTCGTCCGGCAACTGACCGGCGAGGTCGGTAAAGTTATTGTCGGTCAGAAATATCTAATCGACCGGCTATTAGTCGGCTTGCTCGCCGATGGCCACGTCTTGCTCGAAGGCGTGCCGGGCTTGGCGAAAACGTTGGCGGTGAAGACGCTTTCCGCCGCAATTCAGACGAATTTCCACCGGATTCAATTCACACCGGACCTTTTGCCGGCGGATGTGATTGGCACGCTGATTTATAATCCGAAGGATGGCGAGTTTCGGATTAAGAAAGGACCGGTCTTTGCAAATTTAATTCTCGCCGACGAAATCAACCGTGCGCCGGCAAAAGTGCAAAGCGCGTTGCTCGAAGCGATGCAGGAACGACAAGTGACCATTGGCGACCAGACGTTTAAGCTGCCGGAGCCGTTTCTTGTATTGGCAACGCAAAATCCGATTGAGCAAGAAGGCACGTATCCGCTGCCGGAGGCGCAGATTGACCGGTTCATGCTCAAGCTTTCCATCGGTTATCCAACCAAAACCGAAGAACGCGAAATCATGGATCGCATGGCGCAGACCGGAAAACAGCTCACCGTTCAGCCCGTCGTGTCACCGGAGCAAATTCTCCACGCTCGCCAAACGGTGGATTCGGTGTACATGGACGACAAAATCAAAAATTATATCGTCGATCTGGTTTTCGCCACGCGCGACCCGAAATCTTATAAAATCGATATTGCCAATCTCATTCAATACGGGGCTTCGCCGCGCGCCACGATTTATTTGGCGTTGGCGTCAAAGGCGTACGCGTTCTTGCAAGGTCGTGGTTACGTTACGCCGCAGGATGTGAAAACCATCGGTATGGATGTCCTCCGGCATCGCGTCATCGTCAGCTACGAGGCCGAAGCCGAAGATTTAACGAGCGAGTCAGTCATCAAACGCATTTTTGACGAAGTCCCGGTGCCGTGATTCCAAAAGAAATTCTTCGCAAAGTCCGGCAGATTGAAATCCGCACGAATCGGGAAGTCACCGATGTGCTCGGCGGCCAATATCATTCTGTTTTCAAGGGGCGCGGAATGGAATTCGAGGAAGTCCGCGAGTACATGCCCGGCGACGAAGTTCGCGCCATCGACTGGAACGTCACCGCGCGTTTTGGTCATCCCTACATCAAGAAATTTAAGGAAGAACGCGAGCTGACCGTGATGCTCGTCGTCGATGTCAGCGCCTCCGGTCAGTTCGGTAGTGGCCGGCAATCAAAGAACGAACTCGCCGCCGAACTCGCCGCCGTCCTCGCGTTTTCCGCGATTCGCAACAACGACAAAGTCGGCGTCATCCTCTTCACCGACCGGATTGAAAAATATATCGCGCCGAAAAAAGGCCGCCGGCACGTTCTCCGAGTCGTTCGCGAAATTCTCGCGTTTCAACCCACCGGTACCGGTACGAATCTCACACAGGCGTTTGACTACCTCAATCGAGTTCAGCACCGGCGCGCCGTTACCTTTGTTCTTTCGGATTTTCAAGATGCCGGTTTCGAAAAAAAGCTCCGGCTCGCCGGTAAACGGCACGATGTGATTGCGCTTAGCCTGCGGGATCTCCGGGAAGAAGAGTTGCCGGCAGTTGGGTTTGTCGAACTCCGCGACGCCGAGACCGGAGCGCACGCCGTGGTGGACACTTTCGACCGGCAAGTTCGTTCCACATTTGCCGGTAAAGCGAAAGCCCGGTTGGAAGCGTTGCGCGGAGTGTTCCGGTCCGCCAGCGTGGATCATGTCGAGATTCGCACGGACGCCGATTATATGCTACCGCTTGTAAAATTCTTCCGGATGCGGGAGCGACGCGCATGACCAACACCGTTGAAGATATCCGCGATATTAAAGGCTTTGTGCCGGTGCCGCACGGCTGGCTTTGGCTGGCGTTGATTGGTTCGGCGCTTTTGCTTGTTGCATTAATTTGGTGGTTTAAGCGGCGCAAACCGGTGGTTGCGCTTCCGGTAATTCCGCCGTTGTCGCCGCTGGAAATTGCTTTGGCCGCCTTGCAAAAACTCAAAGCCGCAAACTTACCGGTGGAAAAGTTTTACACGCAACTGTCCGATATTGTCCGGCAATTCATCGAAGGCCGGTATGGTTTGCGCGCGCCGGAGCGAACGACGGAAGAATTCCTCGCGGAAGCGCGTTTACCGGAACAATACATGGTGCTGTTACAAACATTTTTGCAGGAGGCAGATTTGGTGAAATTTGCCCGGCATCGGCCCGGTGCGGATGACATGGCGCGGGCATTGTCAGCGGCGGAGAAGTTTGTCCGGGAATCAGCGGTATGAAATTTCACGATCCATGGTTGTTGACGTTGTTGCTGCTGGTGCCGGTTTGGTTGTGGCGGCAACGGCGGTTAGCGCGGCGCGGTGGTTTGCAGTTTTCGTCGGTGCTACCGGCGCAAGCTGTGGAATCAGTTTGGTCGCGAATCGGACCGGGGTTGCTGACGTTGTTGCGCGGCGCGGCGCTGGCGTTGGTCATCGTGGCGTTGGCGCGACCGCAACTGGGCCGGAGCGAAAGCCGGGTGAAAACGGAAGGTATCGACATTGTGTTGGTCGTGGATATTTCCGGCAGCATGCAGGCGATGGATTACGAGAAGTATGGTCAACGGGCGTCGCGGATTTCGGTGGTGAAAGAGGTGGTGCGCGATTTTATCCGGGCGCGGCCGAATGACCGGATTGGCTTGGTGGTGTTTGGGACGCACGCTTATGTGGCGAGTCCGTTAACGCTGGATCACGATTGGCTCGACCGGAATCTCGACCGGGTGAAAATCGGTTTGGTCGAGGGAAATACCGCCATCGGCGCTGGGTTGGGGACCGGTGTGAATCGGCTGCGCGACACGAAAGCGAAAAGCAAAGTCGTCGTGTTATTAACCGACGGTGGCGAGAATGTGCCGAATCCGCCGGCGCGTGAAGCGGCGAAAGCGGCGAAGGAATTTGGCGTACGCGTTTACACGATTGGCGCTGGGTCGAACACGCAGCAGCCGGTGCCGGTGGCAGATGAACAAGGTCGAGTGCTCGGTTATATCACGGCGGACTTGGATGAAGATTTGTTGAAAGATGTGGCGGCGACCACCGGTGGTCAGTATTTCCGGGCGGCGGACACGGCGGCGATGAAAAACACGTATGCGCAGATTGATAAGTTGGAGAAACACGCGATTGAGACGGTGAAATTCGAGGAGTGGACGGAGTTGTTTCATTGGTTTTTGTTACCGGGGTTGGGCTGTTTAATGCTTGCGATTTTGTTGGAAAATACGCGACTGCGGAGGTTGCCGTAATGCAATTCGGTCAGCCTAATTTACTCTGGTGGTTGGCGATGGTGCCGGTACTCGCTGTGTTTTTGGTGTGGGCGTTCCGGTCGCGCCGGCGGGCGTTGGCGGAGTTTGCCGCGGTGGCAGACCGCCTCGCAGGAAATATCCGACCGGTGGTACGCCGGTGGAAAGTGGTTTTGCTTGTCACTGGAATTTCGTTTGTGGTGTTGGCCTTGGCGCAACCGCGTTGGGGGTTTGAGTGGCGGCAGGTGAAGCGGAAAGGTGTGGATGTGTTTGTCTTGCTCGATGTGTCGAAGAGCATGTTGACGGAAGACGTGCAACCGAATCGGTTAACGCAGGCGAAATTTGCGGTCGAAGATTTGTTGGCAAAATTGCAAGGCGACCGGGTCGGGCTGATTGCGTTTGCCGGGACGGCGTTTGTGCAATGCCCGTTGACGGTGGATTACGAGGCGTTTCGGTTGGCGCTCCGGGAAGCTGACCCGCACATTATTCCACGCGGCGGGACGGCGATTGCGGCGGCATTGCGGACGACATTGAAAGCGTTTGAAGGTGGAGAAGGTGGCGACCGGGCGATTGTGATTATCACCGATGGCGAAGCGACGGAAGGCGATGCGTTGGCGGCAGCGGAAGAAGCGGCGAAAGCGAGTGTGCGAATTTTTGCGATTGGCGTCGGTTCGGTTGAGGGGGAACTCATTCCGATTCGCGAGGATGGAAAAGTGATGGAATTTCTGAAGGATCGAGAAGGCAAAGTTGTGAAATCGCGCTTGGACGAGGAGACGTTGCAGCAGTTGGCGTTGAAAACGCAGGGCATTTATGTGCGCAGTGCTGCCGGCGATTTCGGGATGGAAACGGTGTACGAGAAAGGCATCGCGCAACTTCAACATAAAGCGCACGAGGAGCGATTGCAGAAGAAATACTTTGAGCGGTTTCAGTGGCCGCTGGGGATTGGACTGGTGCTGCTCATAATTGAAATGTTCGTGTCGGACCGAAAGCGCGTGGTGGTTTTAGCGTTTTTGTTGATTGCCGGTGGCAGTCAAGCGGCGGAGAATTGGCCGGTGAAATACAACCACGGCGTGACGGCGTACCGGAGTAATGATTTTGCCGCTGCCGCCACGACGTTTGAGCAGGCGACGGCAGCGCCGGAGCGTCCGCTGCAAGAAAAAGCATTCTACAATCTCGGCAACACGCAATACCGGCTCGGCCAAGCCATCGAACCGCAGTCGCTCGAACAGGCGATTCCGGTTTTCAAGAAATCATTGCAAGCCTACGAGCGAGCGGTGGCGGCTGACCCGAAAGATGTCGATGCGAAATTCAATTGCGACGTTGTGAAAAAGAAAATTAAAGAACTGGAGAAAAAACAGGAACAACAGCGCCAGCAACAGCAGCAACAAAACCAACAAGATCAGCAGCAGAAGAAAGACGAGCAGCAACAGTCGCAATCCAGCAAAGACGACAAACAGCAGCAGCAACAGCAATCTGGTCAGGATCAAAAGCCACAAGAGAACAAGCCGGAACAAGGCAAGCAACCGCAACAATCACAACCGCAGGAAGCGAAAGCGGAAGCCGGCCAGGAGAAGTTAGACAAACAACGCGCCACTGCCATGCTCGACAATCTTCGGGAAGACGAGCGCAACTGGAATTTCTTTCCGGAAGTTCAAATGCAGGACTTGAAAGATAAGGGCGAGTCGGTGAAGGATTGGTGAAATGAGACGCGCCATCATCATCGGGTTGTTGCTTGCGGCCACGCGGTCGTTCGCCGATATGTCTGTTTCGGCGGCGGTTGACCAAGCACGGATTAGCTTTGGCGAATCGGTGGTGTTGACCATTAATGTGACCGGCTCGCAAAACGCTCCGGCACCAACGCTTCCGAAAATTGATGGACTGAACTTTGCCGGGCCGTCGTTGAACCAAAATTTCTCGATGATTAACGGTCAGATTAGTCAGTCGGTCAGTCTGGCCTATCAAGTCACACCGACGCGAACCGGTGAGTTCACGATTCCTTCACTGGAGGTGAATGTTGGTGGCAAAATTTACCGGACCGAACCAATTAAGTTATCCGTCGGTAAACCGGGGGTTCAACCGGAGCTTCAGCAATCACTTTTCGCTCGCGTCCGGATGAATTCACAACAAGTTTTTCTTGGCCAGACTGCGCCGCTGGATGTGATTTTGTTTGCGCGAGCCAATGTGCCGGTGCGCGGACTGGCCGGATTCAACGCGGAAGCGGACGGGCTGGGTTACAAAAACGCCGGCAACGTCCGGACTGGCACGCAAGTCATCAATGGCGAGTCGTTCAACATTTATCTCATCGAAGGCGCGATTTCACCGACGCGCGCCGGTACGCTAAACTTCGGTCCGTGCGTCATCAAAGTTCAGCTCGCTAACCAAGCGCGTAACCGGTCGATTTTTGACGAGATGTTTGGACGCGTTGACCTGCGCGAGGTGCCGGTGACGATTGTTGCGACGCCGGTGGAAGTGCTGTCGTTGCCGGTCGAAGGCCGGCCGGCGGATTTCGCCGGCGCGATTGGACAATGGAATCTCGAGGTCGATGCGAAACCGACGGAGGTGACTGTCGGTGATCCGATCACATTGACGGTGAAGCTCACCGGTACCGGTAACGTTGATACGGTGCCGCCGGTGCAGTTGAAAAATCTCGATAATTTCAAAGCGTACGATCCGAGTGCCAAGACGACGAAGAATGAGTTGAATACGACTGGCGAACGCGTTTTCCAGCAAGTACTCGTGCCAAAGGACGCAACGGTGACGCAGTTACCGGTGGTGCAGCTTTCGTATTTTGATCCACTGGAAAAAGTTTACCGGGTTGTCACTCGTGGGCCGATTCCGATTAAAGTCAAAGCGGGTACCGGGACTCACGCGGCAATTGTCAACGGTGCGCTCCGCGCCCGGCCTAGCGAACGGCTCGGCCAAGATATTGTTTATCTCAAAGGTGTAGCGGGTTCGCTGCCGGTGTTGGATTTCGCTGGTACGTCGTTATTTTGGATTTTGAATTTGTTACCGGTGGGTGGACTCGCCGGGGCGTTATTGTGGAAATGGCGACACGATAAGCTGACCGGTGATGTGGCTTATGCGCGTCGCAGCCGGGCGGCACGACTCGCGCGAAAAAATCTCAGTGTGGCGACCGGTTACGAAGAAATTCAGCGAGCATTGCAGGAGTATCTCGGCGACCGGTTGAACATTCCGTCCTCCGGTATCACGGCATCGGTAGTCGAGGAACGGCAGCTACCGGTGGCGGTGCGCGTAATTTTTGAGGCGTGCGACGCAGCGCGTTTTGCCGGACAGGCGCAGGATGTGACGGCGTTGAAACAACAGGTGGAGCAGGTGATTGATGAATTGGAAAACCATCGGCATTAGTCTTCTTTTCACGACGGCGGTGCTGGCGAGCGACGAATTTAAGTCGGCGAATGCGCTTTTCGATGCCGGTAAGTTTGCTGATGCGGCGACGGTGTTCGAGCGAATCACGCCGAAAACGGCGGCGGTATTTTTTAATCTTGGCAACGCGCATTTCCGGTTGGAACAACTGGGACGCGCGGTGCTTGATTTTGAGCGTGCCCGGCAACTCGCGCCGACGGATCCGGATATTTTGGCGAATTTGCGGTTTGCCGAGGAACGACTCGGTGTGGCGGAGGTGAACTTGCCGGCGAAATCGGTGACGCGGTTTTGTGAATCGGTGACTGGCGGTCGGACGATTACACAGTGGGCGCGGTATGAGGTTGCCAGCGTGTGGTTAACGGTGATGTTGGTGGCCGGCGCGATTGGGTGGCCGCGATTGCGAAGCGGGTTTGTGATTTTGGCAATGATTGCTGGTGGCGGGTTAATTTTTACTTCGACGATTTTGATTTACCGTGTGGCGTCGCCACCGGAGGTAATTGTGCTGACCGGGAAGACTGAGGCGCGGTTCGCACCGTTGGCAGATGCGACGGTGCATTTTCAGTTGGGCGAGGGAACGAAAGTTTGGATCCGGGAAGATCGCGGTCAATGGTGGTTCGTCGAGCGCGCCGATGGTCAGCAAGGTTGGATTAAAAGTGAGGCGGCGGAACGGGTGTTTTGACTGGTCTTGCGCCGGGAAACATTTCAGCCTAATATCCGCTGCGATGGACACAGAACTGATGACTCTCAAAGAAGTGGCGCAGTATTTGCAACTAGCCGAACCAGCGATTTCATGCATGGCGCGGGATGGTGAATTGGCGGCGCAGAAATTTGGTAATGCTTGGCGGTTTAGCCGGACAGCGGTGGAGGTTTGGAAGGCAGCGCAACCGGTTGTGGCGGCCGGATTGCCAGAGCCTTTAACGGTGGCTGGCGCGATGAGCACAGAGCATATGAATCTGGCGGTGAAGGGTGCCGACAAGGACGCCGTGCTGCACGAGTTGGTTGGAATGGTTATCGAACGTGGTAACAAACGGCACGCGGAATTATTTTTTCAAGCATTAAAGTCGCGGGAAGATTTGTGTTCGACGTGCGTCAACGACGGTATCGCAATTCCGCATGCACGGAATGCATTGGTGGGCTTGGTGGACAAACCGTTGCTGGCGTACGGTCGGCATGTGGCCGGTATCGATTTCGGAGCGATGGATGGTCAACCGGTTCGGCATTTCTTTTTGCTTTGCGCACCGAATGTTCGTGAGCATCTGCAATTGCTTTCCCGGTTGTCGCGCATTTTGCACAAAGCGAATTTTCGGAAACGGCTGGAGGCGGTGAGCGTGCCGGCGGATATTATCGCGTTTGTTCGTGATGCTGAAAAATCGCCTAGCACCTGAGACTATGAACTTTCCTAATCTTCGTCCTCGTCGGCTCCGGCAGAGCGCGGCGCTCCGGGCGCTAGTGCGGGAGACGGAATTATCGGTTAGCCATCTCGTTCAACCATATTTTGTCCGTCCGGGTCGCAACATTCGCAAGCCGATTAAGTCGATGCCGGGGCAATTTCAGTTTTCGATTGATCAATTAGTCCGGGAAGCTGAACAAGCATACTGGCTCGGTGTGCCAGCGGTAATTTTGTTTGGGCTACCAGAGCGAAAGGATGCGAAAGCCAGTGGCGCGTATGCGGCGAATGGCATTGTGCCGCAAGCCGTGCGGGCGTTAAAAAAGGCAGTGCCGGAGTTGCTGGTAATCACGGATGTTTGTCTCTGTGAATACACTAGTCATGGTCATTGCGGAGTGGTCCGGGATGGGAAAGTTCTCAATGATCCGACGCTGACGTTGTTGGCGAAGTCAGCGGTCGCACATGCGAATGCCGGTGCTGACATCATCGCGCCAAGCGATATGATGGACGGACGCGTGGCGGCGATTCGTGCTGCGCTCGACAAGGCCGGTCATACGGACACGCCGATTATGAGTTACGCCGCGAAATTCGCATCGGCATTTTACGGACCATTTCGGGAAGCCGCGGAAAGTCCGCCGCAGTTCGGTGACCGAAAAACATACCAGATGGATTTTGCTAATGCGAACGAAGCGCTCCGGGAAGTCGCGCTCGATATTGCCGAAGGCGCAGATATCGTGATGGTCAAACCGGGGTTGCCGTATCTGGATTTGGTTTGGCGGGTGAAAGAAAAATTCGGTTATCCGGTCGCCGTGTATAATGTCAGCGGTGAATACGCGATGCTCAAAGCCGCTGCCGGTAACGGTTGGCTCGACGAGAAACAAGCGGTCTTGGAAATGTTAACCGGCTTTCGGCGTGCCGGTGCGGATATTATTTTGACATACTGGGCGACGACAGCCGCGCAGTGGTTGAAATAAGAAAACCGATTAGAATCCGCTGAGCTTAATGGCGACAATCGCCAGCGCAACTAGCGCAAGCAGTCCCAATCCCAACACAACCCAGACCAATGGATTCCGCTTCGTGCTTTTCTTCCGGGCAAACGGTGAGGCCGAACCGAATGTTGTTGGCGGCACATTACCGGAACCAACTTGCGATAAATCAACACCGGTGCGGACCGGTGGTAATGGCTGGCTGATTTTTTTGCTGTCAGACTCAAATCGCATTTCAACTGAGCCAAAACGGACTTGGTCACCGTTGTTAAGTTTGGATTCGACAATGCGCGCGCCGTTGACGCGGGTGCCGTTGGTCGAATTAAGATCGCGCAATTTGAACTCACCGTTTTCAGTGAGAATCATGGCGTGGTGATGGGAAATAGTCCCGTCTTCAAGGCGAATCACGTTGTCGAGGGCGCGTCCGAGAGTGACTCGCTCTTCAACGATGTCGATAACTTTCCCTTCGAGAATCCCAGATAAAATATGAAGCTTTGGCATTGTTAGTTATTTCCGGTATCTGTCGCGAATGTTGCGCATGATGCCAAAGACGGCAGTCAAGTCAATGGCAATTTGCAATTACTTTGCGCGGAGCCGGTCACACAAGCCACTATACCGGGCGGCCGTCTTATTATTGCGAACCGCAATCGTCAACGCTTTCTTCGAGCCGATGAGAATGACCAGCTTCTTGCCGCGCGTGATGGCGGTGTAGAGCAAATTCCGCTGGAGCAAAACATAATGCTGCGTCAGTAACGGCACAATCACCGCCGGATATTCATTGCCTTGCGATTTATGAACGCTAATCGCATACGCCGGAACTAACTCATCGAGGTCGGTAAATTCATAGCGAACTTCCCGGCCATCGAACTCAACGGTGAATTCCTGTTCGACAAGATCGAGATTTTTTATTCGGCCCAAATCGCCATTAAAAACATCTTTGTCGTAATTATTCCGAATCTGCATCACTCGGTCGCCGACCCGGTAAGTTCGCCCATAACGCTGCATCGTCGGGCCGGTTGGATTTAGTGCGGCTTGCAATTCCCGGTTCAAATTTTCCGAACCACAAACGCCCTTGTGCATCGGGGTCAACACTCGCGCTTCCAGTCCAAACTTGCGCGGCACTCGGTCGCTGCACAGCGTTTTGATTGTCGCCAAAACTTTCTCCGGGTCGTCTTCGTGAATGAAAAAGAAATCACTTTCTTCCGGTCCGTCCAACACCGGTAGCTCGCCGGCGTTAACCCGGTGCGCATTGGTAATGATGAAACTCGCCTTGGCTTGCCGGAAGATTTCCGTCAGGCGCACCACCGGAATCACTGCCGATTCAATTAAGTCCCGGAGAAAATTACCGGGGCCGACTGACGGCAATTGATCCACATCGCCGACGAATACCACCGATGCACCGGCCGGAATTGCTTTCACCAAATGATAGGCGAGGGGAATATCCAGCATCGAAGTTTCGTCGATGACGAGTAAATCGCATTTCAATGGCCGACGTTCGTTGTGAGTGAATCCACCTTCGTGCGGTGTGTATTTCAGCAATCGGTGAATGGTCTGGGCCGATGCGCCGGTGGCTTCGCTCATTCGTTTTGCGGCGCGACCAGTGGGTGCGGCGAGCAATACTTCACATTGCTTCGCCTGCAAAATCCGGACGATGCTATTGATGATGGTCGTCTTACCGACGCCGGGACCACCGGTGATCACGCACACTTTGGAAGTGAGCGCAGTTTGCACAGCTTGCTTTTGCGCCTCCGCCAATTCGATGCCGGTCTGTTCTTCGACCCACGCAATTGCCTTCTCAAAATCCACCGCCGGTAACTCCAATTTCGCGCGGCGCAAATCCGCCAGTCGCGCCGCAATACCGCATTCCGAGTGGTGCAGACCGGTGAGATAGATGAACTCGCCGTCGCTCACCGCATCGCCGGTAACTAGCAGCAATTCCAGCGCAGTCTCGACCGGTTTGATTTCCGTCTCCAGCAATTCACTGGCGTTGTGAACTAATTCTTCGCGTGGCAAACAAGTGTGACCATCGCTCGCGGCACCTTCCAGCGTGTGAATGAGGCCGGCTTTTAAGCGGTGAATTGAATCGGCGGCGATTCCAAGTTTCGAGGCGATGCCGTCAGCGGTCCGGAAGCCGATACCGGTAATATCTTTCGCGAGTTGGTAAGGATTTTCACGGACGACGGTGATGGCGTTTTCGCCGTATTGCTTAAAAATTTTCGCGGCGTGCGCGCTGCTAATACCGTGGCCTTGTAGAAAAATCATGATGTCACGGATGTTTTTCTGTTCCGACCAAGCCGCCTTGATTCGTTTGGCGCGTTCCGGGCCGATGCCTTCCACTTCGCGGAGCTTACCGGAGAATTGATCAATGACTTCGAGCGTGCGCTCACCAAATTTTTCAACAATCCGGTCGGCAAACTTTGCGCCGATGCCTTTGATGAGTCCGCTGCCGAGATATTTCTGGATGCCGACGATGGTGCGCGGTAAAACCGATTCGAATTTTTCGACAGCAAATTGCCGTCCAAATTGTTTGTGATTCACCCACCGGCCCTGTGCGCGGACAGTTTCGCCGAGGTTCAACGCTGCCAGATTGCCGACGATGATGACCGGCTCCACGCGCCCGCGACCCTCCGGCAAAAGCTGGGCGACGGTGTAGTGATTCTCCTCGTTGGTGTAGAGGATTTTTTCAACTGAGCCGGCGACTGTGTCGAGCGGTTCGGTCATGGCGTCGGTGGCACCACGACTTCAAAATTGGAACCGCGGATGCGCCGGAGCTCTTCGCTCAAATCTGGAATGCGCGGGTCGGGCGTGACGGAGATGGCCCAGTCGATGCCGTTGTCGGCGACAAACATGCCGTAGGTCTGCAGACCTTTAAGAATCGTTTGCACTTCCGGCGAGAAGCCAGTGATGTCAAAATCGCGACGTAGCCGGATGCGTTCGCCCATCCTCGGTAAACTTTCGTCGGTGAGCTTGCTGGCGAAATGTGTGGCCGGCGCGACATACGCCCGGCGCGTGCGACGGACGGTGACGCGCATCGCGTGTTCAATGACGCCGCGTTTGAGTTCGTCGTACCGGACGGTGGCTGGGAAAATCGGCAAGCCGGCGGCGTCGGCACTCGTCCAGCCATCGGGTCGGAGTTTATTGGTTTTCAAGTCGAAGGTCGAAGCTTGTGCGGCTTGCCAGCCACGAGCGGTTTTTTGCAGAATCCAAAATTCGTAAAGCATCCGGTTGACCGGATCTAAAATAATCCCGTGCCGGTCACCACCGAGATTGAGTGTGTCGCGCTGCACAGCGTCGAGTGTTAGATTGTTGTATTTGGGATTTCGCTGATAGTTACTAGGCCAGCCTTCAATTGGTGTATTGTCGGCAACGGGGAACGGGCCTTTATCGGATTCAGCAGGATTGGGAATGAGGACATTCACATTTTTTTGGTCTGGTGGCACAATTACAAAGGCCATATCATCGTTGTATCGGAGCGACCGGTCAGCGCCGATGCTGGCGATGATGTTTCGGGAATTCGGATGAACCGGCCAGTCGGTGACGACGAGATTCCACGGATTGTCCGGCGGATAAACTTCCAGTGCACTGAGAATCTCATCGGCTTCCGGGGTGTTGAACAGGACCGGCGTGTGAATCTCCGGCATCTTCGCAGCTCGAATACGAGCGAGGCGTGCTGGATCGCCGGTGGCAGGATGCGCTGGCGTGGTGGCGACAACTGCCGGAGTGGCCGGCATTTCGGGAGTCACAATCAAGTCCACCAACTGATCGCCGATTTTGCCTTTCACACGATAGACACCGCCCGGAGTGAAGAGGTTACCGGTGGTTTGCGCCACCGGTGACGCGTCGGGACCCGTGAGACTGATATCGCCGAAAAATAGCGTCACCGGTTTGTCAGTCGTGTTGGCAAGATACCAACGTACGATTTTTTCGAGCTCCGGTGCGGAGCCATCAACATTTGCCATGCCGCCGATAGAAATTTTTAGATCATTGCGACCGGGGGCAACTCGCAGGGGAATATCCATTCGTGTTTGATAATTATTGGAGCGTTCATGTTTGACGTTGAAACCGAGGGTGACCGGCGTAAGCGACGGATTGTAGATGATAAATTCGACATACGTGAACGGCTTCCAATTAGTGACTTTGGCTGCGCGGTCGCCAAAACTGTCGCCGGCGGGGCAGTTGACCTTTAATGCTGAGCCGCCAAGTGGTTTGCATTCTTCGATGTTATAGAAGGTTTGATCACTGCCGGTATCCGATGGCTGTTGGCCGTGAGTGACATCGAATAACATTTCGCGTCGGGCCTGCGTGACTGGCGTCCACCACAGTAAACTCAGGAAACAACCGGTAATAAGTATGCTTTGCAGGTTTGTCTTCATCAACTTCCTCCGTGGGTTAACTCCGCGATGGCTTCACAATGCTGCGTCTGCGGAAACATGTCAAACGGCGTCACGCGTTCCAGTCGGTAACCAAATTTGCAGAGCGTCTTAATATCTCGCGCCAACATCGGCGGTGCGCACGAAACGTAAATTAACTTGCGCGGTTTCTGCTCCCGGAGGGTTTTCAGTACCACCGGTGCACAACCCGAACGCGGCGGGTCGAGAATGAGACACGTTTCCTCTAGCTTGCACTGCCGGAGCGTGTAGAATAACAGCCGCTCCGTCTTGCCGGGATAGAAATCATACCGGCTTAAACCGAGGCTGGCGGCATTTGTGTTTGCGGTTTGAATGGCGCGAGCGTCATCTTCGATGCCGTAAACGTGTTCCGCAATGTCGCCCAGCATCAGCGCGAACAGACCGATACCGCAGTACGCGTCCACTAACACCCGACAACCACTCGTCGCGAAAGCTTGCCGAGTGTGTTGCAATGCCAGCTCAATCACGTCCCGGTTGATTTGAAAAAATGAACCGACCGGTGCACGCAATGTTTTGCCGAGAATGACTTCCTCAATGATTTCGGTTGGAACCGAATCCGTAAACGTCCAAACCTTACCGGCGGAGTTGCAGCGAATCGTCAGATGTTTATCCACCTCCAACGGCCCGGTCAGCTTGGCGTTCACTTCATCACGAGCAATCGGGCAGTTATCTACCGGAATAATTGAGCGACCGCGTTGCGTCCAGAAACCGGGTTTGCCGGGACCGTGAACAACAAGTTTGTTCCGGTAGCCATATTCGCGCGGTGAACCGACGACCGGTGCGATAGGAGGCTCCGGTAGCTTCCCGATGCGTTGGAAAACGTCACGGATTTGGGCGCGTTTGAGTTCAAGTTGTTGCGGATAGGTGACGTGCTGATACTGGCAACCGGCGCAGTTGGCGTAAAGTTTGCAGCGCGGTTCAGTCCGGTACGGCGATGGCGTGATGACGCGCATAAGATTGGCGGTGGCAAACCGTTTCCGGACGTCCACGATTTCAACTTCGACGTGTTCGCCGGCGATTACAAACGGAACGAAGACGACAAAATTTTCAAAGCGCCCGATTCCGTCGCCACCGAACGCGACGGTGGTGATATCGAGTTCGAGGCGTTGACCGGGTTGAAGCGTTGGCAAAATCACAGCTCGGTTTTACGCGCTGCACGCAAAATCTGCAAGCTGCTTACCAACGACCAGAGCCACGCCGCGAGCATCAGACCCAAACTAATTCCCAGTGCTCGGAGCGGAATCGCGTCCAAGTCCGGGAATCCATCCGCCGTCAGGCAAAAGTTTGTGAGTTGGAGAACCCCACGCCCGCTGAGTAAAAAGCCGGTTACCGCCAGCGCGATTTGCAGTACACCGCTGATGCGCCGACCGGCGAGAAATGTCCCAAGCCCCGGCGCGACCAGAAGATTTAATCCAGTCAAAACGTAGGCGCGAGAGCGGTTAAGTTGTCGAGGTGGCTTTGGTTCCAAAGATATCCTCGTATGCGTACATCATGGACGCGAGCCCCACCGGTATGGCGATAAACACACCCACCAAACAGCAGACAAGCCCCAAGATGGCGATTAGGCCGTTGACAATCAATAGTCCAAAAAATACCCACCAATGTCGGCTGACAACTTTTCGACTCAATTCCATCGCTGGCCAGAAATCTATTTTTTTGTCGATGACCAGCGCCAGTGTGAATTGCCAGGCAATTACGAGATAAATACCGGGAATAATCAGTAGTAGAAAACCAATCATCGCTAATGTTCCGGAAACAATATGCGCGAGCATTAGCGGAACGAATGCGATGCTAAATCCGACAAACGCATCGCCCAATGTAGCCGATTGACCGCGTATTTTTTTCAGAATCAGCGCGTAGAGGCCGCCCAGCATCGGGCCACCAATAATCAGACTAATTGCCGGTCCGATGTACGGAATGCCACAGCCACCGGCAATCAAGAGGCTGACAAACGATGCGCCGACCAATAGCCAAAAATTGGCTTTGACCAATGCCCAGCCGCGACTGATGCAGCTCCCGATTTGAATCGTGTAATCTCGCGCCAAAATCTGCGCGGCGAGCGCTTCGGCATTCACCGGTGCCGGAACTATCGGTGGTACGGTACCGGTGTTTCCGCTGGCTGGATTAGTGAACTCCGGTAGTTCACCTAAGAATTTCCAGTCCGTTGTGCCGGCAGGTTGGATTCGCGTCTGGGTATTGATGCGACCCTCGGCGAGCCACTGCCGTAACTGTTCTAGTGTGACTGGGCCGTATTCTTTGCCATCTGCACCAATGATTTTGTACATACTTTCCTTTCGTGACCGGCTCAAGGAGCCAGATAGGTGAACGGTTGTACCGGAATGTTCCGGACGATTCCGAAAATAATGACCAACGCCAGCAAACACCAGCCGAATCGGGCTGCCGTTTTCGAATTTATTTTGCGCCAGATGCCGGCCATTCCAAGTGCCGGGATCGCCAATACAAACAGCGCATTCAAATGCAAGGCCGCACGGAGATGGCCGTGAGCTAATTTATGCGCCGCACGAGTGGCACCACAGCCGGGACAATTCAGACCGGTTAAAGCATGCAGCGGACAAGGCGGACAATCCGCCGGATTCACAAAGTAGAAAAAGCCGATGCCGATTGCTGTGGCGATCAAAATGCCGATTGTCCAAATCAGATGATTACCAATAGCGCCCATGTTGGCTAAAGCGAGAGAAGCACCAAACCGGGTGCCAACAAGTGGCCATCCAGATTACAGTTGCGAATAAGCCGGCGATGGAGAGCCACAAACCAGCAATGGCCATTCCTTTGCCGGTTTGCATTCCGGCGGAATGTTTGATTTGCGACAAAGCCACCCCGGCGAAAATAATTCCGGCAACCCAAGTCACCGGTCCGCAACAGCAAGTTATCCAACCGATTGCGCCCAAGACTAAACTCGTGATTGCAAAACCATTCGTGCGTGTCGGTACGGAAACGCGGAGTGGCGGATTCGCAATGATCGGTGGTGCCAAAAGCTCCGGGAACTCTACGAGCGGTTTCCAGTCTGGGCTGCCGACTGGCTGCACCAAGGTCTGCGCGGTGGCGCGGCCTTCGGCAATCCATTGGCGGAATTGTTCCAGCGTGACCGGGCCGTACATTCTTCCATCTGTGCCGATGAGTTTGTACATGGCGAAAATTTACGGCAACGCTTTGCGCAGCGCGAGTAATAATTTCGGCAAGCCGGTCCCGTCACCGGCGGAGATATTGAACACCGGTACCTTGCGTTTCCGTTTGAACGCCGCCAGATTTTTCTTCGCCACCGGCAAGTCCATTTTGTTCGCGACTACGATTCGCGGTTTCTGGAGAAGTTCCTTGTTGTAGAGTTTCAACTCGTCGAGCAATTGCTTGTAATCGTCCCACGGCTTGCGGGCGTCCACGCCGGCCATGTCGATCAAGATGAGTAGTACCCGGCAGCGTTCGATGTGCCGGAGGAAATCGTAACCGAGACCGCGCCCGGTGTGTGCGCCATCAATTAAACCGGGAATATCTGCCATCGTCATCCGCGTGTAGTTCGGTAAATCAACCAGTCCGACGTTCGGCGTCAGCGTTGTGAATGGATATGCCGCAATTTTCGGATGCGCTCGCGTCAACTTCGAGAGCAACGTGGACTTGCCGGCGTTTGGAAAACCAACCAAGCCAATGTCGGCGAGAGTTTTCAATTCCATCTCGACGTGCAGTTCCTCGCCCGGTTCGCCGTACTCAAATTCGCGTGGCGTTTGGTGTGATGAGCTTTTGAATGCCGTGTTGCCGCGCCCGCCACCACCGCCGCTGGCCAACACATATTGCTGACCGTCTTCGACGAGATCGGCGACGAGTTCGCGTTCCGGTAAGTCCACCGGAGCTTCCGGTGTCGTTGCGATTGACTCGGCATCCGCCGCCGCTTCGGCAGCAGCGAGTGCTTGCTTCGCGCGGCCGGTCCGGTAGGGAATCCCGAGCATGGACGGGTTTTTGAAATCTTCTTCTTCGGTTGCCGCCGCCGGTCGATACCGTTGGTAACCAAGTTGCCGAGTCGGCTTGCTCAGGCGATACACTTGTGTGCCAATCGGCACTTTGAAGAATTTATTTTTGCCGCTGCGCCCAGAGCAATCTTTACCTTGACCGTGACCGCCGCTATCCGCAACAAGGCGCGGGGAAAAATGGTAATCGGACAAGTCGGTGATATTTTTATCGGCAATCAGGATGATGTCGCCGCCGGCGCCGCCACTGCCACCGCTAGGGCCACCGGAGTCTTCAAATTGTTCCCGGCGAAAAGCAACGCAACCGTTGCCACCATTACCAGCCTTCGCGCGAATTCTAACTTTATCAACAAACATGCCAGCAAGATAGCGGAGAAAGCGCTTAGCGGAAAGCCAAAATGAAAAGGTTGGTAGATCGGGACGGACTTGAACCGTTGACGTGACCGCTCTTTTTTTGAGCCACCTGTAGTGTTAGTCTGAGGCGGAGAGAAAAGACTCAGACTGAAAGGCAACTGGGATATTGCTTCTCATCTGCGAGGTAATTTGGTAAAATTTTTTCGATGAAATTTTTCTTAGGCGTGGATGTTGGCACCGGTAGCGCGCGGGCAGGATTGTTTGATTTCCGAGGAAAAATGCTCGCGTCGACGAAGCAGGACATCCGTTTGTGGAAACCGCAACCGGATTTCGCGGAGCAATCTTCCGACGACATTTGGGCGGCGGTCTGCCGTTGCGTCCGCGCGGTTGTCGCCGAAGCGAAAGCGACAGCAGTGGATATAGCCGGGATTGGCTTCGACGCGACGTGTTCGCTTGTGGCGGTGGACACGGAAGGGAAGCCGGTGTCGATCAGCCCAACGGGCAACGACGCGCAGAATGTCATCGTTTGGATGGATCACCGGGCAATTCCGCAGGCGGATCGCATCAACGCCGGCCAGTACGAGGTGTTGCGGTATGTCGGTGGCGTGATTTCGCCGGAGATGGAGACACCAAAGCTGCTGTGGTTGAAAGAAAATCTGCCGGCGACGTGGCGGCGGGCGGCGTGTTTTTTTGATCTGCCGGATTTTTTAACGTGGCGCGCCACGGGCGACGAGACCCGGTCGTTGTGCAGTACAGTTTGTAAATGGACGTATCTCGGCCGGGAAAACCGGTGGGATGATAATTATTTCCGCGCCATCGGTCTTGGCGATTTGGCGGACGAAGGTTACCGGCGCATCGGCGTGCGCGTGCGACCGATAGGGGAGCCGGTCGGGCGCGATCTCAGCGCCGTGGCGGCAAAGGAACTCGGGCTGACGCCGGGCACGGCGGTAGGCGTTTCGATTATTGACGCTCACGCCGGTGGGGTGGGATTGATCGGCGCGGCGCTCGACGGCGAGGCGACTACTCCGGAAATGCTGGAAGGCCGACTGGCGTTGATTGGCGGCACGTCATCGTGCCACATGGCGGTAACGCGCGAGGCGAAGTTCATTCCCGGCGTGTGGGGGCCGTACTACTCGGCGATGGTGCCGGGGATGTGGTTGGCGGAAGGCGGGCAATCAGCGACCGGCAGCTTGATTGATTTTGTGATTCAGACGCACGGTGCGAACGCGGAGTTACAGGAAACGGCGCGCACGGCCGGGCGAAGCGTGTATGAAGTTCTCAACGACCGGCTTGACGCGTTGGCGGTGGTGCGGGGCGTGGCGTTTCCGGCGGCGCTGACCGACGAGCTACACGTCTGTCCGTATTTTCACGGCAACCGGTCGCCACGCGCGAATCCGACGTTGCGCGGGATGATCACCGGATTGAAATTATCGGCGACGCTCGATGATCTGGCCCGATTATATATGGCGACGGTGCAGGCGGTGGCGTACGGCACACGGCACATCATTAGCGAGATGAACCGGCATGGATACCGGATTGAGACGGTGCTGGCATGTGGCGGTGGGACGAAGAACCCGGTGTTTTTGCGCGAGCACGCGGACATCACGGGATGCCGGTTGGTGTTGCCGCGCGAACCGGAAGCGGTGTTACTCGGTGCGGCAATTCTCGGCGCGGTCGCGGCGGGGCAATACCGGTCAGTCATGGAAGCGATGGCGGCGATGAGTGAGGCCGGTCGGGTGATTAAGCCGGTCGGCGACGAGGTAGCGCAGTATCACCGGGCGAAATACGAGGTGTTTCTGCGGTTGTACGAGGATCAAATGGTATACCGGAAAATTATGACAGAGGTGAAAATATGAAAAAGAACAATTCAAAAATCGTGTACCTAGTCGCCAGTGGCGACCTGCGGTTGTCGGCTAACCGGGCGTGTGAAGCGGCGCAGGCGGCAATGGAAAAACAAATCGCGGCGGCGGTTGCGCGCGAAGGATACCGGATCCAGCGGGCGCATCCATTCGACCCGGTGAAGCGGCATGGATTCATTGACAGCCAGAAACGAGGCATGGAAGTGTTTCGCGGGATACCGGCGGATGAGCCGTTAATCGTGGCGGAGGCCGTGTGGCAATACAGCCATCATGTGTTGCCGGGGTTGACGACGCATCGTGGGCCGATTCTGACGGTAGCGAATTGGAGCGGAGAGTGGCCGGGGTTGGTTGGGATGCTCAATATCAACGGCTGCCTCACGAAAGCCGGCGTAAAATTCTCGACGTTGTGGAGTGAGAATTTTACCGACGAATTTTTCCTGAGCGGTCTCCGGCGATGGTTGAAGACCGGCGCGGTGCGACACGACACGTCGCACGTCCGCCGATTCGTGACAGCTAAAGCGCCGGCGGGAGCGGTGGCGGCGGGCGTGAAGTTCGCGTGCGAGTTACGTGGCGCGAAAGCAATCATGGGGGTCTTCGACGAAGGTTGTATGGGGATGTACAACGCGATTATCCCGGACGAACTGCTTCACGCGACCGGCGTGTTCAAGGAACGTCTCAGCCAGTCGGCGCTCTACGCGAAAATGTTGATGGTGTCCGACGCCGACGCGCAGGCGGCGTTCAATTGGCTCGTAGAGCGCGGCATGAAGTTCCAACTCGGTAGCGATCCGAAGACGGAATTGACCCGCAAGCAAGTGTTGACGCAATGCAAAATGTACATTGCCGCTGTGCGGATGGCCGGTGAATTCGGTTGTGATTGCATCGGCATCCAATATCAGCAAGGGCTGAAAGATTTGTGTCCGGCCTCCGATCTCGCGGAAGGTCTGCTCAATAACACTGACCGGCCACCGGTGCGCGACGAGGTGACCGGCTGCGAGTTGTTCGCCGGTCAAGCCGTGCCGCATTTTAACGAAGTGGATGAGTGCGCCGGACTGGACGCGCTGGTGACGTACCGGCTTTGGCGAAAACTCGGTTTCGACGGCGCGACCACGTTGCACGATATCCGGTGGGGAAGGCAATACCGGGACGCGTATGTTTGGGTGCTGCTGATTTCCGGCGCAGTGCCGCCATCGCATTTTGTTGGTGGTTACCGGGGTGCATCGAGCGAGCGTCAGCCGCCGGTGTATTTCCCGTTGGGCGGCGGCACGGTGAAAGGCGTGAGCAAACCCGGTTGGATTGTCTGGAGCCGGGTGTTTATCGAGGATGGCAAACTCAAGATGGATACCGGCTTGGCCGAAGTGGTGAAGTTGCCGGACGCGGAGACAGCAGAACGATGGCGGTTGACGACGTCGCAGTGGCCGATCATGCACGCCGTGCTTCAGGGAATCACGCGTGATCAGATGATGGCTCGGCACAAAGCTAACCACATTCAGGTGGCGTATGCACCCGACCGCGCCGGGGCACGAAAGGCGTTATACGCCAAAGCGGGGGCAATGAATGAGCTTGGCTTCGAAGTCAGTCTCTGCGGTGAAATTTAAAAGACCAGTCTTACTCCAAAGCGTACAACTCTCTACTCAACCACGCCACACTCACGGCGTAGGTCATCGTAATTATTTTTCAGTTAAATTCCAATGATCAGTGCGGAATGGAAAGGCGGGTAATCCCTCTTGGTTGGCGAGTGTTCCGGTGGGATTGTTCGCCCAGCTATACCGTGCCGCGACCGGTTGCGGTACGTTCGTCGCCGTTAGGATAACTGTATTATTTTGGGACAGTCGCGCCACGGCCCATGAAAACTGGCGATCGGCACCGGCCAGTGCGAACCCTTTGAGGGGCTGGCCATCCTTGGTAATCAATCCACTGCCAATCTGCGTGAATGACACACGGACTCGGTCGCCATCAAACTGGGCGGATTGGAAACGTGGGCCAGACCACACCAACCGCCGTTCACCATAAACGGTGGCCCGAGCGGCCAATGCGAGTCGATGCCCGATGAGTTGCTTGTTCGGTGGATGGATATTGAAGAGGGAGTCATCCGGCCCCAAAACGTCGATGGCAGAGACTTCTTGGACATGATCCAGTTGCAGTGCAAAAGATTGGGCATCCCGGAGCGCCGGCCAAGTATCATCCTCTACTGGTTGGCTTTGCGGTTTCAGAAAATTGGCCAACTCCACAAACAGGAATGGTGCATCCGGGCGCTCCCAGCAACGGCGCCAGTCTTCGATCAAACCAGGAAAGAGCACCCGGTATTGCAGGTGCCGATCGGCATTGTTTTCCCCTTGCCACCACAGGAATCCCCGGGCGGCATACGGCGCCGCCGGGGCAACCATGCCGTTAAAGAAACAAGCGGGAGCGGGCTGTTTCAGTTGCGCCTGCTGGTGGCGCGCCATGGGTAGATGCGCCTGGATGAAGGTGGGGCTGAGGAAAGTTTCAATACATTGACCGGGCACCGCGAGGTGTACAATGCCGACCGGTATTTTAAGCTTCTGGTGAATTTCCCGCGCAAAGAAATACGGAACCCCCGGCAGGTTGGAAACAGTCTCCGGTGTTACGGAAATCCAGTGTGCCGGGACCGTCCGTTGCGGCGTTTCCGCCGGCCAGCCAGACTGGTTCGTTGACGTATTGGCGTCCCAAATCCGGATCAGCGGAAAATTGGCAGTCGCTTTTTCACCGGCAGCGTTCCGGCAGCCGCCTTCATGCCACCACATATTGCTCTGACCACCGGCGATCCAAACTTCACCCACCAACACGCCCGTCACAGAAACCGTTTGCGATCCTTTGATGCCGAGCACAAACGGACCACCGGCTGAACCTGTTGGAATCCGGAGTTGCCACTTCCCGTCTGCGCCGGCGATGGCTGTTTGTTCCTGATTCCGGAACGTTACCGTTACAATCGTTCCCGGCTCATCCCACCCCCAGAGCGACGCGGCGGTCCCTTGCTGAAGAACCATGCCGTCTTCAATGATGGAAGGTAATTCCCAAGCCGCTTGGCATTGGAAAACTGCCGACCCTATTCCAACAATTAACGCCAGCAGTAATCCTGTCCAATGTTTCATCAGTAGTAACTGGGGTTAAACTGCCGGGCGGTGGTAATTGCCAAGACCGCTGGTACACCGCAGTTATCTTTACCGGGCAGGATATCAATCGCTGTAATGGTCACGTCGGGACGGGGGTTGGACCATTGTTGGGAGTAGGCGACGGCGCTAAAGCCCGAATTCTCGTAGGCTTTGACCCAAGCGATTTGCGCACCCGGAATGATCGCGGAAGTCTTTTGGTGATAATCTTCCACGTCCACCTCGGCCTGGACCGGAATTTCAACCTGTTTTCCATCGGCGTAATGAATTGCATAGCGGACCAATTCGTAGCTCCGTCCCTCCTTAATCTCGGCAGGACTCCGGCGCTTATCAATACGGGCCGCTTGCAGGAAGAAAATGGCATCGGCCTTTCGGTTCACTGCGATGCCGTGAATTTCAGCTGGCAGTTGACCGGGGATTCCCCGACCGGCCAGCATCAAGACATTCGGGACAGGTGATGTGGCAAAATCGTAGATATTGAACTTGGCGCCGGCCATTTGCTGATTGCCGGACGGCAAATCCTTGAAAGTAAATTTCTTGTCACCAAACCACCCCTGCTCATCGCGGTACTGAGTGCAATGGGTGGCAATTGAAACCGGCTCGTAGGTCAGGTTCAGGCCGGCCAATTTCTTCTGGCCGACGGCAAACTGCGCGTGCAGATTGCGCAGAATCGTGCTCAGGATAGTCTGTTTCTTGAGGGTGTTTTCCGCCACCTCTTCGCGGTCCTTGAAAAGCAGATTACAAAGCACGATGTGGCCCCGGCCTTCCGTGTAATGCATCAAGCCACCGACATTCAGCATGGCATGCACGTGCTGATAAAACTCGGGCGATCGTTGCGCTTTGAAATAGATGTTATCGATGCCAAGGTACGGTTTCTTATTTGGCACCGGCATCCAGCCCGCGATTTCGAGTGTCACTTCCGTCGCGGCGCGTGGCGGGTCAATGGTGAAAGTCTGCGGATCTGCAGTGGGTTGCGTATCAAAGGACAGCCGATGCTCGCGGTCGCCGTCGAAGATCAGATTCACCTTGGTCTGCGGCCAGTACAGCACGTTGCCGACCCAGGTGAAGGCCGTGAGCTTCTGCGGCTTTTGCAATTTGATCGCCACCGGAAATGGCGAATCGTCCTCAGGCTTCTGAAAGTTAATGATGAGCGGCCATCCGTCGACGCTGAAGAAGCCGTTGACGATGTTATCGTACGCATGGAATGTCGAGGTTCCGAATGAAGCCACCTCATCATAATCCACGACGTGGCTGAACATGTCAGACACGACATATTTACCATCTTGAAAAGAGAAGATCCGCTGTGATGATTCCAGCCGAACGTCACCCGCCGTCAGGCCGGCCGTCAGGCGGTCGCGCACGACCGGTAATGTAACGCGTTCGCGTTTACCGGGCCGCAGCATGTGATCCACACCCACAATCCGGTTAAAATCTGCCAGCCCTTCCGGGGTCACACCGCAGAGTACGAGGGCCCCGCCCCCGCTCGTGAATGCCTTAACTGCCGGCAGATTCGACGTCAGCGTTTTTAGCGCCGCCGGCGTCGCTGCGACAATGGCGGTGGCGGGAGTTTTTTGCTGGATGGCTGTCAGCGCATCCGGCACCGGCGTGTATTTCAAACCGCTTGCATCGAGGACAACTTGTAATTGCGGTGCGGCAACCACCGCAGCCACGACTGGATAAAATTCCTGCCGGTACGTCGCGGCATAGCCGAGCAGATTGAGGACTAGTTGCTGGGCAACAGGATTGGCATCAAGTTGGTCGGTGACCGCCAGTTGACAGAGCAGCAGTAATCCATTATCCGCGACCACTTCTACCAGGGCTGTATAGCGGAGTTGGTCGTGACATTGCACAAGCGAGAGGGCACCGCGACCGGGTTTCTCATAGGCGTTCCGATAGACGGGACGGCCTGCACCCCAAGTGAAAAAATCGCGATCCAATAGACCCGCGGCAACCGGATTTACTGCATCTTCAAAGAACGCCGTGTTGCCGGTGTTCTTGGCGGGATTCATCGCCGCTGACAACCCTTGGTACCGGAGCGGAAAGGACTGATCCAAGACAATGACCCGCCGTCCGCCGGCCGCGTAATCCGCCAACCGTTTGGACGCACTCTCTTCCGTATCCAATGCATCTTGGCCTACCACAAGAATGTGCGCAGTGGGCGGGAGCTTGTCGAGTGAATCGACCCTTGTAAAGGCAATGTTGCGAGATTTTAAAAACTTCTGAACCGCCCCTTGCGGATCGAAGACTGCCAAGCTACCTCCATCGACACCGGCGAGGTCCCGCGATTGCGGCGTGAGAACTGAAGCCGGTTTGACGTCACGGAAAACTTCTTTTCCACCGACAGAAAGGGTTAACACAATCTCGCCGTCCTGACGGCCTTTGACCGTTGGCAGTTGTAGCGACTCATCAAATTGGCGATGAGTTCCCGGAGCGACACTAAACTCCTGGGATCGACCCCCGACTTTCCGGCCATTCAAGGTGAGGGTCCAAGCAAAGGTAATTGGATCTGTGGAATGAGTGTCGTTAAAAATTGCAAATGGACGACTGACAGTGCGACCAGACGGGAAAGTCCAGTTCCATTCGCGCGAAAAAACAGCACGGGCGGCGAACGCCGTGTACTGGCTGCCATCCGCGTCATTCTGACCAAGCCAGAATTGCCAAGCTCCATAACCGGCCCACCGGTACCCTTCCTGCAGCATGCGGTTCCAGATCGCCACCCCTTTGACCGGCTTACCAGTAAAAGCGCTATCGCCCTCGAAGTAGGCAACCTCGGGATGATTCCCTTGCATGAAAAAATCCTCGCCCAGAAAGCGCGGACGTTGCTGATCCCACTCCCAGCGACCACGACCAGCCCCTTTCGGATTGGCTTCGTACGCGAGATCGGGATAGCGATCCGGTGCACCGGCCACGTAATGATCGCCATGCACGGGCAACGTCTGGGCTTTGGTGGCGCCGCCACCGTCCACCATATTGGGACGAGTGGGATCGGTCTGTAAAATCGTCACCGACGTCTTGGTGGTTTCATCCTCAAACATGTCCATCCAGAAGCCGTAGAGATTAATGCAGTTGATGAAAAGAAATTCGTTTTCGATGGACCAGATCATCACCGATGGGTGATTGCGTTCGGCGCGAACTTGCGCCGCCATCTGTTCACGCCAGTTGCGCAACAGGTCCATCTTGAGGGGGGATTCCGTTTTCAGATCGGGATCCTGCTCGACGGCCCAGTAGCCAATCATTTCGCCGTCCAATAAGCCGGAGCGGCGGCAGACAACACCGTTTTCATCAAAGAAATTGAGAGTCTGCTCCGGGGATAAGCCCAGCCAGCTGGTCCCCCAGAAGCGCATCACTGTCTCGTTCTTCGCGCGATAGAACTTGAGCCAATCCTGCGGGGTCGTGTGGCCATGGCAATCGGCCCAGCCATGCCAAACAATGCCATTGAGCTTAAAGTCCTTGGTGGACCAGTCCCATTCCCGGAAGCCGAAGCGTGTCTCCGAGATATCCACTACGCGGCCGGCTACCGCGATCTGCACCCGGAGCAAATAAAGCACCGGGTCGTCCGGCCACCAGAGTTGGGGATTGGCCCACGCCCCGGTCAAAGAAATGGAGTTGGAAACGCCGGCCGTGATTTCAAATGGCTGGGGGGCAAAGGTCTTTTCCACAGCCCCACTTTTCAAATTCACGGCCTGCCAGCGCACTTCGCCGCGAACCGGTTTGGCGGAAGGATTCACGAGGGCCACATCCGCCGTCAAGGTCTGGTGTTGGACCGAGGGTTTTACGAACACGTCGCCCGCATACACCGGCGCGCCAACGGCAACAAACTCCGGCGGCTGAAGAATGCCGGATTCGGGATGGTTCCAGATGGGATACGCCAGCTCTTGAAAACCCTTGCCGAGGTAGCCAATGGGCAGGTTGAACCGGCGCCGCAGTTTCATCGGGTTGGTCGGATTGGTGGAATAGGCATACCAAGCGTCGCGAATGCCGACCCAGACTTCATTGGTACCCGGCTGGACCGCCGCTGTGATATCCATGTCAAAGCCGGCCAGCGGCTGCTTGAAAAAACCGCAATATTTACCATTCACGACCACGGTTGAGTTCAGGTTGTTCAGAGGAAAATGTATGTAGAAGCCGCGACTCGCCTGCGTGGCCGGCACGTTCACGCGGGTGCGATACCACAGGCGATGGGCAAAGATCAGGTCGGGACGCAAGGTGTTGCGATCGCCGGGCACGGCAATGGCCGACCACCAGGGTTGCGCCGGAACATCCCGCATCGGCTGGGCAATATCCGCCGGCGGCAGTGCTTCGTCGTTACGGCAAACTTCCCACAATCCAGTCAATGTCACAGACGCACGAGCCCCGGGGGCGGTCGCTTCGGGCAATTGGAAAACCTGCGCAGCCGCCTGCTGATCGCGGGCTGTTTGCCAAGCTGCGTCGGGTTTGTGTGGCCCGTTCGGGTGAAAAGGCTTTGCCGAGATACACAAGGCATCACAGGCAAAAAGAATGCGGGCTGTCTTATCCTTTTCATCCTTCGTACGTGGCAGCCGAAAAGTCAGCGTATGGGGGCCGTCCGTCAGCGGCTGTTCTCCCAACTTAAGCCAGGCGACTTCACACCATTCGCTGAGTTCCATCAAATCGGTTGTCAGTTCTTGTGGTTCCACGCGCGACCACGGGCCGTCATCAATCCGCCAGTCAAATGGCGACCGCACAAACTCATAGCCGATGCGCGCCCAGATCTGGCATGGCGAAACGTCTGGTGCCATAGGCGCGGCAAACTTGTATTGAATCAGCACACCTTCAGCCGGGACGCCGCCATCCACTTTGTCGGCCGCAATGCTGATCTGGAGCCATTGGCCACCGGAGAGAATGTTGGTCCGTCCCCATCCTTCCAGTTTTGGGGTGACATTAATACTCGCCGTGTTCTCAGCTTCGATCCAAGTGTAGCTCGCGCCCTGCGCCAAGGTAGTTATCCAACCCAAGGCAAGGAGCTCAACCAACGGTCGGAACCGGGCCGGACTGATCCGGATCCATTCGGTAACTGTGTTCCAGAATTTCAAGGATGGTTGGAGTTTAGTTTGTAGGGTTGGTGGCTGCATAATAACTTGGACTTTTCTTTGGATGGTGTGGCTACGAAGTTGTTGACCAGACTGAGGTTGAGACAGAGGTAAAGACTGATTAGGAAGCTGTTTCATAATTATTATTTGGCCAAGCGGTTTGTTAGTTGCAAGTCCCAAGTAAACTACAAAGATTTGTCGAAGGATTGACTGAATAGTCCGGATTAAAACTAACGTGATTATCAAAATATAGAAAATTCATCCCGCGGGCCTTATTGTGCCGGAACATTAAAAACCATTGCGCATCCGTCCCGAGATACGAAACTGCCGCACTGGAAAAAAGCGGATCATTCAATATGAGATATCCATTTGCGTCCCCGTCTTTCTCACCATACATGATGACTGTTTCTAAACCACCATTACTCGGTCTAATGTCATCAGGGCGGATTGCAGTTGCAGCAGCGTTGCCGTAAGGAATCCAGCTCCCGTACTGGCTCCATATTTTATAGTTTACGCCATAGCTGACATCGCGAAAATCAGCATTTCTCGTTGTCCCGTTCAGTTTACTTACGCGACTAGGTTGCCGGTCAGCCGGACAAATAAAAGCTCTCATGTAACAACTGTCGGCGCTTCCTCCGCTCGATTTTCCACAATAGTATTCTTGGAGTTGAACATTCATTCCAAATCCACAAGCATTATCACATCCGCCATTATAACCATAAGCCGCCGGTATATAGCTATTGTAATCCCCTTGGTACTGAGTTGTGAGTAAACCGATTTGCCGAAGATTACTCACGCAAGAGATTTGTCTAGCGCGATCGCGCGCGCTTGCTAACGCCGGTAACAACAACGCCGCCAGGATCGCGATGATGGCAATCACAACCAAAAGTTCAATCAGCGTGAAGGCTTGGTTTCGCAATTGGCTGGGTTGCCGCTGGCCAAGCGCGGAGCAAGTGCGCAGCATGATTCGCGGTGACTGCGAAAACTCCACCGGAAGAATTTGAGCCGTGGTGGTCTCGCGGTCCGGAGCCCGTTTACAATTTCTACCTAAGTTTGATGGATTAGACAGATATCACCTGAACAAAATAATCTTAGCACAAGGGGTGGATGGACAACAATTGTTGTTCGCGCTATTTTTGTTGCAAATCAGGAATTCAACCTTGACCGATCTGTGAACGCTGTTAGGATTGCCACTCGTGAAAGAGAAACGGATTCTGTTATTGCTCGATAACATCGGGAATGTCGTAATACAGAATCGGGTCGGTATTATTCGCTATGCACGTCCGCATACCTCGTGGGTTTTCCTTCGCTTAAGTCCTAGTCTTCCCAACCTGATGCGTTTGGTTCGGAATTGGAAACCGCACGGGGGTATTGGAAGAGTCGGGCGTGAGGATCTCATTCGGTTGGTACGCCGTTTGGGTATCCCGTTTGTCAATATTTATGGCGGCCGCCAGTTCCCGGAGGTTCCCCAAGTGGGGACGGATGATCAAGCGATCGGGCGAATGGCGGCGGACCATCTCGCCCGGTTGGGCTTCCGTCATTTTGGATATTTTGGCCTGCAGGAGCTGGGGCGGGGTGGTTTTGCGAGTGAGCGTGGCAAAGGGTTTGCCGCCGAACTCCAGAAACGCGGGCACAGCGTCGAAATGTTCAACTGGAACCGCAACTATCCGGGACGAGTTCCCCATACCGCGCGCACCCTTTGGGGGGAAGTACGCTGGCAACGCTGGCTCGTCTGGCTGCCCAAACCGGTGGCGATTTTCGCCTGTGACGACCTGCGGGCCCAGTGGCTGGCTGATTTATGTTATAAACTCGGCCTGCGCATTCCTGAGGAAGTGGCTTTGATTGGCGCGGATGGAGACGAACTGGAATGCCAAACTGCCTGGCCCCCGCTTTCCACAGTGCGCATTCCCAGTGCCACGGAAGGGTATGAAGCCGCACGAATGCTGGAGCGATTACTCGCCGGCCAAGCGCCTCCCACCGAGTCAATCCTGCTCTCACCCGACCGGGTTCTCACGGCGGCTTCGACGGAATTATCGGCGGTGTCGGACCCGCGCCTCGGCCGGGCGTTGCGTTACATCCGTGAGCATGTTCATGAAAAATGCCCAGTCGAAGCGATGGCGCAGCATACTGGATTATCGCGCCGCGTGTTGGAAAATCTATTCCGCCAGCAACTCAAGACGACGCCGTTTAAGGAATTACGCCTTCTCCGGATTGAGCGAGCTTGCCAACTTTTGCGCGAAACCAACGACAGCCTCGATACGATTGTGGGCCGGATCGGCTACTCCTGCCGAAGTCGGTTTTCAACTGACTTCCGCCGGCAAATGGGCATCACACCAGTTCGCTACCGGAAGCGTCAACACCCAGCTCCGTGATCTCTTAACTTAACATTAGCGCCGCATCCGCTTGCCGAAGTCATTTTGTAGTCAGGAATGCTGCTTATTTTTGTTAAGTGTGAATACTAGATCTGCAATAAAAATAACGCAAAATCAGCTATCGCCCAAGTGGCGCGATGCGCTATTATCTGGCTTAGTTGCGTGAGGTAAATTTGTTTAAACTGATCTGGACAAGACGAATCGACAACTGGAAGCGGCGAATTGCGGTTGGCATTGGCAGCTTATTGGTGACACCGGCCGGTGATTTTATTGGGACAAACACGGCTTCCGGTGGTGACTTCACCAACCCCGCCGTGAGGAGTGTTAACGATAATACTTCCGGCCTTAATGACAATGTTTGGCTCACCAATACCGGTGTCTACACCAGCGGTGGCGCGACCAACTCACTGTTCGTCTTCAGCTTGGGCACGCTGATTCGTACTTTTCGCACGGTCTAACGACTGAGTTCTAACAAAGGCAGAAGAAAAAGGATTTAATAGTGAAATATTGCAATGAGCAACTGAATCACGTGGCATTTCCCCTCGGTGGAGTAGGTGCCGGCATGGTCAGTCTCACGGGCACCGGGGCGCTATCGCAGGTTTCGTTGCGTCACAAGCCGGAGGTTTATCACGAACCGCAAGTTTTCGCCGCGCTGCACATTGCCGGCACGAAAACGGCACGAGTTTTGGAAGGACCGGTGCCGATGTGGAAAGCCTTCGCTAGCGCAACGGGTGAACCCGGCAATGGTCTCGGCGGCCGAACTTATGGATTGCCGCGATTTGCGAAAACTTCATTTCAAGCGCGTTTCCCATTTGCGACGGTTTTGCTAAATGATCCATCCATGCCGATCAAAGTTGAGCTGACTGGCTGGAGTCCGTTCACACCCGGCGCGACGGACGACTCCTGCTTGCCGGTTGCCGCGCTGGAATACCGGTTTACCAATCGTTCCGCCAAACCGGTCCAGGCCGTGTTTTCATTCCACGCTGCTAACTTTATGAAGGTCGGCGATCAGGGCGCATTCATCGGCGTGGTGCCGGGCGGTTTTGTGCTCCAGCAAGCAGCCACTCCAGAACAACCGGAGGCCGCGGGAAGTTTTGCAGCGTTCACGGACGATCCGGCTGGTCAGGTTGACGCAGCATGGTTTCGCGGTGGTTGGTTCGATGCATTTACGATGGCGTGGAATCACGTTGCCGCTGGTCACTGTCTGAAAAATCAGCCCCATACCGATGGCGCTCCCGGGACTGGCGGCAGTTTGTATGTGCCGATTACGCTGAAAGCAAAAGCGACAAAGACGATCCGGTTGCTGCTTGCCTGGCACGTGCCGCTCAGCAATCTTTGCGCTGGGAAAACTGCGACCAGCAAGTATGCCCCGTGGTACGCGAGCCGGTTTGCGGACGTGTCAACGGTGGCCGATTATTGGCGAACGAATTATGACCGGCTGCGCGCGGCTAGTGAAAAATTCCGCGATTGTTTCTACGACACGACCCTGCCGGCAGAAGTGATTGAGTCGGTTGCCGCCAACCTCGCGATCCTGAAATCGCCGACTTGCCTCCGGCAACACGACGGGCGGTTGTGGGGCTGGGAAGGTTGTAATTCCGGCTGGGGCTGCTGTCATGGCACGTGTACGCATGTTTGGAACTACGCGCAATCCATTCCGCATCTGTTCCCGGATTTGGAACGCACGCTGCGCGAAACGGAATTTTTAGTGAGCCAAGACGAACGCGGCCACCAAAACTTCCGGTCGAATTTGCCGATCCTTCAGCCGGACCACGATTTTCACTCGGCTGCGGATGGCCAACTCGGCGGCTTGATGAAGCTGTACCGGGAGTGGCGCATCAGCGGTGATACCGGCTGGATGACAAAACTCTGGCCGGCAGCGAAACACGGTCTCGATTACTGCATCGCCACATGGGACCCGGAGCATACCGGCACGTTGCTCGAACCACATCACAACACCTATGACATCGAGTTCTGGGGCGCGGACGGGATGTGCACCAGTTTTTATCTCGGCGCGTTGGCGGCCGGCATCGCGATGGGGCAAGCGAGCCGGGAAGATGTGACGCTCTACGAAAAGTTACTTGCCAAAGGCCGGCATGCGATGGCGACCAAACTTTGGAACGGTGAATATTTCATCCAGAAAGTGCAATGGACTGGTTTGCGCGCTGGTGACCCATTAAAAAACGTGAGCTGGAGCGTGAATTACAGCCCCGAGGCAACCGCCTTACTCCGGCAAGAAGGCCCGAAATACCAGTACGGCACCGGCTGCCTGTCGGACGGCATTCTCGGCGATTGGATGGCGCAATGCTGCGGACTGGGACCGGTCGTGGATGAGCAGAAGACGGCCCGGCATCTGGCGTCGGTTTTCCAACACAATTTTCGCGCATCGTTGCGCGATCACGCGAATCCGCAACGGCCCGGCTATGCGTTCGCGCAGGAAGGCGGCTTATTGCTGTGCACCTGGCCGAAAGGCGGCAAGCCAGCGTTGCCATTCCCCTACAGCGATGAAGTCTGGACCGGCATCGAATACCAGGTCGCTGCGCACTTAATGATGACCGGGCAGGTGGCTAAAGGATTAAAATTCGTGCGCGCGATTCGGTCGCGTTACGATGGTCAATGGCGCAATCCATTTGACGAATACGAGTGCGGTCACTGGTACGCCCGGGCGATGTCGTCGTATAGTTTACTGCAAGCCCTGAGTGGTGCCCGGTATGACGCCGTCGATCAGGTTTTATATTTGCATCCGGCGATCCAAGGCGATTTCCGCGCCTTTCTCTGCACCGCGACCGGCTACGGCACGGTCGGCATTCGCAAAGGCAAGCCATTCCTCGAAGTCGTCGCCGGAACCATTTCAGTACAACGGATCGAACAGCAACCCCAATAAAAGGAAAAACTATGGCAACTCAGTTCAACGGTCTCGGTCTCCATCTTGGAAATCTTTCCCGGCTCTCACCGGCGGAATCCCGCTCTTGCTCACCGGAAAACCCCACGGGCGCAAAAAGTCAGGGCGGCCGCCACGTCGACCCCAACCACGGGCCCTCGCGCGACCTCGGGACCGGCTGGAAGGTTCGGCCCTGTGTCACCGTCAAACCTGGTGAGACACTAGTTTTGGCCGACCTCGAAGGCTCCGGCGCGATTCAGCAAATCTGGATGACACCAGCCGGTAATTACCGGTTCACGATTTTGCGGTTTTACTGGGACGGCGAAGCCACGCCATCGGTGGAAGTGCCGGTTGGAGATTTTTTTGCCAGCGCGTACACCAACTTTAATACCTTCGCGCCGCTCACCTCCCTACCTGTTTGCGTGAATCCCGGCAATGCGTTCAATTGCTACTGGGAAATGCCGTTCCGTAAACATTGCAAAATCACTCTGGAAAATATCGGTTTTGAACCGATGACAATCTTCTATCAGATCAATTACACACTCACAGAAGTACCGTCTGACGCCGCCTATTTCCACGCCCAATTCCGGCGTACGAATCCGCTGCCGTACAAAGATGTCTACACCATTCTCGGCGGGGTGCGCGGTCAGGGTCACTACGTTGGCACGTACATGGCGTGGCAGATGAACAACAACGGCTGGTGGGGCGAAGGCGAAATTAAATTCTATCTCGATGGAGATCTGCCTGGTGGCGTTGTCGGTCGGAACATTAAGGAACATGGCGGCGAACACTATCCGACGATTTGCGGCACCGGCACCGAAGATTATTTCTGCGGTTCGTATAACTTTGAGAATAAAGTGACGAAGCAATATCAGGAATTCACGACGGCTTATGCCGGCGTGCCCCATGTGGTACGTCCCGATGGCCTCTATTCCGCCAACCTGCGCTTTAGTCTCTACCGGTGGCACATCATGGATCCGGTTCGTTTCCAAAAGGATTTTGCCGTGACCATGCAGGGATTGGGCTGGCGCACCGGAGGCCGGTTCCTGCCGGCGCAGGACGACATCGCCTCCGTGGCGTTTTGGTATCAGACTGAACCGCATGTCAAATTTCCAAACCTGCCGGACCGCGACCGATTGGAAATTATCTGATACAATCAGCACGCTAAAAGAAAACGCCTAATCGATGCTCGTCACTCGTCAAAACCGAATTCCGTTCCTTTGGCTGATCATGCTCACGCTGCCGTGGGCGCTTTTCTATTTCATGATCCAGGTCAATGGCGTCAATTTTTTCATTCTCAACCGGCTGATTGACAACCCAGTGGCGCTGACTTTCTTCTTCTCCTTACCCGGCCTGCTGTTCATGTTCATCCCTCTCGGACCTTACATCTCGTTTATGTCCGATCGCATTTGGACGCGGTGGGGTCGGCGAAAAATCTTTCTCATTATTAACTTCACCGGCACGGCCGCTGTGATGTTCTGCTACCCGCTGGCGACCACTGTGTGGATTTTTCTGGCGCTCATGTGTATCGCGGCGTTCATCGGCGTTTTTGGCACACCGTTCGAGGCTCTAAAGCTGGAGATTATTCCGCCGGAGATGCGCGGTCGCTCTGCCGCAATAAATACGTGGGTCAGTACAATCATTAATATCGTATTCTACCTGGCGGTAATCGGCCGCTTTGACGAAGTGATTCCCTTTCTGGGAAGGGAAATTAGCGGGATCAAGATTCTCTACTGGAGTGCGGCGGCGGCCCTGATTATCGTCGTGTTCAACTATTTCTTCGGCATTCATGAAGTGGCTCCCAAAAGTACAATCACCGGGGAGAAGTTCAGCATCCGGAAGGCTTGGCAGGCCATGACCATCCCGCAATTGCGATACCTGTATGTCTTCATGATCGCCACAACCTTCTTGAACGCCAGCCTGGGAAGTCTGGGAACCCTTCTGTACATCAACCAATGGGGGTACAGTTTCCAAGAGATGGGCATCAATATCGCCGTCGGCGGGATCCTCAATTTGTTTATTATCCCGGCGGTCGGAATCTTCGCCGACCGGGGGCAACATCACCGGATGCGTATCTGGATTGTCAGCATGATTCTGGTCAAGATTCTCACACTCGGTTACTTCGCCTATGTCACCTGGTATCTACCGGACCAGCGGCCGTCGCTGGTGGAAATCATTTTCTTCGGTGAGATGACCTGCCTTGTCGGCATCATCGGGGGGATGGTCTATTATCCGCTGGTGTACGACTATGTCCCGCGCAACCTCATGGGCACCTACACCGCCGGCTGTGGCGTGATCAGTGGCATCGTTGGATTCTTCACCACGAATGGACTGGGTCTCTTCCTATTGTGCTGGGCCAACCTCTTTCAGCCGCCGGCCGGTGAGATGGTACGCGTCTGCCTGAAAAAAGAAATGCCGCAGCCGCAAGTCGAACAGATTCTGATCCACGCCAACCTCGTTACCCCTGGCGGTGTTCCGTCGTCCGCCCGCGATATTATCGCCAAGCCGTGGTACGCCAACGGCATCGTGCAAGACAGCGGCGCCTGCTACGAAATCCGCCTCCGGGACGCAGCAGGTGAAGCGCAGCGGAAACATCAGGACGAACTCAAGACCAAGATCGATACGATCGATGCGAAGCTCGCCCTGGATCGCAAAACTGGGGCGGCCCCAACCACCATCGCCAAGCGTGAAGCCGAACTGGCGGCTCTCCGTTCCGAGGGCAGCGTCTTGGGGTTAGAACTCGAAAAACGCGCGGCGGTCTGGCAAACAGAAGTGCTCCGGGGACTCGCTAGTGTCGTAATGAAAGAGGGAGCAGAGATTCTTGGCAACGCCCCGACCAATGCCGTGGTTTCGCTGTTGCCAACCACCCGCAAGGCTCGGGATCGAGAAATCGAGTTATTGAATAAACAGTTGCAGTCAGAAGACAATTCATTCATCGCTCTAAGCGCAGTGCGACTGGAGCGGGGTTTTTCGCTCTCGTTTTCTACGATTCTCCCAACTGGCAAGGATCCGAATGAAGCCCTCCTCATCCTAGAACGGCGATTGGTGAGTCTGGCGGCCAAGAAAACCCCCGGCCTCATAGCCAGAGACGCCACCTGTTCCGCTGCTGTTGTAAAACCGGCAGTGGCCATTGAGCTAGGACTCGTGGAGGATCCGATCCGGAATTTCATGTCGCCCATCTCGCAGGGCATGAATGCGTTGCTGAAACATTTTATTGATCTCCCACCACCCAACCAGAAGCTAATTTCCCTCGCCCGCAATGTCTGCAAGGACAGCCTGATCAGCCATGCCCGGGCCGCCACGCTCAGCGGTCGCCACGGAGTGCAGCTGATTGTTGTCGCCGCCGATGAAAAAACCGGTGACATGGCGGTCTGGACCGCCAAGGTTTTAGACAAGATCCGGACTGAATGCGCCTCGCTCAAGTTGACGGTGCTCACGCCGGTGGTCGACAAAGGTGTTGTGCCGATCAAATACAATTATATGTCCGGTTATCTCTACGTCTTCCTCCTGGTTTTGCTGGGATTCGGTCTCGTCATGTATTTCATCCATCAAGAACGGGTTGGGGTCGTCAAGAAATGGGGCGCGGAAGAGGCCCACGCTACAAAACTGCAAAGTGAACCCGCAACTGCAACCACGGAAATTATGGCGACCGGTCAGACTCCTGCCGGTCCGTCTGTAGCGGCTGGGCTGGAGACCTATACCCCGGGCTATCTTGTTCCCAAGATTCTCTTTGCAGTGGTGGGGCTGGTAGTTCTGGGGGTAGCCCTCCGACAGGCTTGGCCGGATCTGCGCCTACTTGTGATGGGACGGTCGGCTGAGGCGGTCGCGGTGTCCGTCATCGTTGGCAAACCGGGACAACCGGATTTAATCCTGAAGAATCAGGCTGAGCTCAACGAGAAAATGAAGACCGTTGCCAACGCCAAGGATTACACCTGGACCTTCTACAACGTGTTTGGTTTCGAGACGAAGGATGGCCAGGAAGTTGCTTATCGCCGCCAGGTGGGATGTAAACTCAAACCCTCCATGCCACTGCTCGACGATAACGGGTTGCCCACCACCGCCAAACTACTTTACGATGACCAAGATCCGACGCACCCTGTACTGCCATTGGAATATAGCACATGGTTGGCGCCTGCTCTGGTCGCCGGCCTAGGTTTAATTGCTTTTATATTCGGCGCAATTTTGGCTTGGTTTGCTAGAAAGCCAATCGTCCTTTCGGTAGATGCCGCTGTCAACCTCACCGATGGAGGAAACTGACCCTATCTGGTATCACCCTTCGTATTTGGGGGCTTCCACCTCCACGAACTTCAGCTGCCTGTCGCCGGCTTTCATGGATGTATCAGACGTGATTGATACCCGTTAAATCCATCACTGTTCGACAGGCGAGAAGTGCCGTAAACCCTTATAAGATAAAGGTAAAAGGTTGGTGGATCCGGACGGACTTGAACCGTCAACCCGCTGATTAAGAGCCGCAAAAATAAGGCTACTAGACGCTTCCGCTTGAACCATACGCCCGGCGTTTCCAGCCTTATTTTGCAAGGGTTTCATGCAGCTTGTTCACACTCAGAAACAGGGTGCAACGCTCTGTCGGTTTGTGGCAGCGTGTGACTACTCTGGTGACTACTCACCGGCGCTTGCATTTCGTCGCCAGCCGTCACCGTCAAGCGAATCCGCCGCGCTTGTGCCAGCAAGTGATCGGGGCGCAAGTCGCCGTAGGTTGTGGCGATGATACTTGGCCCGGTCTTGTCGCCAATCAGCATTGCAATTTCCGCGTCGGTAAGCCCGCTCTGCCGCGCTTGCGTGACAAAGTAACTCCGCAACCCGTGGGGCGTGACGTGCCCCAGCTTCGGCTTGTTTTCCTCTGCCGCTTTCTTATTCAACGCCGCAATCGCGGACGTGATACGGTGACGCACGGCGGACGCATCGCGGGGCTTTTTGGCGTCAAACGGTGACGGGAAAAGCAAGTCACCCTTCGCCCGCTCTGCCATATTACGCAACAGCGTTTCCATTTCGGGAAGGATCGCAACCCACGGATTCACGCCGCGCTTTTCGCGCTTCACGTTCACCAGCCCTTCGGCTAGGTTCACACCCTGCCACGTCAACGGCAGCGCCTCACCAATCCGCAAGCCACTGTAGGCCAGAAACGCCACAAGGTCGGCAATCGCGGTTTCTTTGCGTCCGCGAAGCCAGCCAATCACATCTTGCAACCCTTCGGGCGTCGGGGCAACTTCCCGGCAGTGACGCACTTCGTCGGCGTTGGTGTAGCGTCCGCGCTTAGTGATCGGGTTGCACTTTATCACGCCGCGCCGCTCGGCAAGGTTCAAGGCGTTGCTCAGTATGCCAAGCTCCAAGTCCACCGCCCGCTTGCCTCCCTGCGTCTTGCGCTCACGGGTTTTGCCGTCACGTAGCTTGCGCTCAGTGATAAAGCCGCCTTTCAAGCGCCAGTCCCGGTAACGGTCACAGTCGCCCAGCGTCAACGCCGCTGCCGGTGTGTCGGCAAAGTAACGGCGGACGGGCTTTGCAAAGCGCAATTCTCTGGTAACGGTATCCGCGCACTTGGTTTGCATCTTCCGCGTCTGGCAACCCGCTTGCGTGTATTCGTCCAGAATCTCCGCAACCGTCAACCGCTGCCGCTGTAGCGTCACGCCTTGCGTTTCAATGCCATTGCGAATCAGCCACGCATCGCGCCGCCACTTCACCAGCCACTTGCGGGCGTCGGCAGCTTTCGCGGTTTCGGTGCTCTTCCACGTCAACCGCCCTTTGTCTCTCACGCGGGCGTAAATCTTCCCGCCGTCCACCTTGCGGAAAAGACACGCGCCAACACGTTCAAAGGTTGGCTTCGTGTTCACGGCAGTTTCCCCACGTATAGGGCAATCAGCTTGTCCACAACCCAGCTTGCGCCCCGGTCGTTTTTCTTGCAGTAGGCTTCCAGCTTCGCCGCCGCTTCGGGCGATACGCTCACGGATAGTTTCACCGCTTTGCCCGCCTTGCTCTTCATTGGTCTTACCACGTCACACACTCCCTTCGTTTTGGTTGTGGCGCTCAGGCCGTCGCAGCCCGCGCCAGTATTCTTTGGACTTGCGCCGCGTTCCACTCAGCAAGCCCCCGTTTCGTTGTCGCGCCAAGCTCTTGCAACTTGCCCGCGATTGCCCGTAGTGAAAAGCCGCGCTGCCGGTGCTCTTGAACCGTGCGGATCACCGCTTGCTCGGATTCGTCGGCAATCAGCTTGCCACTATCAGCACGGAATCCAAAAGGCACGTCACCGCCCAGCTTCTCACCGCGCTGCCGCTTGTAGGCCATTGCCCGCCGTGTCTTTTCGCTGATTTCCTTCCGGTAGACTTCGGCCAGCAACGCCTTCAAGGTTAAATCCATTGTGCCGCTCACGGTCTTGTTTTCAACGTGCCCCTTGTCCAGTGTGAAGAGCCGCGCCTTTGCCGGGCCGCAAACATCTTCCAAAAATATCAGGGTGTCTTTTTGACTACGGGAAAGCCGCGACAAGTCAGCCACAATCACCACTTCCGCCGCTTTCGCTTCCACCATTGCCGTCAACGCCGCAAAGCCGGGGCGCTTGTTGGTGGACTTGCTGCCGCTGATACCTTCGTCCCGCAACACGGCCAGCAACTCCCAGCCCTGCCGCTCCGCTTCCGCCCGGATCATTGCATCTTGCCGCCGTAGGCTTTCGCCGTCTTTGGCTTGCTCTTCCGTTGAAACTCTCACGTATCCGATTGCTTTTGTTTTCATGCTTGCCCCTCTGTTTGGTAGGAATCTACTTATTATTCCTACACTATGCAAGCTCTTTTTGTAACACTTCGTCCCAAGTGTTACAGGTTGCCCACGGTTTCCGTGTGGTTCGCATTGCTTCGCCCTACAGGTCACACAAGCGCAACGGCGGGTCAAAGCGCAATCTGTCTGCCGCAAGCTCAGGTCTGCCCACTATCGCCCCACGGATGCTTTCGCTAGTGAACGCGCCAGTAGGTTCACCAAGCGCCGCGTGAAGGTAGCGGATCGCGTCGGCAGCGTCGTCACACTCTTTGCGGGGGGCGTCTTTGCCCTCTGCCCAGCGGTAGCTTTCAAACTCGTTTGCCATATTCACGCAAGACGGGGCAACCGTGAGCCGTGGCTTGCCGTCACCGGCCACCTTCAAACGGTTTTGTATCGCCTGTATGCCGTCCAACACGCGCCCTTTTGCGCCCACGGCAGCAACGCCAGCGTTTTGCAAGTCGGCAATCAGCCCCGCCGCGCTTTCGTCCACCGCTGCCAAGCTGCAATGAAACTCAGTGAACCACTGCCGCGCTTGTGCCACAACATCGCTTTGCAGCTTCCCGCTTTCGTAAAACTCACGGGCAATATGCCAGCGCCCGTCACTATCTTCGCCCACCAATAGGATCACGGCGGGGTGTGTGTAGCCTTCGTCCATTGCCAGATACCACGTCTTGAAGTCACTGGCGGGGCGCTCGGTGACGTGGACGGCAGCGTCAAACATATCGTAAATCGCGCCCTCTGCCGTCGCCCACTGCCCCAGCAAGAGCCGTTGCCGCCGGACACCCGTCAAGGAATCCAGCGTTGCCAGTGTCCGCCGCCCTTGCTCTGTCAGGTTGCCCGCTTCGTCGTATAGCGTCGGGTTGTCGGTGTGCGCCGAAGTCAGCAACGCCAATTTGCCAGCCTTCGCCCGTTCCCGTATCCAGTGACGTGTCCCGCTGGGGTTGCAATCCCCGAAAAGTTGCGGGTGTGGAATCACCGCGTTGCGCCCGGTGCACCGTGTTGCCAACAGTTCCCAATCGTTTTCCGTCAACTCTTCCGCTTGGTTCACGTAAATAAAATCCCGCTCACTCGACAACACCTTGTCGGGGTTATCCATCCCGGCAATCCAGATCGTTGAACCGTTGGCGTATTTGTAGCGCTCGACACGCTCCCCGCCGTAGCGTTCCACGGGAAAGCCAGCAATCACACGCTCAAACGTCTGGCAGCAAGAGCCGTGAACGCTTTTGTAGGTTTTGCGGATAATCGCGCCTTGCGCCTTCGGATACTTGCAGCAAATCAGGTGGATTTTCCAACATGATGCCAGCGTCTTGCCAGTCTCAGCCGGGCCGCTCAGGATCGCTTCCCGGTCGTGTGCGTATATCAGCCCAGCCGCGCCGCCCCGTGGCTTGTATGTCGCCGCCGTTGCCGCCGGGTTGCATGATAGGACAAAAGGGGCGCTCATATCTTGCCCCCGTCCACGGCAACCGTCACAACTTGGATCGCTTGCTCACCGTTGCCCCGCACAGGCTCTTCCGCGTACAAGCCCAGCAACCGCGCCCGGTGTTCCATGATTTTTAGGCAACCGGCAGCGGCCACGGCGTCGCCCTGTTGCGCTTGCGGCCAGAATCCCGCAAACATCCCGTCCAGCCGCAGCAACTCCGCTTCCCGTATCCGGGCCGCCGGTTCTTTGATCGTCGCGTCCATTGCCTTTTCGTAAAGCGAGTGTGCCGTGTGTTTGCTGCAACCCAGTTTGTCGGCAATCACTTGGAACGTGTCGCCAGCAAGCCGCAATTCCAGCGCCGTTTTTTGCCGTGCCCGGATCGCCAGTTGCGCCTTCGTCACTCGCTGAATTGCCGCTATTTGTACCGTGCTCATGTAGTGTTCCTTTTTTAGTTCGTCACGCTGCCAGTTTTGCCGTGATTATCTTCGTGAACATCTTCACGGCCGCCAAGCGAGAGATATTCACGGGGCTATATAGAAATAGCCCCCGTGAACATCTCGCTTTTGGACTTGTCGCAAAGAGATATTCACGGGGCAAAAAAAGCCGTGAACATCTCCGTGAACATCTCGCGGGGGTATTCACTCAGCCCCCTTTTTGTCTTGCGGGTGTTGCCCGTAACCTAAAGCGTCACGGGTGCCGGGTCGGGGTGTGCGCCACTCGAAAATTGAAGCGCTCTCGATAAGCTCCGCCAGCAAGGCCCGGCAGCTATTTATGCCGATGCCTTCCTTTGACTTGGCTTCGTTTTGCAATGCGTGTTGCCCAATGCAACCCGTTTCGGGAATCAGCGCCAACAGTTCAGACTTGCCGGGCTTCGTCTTGCTGTCGCTGTCCAAGTCGCTAGTGTCGGCCACTTCCCAGCAAATCCCTTGCTCGGCGTGTTTAATGTAGAAGTTATAAACCGGATCGCCTTCGTCGGTTCGCAGCCCCGCCCGTTTGCCGCGCTTGCCCAGCACAATCTCAAAAACGGTATGCGCCCCGATGCTACGGATCACAACAACCGCCCGCGCCCAGTTCGCAAGCTCCGCCGTGCCGCTGCCAAGATAGGCAAAGTCGCTGCCCTGCCAGTCGGGTTTCTCTTTGCCGCTCTTCGGCTTGTTCGTATGGTGCGCCAGAATCAGCCCGCAGCCGTGCGCCTGTAGCAGTGGGTTTAATCCGTTGCGAAGAAACGCGCTCATTTTCTCTTGGTCGGACACGTTGCAGCCGCAATAGGCAAACAGCGGGTCAATCAGGAAAAGATCGGGCTTGTGCTCAGCAATCAAATCACCGGCCAGCCCGATAAACTGCCCGCCAGTCGCCACGGATTCACATACAACTTTGACGGCAGCCCCAGCTTCGGCTTGCTCTTCGGGGGTCAAGTTCAACCCGCGATAAACACCGTCGCGCATTTCGGCCATGTCGCCGTCGTCGTTTTCCGCCTGTATCAGTAGCGTGCGAAGTTTGCCCGTGGGGGCAATGCCGAATAGCGGACGGCCAATCGCAAAGCAGATTGCAAGCTGTAGCAGCAACGAAGATTTCCCGATGCCAGTTGGCCCGGCCAGCAACAACGCTCCACTACGGCAAAGGAAACGCTTGCCCACTAAATTGCGGGGGTCGGTTGTCGGATCACTGGCAACTTGAAACTCCGCCAGCGGTCGCACAATCGGCTTGTGTGTTTCGGGTGTTAGTTCGTTGTCCACGGGCAACGTGGCAGCAAGGTCAAGCTGGGGCTTTAATTCCACTGCCGCCATAACTGCCCCGTCCAAGTCGGCTAGTGTTGCCCCAGCCTTACACCAATCTGCCGCGTCTTTGTGTGCCTCTGGCGTTGCAACGTGTTTCACGGTGACACCCGCGCAATCAGCAACCGATTGCAGCCACTTCCGCCCCGCCGGATCGTTTTGTGCGAAAGCCAACACTGCCGCCGTCTTTGGCATAATACCGGCCAGCAACTTGCCATTGTCCGCGCCCCGTGTTGCTACGAAAGCCCAGCCGGGCACGCCGCCCTTGCGGTGGACGCCTAGCTTGTCCGCCACGGCCAGCAAATCCCATTGCGATTCAAACGCCGCCACGTAGTCCGCTCCTGCCACGTCGCCAACTGCCAACAACCGCACGCCAACACCTTCCGGCCAATATGCCCACCGCGCCCGCTCACCTTCGGCTTTCGGTGGAATCCGAAAGTGAATTGCCAACACCTTCCCGCCGTCACCGTGAACCGGAAAAGCAATCTTCCCGTTGTAAAAGCCCACAAGTTCCCGCTCACGAAGCCAGCCGACAAGCTCCGCTGAATACCCGCGCCACTTCGCCAACATTGCCGCGTGATCGTCGGTGAACGCCGCAACGGATTTGCGCCATGCTTCGCTTTGGTCGGGTGTTTCCTTGTTGGACTTCACCGCGTCCACTGGCGGGCTTGCTGGACGTGCAAGCGGGGTGTTCCTGGCGGTGTTGTCGTTCACACCGGCCAACGCACAGAAACGGCGGATCGCGTCGCCGTTTGAAAGTGTTTCGTGTTTTACCAGAAACGTGACTTCGTCACCCTCGCCGCAACCCGCGTGACACTTCCAAAAGTTCCCGCCGTTGTGTTGGAATACACTGAAGGAATTGCTGCCATCTTCGTGAAGTGGACACCGCGCTGATTTTTTCGCGTGATCGCCCAGCCCCAGCTTCGCCAACAAGTCGGGCAACGGCAACCGCCGTTTCGCCTCTGCTATGTCCAAGCTCACAGTCGCACCGCCCCTTCCGTGCGCCGCGCATATTCCAACAGCAACAAGGCGTCCGCCGTCGCCAGTGTCACACGTTGGCCGGGGTAAAGCCGCTCCGCCTGTCCCTTCAACTTCCGTTTCCAGTCGGGTTTCGGCAGGCCGTTGGACGTGCCAAGACACAAGCCCTTTTGCCAGCGTTGCGGGGTGACAAGTTCCACACGCACCCGCAACGTCATAAGCACGCCCAGCAAAAAGCCGTAGCCCCGCCCAAACTTAAACATTGCGCTGCCGGGTTGTGGCTTACCAATAAAGCCGCCAACTTGTTCAAGGTAGGCCGACACGTTGGCAGCGCCGTCCGCCGCCGTCACCACGGTTTCAAGGTAAGCCAGCAAGTCGCCGTCCGTGTCGGGCATAGAATCAGCAACGAAACGCCCTTGCGGATCGCACCACGCCAGCCCACCAGAAGCGCCCGGATCAATCGCCAGAATTGCCTTCATTGCGGCCACACTTCCACCAGTTGAAACATTGGTTGCCGGTTTTTCCGCTCGCACTCGGCACACCAGCCCAGCCCGTTGAAGCCCTCGGCTTTCGTCACCAACTCAGCCACGCGGCCACACTGACAACACCGCCCGCGTGAAACTTCCGTTTGTGGGTTTCGTGGATCACTCACGGCGTCACCTCGCCGCTGCCCTCGCTGGAATGTTTCGCCAGCCACGCCAGCCAATCCGATTCGCGGACACGGACGCAACCGCCGCAACGGATCGTTTTTAGCCCGCGTTCGTGCGTCCAGCGGTAAATCGTCACACGCGACACGCCCGCCGCCTGTTGGATTTCTTGCAGCCGTAGCAACCGCTCAGTTGCCGCCGTGATTGCTGCCACTTGTAGGGCGCTCACCGCGCACTCTCCTGCGCCCGACGGTCGCGCTCTTGTTGAATCCGCTCGACTTGCTGCCGTGAAAACAAACGGACGCCGCCCACGGTGCGAATCACCGGCAACCGTATTTCGTCGGCCAGCCGTTTCACCGTTGCCGCGCAACACTCGCAAACCCGCGCCGCGTCTTGTGGCGTGTAAAGCTCTAACTCTATTTCATTTTGCATTTCCTTACCCCTTCAGTTGTGGGCAAAAAATTTTGCCGCTGCTACCGAAGAGAGGAAACTTGTATGCCGGACAATTTATCCGCTGAATTGTCCGTATGCGGGTGGCTATTAAGTGAGTTGAACGCCTTGCTTCTTGAATCGGTTTTTAACATTCCGCCAAAGCCGTTTGACTTTGTGGAATGTTTCCGCGTCGCCGCCCTTGTCAGGGTGGACACGAAGCATTAAAGCACGATACCCTTTTTGTGCCTTTTCAAGTTGATCCATTAAGTCGTTGCGTCTCCAAAAAGAGCTTGTGCCATAGTTTTTTGGCAAGCCCAGCTTGGACGGAGTAAATCGTTGCCGATTAGATTCAGTTCGCGGGTTTGATTTTGCCCAGTCGTAGCCCACTTCCTCGCAAACTGTCCTCACGCGCCTTTGCCAGCTTTCGTCAGACAGGCTGGTTGGCCTTAGTTCGTGAATCTCTGGTTGCTTACAAAGTTCACCTATCGTCATTTTTTCGTCGCGGGTCGCAAACAGGCAAATTGCGGATTGCAACGGGTAAACTGGTGCGTTTGCGTGTTCAGCCGTTCCCTCGATTGCATCGGCCAGCTTGCGAAAAAAATCCGCATCGCCTGCGTATAAGGCAATCGCCAATTTTACCTTCGCCGTAGTCAACGCCCTTTCCATTGCGCTGTCTAGGTAGCGTCGCGTCCACCAATACCGCTCAACTCTAAGGTCACCGCCCGGCTCTTTCAAAGTCTTTCCCGCCTCAATTCGTGCCTCACCAATTCGTTGCTTGTCTAGTTCAAGGCGTCGTATGAGTTCGTCAAGAAAGTTGCGCGTTGCCACTAACTGAAACGCCGACGGACACGCTGCCGCTTTGCCATAATGAAGCGCCAACCACTTACTATAAGCATTGGCTTGCGGGTCACCGCGCCGCCCGGTCGTTGGTTTGCTTGCCTTCGGTTTCTTTTTCATGTCGCCGTCCTATTCCAGCGTTGAAGCGGTGGGCCGGGCGTGAATAAGCACGCCCAGCCCTACGCGAGCCGCTAAGCCCGCTGCCGCTATCGTTTGCGTTTCGGATTCTGCCGCAGTGGACGTGGACTTGCAAGCCCGCGTCGGCAGCGTTTCGTTTCGGGGTGTGACTACTCTGGTGACTACTCAGGCGTTTTTCGGGGTGCTCAGCCAAAAGCCAAAACCCGCGTAACCTGTTACAGTCACGCGGGCTTAAGCTGGTGGACCCGGTCGGACTTGAACCGACAACCCGCTGATTAAGAGTCAGCTGCTCTAGCCAATTGAGCTACGGATCCAATAAAAGCTATGAGCGATGATTTCGAATTGGAATATAACCCTCAGCCAACTAGAAGTTACACGCCTGCTTCCACTTTCATCGCCCAAAGTCGCAAATATTTCCCTGCGCTTTTAAGGTGTGTTGAGAAGCAAGTCAAGCGTAGTTTGAAATTACCAGTGGAGTTGAGCTCTAACGGTCCGGTTTATGGCTGGATGATATTATTGCGCACGGCGTACCGGACCATTTCGGCGAACGATTTCAATTCTAGTTTCCGCATGATTGTGGCGCGGTGCGTCTCAATTGTTTTCGTGCTGATGCCGAGCACGTCGGCGACTTCTTTGTTGCTCTTGCCTTCGGCGAGTAATTGGACAATTTCGCGTTCGCGTGGCGAGAGCGGTTCGGTGGTGCCGGACTCTTTCGGTCCACCTTTCAAATACCCGTCAAGTACGGCTTCCGAAACTTTCGCGCTGAAAAATGGTTTATGCTGAATCAATGACTCGACGGCGTTGGTGAGATGCCGGGCGGCATCAGATTTCAAAACGTAGCCGAGGGCACCGGCGGTAAGGACATCGCGAATCAAGTTTTCGTTTTCGTGCATCGTGAAGATGAGGACGGCGGTTTTGGGTAAAATCTTTTTGATTTGCCGGGTCGCTTCGAGGCCGTTTAGCTCCGGCATGGTCAAATCAAGAATGGCAATGTCGGAATGAAGTTTGCCGGCGAGTTCGACGGCTTGCCGGCCGGTGCTGGCTTCGCCGACGACTTCCCAACCGGCGTGCGTCTCTAGCAATTCTTTCAAACCGCGACGGATAATATCGTGGTCATCGGCGAGTAGGATTCGGGTCATAATTTTTCTCCGGTGGTTGGCACCACGGCGCGCACCGTCGTGCCGGTGGGGCTGGATTCGATTTGTAATTCGCCGCCGAGTTGCCGGAGGCGTTCGTGCATCCCGGTGACTCCAACACCCAGGTTGATTTGCGCCGGTGGTTGACCGGCGGCGAGTGGCTCGCGGAAACCGTGGCCGCTGTCCTGAATTAAGAGTGTGACGACTCCGTTGTCGCGCATCAAGTTGATTGATGCGGTTTGGCTGCCGGAGTGCCGGCGAATGTTGGTTAAACTTTCCTGCACGATCCGGAATAACGCCGTCTCGGTTTCCGCCGGCAGGCGTCCGACATCCGGTGCGACAGTCAGTTCAACCTTAATGTCGCTGCGTTTGCGAAAACCTTCGAGATACCATTCCAAAGCGCGCGGCAAGCCGTACTCGTCGAGCATGGGCGGATGTAAAACGTAAGCGAGCGTGCGAATTTCGCGGAGACATTCCTCGGCGAGTTGCACGGAGTCGGTGATGACTTGCGTGGCGCGTTGATCGGTACCGGCGAGGAAAGTTTCGACGCGGGCGAGGTTGAGTGTAATCGCGGAAAGATTTTGCGCGGTGACATCGTGAAGTTCGCGAGCGATGTGCCGGCGCTCTTGGTCTTGGAGTTGAAGTAATTGGCCTGACAAAACCTGCAAAGCCTTTTCGGTGTGCCGACGGTTTTCGGCTTCTGCGACTAACTGCACATTAGTCGCGCTTAACTCAGCGGTTCGTTCATCCACGTGTTTTTCGAGGAGGAGTTTCTCTTTGGCTAGCTCGGTTTCGGCGGCGCGGCGCGCGGTGATTTGGGTGTTGAGGTACAGAAAAACGCCGGACAAAATTCCCAAACTCACGAAACAGCCGAGCGCAAATAACTCAATCGAAAAATAAGCCTTCGCTTTTAATTCATCATCCCGGAGGATCAAAGCTTGACGTTCTGATTCTAGCAATTTGTAAATCGAATCATCAATCTGACTCACCAATGCCCGGTTGCGGTCGATGTCGAGAAATTGAATCGCGGTGGCGCGATCTTGCGTGTTTCGCAGTTGCACCACCTCATCGAGGAGTCGCAGTCGGTCGCCGGCGAGAATCTCCAACGCGGCGAGGTCTTGACCTTGCGCCGGCCAGTCGGTGGCGGATTTGCGTAGTCGATTGAATGCGCCATTTACCTGCGCAGCGGCAAGTAAGCGTTTTTTTTGGTGGGTCATGTCGTCCGTCGTAATCAGTTCGCGGGTGTGTTGTTCCGCGTCTTGAAGAGCGAATCGGATTCGATGCAGATTCTCCGTGACTTGCCGGGCGCGATCCACGCGGCTGCTGGTGGTCAACAACTGCACCGTGCTCTCGTGCGTCGCCAAGCCGATGCCAATCAAAATTGCCACCGCCAGCCAAAAGCCGATGGTCACAATCATTCGATGATGTATCTGTTTCACGGCAGTGCAACGCAGTCTAAAGCCGTTACCGGAAAAAGCAACGCCTACTGTTTTCGCTGAATCAGCACCCGGAACGCTGTTCCCATCGTCGAGTGGAGCAATTGATGAAGCGCATTTCGTTCGCGGCTTAACTTCCCGGCGTCGCGCGCCACGATTTCCGCAATCTCCGCTTCACCGGCTTTTAAGAGGTAATGCGCTTGGTCGGTGAATAGTACCGGCTCCAAACCAATAGTCCGGCCGTGTTCAATCAACGCCGTGAAATCTACATGCGCCGTGATGTCTTGCTCGCCGATGTGTTCATAAGGATTGCCGGATTTTGTGTGCCGGTAATAACACTGGAGATGACCGGCGGCGTGCTGCGGTGAAAAATATTCGGCACGTTCAAATCCATAATCAATCGTCAGCACGTACCCGTGTGTCAACCGACGCGCGATGTCCGTCAGCCAGTCGAGCGCGCGCAAATTGATTTCCGACCGGTAACTCGCCGGTAAGCGTGGCAACCGGGAATCCGACAACGGCCCCAGCGTTTCCGTGAAATCGCCGGTGACATAAATTTCTTGATCGCCGCATAACCGATGTACCGGTAGAGCATCGAGGAGTTCGTTAGAGAAAACGGTGCCGGTAATTTGTTCCGGTACGGCGTCGCCAACCTCGATGACTCGGTAATCCAACTCCGGCGCACCGGCGAGAACGTCTTGCCGGAGTTGGCCGTGCCGACCACCAAACTCGAAGACCGGTGCATTCCATTGCCGGAACTGCTGAGCCAAAATTCTTCCGAAGACCGGTCCGACGCTGACGCTGGTAAAAAAATCGCCGTCTCGTCCGATGCGCGCGGCTCCGTTCCGGTAGTAGCCGAATTGTGGATGGTAGAGCGCCAATTCCATGAACCGCGCAAAGGTGATTTGTCCGCCGGCGGTGGCGATTTCGCGGCGAATGGCGGTGATTAATTTTGGATTACCATCCATGGAGACACAGTACCGGTAGGCTGGGCCGGACAAAAGTATAAATAACACTTGAATGCAAAGTCGGATTTGATAGGTTGCCACGTCAATTGGGGCGAGTGCAGTTTTGGCATGGATAACGAATTACAACAATTTGTCGCAGTCGGATTATTGATATTGGTGGCAGTCGGGATAGCTGCCAGCATGTTAATGCTGCCGTTTTTACTCGGTAAAAAACGAACGCACAGCGCGATTAAGGATAGCGCCTACGAGTGCGGGATGCCGGCGATTACAGATTCCAATGCGCGGTTCAGCGTAAAATTTTATCTCATCGCGATGCTCTTCATTCTCCTCGATGTCGAAGTGGTTTTCTTTCTTGGCTGGGCGGCGGTGTACCGGCAAATGCTTGGCGAAATCGGCTGGCGAATGTTCGCCGGCGGTGCAGTTTTCCTACTGATTCTTGAGGTCGGCCATATTTATTGTTGGAAAAAAGGCGCGCTCGATTGGGCGCCGAAGAAGGAACGCGCATGAGTGAACGTGTCGAGTTGGGCTTCGACCAAAAAGTCGAAAGCCGCGATATCATCATCACTCGCGTCGATGCGGCGGTGGATTGGATGCGGAAAAATTCCGTCTGGCCACTGCCAATGGGCTTGGCTTGTTGCGGAATTGAATTGATGGCAGTTGGCGCGAGCCGGTTTGATATTGCGCGGTTCGGTGCAGAAGTAATGCGGTTTTCTCCCCGGCAATCCGATTTGATGATTGTCGCCGGTACCTGTGTTTACAAAATGGCCGGTGTCGTTCGGCGTGTCTGGGATCAGATGGCGCAGCCGAAATATTGTATGGCAATGGGCGCTTGTGCCAGCACCGGCGGTATGTACCGGAGCTATGCGGTGGTGCAAGGCGTGGACAGATTTCTACCGGTGGATGTTTACATTTCTGGTTGCCCGCCGCGACCGGAGGCGGTGCTGGAAGGGTTAATGGCGTTGCAAAATCAAATCCAGCAGGAAGCCGCCATCAAAGGGATGAAATCTTCTGAGCGTTCCGCGCCGACGTATGGACAGCCGCGCGGCCCGATTATTATTCGTGGCGATTACGCGCCGAAAGGGAAGGCATGACACTGGCGACTGTCATCGAAAAGTTGCCGGGCCGGATTGGTGAGCCGGTGGAATTTCGCGACGAAACCACAGTCGGTATTGACCGCACTCAAATTGTTGAAGCGTGCCGGTATCTGAAAGCGGATTGTGGTTTTGACATGCTCGTGGATTTGTCAGGCGTGGATAATTACGGGACGGATCCGCGTTTTGAAGTTGTGTACGAGCTTTGTTCGCTGACGAATCGCAGTCATCTCCGTCTTAAAATTTCTGTTTCGGAAGACGACCTCCTTGTGGACAGCGTTACCGGTGTTTGGCGGACGGCGGATTGGCATGAGCGCGAGGTGTTCGATATGTTTGGCATCCGGTTTCGCAATCATCCGAATCTAAAACGCATTTTGATGTGGGACGGTTATCCATACCATCCGTTGCGAAAAGATTTTCCGCTGGCCGGTATGGAAACGGAGTTGCCGGAGACGGCTGTGGACGCCGGTAAGGTTAATTCGGCGGCGATGCACGGTGGACCGTTTGTGACCGCCCCCGGCGCGGCAACTTCCGCGAAACGCGAGCCACGCCAGAATGATACGGCAGCGGAACGGTTTGAAAAGAAAGGGTCGAGCTGACGTGGCGACGATTCACGAGATGGAGTTAATTGACTCCGCCGCGCGCGCGCAGGCGGCGCTTGAAGGCGAGTTGAGCGGCGAACGGATGATCCTCAACATGGGGCCGCAGCATCCGAGCACGCACGGCGTATTCCGGTTGGTGCTCGAACTCGACGGTGAGGAAATCACGAACTGCTGGCCGGAAGTCGGTTACCTGCATCGTGGTGACGAGAAGATTGCCGAGAACATGACCTGGACGCAGTTCATCCCATACACCGACCGGCTCGATTATCTTGCGCCGCTCGCGAACAACGTCGCGTACGCTTACGCGGTCGAAAAACTTTGCGGCATCGACGTGCCGCTACGTTGCAAATATATCCGCGTCATCTGTGCGGAGCTGGCGCGGATCAGTTCGCATTTGCTCGGCATCGGCGCGATGAGCATGGACTTGGGCGCGTTGACGGTGTTCCTCTACACGTTCAAGGAACGCGAAAAAATTTACGACCTCGCCGAGTGCATCTGCGGCGCGCGGTTCACGACGAGCTACACGCGCATCGGCGGGCTGGCGAACGACATGCCGGCGGAGTTTTTGCCGATGTGCCGGAAGTTCATCAATGAGTTACCGGCGACGATTGATGAGACGGACAAGCTGTTGACGCGCAACAAAATTTTCGTCGAGCGCAACCGCGAGGTTGCGGTGTTGTCGAAGGAAGACGCGATTGATTTTGGCGCGACCGGGCCGATCCTGCGCGGCAGCGGCGTCGAGTACGACGTGCGCAAGGCGTTTCCTTACGGTGGCTATGAGAATTTCCAGTTCGATATTCCGACCGGCACCGTCGGCGACTGCATGGACCGGTATCTTGTGCGCATGGAAGAGATGCGGCAGAGTATCCGCATTATCCAGCAGGCACTCGACAACCTGCCCGGTGGCGAGTGGAATGCGCCGGAGGCGAAGATTGTGTTGCCGGAGAAGAAGGCGGTGCTGACGAAGATGGAGGAGTTGATTCACCACTTCATTAACGTCACGCAAGGCATCAACGCGCCCGCCGGCGAGGTTTATTTTGGTGCGGAAAATCCGAAGGGCGAACTTGGTTTCTATATCGTCAGCAAGGGTGGCGGCACGCCGCACCGGCTGAAGATTCGTGCGCCAAGTTTTGTGAATTTGCAACTCGTGCCGTTGCTGTCGAAGGGCCACATGATTGCCGACATGGTCGCCATCCTCGGCAGCCTCGATTTCGTGATGGGAGAGTGTGACCGATGACGATACCGGCTGAACTCGATCGTCACATCGACGAGATCATCACGCATTATCCGCCGGATAAAAAGCGGGCGGCAGTGCTGTGGCTCTGTCATCTGTTGCAGGACCATTTTGGTTGCCTCGGCGAAGAGCAGGTCAAGTGGATGGCCGCGAAGCTCGATCTCCAGCCGATTAACGTCTGGGAAGTCGTCACGTTCTACCCGATGTTCACGCAGAAACCGCGCGGCAAATTCCACATCAAGGTTTGCCGGACGCTGTCGTGCGATTTGGCGGGTTGTGGTGGGTTACTCGGACTTTTGCGGAAGAAACTCGGCGTCGGATTGGATGAAACGACGCCGGATGGTTTGTTCATGGTTTCGACGGTCGAATGCCTCGCGCTTTGCGGCACCGGCCCGGCCATGATGATCAACGACGAGACTTTCGAGCACGTCACGCCGGGGAAACTCGACGCGATCATTGACGGCATCAAGGCCGCCGGCACACTTGCCGCGCAGCCGTTGCCGCCGCCGCAACAGGCGCATCCGTTGGAGAAGCGCGTGTTGCTGGCGAACCTCACGAAGCCGGGCTACACCGGCTCGATTGGTGATTACGAACGCGAAGGCGGTTACACGGCGCTGCGCAAGGCGCTGGGGTTGAAACCGGAAGAGATTATCAACGAAGTCAAAAATAGCGAAATCCGTGGTCGCGGTGGCGCAGGTTTTCCGTGCGGATTAAAATGGAGCTTTCTCGCGAAGGGGACCGGTAAGCCGGTGTATCTGATTTGCAACGCCGATGAGTCGGAGCCGGGGACGTTTAAGGACCGGCAGATCATGCAGTACGATCCGCATTTGTTGATCGAGGGCATGATTATTTCGTGCTACGCCGTCGGCGCGAAAGCCGCTTATATTTATATCCGCGGCGAAATGCCGCAAGGCGCAAAGATTCTGATCGCGGCAATCGAAGAAGCCCGCGCGAAGAATTATCTCGGCAAGAACGTACTCGGCAAAGGCGTGGATGTGGAGATTTACGTTCATCGCGGTGCCGGAGCGTACATTTGCGGCGAGGAGACCGGCCTGATTGAGTCGCTCGAAGGCAAGCGGGCCTACCCGCGCATCAAGCCGCCGTTCCCGGCGGTGGTCGGGTTGTTTGGTTGCCCAACGGTGGTGAACAACGTCGAGACGTTGGCGAACGTGCCGCTGATCGTGAAGAACGGCGCAGCGTGGTTCAAGTCGATGGGCGTGCCCGGCTCGACCGGCACGAAGATTTTGGGCGTGAGTGGCCCGGTGAATCGGCCCGGCTACTATGAATTTGAGATGGGCAAGCTAACAATGCGGCAGCTCATCTACGATGTGTGCGGCGGATTGAAGGACGGCAAGACGTTGAAGGGCGTGATTCCCGGCGGAAGTTCGATGCCGGTGTTGAAGGCCGACCAGATTGATGTGGCGCTGGATTTTGAAAGTCTCCGCAAAGCCGGCACGATGGCCGGGAGCGGTGGTGTGATTGTGCTCGACGAGTCGGTCGACATCGTCGAGGCGACGTTGAACCTGGCGCAGTTTTACGCCCACGAAAGCTGCGGCCAATGCACGCCATGCCGGGAAGGGTCGCTGTGGATGGAGAAGGTGCTTCACCGCATGCACGCCGGTCACGGTCGTCCGCAAGATGTGGACTTGCTTTACGATGTAGCGGACAGCATTGACGGCAAAACGATTTGCCCGCTCGGTGAAGCTTCAGCGTGGCCGGTGAAAGCGTTTTTGACCAAGTACCGGAGCGAATTTGAACAGGCTTGCAAGGAAGATGGAGGCGGCCATGTCTGAGCAGTCCATTGTCCCAATTGAGCGAATCGATCGGGCGATTTTGCTGTTGCGCAGCCAGAAGGTCATACTCGATCACACCTTGGCGGAGCTTTACGAGGTGGAGACCGGCGCGTTGAACCGGGCGGTGCAACGGAATCGGTCACGCTTCCCTGATGATTTCATGATTCAACTAACCGAGGAAGAAGCTGAATTTTTGAGATGCCAATTTGGCATCTCAAATGAAGGCCGTGGCGGTCGCCGGTATTTACCATACGCTTTCACCGAACAAGGCGTGGCGATGCTCTCCAGTGTGTTGCGTAGCCCGCGGGCGGTGAAGGTGAACATCGACATCATGCGTGCTTTCGTCAAACTCCGGCAACTCTTGGCGACACATGTTGATCTGGTTCGCAAACTCGAAGACCTGGAGAAGAAGTATGACAGCCAGTTCAAAATCGTTTTCGAGGCAATCCGTCAGTTGATGATTAAGCCCGAACCGCCGCGGAAACAGATTGGTTTCCATGTTCGAGAGCGCGGAGCGAAGTACCATGCAAACAGAAGGAAGGTTCAGTGATGAACACAAAGCTCGGCAAGATGCAGAAAGTCGAACTGCGCGAGATTTTTAAGAATGAAGCCAGCGACTTCACGCCCTGGTTGGCACAAGAAGACAACATCGCCCTGTTGGGAGAGGTTCTAGGCCTTGAGTTGGAAGTGCAGAAGCAGGAAGCCAATGTCGGCTCGTTTCGCGCGGACATCCTATGCAAGGAAGCTCAGAGCGGTAAGGCGGTTCTTGTTGAGAATCAAATCGAGCCAACAGACCATGGTCACCTTGGTCAGCTTTTGACTTACGCCGGCGGTCTCGATGCAGCATTTGTAGTTTGGATAGCCCAGAAATTTGCGGAGGAACACCGCGCTGCACTGAATTGGCTGAATGAAAAATTCGAAGGGGTGGAGGATGCTCCCGGTTTCTTTGGGGTTGAGGTTGAACTCTGGAGAATTGGCAGTTCCGAACCTGCACCTAGATTCAACGTCGTAGCGAAGCCAAACGATTGGTCGACCAGCGTAAAGCGAGTGGCCAGAGAGGCTGGTTTAACAGAGAAAGAACAATTGCGGCTAAAGTATTGGTCGAAATTGTGCGAGCACTTACTCAGCACTCGTAGCACTCTGCAACCAAACAGTGCTGGTGCTCGGAAATGGATTGGCCTCAAAAGTCCGGTTAAGAATTTTTCCCTTGGCTTCTGGACCGAACTGAATGGTATCGGGACATACATTGGCTTCTCCGGTGAAGAGGCCAGCAAGTTGATTGCACAGATTCGGGTGAAACATGCGAAGGACTTTGAACGTGACGTAGGTGAAGAAATCGACTGGCCGGAAGCGTCGAATGCAGACAAGCGCTATTATGTTAGAGTGTGGCGGGATGCCGATTCATCGGACGAATCAGATTGGCCTGCGCAACATCAGTGGTTGAAAGACGCCGGCGAAAAGTTCGCGCGCGCATTTCCGAAGTATGTCGAGCTGGTGTCGAAACGCAAATGAACCCAGAATGACAAATTAGTTTAACAAATGGCCGATAACGTAAAATTGACGATTGATGGCAAGGAGGTCGTCGCGCCGAAGGGGATGAACCTGATCGAGGCGGCGAAACTGGCGGGCATTGAAGTGCCGCACTATTGCTATCATCCGAAGCTGGTCATCTCCGGTAACTGCCGGATGTGTCTGGTGGATACCGGCATGCCGAAGCTGGGGGCGGACAAGAAACCGGAAGTCGGGCCGGATGGGAAGCCGGTGATCATGTTTGCGCCGAAGTTGAGCATCGGGTGCAACACGCCGGTGGCGGAAGGCATGGTGGTGTTGACGAAATCGCCCAAGGTCGTGAAGGCGCGCGAAGGGGTGATGGAGTTTCTTTTGATCAATCATCCGCTGGATTGCCCGATCTGCGACCAGGCGGGCGAGTGCCGGCTGCAGGAATTTTCGGTGGATTACGGCAAGAGCACCAGCCGGTTTGTCGAGGAGAAGGTGCACAAGCCGAAGCAGACAAAACTCAACGCTAAAATCACGCTCGATGATGAGCGGTGCATTCTTTGCTCGCGGTGTATCCGGTTTATGCGCGATGTGGCGGGACAGGATTGCCTCGGGTTTGTGAATCGTGGCAGCCACTCGACGCTGACTTGCTATCCCGGTAACGAGCCGAAGACGAATTACGATTTGAACATCGTGGACATCTGCCCGGTCGGCGCGCTGACGTCTAATGATTTCCGGTTTCAGCAACGCGTCTGGTTTTTGAAGGAGACGAAGAGCGTTTGTCCGAACTGCGCGACCGGCTGCAACACCACTGTCTGGTCGCGCGAAGGTATCGTGTACCGGCAGACGCCGCGCGAGAACGAGGCTGTGAATCAATGTTGGATGTGCGACCATGGCCGGTTGAATTTCAAGTTCGTCAATGATCCGCGCCGGTTGGCTACGCCGACGGCTGGTGGTCGCGCGGTCACATGGACGGATGCAATCCGTCAGGCTGCGGACAAGCTGCGCGTCGCGAAAGGCGTGGCGGTGATTGGATCGGCGCGGGCGACGACGGAGGAATTATTCCTGCTGGCGAAATTCGGCGCGGAGTTGAAGGCAATCGTGCCGCATGCCGGTGAGGGCGACAAATTTTTGCTGAACGCCGACCGGACGCCGAACATGGCGGCGGCAAAGCTGACCGGGTTTGGCGATGACATCGCGAAGATCATTGCCGGCATCAAGGACGGGACGGTTAAGACGTTGATGGTGCTCGGCGAAGATGCGATTGAACCGGAGTTGCTGGCGCAGCTGGAACTGTTGGTAGTCATTGATATTTTGCCGACGAAGGCGACGGCGGCGGCGCATTATGTGTTACCGGGGACGACGTTTGCGGAGAAGCGCGGGACGGTCATCAACGCGAAGGGGCGCATCCAGCGGTTGAACGCGGCGATTCCGCCGGTCGGACATGCGCGGGCGGATTGGGAGATTTTGGCAGCGTTGCTCGGCGAGCTGGGCATGGCGAAGTATGCGGCGATTGAGGATGTGTTCGCTGAGATGGCACGGACGTTGCCGTCGTTGGCGGGATTGAATTTATCGAAGATTGCCGATCAGGGCGTGGAGGTGAAGCTGTGATGCTTTTTGTGATCATCTCCCTCATCAAGATTATCGCAGTCATCAACGTGATGATGGGAATTGTGGCGTACACGGTGATGTTGGAACGCTGGGTGTGTGCGTGGATGCAGGACCGGGTTGGGCCAAACCGGGTTGGCTGGCACGGAATTCTTCAGCCGATGGCGGACGGCGTGAAGCTGATTTTGAAGGAAGACGTGTTGCCGCACCACGTGAACAAGGTGCTGTATACGCTCGGGCCGCTGTTGGTGCTAATTCCGGCGCTGATTAATATCGGAGTGATTCCATGGGGGAGCAACCTGCCGATTCTTGGTTACGATGTGAAATGCGTGATCGCGGACTTAAACATCGGGATCATGTTCCCGTTCGCGTTCGCGGCGTTGTCGGTCTACGGGATTGTGCTGGCGGGGTGGGCGAGCAACTCGAAGTATCCGTTCCTCGGCGGAATCCGGTCGAGCGCGCAGATGATTTCGTATGAAGTCTGTCTCGGCCTGAGCGTGGTGCCAGTGTTCATGCAGGTTGGATCGCTGAATTTGGGCAAGGTGGTGGAGTATCAGGCGGGGCATCTGCCGTTTGTTTGCTACCCGCACATGTGGTTGTCGTTTTTGATTTTCCTAGTGAGCGCGTTTGCGGAGACGAACCGGACACCGTTCGACCTACCGGAGGCGGAGCAGGAACTCGTCGGCGGTTACAACACGGAGTACAGCTCGATGAAGTTCGGGATGTTTTTCATGGGCGAGTATGCGGCGATGTTCGTGATGTCATCGCTGATGGTAACGCTCTTCTTGGGTGGCTGGTCGCTGCCGTTCGCGCCGTTCAACGCGCCGGCGACGTCGCTGGTGGTCGGGTTGTTGCACATCGGCGTATTTTTGGCGAAGGTTGGTGCGTGCCTGTTTTTCTACGTGTGGGTGCGGTGGACGATTCCGCGGTTCCGGTATGACCAGTTGATGGGGCTGGGGTGGAAGGTGTTCATCCCGCTGACCATCGTGAATATTTTGATTGTGGGCGCAGTGCTCGCATGGTTGGTGAAATAAGATGATCGTGCAACGCCCAAAACTGACGTGGTGGGAGCAGACGTATATCCCGCAGATTCTGGCCGGGCTGTGGCTGACGTTGAAGCACATCCCGCGGCGGAAGTTTACGCGTCAGTACCCGGAGGAGAAGCCGGTGTTGTACGGGGATTACCGGGGCGCGCCGACGTTGGTGAAGGACGCCGACAACCGCGTGAAATGCGTGTCGTGCCAGCTTTGTGAATTTGTGTGTCCGCCGAAGGCGATCCGGATCACGCCGGGGTTTCGACCGGAGGACCGGTTCGACGCGAAGGTCGAGAAAGAGCCGAAGGATTTCGTGATCGACATGCTGCGGTGCATTTACTGCGGGATGTGCGAGGAGGTTTGCCCGGAGGAGGCGATCTTCCTGAAGAACGATTTCGCCATCACCGCCTACAAGCGCGAGGAGCTGCAGTTCCACAAGGAGAAATTGCTGGAACTCGGCGGCGTGCATGACGACAAGATTTGGAAGTGGAAGAACAAGTAGCCGATGAACGTTCACGACACATTATTCTGGTTCTTCAGCCTGGCGATGCTGTTGTGCGGGGTGCTGGTCATCAGCAGCCGCAACCCGGTGACGAGCGCGATGTTTTTGGTGGCGCTGTTTGTGTTCATGGCGGGGTTGTTCGTGCTGCTGGAGGCGTTTTTCCTCGCGGCGATTCAGGTGCTGGTCTATGCGGGCGCGGTGATGGTGCTGTTTTTGTTCGTCATCATGCTGCTCAACATCAAGGA
>Ga0209697_10000310_pt1 | contig 79250 bp, 71 predicted proteins | sample AliMusrvi5mmetaG_FD_184115 | JGI IMG/M metagenome (GOLD analysis project Ga0209697, IMG submission 184115) | Freshwater lake bacterial and archeal communities from Alinen Mustajarvi, Finland, to study Microbial Dark Matter (Phase II) - Alinen... | ecosystem: Environmental > Aquatic > Freshwater...
TTCAATTTGGGCCATTTTTCACCTCAAAAGTGTTGCACTTCCTTATTGAATTCGTTTTATTCTACACTTTCAAAGGTGAAAAGTATATATTAGTCTCAAAGAACAAGGAACCTTTTGGCACAGCCTCTTCAGGCCGCAGAGTTTCATTTTTGCTAGTCTTCCAGCCAGATCTTCTGAATATAAACAATCATCTCAGGTTCGTCGCTGTTGCCCCAGAGAGCCCAGCGCAGCAAGCGGGTAAGGTCCAGCGGCGTCTTGCCGTCATTGCAAATTTGTCCGGCAAGGTCAATAGTTACCTCGTTTTTACCCGGCTTAAGCGATATGTGCCAGTCCTTCCTGTTCTCGGGAGTGTTGGTCATCTTGGCTCCCTTGATCATGAACGAAAGAGTGTCAACCTGTTTGTCGGAAGGATTGAAGATGTTGAAATGAACTGCTTTGAATTTGTCCCAGCCGCCCTTTTTGGGTTTTTCCACCCCGGCCCAGCCGCCTTTCTTGGTGAACTTCAGCAGCATGCTGAAATCCCCCGTTTTTTCTGCGTTATCTTCGCTTAACGTGACTTCGCAGTTCGCGATATCATCAGGCAGTTCCCCTTTACTCAAGGACAGGACCGTCTGTTTCTTCGCCTGCGCGGCGAAAGAGAGCGAAAGCACCAGCGCAAGAGCAAAAAGAATGGTTCTTTTCACTGACATAAAGCCTCCTCTGTTTTAATGTGTCAATTGATAATAACCCTTGATTCACGAATTTTCAAGCATCAAGTTTTCTCGCTGCGGGCTGATCCTGAAGTTTTGCGAACACCAGGTACGCCGATATGATAAAGAGCACAAGGGCGCACTCAAAAACCAGTTTCGGCGCCAGGCGGTAGGCGTAGCCGGCGAGCGAGCCTGCCGGTATCATTGATGCGGTAATGAGAGTATAGATGACGGAAAGCGACCGGGCCCTTTCTTTTTCTGACAGAATGCCGAACATATAAGTGGAAGCGAATGGGAGAAAGAATGCCGCGTGTATTCCGTTTAAGATGGAAGAAACCACCACAAAAGACATATCATATTTCGGGGCTGCAAGAAGCAGCAGCACCGACGCGACAGGGGCCAGGTTTACCAGTTTGAAAGCCCGCGTATAGTCCTTCTGTTTTATCAGCGGAATGACAATAAGTGAAACCGCCACCAGCGTGACAGAATAGATCAGCGGAAAGACCGTTATTGACGCCGAATTCAGCGCCAGCCCTTTTGAATCCGTAAGATATATGACATACATAGTGTTCCACATGCCGAAGCCAAAACCTATGAGCACTTGGACCGCGAAGATAAGAAAAAGGCTTTTTCTTGCCTTGAGTTTAGCGAGGCCTTCGCGGAATTTTAAGAACTCTATGTTGAAATTGAAATCCAGGTCATGCACGGCGTGTTTTTTTCCGGCCTCGGTTTCTTTAAGGTGCGCCTGCCTCCAGGCCCAGCCCGCGCACATTGAAAGACCGCCGATAATATATAACAGCCTGATGCCGTGCAGCTCGCCAAAGGCGGCGATAATCATTCCTGCGGCCGGCATCGCAAGTCCGGCTGCAACATTGATTATCTGAAGTATCGTGAAAAGGTGGGCGCGTTTTGATTTCGGCGCGTCTTCAACAAAGAGGCAGTTCCAGGATGAGCTTCCGGCCATGCTGAACTGGACCACAAACGTGCCGGCTATAAACCACCAGATATTTTGGGCAAGAGCGAAGATGAGCATGGCTGCCGGCCAGGAGATGAGGTCAAAAGTCATCACCGTGCGCTTGTGCCCCCATTTTTCCGTAAAATATCCCCCGGCTATCAGGAATATCGCCCCGAGCGACATACCGAGTGATGCGAGATTGCCTATGTCGCTGGAACTAAGGCCCAGCCTGCGCATGTAAATCGGAGCGTAGGTCCCGAGCCAGGTAAGCGGTATCATCCACGCGGACTGTGTTGTAAGCAGGTGTTTCGCGTTACCCTTGGCGGCTGAGGCCATCTTCTTCAGGCTGTTCAGCTGAAAATCCACGAGCGAGACGGAGCTTTTAACCGCCGACTGCATTATTTGGGATATTTCGGAGAGTATCATAGCGGGGCAATTTTACCATAAAAGCGGCGCTCAAGGTCAGTTTTTCAGGCCCGCATTGTTGATTTATCCCGCCAGCCATTGTATCATTGGGTTATGAGCGAAGAAAAACTGCTATTTAAAACGAACGACATATTCGAAGCTAACATTATTAAGAGCAAGCTTGAGGCCGAAGGAATACCCGTGCTTGTAAAAGGCGATATACTGGGAAATGCCTACAAGGTTACCGTGAACGGCCTGGGTTTGATTCGTATATATGTGGGAGAAGAAAATTTAGAGAAAGCGAAAGAGTTAATTGATACCGGAGGCGGCAGTGAAGACAGCGATAATAAACGGTAAGGTTGTAACCCCGGAAGGCGTCAGGAAAGGTCTGGAAATAAGCATAACCGGCGGAAAGCTTTCGCTGGGAAATCCGGGAACCCCCGAATTCCTGATAAAAAACGGCCGGCTGGTGGAAGAGAACGTTTCAGGCGGGAAGACAAAGGCGGATAAAATAATTGACGCCAAGGGCTCCTATGTTCTCCCCGGGTTTTTTGACACGCACCTGCACGGCGGGGCCTTGATAGAATCTTCCAAAGGCAGATACGAGGCTGCGACAGGAAAGTTTGTCTATTCGGAAAAGGAATTTGAAAAAGGCTATCCCCGTATGCTTTTGGCGCACGCGCAGCACGGCACCACCTCGATGATACTTTCCATCTCTTCAAATCCGAAGCCGGCCGTTGAAATGTTCATGAAGACGGCGGGCAGCCTGGTAAACAAGAAGAGCCTGCCGGGAGCAAAGCTGCTTGGCCTGGACATGGAAGGAACATATATCAAGGACCAGGTGTACGGGGGGGCGCAGGACCCTCAGAGTTTTATAGAACCCGATATTAAATATTTTGAGAAATTGAACAGGATTTCCGGCGGGAACATCAAAAAGGCGCTGGTCGCTCCCGAATGGGGGGAGCCGGCGCTAAAGTTTATAAAATTTCTTGTGAAAAACGGGATAAAAGCAGGCGTCGGGCACAGCGGCGCGACCTACGCGGAAATGATGAAGGCGTATGAAGCGGGAGTGACCTATGCGGTGCATTTCGGGAACGGCCCGATGAGCCAGAACTTCAAGACGGGGGGCGTGCTTGACGCGATGCTTGAGCTCTCCGACAAGATTACGATAGAACTCATCGCGGATCTCAATCATATCCATCCGAAATGGCTCTCCGCCTTCCTTAAAGCCTTCAATTTTAACGCGGTCGGTATTACAGATGCGATGTTCGTCGCGGCTTCTCCTTCAAAGGTAAAAGAGTTTCAATACGGGCCCTTTGCAGTTGAAGTGAGGAATGGCGCGGCCTGGCTAAAGGAAAAGAAGAACACCTTATGCGGCAGCTGCGTAACCATGGATATAATCTTTGAGAATCTGCTGAATATCATAGCGAAAAATCAGCCGGGGTATATTTCCGGCAAACTCTTTGATAAGCCTGTTTCGCTTGATTCCGCGGTGTCAATGGCCAGTAGATTAGTGTCGGAAAACCCCGCGAAACTCTACGGTTTTGAAGGCAGGCTCGGTTCAATTGAAGACGGAAAAGCGGCGGATTTGGTAATAGCGGAGATAAAAGAGAAGAATGGAAAGGTGAAGGTGGGGATTAAGACGGTTGTGGTCGGAGGGGAGATACAGCGTTAAAAGTTTATAAGGTTCATAAGGTTCATAAGGTTTATAAGGTAAAACATTAAAAACAAACACAGTGCAGTAGAGCGGATTTTTGTTCCGATACTGTTCTTGAACTTACTTTATAAACCTTATAGACTTTACAAACCTTACAAACTTTTGACTTTTAGCTAATACTCCCGCATTTTCTTCCACACCTCAAGGATAAGTTGATACTTCCTTAACTCCATCCCCGTATAAACACAATTACTCGTGGAGAAGATGTAGCCCCCTCCCGTCTTGCCGTGGGTCATGCAGTACTCCGCGGACTTTATGGTCTCTTCGTCCGTTCCGGAATCCATCAAACCGCAGTTGACATTGCCCATCAGAGCAACCTGCTTGCCGTATTTTTCTTTGATCAGCTTGATGTCAACGCCGCCCTGCGGGTCAAGCGAGTGAATCGCATCGGGGCCGCAGTCCACCAGCTGTTCAACTATGGGCATAATGTTTCCGTCGGTATGTTTTATTGTGTAAGATCCGAGAGCCCTGAAGGCGTCTATCTCGTATTTCAGCTGGGGTGCGGTGAATTCCGCAAACTGGTCAGGAGAGAGGAACGGGCCGTTATTAAAGCAGTAGTCGCAGGTAAGGAAGAGCCCGTCAATTTTCGCGCGCGCGTTCACTTTCTTTACAGTATCTATGCAGCGGTCAATGACCTTCTGGTGGTGATCCTTGATCTCCTGCGGCGCGTCAACTAATTTCATGGAAACTTCCATCATTGTTTCGCCGTCGGGCATGGCAAAAGTGCCGTCGTATCCCTGGTGGACGAGAAAATACTCGTCGTTGGTTTTCTTTCTTATGATATCAACCATCCGCGCAGTTTCGTCAACATCATAGATATCAAACCAGGGAATCATAATAGCGGAATGCTCGAACATCTTCGCCGTATTAATGGCTATATCCGCCATATTCAATCTGTGAAGCTGCCTCTCTGCCTCTTTCATCTGGTTCCACTGGTGGAACTTTCTGTGTCTGTAGTGCACCTGGTTGAAGGTTTCCATTGTCAGGAAAAAACCCAGTTCAAAATGAGGCACATGGGAACCCTTGACCGGCGCTTTTCTTGAGAGCGTGTGAATCATCAGTTCTTTATGGGTCATAATTCATCCTTTTTGCAGATAAAGAGCGTAAAAAGATTATAGGAAATGCGCTCCCGTTTTGCAACTGCAAAGAATAGGTTTTCCGTTGCAAATGACCCTATTTTGCTCTATAAAATAATAGTATACCAATACCCTCGGAGGAACCTGATGCAGAATTTTGAATTTTACTGGCCCGTGAAATCTCTTGTCGGGGCCGGGGAAGTGAAAAAAGCCGGCGCTGAAGCAAAAAAACTCGGAAAACGGGCTCTGCTTGTCACGGGCAGGTCTTCAGTCAGGAGTTCCGGTTTGCTTCACAGGGTTTCGGCATCGCTTAAATCCGCAGGAGTTGATTTCGCGCTTTTTGACGGAGTTGAGCCGAACCCGCGCGTTACAACGATAGACAGAGCGGGCGCGCTTGCGAAAAAAGAAAAGTGCGATATGGCGATAGGGCTTGGAGGCGGAAGCCCGATGGATTCCGCGAAAGCGGCGGCGCTCGCAGCCGTCTCGCCCGAGGGAGTTTCAGTCTGGGATTATATCTTCTGCTCCAAGAATTTCAGAAAGATAGAGGTTGTGCCTCTTCCGGTTCTGCTGATACCGACGCTTCCTGCGACCGGTTCCGAGGGCAACCCGACTTCGGTGATTACCAACTGGGAACTGCACCAGAAGGTACACCTTATGGACAACGCGCTCTTTCCCAAAACGGCCATAATAGACCCGGAGCTTACGCTGAGTTTATCCCGTGAACAGCTTGCCTATGCGGGAGTGGATATTATATGCCATTTGCTTGAACCCTGCCTGACAACTACGGGTGATTCCTACGTGAAGGACCGGATGGCGGAAGGAGTGATTTCCACCGTAATAGACCTTTTGCCGAAAGCGATGCAGAATCCGTCTGATGTGGAATCGAGGATGAACCTGAGCTGGTCCGGAACCCTGGCCTGTTCTCCGTTTCGCTTTATGGCCTGGAACGGGAAAGGATTCCTGCACTGGATAGAGCACTGCCTTTCCGCCTGGACGGATGTTCCGCACAGCGAGGGTTTGTCCATGCTGCTTCCCGCCTGGATGGAATATATGAGCAGGTATGAATTCTTCAAATACCGCCTTGATATGTTGGGAAAACGCGTGTTTAACGGCTCCGCAGTTGAAGGAATGGAGCGCTGGATGAAAGAGATTGGCGTGAAGACCAGTCTGGACAAAACCGCCGCGGAGAAAATACCGGACATGTGCGAGACCTTGATCACTGTTTACGCCGGCGGGAAGGATTTCGTGGAATTGCCTTCGGGGGAAAGGATGTTTAAAGGGGAGTTTGAAGAAATATATAGAAAGGCGCTAAAATAAAAAAGTTTGTAAGGTTTATAAGGTTTATAGGCCACACTGCGTGTGTCCTGTTTTGAGAGGAAGGATATTCTTCATGCCGGACTCCGTCCGGCATAGCAAAATAACGTTTGTAACGTAAACCGTTAATGGAGGGGAAATGCGGAATGTTATTGATTGGGCGAAGACGATGGACGCGGCGGTTTGTGTCTGTGATTTGAAGGGCATAGTAACCTATATGAACGACAAGGGCAAGGTTGATTACGGCAGCGACCTTACGGGCAAAGAGATCTTTACCTGCCACCCTGAGCCCGCGAAGACGAAGTTTAAGGCCCTGCTTGATTCGGGTAAAGAGAACATTTATTCCATTGAAAAGAACGGAATAAAGAAGATGGTTTATCAGATTCCGATAACGGAAAACGGGGTTTGTTCCGGGTGTGCGGAGATTGTAAAGCAGTTGCCGAAGGAAGTCCCTCATTTCGTAAGGAAAAACACATAGAGGGAAGCAAACACTAAATTCTAAATACTAAACAAGAAGCAAAAGGCAAAAGGCGAACTCTAAGCATGGGCAAATTCTAAAAATTTGCTTGCGGTTTACTGGTCTTTTGCTTTTTTGTTTTTTGCTTTTTGTTTAGAATTTAGTGCTTAGAATTTAGGATTTGCCTTAACCTTTATTTCATTGAGAATTCGCTTTTCCACGGTTATAATTAACCATGGACCTTATAAAGGCTGAAATAGATATTTCCGCGCTGAGGCACAATTTCCGGCTGGCCAGAAAGCTTGCTGGCGGAAAAACGCTTGTTTGCGCGGTAATAAAGGACAACGCCTACGGGCACGGCCTCCTTCCGGTCGCGGCGGTAATGGCTGACGAAGGGGCGGATTTTCTTGCGATTGCCGACTTAAGCGACGCTGAGAAGCTTCGCAAAGCCGGTTTTAAACTTCCACTTTTGAATATTTCCGGATTACTCCCCTCGCAGGCTTCCGGCGCGGTCAGTTTAAATGTTTCCCAGTCTGTTTCAAACGCGGACGAACTGCTTGCCCTGGACCGCGCGGCGGGAAAACAGAAAAAGTGCGCGCTGGTTCATGTTGAAGTCGACTGCGGCATGGGGAGGCTCGGGGTCCCGGCCGCGGAATTTTCGGCGCTCTTTGAAAAGGCGAAAAGCCTTAAGAATATTTTTGTTGAAGGTATATTTACCCATTTCCCCTCGGCGGATACCGATCTGCCGGTAACAAGAAAGCAAGCCGGACTTTTCAAAGAAACCGTAAGGCAGTGCCCGGCAAATATTATTTACCATTCCGCGAATTCGGCCGCGCTTATCAATTGTCCGGAAACAAGGATGGACATGGTCCGCCCCGGGCTTATGCTCTACGGCCTTTATCCCTCGGGAACGGAAAAGAAAATAAGGCTCAAGCCGGCGCTTTCTCTTAACACTTCGGTAATCATGGTCAAGAAGGCGAGGAAAGGGGATCGTGTAAGCTACAACGGCACATACAGGGCAAAGAAAGACACCGAGCTGGCTGCTCTCCCGATAGGTTACGGCGACGGTTTCAGCAGGTTGCTTTCGAACGCGGGAGAGGTTATAATAAAAGGCAAGAGGTATCCTGTGGCAGGACGGGTCTGCATGGACCTTACGATGCTGGATATCGGAAAGAATTCCGGAATCAAGCCGGGGGACGAAGCAACTCTTATCGGAAAAAACGGCGGCGAAAACATTACCGCTTCCGAGATCGCCTTAAAATGCAAGACCATACCCTATGAAGTTGTTTGCGGTATCAATAAGGGGATCAAGCGGATCTATTTCTGAAAAATGATTACGCGGATTACGAAATGCGATTACTCAGATTAAATCAAGCCCTAATCTGCGTAATCTGTTTTTGAAATCCGTGTAATCAAGAATGTTCATTCGGAGGAAGATGATACACGAGACGGCAATTATCCATAAGAACGCGAAAATAGGGACAAATGTGGAGATAGGTCCTTACTGCGTTATCGGGGAGCATGTTTCTATCGGAGAGGGAACAAAACTGCACTCTCATGTTGTCATAGACGGATATACGACTATTGGGAAGAATAACGAGTTTTACCCCGGCTGCGTAATAGGGTATCAGGGGCAGGATCTTAAGTTTAAGGGAGAGGTGTCATACCTCGAGATAGGGAACGGCGGCATCTTCCGCGAGTTTGTGACTATTCACCGGGCAACGGGGGAAGGCAATAAAACCGTCATCGGCAACAAAGTCTTCTTTCTGGCGAACGCCCATGTCGGACACAATTCTATAATCGGAGACCAGGTAACTCTGGTCAACGGCGCGGGGGTCGGCGGCCATGTTACCATAGAAGAAAAGGCTTTTGTCAGCGCGTATGTTCCGATACACCAGTTCTGCAGAATAGGGATGTACGCTATGGTCGGCCTGGGTTCTCACATAGACAAGGATGTTCCTCCGTACATGCTCGGCGCGGGCCATCCTTTTGAGGTTCAGTATTTCAATAAGGTAGGGCTGGCAAGGGCCGGGATAAAAGAAGACGGTTTCGCGGAGATAAAGAACATCTACAAAATAACATTCCGGTCCGGGCTCAACACGGAACAGGCTATTGAGCGGATCAGGAACGAGATACCGGACGGAAAATTCGCCCCCCATTTCCTGGCGTTTATTAAGGGTTCAAAACGGGGCATATATAAAGGAAGGGACAGGGAATGATAGGACTGATAGCCGGCGGCGGAAAACTTCCCGTAATGTTTGCGGAAAACGCCGCTTCAAAAGGCGAAGAACTTGTCATAGTCGGCATCAACGGGCTTGCAGATCGGGCTCTGCGGAAATTCGCTTCGGCGTATTCAGAAGGCAATATCTTCCGGCTCGGGAAGATAATCAGCACCTTCAAACGCGCCGGCGTGAAGAAGGCCGCTATGCTCGGCAGGCTGGAAAAAATTGATCTCTTTTCCGCCTTCAGGCCGGATTTCAAGACCCTGAGGCTTGTCCTTTCCGCCGGCGACTGGCGGGACACTTCGCTGCTAAAGGCCATGGTCGGCGGGTTTGAGCGTGAAGGCATAAAAATAATCCCTATCAATGCTTTTCTTAACGAGCTTATCTCGAAGAAAGGCGTCTATACGAAAAGAGTCCCGTCTGCTTCCGAAATGGCCGATATCAAATTCGGACTGCCGGTTGCACGCGCTGTGACGGACCTTGATATCGGGCAGACCGTGGTCGTAAAGAACAAGTGCGTGCTTGCCGTGGAAGCAGTTGAACGGACCAACGCGGCTCTTCTTCGCGGCGGAAAGTTCGGCGGGAAAAACTCCGTCGCCATTAAGACAGCCCGCACCAGGCAGGACATGCGCATGGATGTGCCGGGGATAGGCGTGGAGACCATCAGGACAATGATCCGGGCAAGAATTTCCTGTCTCGCGATAGAAGCCGGCAAGATGCTTATCGTGGATCTTCCTGCTACCGTGAAACTTGCCGAAACACACGGGATCTCAATAATAGCCCTATGAAAAAATACCTGCTCTCGCTAATTTTGCTCCCCCTGTTTGGCTTTTGCCAGGAATCGGATATTATTTCCTATCACAACTGGCTGAAGTACAGGGAACTGCCCTTTATCTCATATCCCATAGCTTCAACGAATTCTTCGACTGCGCTTCTTGCCGTTTCGCAAAATTGGGGCTGCTCGGTTTTTTCGGCGCTGGACGGGGCGGTGAAAACCGATCCGCTCCTCGCAATCAGATACAGGACTCCGTCAAGGGAAGAGCTGAATCCCGTGGATATTACCGGGGGAAGCGGTTTCTTCTGGCAGACCTTCGGCTTTGATTCCGATTACAGGGTTTCTCAGGGGCGCCGCATTAAGATGATCTCGACCCAGGCCGGAGACGACCTATACGCGGCAAAGATAAAATTGGTGAATGATACTTCGGAGCCCTGGCCTCTCGAACTGGTTTTTTACATGAAGGGCGAATCTTTCTCCTCCGATGAGAATAAATCAAAAAGGTTCTTTACGGCCGTAAACAGGACGGAAACAGGGTTGTCCGCGGTAAAGTTTGCGATAGAGAAGAGCCTTATCCTGAACTGGAGCACTGTCCGGGAAGATGATTGCCAGCGCCTGCTGGTTCGCCTGAGCCTTCCCCCCGCGAAAGAGGAAAATTCCCGGTGCTTCAACGCTTCTGCCGGGGCAGGAGCAGAGGGCTTGCAGGAGCAGCTCTCATATATTCTCGACAAAGATACCGAAGAGCTCGCCGCGGCGAACAGAACTTTTTTCAATAAAATACTTATGAAACTGCCTAGAATAGTGAATACCTCCATTGACACGAGAGAGTATTACCAGGGCGCCTACCTGACATTGACTTCCGTTAAAAAAGATGATGAGCTGGTCAGGTATAACCTAAGGTTCTATGACGAACCGAAGATAAAAGATTTTGTCCCTGCCCTTCCCTGGCTGGCCTGGCGGCTTTATGAGGCCTACGGCGACGTGAAGGCGCTTCAGGTTTTCTTTGACAAGGCGGTTTCTTCCGGAATAAAAGAGCCGGAAACTGCCGCGGAACTTTATGACCTTAAATGCCTTGCCTGGATGGCGGGTGTGCTCGGCAGGGAAAAGCCGTCTGTCAAGCCAAAGCCCGGAAAGTTTGACAATATTTCCAATGAGGATAAACTGCTCTACATTCTTCTTGAGAAATACACAAAGGCTGATGCCGAAAAGGCTGTTGAGCCGCTCCTTTACAGGCAGTCTTTCAAGTATCCCGAGGTGTTTTTCTGCATAGATACCCTGCTCCGTTACGGGGAGCGTGATCTTGCGGGTAAACTCTGCATGGCGGTGAAACCCTACAATCAGCGCTTAAACGACAGGAACTTTACAGAGATTGCCTGCTCCAACGAACTTTTCCTGAAAACCTGCGGGCTTGATTTCTCGCGAGGCAACCTCGTCATTCAGCCTTTTGAGCTCTACCATGAACTTTGGAAGAGGAATATCACCGGCCTGAAGTACAGGGGGAATATCATCAACCTTTCCTATAAAGGTTCCGGAAAGTTCATTGAGAAGGTTCTGGTCAACAACGACAATTATTCCACCAGATTCTTCACTATACCGGAAGGGCTTAGCCAGCCGGTCATTAATATTGAGGTTGTTCTTTCCGACAGGCCGGTGCCGCCGATACTTTATTCGGTAAAGACAAATAACGCCTACACTATAAAAAAATGCGGCTACGATGAAAAAGGTGGGACATTCAATATTGATATGGATAAATTTCCGGATGACAGCTTCAATTGCACTTTTACCGTAAAGGCTAACGGGAAGAAGGTGAATAAGGTGACGGTAAACTGGAAAGATATAAGCAAGTACTCGGGGATAAAAGTAATTATAAAGTAAACCAAGAAGCAAATTCTAAGCACTAAATCCTAAACAAGAGGCAAAAGGCAAAAACTAACTCAAACCAGAATGCAATGGAAGCGCCTTGATTTTGAGCTTTTTGCCTTTGTTTAGAATTTAGTATTTAGAATTTAGTGCTTGGTCTCGCATTGTGATATTCATAGTCTTAAATCCCTTGAAAACCCTTGTTTTCTCGGATACAATAGTCAAATGAGAACAAAAACATTTTTGATTTCTCTTTTTACCGCCATCCTGTCGTTCCTGATTGCCGGCTGTTCCATAAAAAGCATCGCGCTAAACAGCGTCGGTGACGCCCTGTCAGGCCAGGGAACTGTCTTTACGGGGGATAACGACCCTGAGCTTATAAAAGACGCCCTGCCTTTTGCGCTAAAACTCTACGAATCCGTGCTTGACGGGGTTCCCGATCACAAGCCGCTTACTCTCGCTACTGCGAAGGCCTTTTGCATGTACGCCTATGCTTTTGTGCAGATAGACGCGGAGACTATGAGCGCGGACAATTATGAGAGAGCGCTGGAACTTAAAAAAAGAGCAAAGAACTTGTATCTTCGCGCGAGGGATTACGCCCTCAAAGGCCTCGAATTGAACCACAATGGTTTTAATGAAATATTGAAGAAGGACATAAAAGCGGCCCTGGCAATGACGGACAAGAATGATCTTGAGCTGCTATACTGGTGCGGCGCGGCGCAGGTCGCGGCTCTGACGGCGGATAAGAACGATGTTTCGCTTATGGTGGATATGCAAAGGGGCGCGGCAATGGTATCCCGCGTGCTGGAACTTGATGAAACTTATGATTCGGGCGCGGCCCACGACTTTTTCATTTCCTACGACGGCGGCAGATCTCCGGCTATGGGCGGCAGCGAGCAAAGGGCGAGAGAGCATTTTGCCAAAGCGGTGGAACTGTCCGGCGGGAATAAAGCCGGCCCCTATATTTCACTGGCGACCAGCGTCTCGGTCACAAACCAGAACGCGGCGGAGTGGAAGGATCTGCTGAATAAAGCGCTAGCCATAGATGTCGATAAAGACCCTGCAAACCGGCTTGCCAATATAATTTACCAGAAACGGGCAAAGTGGCTGCTCGCGCATACAAGCGACTACTTTATTAATGAACCGGAGTAAGAGCAAACACTCCCGCCAAAGGCGGGTCCGCCTCCGGCGGAAAATACTAAACAAAAACAAAAAACAAAATGGAGAAGATAATGAGGAAAATAATTGTTGTGTTATTGGCCGTGATTCTTGTTGCGGGCGCGCTTTCCGCGAAAGTGGCAATCAAGCTTGCTACGCTTGCTCCTGAAGGATCTGCCTGGTATGACACCATAAAAAACATGGGTGATGAATGGAAAAAAGCCACTAACGGGGAAGTTACCATTAAGATCTATCCCGGGGGCGTCGCGGGCGACGAGACCGATGTGGTCCGCAAGATGAGAGTCGGGCAGCTGCAGGCGGCCGCGATGACGAGCGTCGGCATGGGAGACATTATTCCCGAGATACAGGCCCTGCAGATGCCGATGATGATACAGTCCTACGAAGAACTTGACTATATAATGGATAAAATAAAGCCCAAACTTGAAGCGCGCCTTGAAGAGAAAGGTTTCAAAGTTCTCAACTGGGGCGATGTTGGCTGGGTGAAATTTTTCGCGCAAAAACCCGTAAAAGTGCCGGAAGACCTCAAAGGCCAGGCGATGTTCGTCTGGGGCGGAGATACCAACGTCGTGGCTGCCTGGAAGGACGCAGGTTTTAAAGTTGTCCCTCTTGCGGCGACCGACATCATGACCTCGCTCCAGACCAAGATGATAAACGCTTTCTCGACGACCCCGCTTGCCGCGGCTTCTTTTCAATGGTTCGGGCTCGCGAAGAATATGACGGATATAAAATGGGCCTGTCTGATAGGCGGAACTCTCATGGAGAAAAAGACCTGGGAGAAAATACCTGCGGATAAAAGAGATGAACTGGATAAAATAGCCAAAACGAGCGGCCAAAAACAGAAGAAGGAAATAAGGGAGCTGGAAATCAAAGCAACCGATGTAATGGTGAAGAACGGCTTAAATATCGTGAAACTTACCGCGGAAGACAACAGGGTGTGGACGGAAAAGGCGAAGGGTGCGTATCCACGGCTTTTAAACTCTCCTGAACTCAAGGCGATGTACGAGGAAGTTGACGGCTGCCACGAAGAGTATCTCAAAAAAAATAAATAGACTGCGGGCAAAAGGAAGAAACAATGAATGCTGTTTTAGGAAGGGTTGAAAGGTATTTTCATAACTTGGAGAACGGCCTGGCCGCTCTCTTTATTTTTGTTATGGCTTTAATCCCCACCTACGAGGTGGTGGTCCGGAACATTATAGACAAATTCTTCCACGGCGGGATGTCCACCGGGCTTCAGGGCTCCATTATATATGTGCAGCACCTGACGCTTTGGGTCGGGTTCATCGGCGCTGTAATCGCTGCCAGGGATGACAGGCACCTGACTCTGGCTCCGACTATAGGAATGCTTCCTGAAAAACTGAGGCACCCGGCAACTCTTTTCAAGAATTCCGTGACGGTGGCTGTCTGCGCGGCTCTGTTTGTCGCGAGTTTCCAGATGGTAAGATCTGAACTCTCATCAGGGCTCCTGCTTGCGGATTTCATACCCTACTGGGTAATCCAGAGCATAATTCCCATAGCTTTCGGCATTATGACGCTTCGGTTCTCCCTCGGGCTCAATAAAACAATTTCCGACAAGCTCATTACCCTGTCCGGGGTTGCCGTTGTGATTTTACTCGGGTTTCTGCCTGACGCGGCGGCTTCGTCACTGGTCATTCCCGGAGCCATTATCCTTGTAGGCGCGGTGGCTCTCGGCGCTCCTATCTTTACGGTACTCGGCGGCCTGGGGCTTTTGCTATTCTTCGGGCAAAACACCCCTATCGCTGCGGTCCCGGCGGAAACCTACCGCATTGTTTCAAACTCGGTGCTTCCCACAATACCTCTATTCACGCTTGCCGGTTACATCCTGGCGGAAGGCGGGGCGAGCAAAAGAATGGTCAGGCTCTTTAACGCCTGGTTTGGCTGGATGCCGGGCGGGCTGGCCATTGCCGCTATCATGGTCTGCACTTTCTTCACAACTTTTACAGGAGCGTCCGGCGTGACGATACTCGCGATGGGCGGTCTTCTGTATCCGGTTCTTGTTAATGCGGGTTACAGCAAAAAATTCTCAATAGGACTTTTAACCGCAACTGGATCGCTTGGACTGCTCTTTCCCCCGAGCCTTCCGGTCATACTTTTCGGAGTGCAGTCCGGAACCAGCATACTGGATCTTTTTAAGGCGGGCATACTTCCCGGAGTGATTCTCGTGCTCTTCGTTGTCGGGTTCGCGATTTATGAAGGTTCAAAGAATAAGGTCAAGAACATCCCTTTTTCCCTTAAAGAGGCGATTGCTTCGCTCTGGGAAACAAAGTGGGAAGCGTTAATACCCGTACTGGTGCTCTACCTGCTCTTTGGAGGGGTCGCGACTGTTGTCGAGGCTGCCGCCATTACCGCCATATACGCTTTTATAACTGAAGTTTTTGTCTATAAAGATATACGCATTTTCAAAGACATGCCCAAGGTGCTCCTGAAATGCACAATCCTGGTCGGCGGGGTCTTGACAATTCTCGGCGTGGCGATGGGCTTCACAAATTATATCATTGACGCGGAAATACCGATGAAGCTGGCGGAATGGACTTTTGCCCATGTGCACTCGCCGCTTCTTTTCCTTTTAATATTAAATCTTGTTCTGCTGGTAGTCGGATGCTTGATGGATATTTTCTCGGCCATCGTAGTTGTAGTCCCCCTGCTTCTGCCGATCGCGGCAAAGTTCGGGGTAAGCAACGTGCATCTCGGAATAATTTTCATAGCCAACCTGGAACTCGGGTATCTTACGCCTCCGGTAGGCATGAACCTATTCCTTTCGGCATACAGATTTGACCAGACGGTAGGCGAAGTCACAAAGAGTTCTTTCAAATTCCTTCTGCTGATGCTGGCGGCGGTGCTGCTTATAACTTACGCCCCGTTTCTGACGGAAGGGATGGTAAAGCTGCTCAAGTAATTGACGGGGCAGGAGGAAAAGCGCCAATCAGCAGTCTGCAGGTATAGTCTACACCACGCAGCAGGGGGAAGCAGCGCATCTTTGGAGGGTTTAATGGGTCTTGAGGAATTTAAGGGCAGCGGAAGAATCCTTGTTATGGATGATGAAGAACCGATAAGAAACCTGCTTAAAATGATACTCTCCGAGCTTGGCTACAAACCTTCTTTCGCGGCTAACGGCGAGGAATGCCTCGCGCAATACGCTTCAGCGCTTCGCCGGGATGAAAAATATGATCTTGTTCTTATGGACCTCACAATAGCGGGGGGGCTTGGCGGAAAAGAAACTATAGCCGAGCTTTTGAAACTTGACCCAAAGGCGAAAGCGGTGGTTTCCAGCGGGTATTCACTGGATCCCGTGATGATGGATTACAAAGCATTTGGTTTTTCCGGCGCGCTCGGCAAGCCGTATCTTTTAAACGAGCTGGCCGCGGAACTGAAAAGACAGCTGCCCTCAAAATGACAAAAGAAGAATTCAGGAAGGAGGCCGAAGCCGCGTTTTCAGGCCTGCCCGAAGAATTCAGGAAGAATGTCTCCAATCTGGAGATAGTGCTCGACGATTCCCCGGCAAAAAGCGGAGAAGCTCTGCTTCTCGGCCTCTACAGCGGCGTTCCGGTAAGCGAGAGGGGAACCTTCTATGCAGGCGCATTGCCCGATAAGATAACCCTTTTCAGGAAGAACCTTGAAAGCATCTGCAGGAATGACTGGGAAGTAAAGAGCGAGATTAAAAAAACCATTATTCACGAGATAGCCCACCACTTTGGCCTGGACGAAAGAACTATCAGGAAGGCGGGGTTTTGACGGAATTTAAAGCGGGTAAATACGGAAAGGAATCCGAATACTCCTACGCTTTCGGTTTCTTTCCGGTGTTTGAGCTGCTGAAATACCGCCCCGGAGAGGTTCTCAGGGTTGTACTATCGTCAAAAGCGAAGGCGAGCGGCGGCGCGGAAAAACTTTCCGGAATCTGCGCAGCGAAAAATATCCGGATTTCGACAGACGACAAACTGCTTTCCCGCATCTCTCCCAAGGAAAATGTTTTTGCCGCCGGCATTTTCAGGAAATATTCTTCGCCAATACAAAAAAGCGGAGCGCAGCTTGTGCTCAATTGCCCTGAAAATGCGGGAAATCTCGGGACGATTATCCGGACGATGATAGGCTTCAACTCGTGCGACATTGCTTTGATAAGGCCGGCAGTGGATATCTTCGACCCTGCCTGCGTGCGGGCATCAATGGGCGGGCTCTTCCAGGTAAATTTCTCCTATTTTGACAGTTTTGAAGGCTACCTCAGGGAGCATCCCAAAAGGAATATTTATCTGTTTATGACCTCCGGTGAAAAAAGTGTCAGGGAAGCGGAATTCGTAAAGCCGTGTTCCCTTGTTTTTGGAAGCGAATCCTCGGGCCTTCCGGAAGAATTCAGGAAACACGGAAGAAGCGTGTATATTCCGCAAAGCGACCGGATAGATTCGCTTAATATTTCTGTTGCCGCCGGCATAGGGCTTTACGAGGCGGCAAAAAACTTCACGGAGAATGAATGAAAAGGATAATTGAAGCCCACTCTCACGAATTTGATCCGGTTACCATGGAGGCTCTTAAGAAAAAGGGTTTTGAGAAAGTCTTCCTTATGCACAAGGACGCCGCTTTCATAGAAAAAAGCGTAAAAGCCCATCCGGATTTTGTGGTCGGAGTCGGCTGGCTGCCGATGTGGGAGGGGGTTCGAAGCGGGCTTTCGGCAATTGACAGGTTCAGGCGTGCCGGGTGTTCCGCGCTTAAGATCTGCATGTCCTGCTGCCCCTACGATGACGAAAAGATGTATCCCATATATGCAAAAGCGCAAAGACACAACCTCCCGGTCTCTTTCCACACCGGCTGGCTCTGGGTTAAAGGTGCCGGGTGGCTTGGAGGAAAAGGCGAAATAAAGCAGGCAAGGTCTCTTGCCATGTGGTACCACCCGATGACGCTGGACCGGATCACGACGGATTTCCCAGGCTTAAAACTCCTCATGAACCACATGGGCCATCCCTGGGTAAAGGAAGGCGCCTGCATGGTGAACGCGCATACGAATATTTACGCGGACCTCTGCATTAATTCCGCTTTTACCTGGGATCCGGATTATTTCTGGCATGAGATCGGCGGAGAAGCAACCGGGTATAATGTGCTTTTCAAAACAATGTTTGGTTCGGACGCGTTCAGCCAGGGCAGCCTGGACCACTTGGCAAAAATTGAAACACTCTTTGACGCGCTGGCGGTTCCTCCAGCCATAAGGAAGAGAGCCTTTTACGGTAATGCTCTTGAGTTCATCGGCGCCGCGGCTGACGAGAAAAAATCCGTTGAAGTCTCCGGTGTTCCCGTTAAAGCCGGCGGTCTTACCGATCTTAATGTAAAGCGTTTCGGAGAGCCGGCAAAAGCGCGGACGGAGTGCCTTATTTCCGTGTCTTCCTCAGGGTTCAATTTCAAGTTTGAGTGTTTTGACCGGAGCGCTGCAAAAGCTGTCATCGCTTCGGAAGGGGTTCCCGAACAGATATGGCAGGATGATTGCGTGGAGATAATCCTCGCGCCGGACAGTAAAAATTACCTGCACTTCAGCCTGAATCCAAAAGGACAGGCGGGAGTTGACAAAAATAGATTTTCTCCCGTTAAGTTCACCGGGAAAGCTTCCGGGTCAATAAAGGCCGGTAAGTGGAGCGGGGAGCTCTTCATCCCGTTCCAGATGTTCGGCGGAAGGCCAAAAACGGGAGATACCTGGGGCTTCAATATGATGAGGAGTAAAAAAACTTCTCCCGCGGAAAATTCAGTGTGGAATGAAACGGTTCAAACCCTGCATAACCGGGACGGGTTCGGAAAGCTCATTTTTAAATGAAGAATACCCATTGACAGTTGTTTATAAGGATGTAAAATAGAAGCAAATCTCTAACTCAAGGAGGAGTTATGAAAAAAGTATTGTTTTCGCTGTTTGCGGTAATGCTTGCCTGCGGAGTTTCACTGGCCGCTGACACGGCAGATGCTAAGAAAGAAGACGGGAAGGACAGCAAGGCAAAGAAGATTGTGCTTGTGAACTTTGCCAAGGGAGACCAATTCAACAATGTTGGCGGCACATCCGAGCAGGCTCTCTCCGAAGAACATCTTACGGGGAAAGAAAAGATGAGGATGAAGGTAAAGGGTTCTGTCGGCATGAACGGAATGTCCAAGAATGTTGACTGGTCGAAATTCAATTACATGATATTCAACGCCTTCCTGACCGGAGACAAACCCTGGAGCGGCATGATGCTGCTCGGGGACAAGCAGTCCTACGCGAAATGGTCAAGAAACTATGTGGAGACTTCTCTCACGCTTAAACCCGGCGAGAACAAGGAGGTCCATGTAAGCATTGAAGGGCTGTATTCCGCCTATGCGAGCAGGCCGCTGGATATGACCAACATGCAGTGCTTCCAGCTGTATTCAGACCTGCCGGAAACTTATCTCGGGAACTTCTACCTGGTCTACGAGGAAGAATAACGTTTCATATATCCCTCCCCCTTATTGATAAGGGGGAGCCGGAGGGGGATAAGTTTAATCTGTTTCTCAAAGGGCCTTCTTCGGAAGGCCCTTCTCTTTTTCAGGTTTCAGTCTTTTTGCATAGCCTTCATCAGAAGGGGGAGCAGGTGGGGAGTAAATAGCATAGAGTAGTTTGCGTCATTGACTTAGTTTTGACCTTGACTTAGAATTCAATCAGCAATTAGTAATCAGCAATCAGCAATTGCTCCACAAGGGGAGCCGGAGGGGGATAATCTTGGTCTGTTTCTCAAAGGGCCTTCTTCGGAGGGCCCTTTCCTTTGGCGCTAAGTTCGAAAAAGCAAATTCGAAATTCGAAACGACGACGGGGTTTGCCGAAGACAAGCTGTTTTTGCCTGAAGGAAAACAACTGACAAGTGTTAATATAGATGTAGAATAATATAAGTTCTGCTTTTCAGGAGGAGTTATGAAAAAAGTATTGTTTTCGCTGTTTGCGATAGCGCTTGCCTGCGGGATTTCCTTTGCCGCGGACAAAGAAGGCGCAAAGAAGGACGATGCGAAGGACAGCAAGGCAAAGAAGGTTGTGCTGGTAAACTTTGCCAAAGGAGATCAGTTCAACAACGTTAACGGTGAACAATCTCTAAGCGAAGAACACCTGACCGGGAACGAGAAGATGAGGATGAAAGTAAAGGGTTCCGTCGGAATGTCAGGGCTTTCCAAGAATGTTGACTGGTCAAAATTCAACTATCTTGTGTTCAACGCCTTTCTGACCGGCGATAAACCCTGGAGCGGCATGATGCTGCTCGGCGACAAGCAGTCATACGCGAAATGGTCAAGAAACTATGTGGAGACTTCTCTCACGCTTAAACCCGGGGAGAACAAGGAAGTTCATGTAAGCATCGAAGGGCTGTATTCGGCCTATGCGAGCAGGGCGCTGGACATGACAAACATGCAGAACTTCCAGCTTTACCCGGCGATGCCTGAAACCTACCTCGGCAACTTCTACCTGGTCTACGAGGAAGAATAACGTTACCACTTTCACTCCCCCTTATTGATAAGGGGGAGCCGGAGGGGGATAATCTTAATCTGTTTCTCAAAGGGCCTTCTTCGGAAGGCCCTTTTCTATTTGCATAGCCTTCATCAGAATGGGGACTACAGCCCCCATTCATCAGAATGGGGACTACAGCCCCCATTCATCAGAATGGGGACTACAGCCCCCATTCATCAGAATGGGGACTACAGCCCCCATTCATCAGAATGGGGACTACAGCCCTGAACCTGACCCGCACCGCACGCAATTAGCGGTGCAGGGGAATGGTTCAGGGGAAGGTGGGGGATAAGAAAAAATTTTTGGTTGGTTTGCTATCCCAAGGGCCTGCTCTCGCAGGCCCTTTTTTAATGCAACCGAAGCAATATTGCCGCGGTTGCCAGGCAGAGCGCGATAAGCGCCGCGTGCCGGAGAGCCAAAGCTCTTGCCTCCTGCCGCTCCCTGCCCTCCGCGATAAAGACCAGTTTGTCTGAATATCTCCTGCGCTGTTTTGAACGCTCCGCGTGCTCGCACGAACTGCAGTAGTCCCTGCCGAAAGACCGTCTCGCGCATTCAACGCAGAGCAGTTTTCCGCAGTCAAAACAGGCTGCGCAGGAAATGCGGTTGCCGTGCGATTCGCAGTAAACGGTTTCAAAAATCATGCGGGTTTCTCCTGCGGCAGGCGAGAGCTTTCTCGTAATCTATCCGGTATTTGTCCGCCTCCCTGGTTTTTTTATAGACTCCGGCCCTGGAAAAATAAGCAAGTGAGAAGCCAGGGTCAAGTTCAATAGCCGCGGTGAGGTGCACGAGCGCCTCTTCGATTTTTCCGTTAGCAGCCAAAATCTCTCCGAGTTTCAGCCGGATATGCTTGTTTCCCGGATGCAGTCTTTCGGCTCTTTCAAGCATCGCGAGTTCTTCCGCTCTTTCATGTTTCGCGGCGTGGGCTTCCGCCAAATTGAGATAGGTGTCCGGTACGCCGTCATTTTGACGTATTGACGCTTTGAACCGTAAAATAGCGCCGCCCGGATCGTTCTCTCGTAGCGAAATTAGACCGAGCGCGTTGTCAATTTCCGCTTCGTTATCGGCGCCGGCCGCAAGGGCTCTGAGTATTATGCGTTCGGCGGATTTTGTGTTTCCCATTACATAATTCAGGAGGCCGAGAGTGTATCCGGCCCGCAGGGCAGCGGCCCCTCGCCCGGAAGCTTTTACAAGTCTTTTCATTGATTCGCCGGGATCTTCTTCATTGTGGAAGTAAAGATAACCGGAGGAGTAGAGAACCCGCGGGTCTCTGGATCTTTCCGCGGCAAGAAATAATGCCAGGGCTTCCGCGGGGCGGTTCTGACTGTACCTGATATAACCGTAAAGGTAGTTTATGGCAGGGTCATTTTTGAATTCTTTTTTTGTCCCGTCAAGCAGGTCTTCCGCCTCCGAAAGAGCGCCATTCTTTATGCCGGAAGAGACTTGTTTCAGAATCGCGTGCTTTTTTCGCAGTAAACCGGCAAGGCGGAGATAGCGGACGAAAAGAAGCGCGGCGATGATTATCAAAAGGACCGCTATTGCAAAAGAGTTTTCCATTTAAGGTATTTTAGCATAAAGAAGCGCAGTTTTCAGCCGATGCAGTTTACATTTTGACTAATCAGAGTATTTAAAGTAAAATATAGGACAACATTTCGTTCCGATTCCCGCGGTAAAGGAAAAGCCATGAAAAATATCCTTTTAGCTCTGCTTTTTACGGTTCTTTCTGGCGTGGTGACGGCTTCCGAAATTACGGATTTCACCGCCTCGGAACCATCCGGAACAGGCCCCGTAAAAAGGCTTGTTAATGGGGGAATTCCCCTGCCGGAAGGCAAATACTCAGGCACCGGCAAATTCGAAATATCCGGGCCGGACGGGAAAATAATACCTGCCGAATTCACGGTGCTAAATAAGTGGCTTGACGGAAGCGTCAAATGGGTTCTTGTACAGTTTCCGGACACCTTTGCGGCCGGGGAAAGGAAGATTTACAAACTGGCCGAGAGCTCGGAAAAGCAGGTTCAAAATAACTCCGGCGCAGAATTCGCCAGACTCTTTGAGCTCACAATAAGGGGGAAAGCGCAGGACTTTGCCGTGGAAGGAGAGCAAATCAGGCGCGTTGCGGATTCCGCTGTGAAGAAAAGCTGGATTATTACAGGAAAGTTCACTGGAGTCAAGGATAAGACCGAAAAGGCCGATTATTATGTCCGCGTTGACAGTTTCGCCGGGCTTCCGGGCCTTTACGTCAGGGCGACCGTCACGGCTGATTGCGAATCCGAATACATGGATGTTGCCGGCATCAGTTTCTCCGTTAACGGAACCGGCGGTAACAGGAAACTGTTTACCGAAAAAACAGAAATTATGGAAGACGCTCTCGGAGACACTCCTGTATTAAAAAGCGCAAAGTTATTCACGCAAACAGCGCTCAAGGGCTGGGCGGCGGTTTCCGGCGACAGCGGTACTATTATCCTTGCTTGCGAAGATTTTGCGGAGCTCGCGCCCATAGCCTTTTCCGCTTCAAAGAATGGATTCGCCTGCGAGCTTTACGCGGGCGACGAACCCTACAAAATGAAGAGAGGTTCAGCAACCACCCATCACCTTCGGCTGATAGTGTCCGAAGCGAAGGATCCTGAAGCTCTTCGCAGGGAAGGCACCGCGGCCCTAAAGAACATAATGCCCGTCTGCCCTCCTGAGTGGTATGTTTCCTCAAAGGCCTTCGGCATGACGGCGAAAGCGGATAAGGAAAAATATCCGAAATACGAAGCGATGGTAGAGAGCAATTTTAAGTATGTAAACGGCTACCGCCAGAAACTCAATGAGTACGGAATAAAGGATTACGGCGATTACAACCATAACAAGCACTGGGGCAACCTGCATTATGACCTTCCCTGGGCAATGTTCGAGCAATTTGCCAGATCAGGCGACCTTCGCTTCTTTGACTGGGGCGTTTCAGCCGCACGCCACCTTATAGATGTTGACCATATCTGGCATCATCCCAACGCCGATATGATAGGCGGCGTGTATGTTGAAGGCATTGACCATAATTCCGCGAAGGGCACTTACGTAGGGTTTGCCAAGAACCACGGCGCGTATTTTTACTATTATCTTACCGGGGATGAAAGGGCGCTTGAGGCCGGCAATGCAACGGGTGATTACGCCATCAGGTGGACCAGGAATCCCGAAGACCTTATCGGCAATGAAGAAAGAGTAATCGGATACGGGCTGCTCTGCCTGGTGCAGTCGTATAAGGCTACCGGGGAGATAAAATATCTAAAGCGCGCGAGGTTTGTTATTGATGTATTGAAGAAATGGCAGAATTCGGCGACCGGCGCCTGGGCCTGCGACCCGCAGAAGGCAGGCGATCCGAGGCCGAAATCTCCGACGAACGGCTGCGTTTTCATGCTTGGCTCGGTTTTTGAGGCGATGATAGATTATTATGAGCTCACCAAAGAAGCCGACGTGAAAGAAATGATAATAAAAGGAAACGAGTATCTGCTGAGCACGCTCTGGAAGGACGGGCCGGAACTTTTCAGCATAAACCTGCTGGTTGTTCACGCCCCTGCCTGGGTATACGCCGAGACCGGTGATAAGAAATTCATAGACGCGGCCCTAAAGGCCTACGACATAGCGCTTGAACGTGCCGAATGGGCCGGAGGCAAGATGCTTGCCCAGCACTGGCGGTGCGGGCCCAGGTTCTTATATATAATAGAAACACATCCTGAACTTTTCACAGAGGGAAGGTTTTAAGCGGAGGAAAAAATGGGTAAAGTGCGGTTTGGCATAATAGGGGCCGGCGGCATCGCCCCGTTTCATATTTATTCAATAAGGAAAGCGGGCGGAGAGGTCGTGGCGATAGCCGACCCGGCGTTTGACCGGGCAAAAAAGCTCGCGTCAGAAAACAACCTGGAAGCGTTTGACGATTACAAGAAAATGGCCGCCGGAAAGAATCTTGACGTGGTCACCCTCTGCATACCGTCCGGGCTTCACATGCAGGCCGCGGTAGACTGCATGCAGCTCGGCAAGCATGTTATCTCGGAAAAACCCCTCGAAGTCACGCTCGAAAAGATAGACCGGATGCTTGCTGTTTCAAAACAAACAGGCATGCATCTCTCCTGTATATTACAGAGCCGGTTTTTTGACAACGCGGAAAGGATAAAACAGGCTGTTGAAGCCGGGAAATTCGGGAGGCTGACGCTCGGCGATTGTTATAATAAATGGTTCAGGTCCGAAGAGTACTACAAGGGAGCGGGCTGGCGGGCAACCTGGGAGATGGACGGAGGCGGGGCGCTTATGAATCAGGCGGTTCATGCCGTGGATCTTCTGCTTTACCTTATGGGTGACGCGGAATCCGTCAGCGCCTACTGCGAAACGCTGGTTCACCCGATTCAGGTCGAAGACACGGCGGCCGCGGTAATAAAATTCAGGAACGGCGCGCTCGGAGTGATAGAGGGCACAACCTCCGTGTATCCCGGAGAACAGAGAAAGATAGAGATACACGGCAATAAAGGCACGGCTATTCTCGAAGGCTACGATACCCTGAAAAAATTTGAATTCGCGGGAGAGCCGGACCGTTCCGCGGAATTCAACAAAGAAGAAGCGCGCGGCGGGTCCTCTGACCCTCTCGCGATGAGCAAGGACACGCATTCGCGCCAGTTTTCGGCCTGGATTGACGCTTTTACGGCGGGCAAAGTGCCGCCTGTGCCTGCGGCTGAAGCAAGAAAGTCTGTCGAGCTTATCTTGGCCGTCTACAAGTCCGCAAAGGAAAAGAAAGAGGTTAGGTTACCGCTTTAGACTGATCCGCGTTTTCTACAGGAGGCAAGGTGTTTAAAAAATATCTTCCGGTTCTTATCGCGTGCGCCCTGGTTTTTCCAGGCTGCGCTTCCCTCGGAAAAAGAGCGGTTTCAAGAGAAACTCCGGTAAAAGAAGAGGCTCTAAAGCAGCTCGCGGCAGAGAGCGCCATGAGCAAATCTGACGCTGCCGTGGAACTTATCTCAATGCTCAAGACCCCTGATTTCCAGGACAAGGAGTCCGCGGTTGAAGCGCTTGCGGCTGTCTGCAGAAACTCAGGAGAGGCCTCCGGATTGGTAATCTCTTGTTTCAAAGACAATGACCCTGCGGTGCGCGGCTGCCTCGAAGAAGCTGTAGTAAGATCCGGCGTCTCGGCGGTTCCCGCCCTGATAGAAGGGCTTGCCAGCCCGCAAAAATATGTCCGGCTCCACTGCGCGTACGCGCTGGGCTCTGCCGTTTTAAGCAAGGAAGCAATAGCTCCGCTTATTCAGGCTTTAAGCGACAACGACAGTGATGTGGGTTCCGCCGCAAGGGATTCTCTTGTGAAGATTGGCCGGCTTGATCCGGATGCCCTGCTTCTGGCATTAAAGAACGATAATTCCGGAATCCGGTACCGTGTTGCTTTTGTTCTGGGCCGGATCGGGGATGGCAACGAGAAGACCATTACCGCGCTGGTAGGGCTTCTTTCAGACAAGGTCAAGCTTATCAGGGCTTCCGCTGTTGATTCGCTGGTGAGACTGGCTTCTTCGGACGAGAAGTCCGCTGACATACTTATAGAGAAGATGGACCGGCTTGAGGATGACCAGGTGCGCGTTCTGCTCACGGAAGCTTTCGGCAGGTCGGGCAGCAAATACGCCCGGCTTATTTCTGCTGTTTTAAAAAATTGCGGCGACAAGTCTCCCGCGGTAAGGTCTGCGGCAGCGGCAGCCCTTCCGGCGCTGGAACCGGATTCCACGGCAGCGGCAGCGGCGCTAATCTCTCTGCTCGGCGATAGTGACGGAGAGGTAAGGACTTCCGCCGCGAAGGCGCTGGGAAGCATGGTTGCCTCCCGCCGCGAGGCAGTAACTGCCCTAATAGGCGCGTTTTCTGATAAATATGTATTTGCAAGGAACGCGGCCCAGTCATCGGTCAGCCGGCTTGCTCCCTCTGAGCCGGATTTCACCGTTTCCGCTCTTATTGCCGCGGAAAGCAATGCGGACAAGAATATCAGGGCCAACGCTGTACTGGCTCTCGGAAGCATCGGTTCCCCTTCCGCCGCCACCGTCAAGAATATAGCTTCAATGCTGAATGACCCGGATAGCGATGTCAGAAAAGCCGCGGTTTCGGCCATCGGCAATGCCGGCCCGCAGGTGAAGGAAGCCGTTCCGGGTTTGATTCCCTGCTTGAAGGACAAGGATGATGATGTGCGCAAGGAAACTTCTGCCGTCCTGGAAAAATCCGGGTATCAGTCCAGGGAGGCCGTGCTGCTGATAGCTTCCGCGCTTTCCGATCCGGATCCGGAGTTTAGGTTGAATATTGAAAAGATACTTTTCCGCATAGGTCCTGCCGCCATTTCCGCGCTGGTCGCGAAACTTGACGATAAAAACGCGATGGTACGGGAAAGCCTGGTGCGGGTGCTCGGCCGCATCGGAAGGACGGTTCCTACAATAGCGGACGGCGTGAAAAAGATAAATGTTTTGCTGCGCGATTCCGAGAAGAACGTGCGCCTGGCCTCGACGATAGCGCTCGGCGACATTGCAATGAACAATAAGGAGTCAATCGCGCTGCTGATTGAGAACATGCGCGACAAGGACAAGGACATTAAATACTATTCCATCCTTGCGCTGGGAAAGATAGGCCCTGATTCCAGGGAGGCCTCGCCTTTCCTTGTAGGGACGCTTAAGGAAGACGACAATAAGCTCCGGTCTGCGGCGCGCGACGCGCTGGTGCTGATCGGCGACGCGGCGGTGGATTCGTTGATAGAAGCGCTGAAAGAAAGCGATCTGATGGTGCGCTCCGCGGCGGTTGACGCGCTGGACAAGATAGGCACGCAGAGGGCGAAAGAAGCCCTGCGGATATATAAGGCGAAATAGCAGGGGAAAAAAATGAGAAAGATAAAAAAACTCGGGTTATTTGATAAGCCGACAAGGATTGAATTCCTGAAAAGCGTCACCGCGCATCTTAACGGGCCAAAGATTTACATGAAAAGGGATGATCTTATCGGAGAGGCGCTCGGCGGGAACAAAGTCAGAAAACTTGAGTACCTGCTCGCGGACGCACTGGCTAAAAATGCGGATATTATCATGACCACCGGAGGGCCGCAGTCAAATCATTGCAGGATAACGGCGGGGATTTGCGCGAAGCTGGGTTTGAAGTGTGTTCTAGTCATCGGCGGAGCCGGAAAATACGAATACGAAGGGAACCTCTTGCTTGACCGGATTTTCGGTGCGGAAGTTGTTTTTTCCGGCACGAGGGATTTTGACGCCATACCCGCGATAATGGAAGAGCTCGCTGAGAGTTACAGAAAGCAGGGCCGCAGGCCATATATTATTCCGCTGGGCGGAGCGAACGGCATCGGAGCGCTCGGCTATCTTGAGGCTTACCTTGAGATACAGGAGCAGATGAAAGCCGCAAAAATACAATTCTCCTCCATTACGGTTGCGAACGGTTCCGGCGGCACGCAGGCCGGGCTTGAGACCGGTAAACTTCTTGCCGGCGGGGAGGCGGAAATAATAGGGATATCGGTCCTTTTTAAGAAAGCAAAAATATCGAACATAGTTTTCAAAGACATTTACGAAGCGCTTGATGTCCTGGGCATTTCCGGAAAAAAACCGGGCGGAATAAATGTTTTTGATGAATATATCGGAAAGGGGTACGCAATCCCGACGCCGCTGACACTTGAAGCCATCAAGCTCATAGGAAGCACAGAAGGTATTGTGCTTGATCCTGTTTATACGGGCAAGGCCTTTGGCGGGCTTATGGACCTTATAGAGAAGAAGAAGTTCTCTAAAAAAGATAATGTCCTTTTCATTCATACCGGAGGATATCCGGGTATGGTTAATATGAGAGGGGAGCATGTCAGCGCAATAGTGAAGTAGAAGGTTGGAGGGTTGGATGTTTGGATGCTTAAGGGCGAGAGGACAGAGGATCGACAAGCTTCAGAACCCGGGAGCCTTTAATTAGTAATTAGCAATCAGTAATTAGAAATCCGCGGAGCGGCGCGCGGATGCGCAGTAGAGCAGAGGACAGAAGTCGGAGGGCTGAGGACAGAAGACCGAAGACCGACAAGTCCAGAAGCCATGAGCCTTTAATTAGCAATCAGTAATTGACGCTCACGCGGAGCCGGCGCGGGTTGACAAGAAAAAGCTTATTTGCAATAATCGCATAAGAAAAAGCGTCACGGAGAACAAGTGTTCAAGATAGTAAGAAAGAAAATATTAAGCCCAACGGTGCAGCTCATGGAGATATCCGCTCCGCTGATTGCTTCTTCGGCGAAGAGCGGGCAGTTTGTGGTGCTTCGCATAGACGAGCGCGGCGAGAGATTCCCCCTTACAATTGCCTCAACGGATAAAGAAAAAGGCCTTATAACCATAGTCTTTCAGATAGCCGGCAAATCCACCCTGCAGTTGTCGACTCTTCCGGAAGGCGGCGTCATCCTTGATGTTTTGGGCCCGCTCGGAAAATACACGGACCTTACCGGCGTTAAGAATGCAGTGGTAGTAGGCGGCGGCGTTGGAATAGCCGAGATCTATCCTGAAGTAAAAGAGCTTGCGCATGAAGGCGCAAGAGTCCGGACCATCATAGGCGCCAGAAACAAAGACCTGCTCTTCTTCGCCGAAGAATTACAAGCGGCCGGAAGCGAGCTGTTTATTGCGACCGACGACGGGTCCGCCGGCAGGAAAGGATTTGTCACGGAAATACTAAAAGAACTCCTGGATTCCGACAAGTCCATTGATCTGGTTCTCGCGGTCGGCCCTGTAATAATGATGAAAGTCGTCTCAAATCTCACGAAACCCTACGGAGTAAAGACCCTCGTCAGCGTGAACCCCATAATGCTTGACGCGACCGGCATGTGCGGGGCCTGCAGGGTGACGGTAGGCGGAAAGGTTAAGTTCGGCTGTGTCGACGGGCCTTCTTTTGACGGGCATCAGGTGGATTTTGACGAACTTATGAAGCGCCTCGTCCAGTTTAAGGAACTTGAAGGGATTTCAAAACAAAAATACATTGATTCGCTTAAATGCGAAAAGTGCAGGGAATAAAATGCCGCTGATTCCAAAAAAAACAGAGATGAAAAAGCAGGAGCCGCTTATCCGGGCGAAGAACTTCAATGAAGTGGCGCTTGGCTATTCGGAAGAAGAGGCCTTAAGAGAAGCTTCAAGATGCCTCCAATGCAAGAAACCTTTCTGCGTGGAAGGCTGCCCGGTCAATATTAACATACCCGCTTTCATTAAACTCATCTCTGAGAAAAAATACGACGCGGCTGTTCAAAAAATAAAAGAAACCAACGGCCTGCCTGCTGTGTGCGGAAGGGTCTGCCCGCAGGAAGAGCAGTGCGAACTCAAATGCATCGTGGGAAAGAAGAACGAACCGGTAGGCATCGGGCGCCTTGAACGGTTCGCCGCTGACAGGGAAAAGGAAAGCGGAAGCATTGAAAAAAACGCGAAGGAACTGCCAAAAATAAAAATTGCCAAAGTTGCGGTGGTCGGTTCCGGGCCGGCCGGGCTTGCCTGCGCGGGGGACCTGGCCCTGCTGGGTTATGATGTCACTATATTTGAATCTCTTCACGCAACGGGCGGAGTGCTGAGGTACGGCATTCCGGAGTTTCGTCTTCCAAAAGACATCCTTGATATTGAGGTGAATTACCTGAAAAAACTAGGCGTCAAAATTGAACTAAATGTGCTGATAGGCAAAACTATTACAATCCCCGGGCTCTTTAGGCTGGGATTTAAGGCCGTTTTTATCGGGACAGGCGCCGGGCTTCCCTCGTTTCTCGGAGTTCCGGGGGAAAACCTTACCGGAGTTTACTCCGCAAACGAATACCTTTCCAGAATAAACCTTATGCAGGCTTATAAATTCCCTGAAATGGACACTCCGGTAAACACCGGGAAAATAGTAGCCGTGGTCGGGGCCGGAAATGTGGCTATGGACGCGGCAAGGGTGTCTTTGCGTCTTGGCGCGGAAAAGGTCTATATAGTTTACCGCCGCGGAGAGGAAGAGATGCCGGCCAGAAAGGAAGAGATTGAGAACGCCGGGGAAGAAGGAGTGATTTTCCACCTGCTGACGGCGCCGCTCGAAATTATAGGAGACCCGGCTACGGGAAAGGTAAAAGCGCTCAAACTCATTAAAAATAAACTCGGAGAACCTGACGCCTCGGGGCGCAAGCGCCCGGAGCCTGTCCCCGGAAGCGAATACACGCTGGAAGTGGATACAGTTGTTTCGGCCATCGGACAGTCTCCAAATCCGCTGGTTCCCCAGAGCATGCCTGAACTGAAAACCGCAAAACACGGAAACATCGTTACCGACGAGAACACCGGCGAGACCAGCGTTCCCGGAGTGTTTGCCGGCGGTGATATCGCCACAGGCGCCGCGACGGTGATAGCGGCGATGGGAGCGGGGAAGAAGGCGGCGGCAGCTATCGATAAATACATAAAGAAAAGTTTATAAGCCGCGCTTCGCGCGTCTTGTTCTGTAAGGAAAGTAAAGTTTGTAACGTTTATAACGTAAGGCTGGAAAAGTTTATAAGGTTTATAAGGTTTGTAAGGTTAATAAGGTCGGACTTCGTCCGGCATAGCAGAATAGCGTTATTAACTTCTTTTTTTAAAGGAGATTTATGATTTGGAAAAAGGATTGGGAAAAGGCCAAAGAGAACCACCAGAAATTTTGGGATCGTGAAGGAACCGTTATCATAACAACATACTCCCCGATAGACATGCTGAAAGTTCCCAGGGAAAAGGTAGAAAACCCTGCTGAACCCGAGGATGTAATGAAGTTCTGGACTGATGAAGATTACAACTGCGCGAAAGTGCGCTGGCAGATGGCCAACGAGGCTTTTCCGGGCGATACAGTGCCTCTCGCCGAATGGGGCGCCGGGCCCGGAGTTCTCGCGCTCTTTCTCGGTTCTAGCGCGGGGATGTCAAAAAACACCGTTTGGTATCATCCGGTCATCACCGACCCGGATAATTACCCCCGAATAAAGTTCAATCCTGAAAATAAGTGGTGGAAGATCCACGAGTCTATGTTTAGGCGCCTTGTAAAGGAAGCGCAGGGTCATTATTACATAGGATATCCGGACATAATAGAAAATATCGACACGCTGGCGTCGCTTCGGGACGCGCAGACGCTGCTTATGGATATGTTTGACCGGCCTGACTGGGTAAAGGAGCGGCTGCTTCAAATAAATGACGCTTTCTTTGAAGCCTACGACAGGATATACGATATCATTAAGTTCCCGGACGGGAGTTCGGTCTTTAATTACTTTAAGCTCTGGAGCAAAGGCAAAGTCGCGAAAGTGCAGTGCGACGCTTCGGCGATGTTCTCGCCTGATATGCTCGCCGAGTTTGTCCTTCCTGCTATGACGGCCCAGTGCGAGTGGCTGGATAACTCGGTGTACCATCTTGACGGAGTCCAGTGCATCCCGCACCTTGATAACCTGCTTTCCATAAAACCCTTGGACGCCATTGAATGGACGCCCGGGGCGACGAATCCGAACGGGTCAAATCCGGTCTGGTTCGACATGTATAAAAAAATTCGCAAAGCAGGGAAAGGCCTGCAGATAATAGACGGGAAATTCAAAGAAGTTGAGCCCCTTTTTGACGCGATAGGCTCTAAGGGTTTATATCTCTGGGTCAGGGACCTTAAAGACGAAGGCGAACTGGAACAGGTATACAGGCTTGTGGAGAAATATAAATAAAATATAACGTTTGTAACGTTCGTAACGTTTATAACGTAAGGCTATAAAGGTTTATAACGTTTGTAACGTTTGTAACGTAAGACTGGAAAAGTTTATAAGGTTCATAAGGTTCTTAAGGTTTGTAAGGTAAAGGCGTAATCATGCCGGACTACGTCCGGCATAACAGAATAACGTTTATAAAATAAGGCGGGAAAAGTTTATAAGGTTTGTAACGTTTGTAACGTTTATAAGCCGCACTTTGTGCGGCTTGTTCTGTAAGGTAGAATATCTTTCATGCCGGACTACGTCCGGCATAACAGAATAACGTTTATAAAATAAGGCTGGAAAAGTTTATCTTTCAGATGCCGGAGAAAACCTCACCCTTTAGGGTGAGGATGAATCCGGCATGAATAATATTAACACACCTATAAAGAGAAACTCCGGCCTTCAGGCCGCAGAGTTTCATAAGGTTAGTGAAGGCCCGGGGGGTCGGATGAAAAAGATACTGATGGCGGTTGCAGCTGCAATGGTATTTTTCACGGTTGTTTTTGCCGCAAGCGGGGTGCCTACAACTCCCGAGCAGAAAGTAAGGAGGGAGGAAGTCCGCAAGTATCTTAAGGAGCTCAATTCCCTAATAGATCAGGCAAAAGCCAAAAATATCGAAACCCTCAGGTTCGAGGCAATTGCAATAGTTTCAAAAGTCGGACTCGAGCAAAGGTGGCTCCAACCCTTTCATGAAGATTTCAGGATGGAATACTGCGATTTCGTCGAGAAAAACTGCAATGAAGGCATAGAGCAGTTGAAAGGAATCATGTCCGGCAAAACCAAGCAGATCCCCACGCCGCCCTGGCCGGATTCGGCGGATTATATTATAAAGGACGGTTATATTCACAGCGGGGACAAGGTCGTCATTCCGTATCATTATGGTTTTGCCATGGGGCCGACTAAAAATTATGATTTCAACCAAAAATTCATGGGTGAGGTCTTCGCGGTCGGGGCAACGAGATACGATGTCGTCAGGGCTCCCATCTATGAGGCCTTTAAAAAATATCCCGACGTGCAGAGGATATGGCCTAAGGGGTTCTTTGCCGGGCATATCATAGAGGACGGCGGCTCGGACGGCGCGGCTATCTGCGTCATCTGTCTTGAATCCCCGCACACCAGGGAAGCCGCCCTGAAATACATTCAGGAAAAAATCACTCCGCTGGCCAATGACCCCAAAATAAAAGTCATTATGATGGGAATGGAGCACCAGTATGTATGTTTCTGCGACTACACGAAAACAATGTTTCAGGTGTGGTTAAAAGAGAAATATTCCAAAATAGACTCTCTCAACTCAATATGGAAAACAGGGTTTAAGGATTTCTCCGAAATTGAACTTCCTCCCGTCGAGGTCAGCCAGGAAACGAATGATGCCAAGTGGTATGACTTTGCGGTCTTTAACTGCTTTCGGTTGACTGAGTATTTCAAATGGGCTAAAGCCGAGATGAAAAAAATAGCGCCGGATAAATTATATATGATGGGTTCGCCTTTCTACGCTTTTTCCGGCACGGTCGGTCTGGCCGGGCTTGATACGGAACTTATGTCCAACGAGGTCGCGGACGTAATTATGAAAGAAAGTTCACCATCAACCAACCAGGTTGACCTGCTCTGGTCAATAAGCGGCGGGAAAAAACTGGTTTATGACGCCGAATATCACGGGGACATCGCCCATGCCTGGGCGCAGCTCCTGCACGGCTGCGGTTTTACCTATCACTGGTGGTGGCCGAGCGGCGGAGCCCAGTTCATAGACAGCTCAATTCCGGATTCCTACAAAATACCGCTTTCTGACGCGCTGACTGCTTTGAACCTTCCCATGGATGTGAGGCTGGTCGGCAATGAGGTCGCTGAGTTTCCGAAAGCTGCTCTGTCCGCGAAAGTGGCGCTTCTTTATTCCAATACTTCAATGCTGCAGGTCCCGCCTCTTCAGCGAAACAGCAGAAATATCCCGTATATCCGTGAATTCAATAATGTGTATGATTCGACCGTAAATCTTGACGCTTTCACCAGGATTATCACGGAAAAGCAGGTAAAAGAAGGGCTGCTTTCGGGGCGCGACATCCTGCTCATTCCCTCGGTCCTGAATCTGCCGGAAGATGTCGTTAAAAAGCTTGGCGAGTATGTGGAAAACGGCGGGACGGCAGTTATTATCCCTAACTCACTTATGTTTGACGAGTACAACAGGAAGAAGGATTACCTGAAAACCCTTGCCGGTGTTGAAGTAAAAAATATGATCCTTCCAAAGATTAAAGTCGTCTCAAAAGTATCGGCGGTCCATGACAATGAAGGCGGGTTTATCTGGGGGCCCAACAACGAAGCTATGCTCTCAGAGGTCAAGAAAGTAAAGGTAAAGTCCCTTAAAAAAGATATCTTTGACAAAGAAATGGTTTTTAAAGGGCAGGGCGTGGTTCAGACGCTCTCGCTTTTGAAGGGAGCCGAAGTAATCGCGGAGCTGGAAGACGGGAACCCGGGAATAGTCCTGTTTAAAAAGGGGAAGGGAAAGGTGTACACTCTTGCCGTGCCTCTTGAAAAGCAGAGCAACTGGGAGTTTATGGATAACCTCTTCGAAAAGCAGGCGATACCCAGGGAGCTCAGGCTGACTGATGACAAAGGAGCAAAAATATTTGACGCGGAGGCCAGGATTGTCAAAGAGGACGGCTACTATCTTGCCTACGTTACAAATTACGCAAAGACGGACAGCAATATAAAGCTTAAAACTGCCTTCCCATTCAAAAACATGACAAATCTAATCACCGGGGAAAGTTTCGATAAACCGGAGATGAAGATAAAGGCGCATGAGACGGTGATACTAAAGATCTTTAAAAGTTTATAAGGTTCGTAAGGTTTATAAGGTTTTTAAGGTAAGATCTAATTCATGCCGGACTAGGTCCGGTATAACAGAATAGCGTTTATAAAATAAGGCGGGAAAAGTCAAAAGCGGCAATTTGTGAGGTATGTTCGGGAAAAACTGAAAACGGAAAGAAGGAGAAAAAATGGATAAGAATATGAAGATTGTTGCGGCGGCGGTTAGTGATACCGTAAGAAAGTTTTCAAAGAAAGACCCTGCAAAGTTCAATCTTCTGCCGTTTGCGAGGTTGATTGAGATTACACAGGAAATGAACCTTGATGGAACTGACCTTCAGGTTATGATGAAGTTTAGTTTTGAAGCGGGTTTTCCTGTTACCTTCGCTGAGCTTGGCGTTTCAAATACGGAGGAAACTCTGCGCTATGCCGCGAAGAGGACGGTTGCCCGCGGCTACAGAAGAAAGGGTTTCAAGTGCGATGAGCAGGAAATGTACCTGCAGTTTAGGAAGATAAATTGCTGGGGAGAGAAAATTGCAGGAATCAGAGGCCCGAAGCAGATAGCCGAAGAGTTTATCGCGCAGCACCCTGACCTGAAAGTAATTCTGAAGAAGACGAAGAAGACAAGAATAGTTTTCCTGGGTGATTCCCTCATGACAACGCTTCACTGGGGGGCTAATGCCGGCTATCCCGACATACTCAAAGAACTTTACAGGAAATACAACAAGCGTGTGGAAATAATTAATTCAGGTATAGGCGGGCACACGAGCTGGCAGGGTCTCGCCCGCTTAAAGAAGGATGTTCTCGCGCACAAACCGGAATACTGCGTGATACTGTTCGGTGGAAATGACCTGTTCTGGACCAAGGGCGGAAAAGAGATGAAATGGATGAAGAAATTCCGCCGGACAATGGAGCAAATGATAAAAACACTAAAAAAGAACGGCGTGAAACCCGTACTGCTCTCCGGAACGGTTATAAGGGCTTTCAAGCAGGAAGTTTATGAGCGAGAGGTGGTTGCCGTTCAAACTAAACTTGCTTCCCGCTTCAATCTCGACCTTATAGATACTTACGCGGTAATGAATTCCGGAACCCCCGATTTACGCCTCGCCCCGGATAAAATACACCTTGATAATTGCGGGCAGAAGGATATGGCGCGTCTTGTTTTGGTGTGGATAGCAAAAACCCTGTAAAAACAAGGGCATATGCCCGCCATGATAGGCGGCCGGATGGAATTTATAGGATAAAAATTGTTAAATTTTTTACGTTCTTTTGATTGAAAGCGCGGTTCAATTTTGATAAAATCATCGAGGTCTAAAACCCAAAAAAGTAGTACCAAGGAGGAGTAAATGAAGAAGATGATTGCGGTTGTAGTGATGTTTGTGGCAGCGGCGTTCCTGTTTGCCGGCTGTGAATCCGGCGCTCCTGCGGCGGATCAGAAAGCGGCACCGGCACCTGCGGCAGTTGTGACCCCTGAAGCAGCGAAGGCGGCACCTGCAAAAGCGGCACCTGCAAAAGCGGCACCTGCAAAAGCGGCGCCTGCGAAAGCAGCTCCTGCGAAAACAACGAAGTAGTTTGCGCGGAAAAGCTGGAAGGCCCGCAAGGGCCTTCCTTTTTTTTAGTATACATGAAAACTGGTTCAACGGAGGACCTATGAAGAAAACACTTGTAGTACTGGCAGTACTGCTTGCGGCGGTATTTATGTTCGCGGGCTGTACAGGAACCCCTTCGGCGGAGAACAAAGTGCCGGCGGCAATGAAATGCATGTGCAAGTGCCCGAAATGCGGCGCGGCATGCGAGTGCAAAGGAATGGATATGAAGAAAGGCACCTGCAAATGTCATTGCGGCGCAGAGATCAAATGCTCATGTTGCGCGGCCGGCGCGGCTTGCGCAGTAACCCCGGAAAAAACGCCTGTAGCGGCTCCCGCGAAACCTGCGGCAAAGCCGATGCCTGCAAAGAAAGCGGAAGCTCCCGCAAAGAAGTAAAGAGCTTGTTGAAATCATTGAAGGGAAGGGTGAAAGCCCTTCCCTTTCTTTTGTTGCAAGCAATTCGGCGGTTATGCTAAACTTAAAGCGGTATTTTGGAGGATAAAATGAAAAAAGAAATGTTGCTTTGCCTTTCAGTTATGGCCGTCTTTGCCGCTGGCTGCAGCGCCGAAGATAAGGCCGCCGAGAAAGCGCCGCTAAAAGAGCTTATCGCGCCGAAGTACGAATCAACCGCGGAGCAGGCGGCAAAGGGAGAGAAGAAGATGATCGCGAAGAAGGGAGATAAAGTCAAGGTGCAGTACGAAGGATCCACGACTGCGGACGGGAAAGTGTTCGACAAATCAAGGCCGGACAGCCCGCTTGAATTCACCGTGGGCGCAGGTCAGATGATAAAGGGTTTTGACAAAGCGGTCGAAGGCATGAAGCTAAACGAGGAAAAAACAGCCTCTTTCTCCTGCGAGGAAGGTTACGGCAAGAGGGATGAAAAGATGATCATGAAATTTAAGAAGGATTTTTTTAACGGAAAACTACCGGTCAAAGGAGACGAGCTCACGCTTCAGGATCAGAGCGGTTATCCGCATAAGGCCGTTGTTGTGGATGTTTCCAAAGATGAGGCCTCGCTGGATCTGAATCATTTCCTTGCCGGCAAAGACCTTACTTTTAAAATTAAGCTCGTAAGCATTGAATAGGGAGGTTTTAAATGCCTGAATCATTGATACTAACACCGAAAGAAATGAATGATTCGCTTGTTAATATCGGCCGGAAAAAGGCCGGCATGAAGCTGGTCCAGGTTTTCATGTATGCCATACTCGCGGGGCTATATATTGCCCTGGGCGCCATTGCCGCTTCGGTTGTGCTTGCCGCGGGCGCGGATCAGGGCGCGGCAAAGTTCTTTGCGGGAGTGGTGTTTTCCACCGGGCTTATACTTGTGGTTGTCGCGGGCGGGGAGCTTTTTACTGGCAACATGCTCATGACGGCCGGATATATTGAGAGAAAGTACTTCTTTGTCCACATAATGAAAAACTGGGCGGTAGTCTGGCTCGGCAATTTTGTGGGAGCGGCTTTTGTTGTTTATCTGTTTTACGGGTCGGGGTATTTATTTGACGCTCATGCGCCCCAGGGGCTGTCGGCGCTCGGAAATTTCCTCGCCGGCGCTGCAGACAAGAAGCTCGCTCTGGATTTTTATCCGGCTTTTTTGCGCGGAATACTCTGCAACATATTGGTTTGCCTTGCCGTGGTCTTGAGCCTTTCTTCGGTTTCAACCGAAGGAAAGATTCTGGCTATAATGTTCCCTATCACGGCCTTTATAATCGGCGGCTATGAACACTGCGTGGCTAACATGTTTTTCCTTCCGGCAGGGCTGCTTGCTAAAGGCGAGTTTGCCGCGAGATGGCCTGAAATGATCAATAACCTTGTTCCGGTAACCTTGGGAAATATAGTTGGAGGGGTTATAATAGTCCTGCTACACCCGCAATCATTCAAGAGGTTGGAGAAATATCTAAAGAAGAAATAGCGGTGAATGTTTAAGGCGGGCCCTTTAAGCGGGGCCCGCCTTTTTTTTCAGGGCATTTCCTTGCAGGCAGGGTCCAGGTCGCAGAGGATTGAAAGGATGCCTCCGAATATCTCGTAAAAATTATGGAGATGTTCCACGGTAGTAATACTCCCCTCTATTTCCAGATAAAGCTCTTCGACTCCTTCCTTGTAATGGTCTTTGAACCAGCCCTCATCTTCTTTCAGCTGGAAAAGCAGGGATTTTTCTTTCAACATAAGCCCCTGCAGTTTTTTGTCAGAGAAAAGCAGGGCGAGCTTTTTGGGGTTGTTCCCCTGGATTACAAAAGTTTCGTCAAAAACGGGCGAGCCGATTATTATGTCCTGCATCCCGAAAAGCTTCATAAAGGTCGAAAAGAAACCTTTGTGGAAAATCTTGAATTTAATGTCGCTTTTTCTAAGGAAGGGAGCTCTTATGCGGGTGTATTCCTTGCCGTTCGTGGTGTAAGCGTCGAGGGAAATGGTCCAGTTGTCAAGATTTACCTCGATACGGGTTTCTTTCAAGAGATTCTTGTCGGCGAGTTTTGCGGAAAGTCCTCCCTCAAGCTTGGCCCACACAGCTTCTTTTATAATGCCGAAACCGCATCTTTCCGCGTGCATTTGAACCTCCGGAGAACTTCAGGCCCAAAACAGATTATTATACTATTATATTTAGTATAACCCGAAAAAACGCTCTTGTAAAGGCGTCCGAGGGTGTCAGGCGAGCTCAATATGATACTTTTCTTCCAGCCGCACGGGATTGTAGGAGAGCTTTGCCTTGCGGAGTCCGGCGTGGCCTAAATCTTCTTCGCGGTTCACGAAAGCATACGTTTTAAGCTGATTTACGGCCGCGTAATTGTTTATTGCCTGATAGATGCCTTTGAATTCGGTGTTTGCTTTTTCAATATGGGTTACCGCCGTGCCGGAGTTCATTTTTTGCAGGATAGTGAAGGCCTGTATCTTCCTGTCTATGATTATGCCTCCCCCGAACAGTTTGAGTTCGTCAAAATGCGTCAGCAGTTCGTAAATGCAGGTATTTTCCGCGGCCGTAGAAACATCTTCCATGCAGTTCCTAAGCCTGCACCATTCTTCCTCCAGATCCAGACATTGAGCGATAAGTATTTTGTCGAGCGGCCTGTATTCGTGGAGGTACTTCTTTTTGAATTGATTTACCAGGTTTTTCTTGTCATGAAACTTTTCTCCCGGAAGGTCGGCGAGTTCCGTGACATTATAGACATAATCAAAGCTGTTCCTGTCCGGAAAAACAAATAGCCTGCTGTCTTTCCGCAGCGGCTCCGCTATCTCCTTGGGGATATTGTTCAGTCTTCCCCCTCCGGTGGTTTCTTTCAGGTATTTGAGGCAGGTGAAGACAGTTTCTTCAATCCTGTTATTGCCCAGCGGCTGGGTGAAGAAGTGTATCCCTTTGTAAAAGCCGAGGAAAACGATGTTTCCGAACACACGGGAAGCTTTAAGGTCTGTTTCATTTCTGTAGCAGAAAATATTGCCTGAGGTTAAAGAGGAAACCGTTGGGGGGAAGGCCTCCAGGGCCGTCTCAACTTCATTAAGCAGATTAAAGTCAACTTTTATGAATTCCGGGAAGGCCGGGATGCTGTTCATTCATATTATTATATATCAAGATGAGACCAATATAAAGATAAATATATACAAGCCAAATCCCGCGTGCTAATATTATGTATGCGGGATGAAAAGGGTTTTTCAGAATTCCTTTCTTGTTTCTCTGCTCGTTCGCAGGGCAAAGTCCTGCAGCTTCGCAGGCTGTACGCGGAAATCCTTATCTCGGACGGGGCTCTTGAATGCCGCCTGGAAGGCCAATATTTGTGTTTCTATGAAGCCGGGCGGATGCTCGAACCCAGGTATTATTACGAAGGAAGGCAGGGGCTTCCTTCAGGCAGGAAAGAAAAAGTGCAAGCCTCCTCGGTAAAAGACATTGAAAAACTGCGCAGCCTTTTGGCTTCGCATGAACGCGTTTCTGCCAGCGGGTTTGATTCCTTCGGCGGAAGCATCGCTGACGAGCCTGCAAGAAGATCCCTCGGGCTCTATTTTACCGGCAGCGCGCTTTCGGCTTTCACGGCGAATTATTTAAAGATCCTGCTGGGCCCGGCAGACTACGAAAAACTCTTTTTCTTTGATCCTGCGGCAGGCTCCGGAAACCTGCTTTCGGCCCTCCTCGCACCCGGGAGAATTCTCGGCTCCGACATAAACCGTGAAAATATCCTGGCCCAGCGGAAGAGAAATATCAGCTGCACTGCCGGGCCGCTTGATTTCTTAAGGGCTGCCAACGGTGAAATAACCCGGCTGCTTCCTGCCTCGCCTGTTTTTTTCCTGATGAATCCTCCCTACAGGGGAAAGTCCACCGGTAAGACCGGGCGGGCCGGGATAAAAAAGGGCATTTCCGCTTCGTATTCCGCCGGGAAGGAACTTAGGTCCCTTCTGGAAAAAGAGGGGCTAAGGTCAACGGATCTTTCTTCTTTCTTCATCGTTAAAGCGCTCTCGCTTCTTGAACAAAAAGGCGCGGGATATTTGGGGGTTTTCACTCCTACCAATTGGCTGACGGGAGGGAGAAAGGAACACGAAGGACTTCTCCGCTATGTTTCCGGGAAGGCCGGATTTATCGGCGGGTTTCTGGTTAACGGCAAGGACCATTTCCCGGGAATTCGGTCCGGCATGCCGGTTGCGTTCTCGGTTTTCAAGCTTGGGGCAAAAGGCAAAAGCCCTGTCTTCTCCGACCTTACCGGAAATAAAAAGGAAATAGCGGCGGGCCAAAGCCGGGTTATTGCGCGCGCGCTAATCAACGCGGCGCCCGCGGTTGTCCTCTCATGCGGGGCCAGGGTATTTTTCAGGGATATTTTCAGGGCCATAAACGCCCAGACGGGCGATGACAGGAGGCTCCTGCAGGATATCCGCATCAGGAACGGAAAAGGCGTGCTTCCGGAGAGCCTTAAAGATATTTCCGGCGAGCGTGTTTTCCTCGCGGCGACTGACAGAAAAACAGGGTACGCGGCAGCGGTTAAACCCTTAAAGAAAAAAAAGAGCGGCTGTCAGTTCACGATAAGCCGAGAACTGCCGGGGCCGGCGCTGGCCTGGCACTATCTTTGGGGCTATTTGAAAACGTATCCGGCGAGAATGTATAACGCCGTTCCGGTTGTAAGGAAGTACGCGTATACATATATTGAGCCGCGGGCAATTATGACAGCGGGCCGGGCGAAGGCTTCCGGAGCAGTCCGGCGGGGCGCCTGCGAAGCGCAACCTTCCGGCGCCTACATCAGCGAATGGCTTAAGGAAATCGGAGATCTTCGAGGGTTGTGGTACTTCTATTATGCTCTTGCCGGAAGCGCCGCCGCGGGAAAGATAGGAAACAGAGCGGCTTATAAGAATATGCCGGTCTGGTGTCCTCCCTTGAATGAGAAAACCGCTCCACAGATAAGCCTGGTCTGTGAATACGGTTATGCGGCGGCCGTCTCCCGTTATTCCGGAAAATTCCTGTCTTTCAAGCTGTTTCACCGCGGAAGGAAGCTCGCGTCTGCAGTTAACTTCTTTGAAGGAGGCTCTTTTGAGCCTCTTTCAGGAAAACATTTGTCTAAGGGCCCTGCCGGTGGTATACTTGAGAAAAGCGGCGGATTGGAAAGCCTGAAATCGCGGGCTGAAGATGCCCTCCGTGTCTTGTATCCCGAGAGCGGTGAATAACTGCCGTGTAGACCGTGAAACAGGGATACACTAGTTAAGGGTTTATCGGTGTAATCGGAATTATTTATCGGTGTCATCAAACTTGTAATTTCTTCTGTTTTGAAGGAGTCGGTATGAAGTTGATAACTTACAGCACAAAAGACGGAAAAAAGGCGGGGCTGCTTCTCGACAATCTGTGCATCAAACTGGCTCCGGCTCTGAAGGAATATTTTTTCACGGCGCGCGGCGTTGACGCGAAGGTGAAAGATGATATGGCCGGCTTGATTGGTGAAGGCCTGCTTTCCGCGCAAAACCTAAAGGGCCTTTCAAAATGGCTGGCGGAAGCCGGCAGGGCGAGAAAGTTCGCCGAGAAGGAGATACCGCATCCTGAAGCGCCGCTTATTCCCGGCAAGATTATAGCTCTCGGCAGGAATTTTAAGGCGCACGCGAAAGAGCAGAACGCTCCGGCGCCTAAAGAGCCGATAATATTCGAAAAGGCTTCTTCGTCGGTAATCGGGCATTTCGGCGAAGTGGTTTACGCCGGTTTTATAAAAAAAGAATGCAGAAAAACGGCACGGGTTGACCACGAAGTGGAACTGGCTGTTGTGATCGGGAAGACTGCAAAAAACGTAAAAGCAAAGTCTGCCCTGGACTATGTTTTCGGCTACACGGTCATAAACGATGTTACGGCCCGCAGCATCCAGGAAAGGGATTTTAAACTCAACCAGCCGTGGTTTCGGAGCAAATCTCTGGACACTTTCTGTCCTATGGGCCCGTGGATAGTCACGAAAGACGAAATCAAAAATCCGCACAATTTGAAACTCTCCTGCAAGGTCAACGGAAAGACCATGCAAAGCGGCTCCACGAAGGATTTTATCTTCAGGATTCCGGAAGTCATAGAGTATATTACAAAATACCTTACGCTGTTTCCGGGCGATGTAATCTCGACGGGCACGGTAGACGGTATCTCTCCGGTGAAGCCGGGGGATGTAATGACCTGCGAGGTGGAGAAAGTCGGGATACTGGTGAATAAAGTTGTGAGGGGATAACACTAAAACCCCTTCCCCTTCTTGATAAGGGGAAGGACGGGATGGGGTTGAATCGCAAAAGTTTCAAGGAGATTTATGGAAAAGCTCATTAAGGATTTTCTCGCGCAAAAAGTCTTTGCCGTGGTAGGAGCCTCGTCCAACGAGAAAAAGTACGGCAACATAATATTCAAAAATCTGGTCAGCCGGGGGTACAAGGTCTATCCCGTAAACCCGCGACTGGACATGCTGGACGGGGTTAAGGCCTACCCGTCTGTATCAGCAATACCAGAGAAGGTTGATGTGGTGGATGTGGTCGTTCCGCCTAATCTGACTGAAGAACTCGTGAAAGAATGTAAAAAACTCGGTATAACGCGCGTTTGGATGCAGCCCGGAGCCGAATCTGACGCGGCCGTCAAGTACTGCAAGGATAACGGGATAGGGGTTATTTACGGCGCGTGTGTGATGATGAATTAAAAAAGTTTATAACGTTTATAAGGTTTGTAACGTTTGTAAAGTTTATAACGTAAGGCAAAAACAATACAATGGTCTCCAGGTTTTTGTTAAGTATGTTATTTCGTTATGCCGAAGAATACCCCGCCATTAATGGCGGGGATGAATTCGGCATGAATTATATCTTTACCAACCGAAACAAAAACTCCGGCCTTCAGGCCGCAGTATTTTATTCTGCAATGCCAGACGGAGTCTGGCATGAAAAATATTCTTCCTTACAGAACAAGACGCACGAAGTGCGGCTTATAAACGTTAAGAACGTTAGTAACGTTAAGAACCGTTAAGAACCGTAATTAGCTTAATCCAAAGGTTTAGTTTTACGTTACAAACGTTAAGAACGTTAAGAACGTTACGAACGTTATAAACCATAATTAGCTCAAACAAAGGCTCTTATGAAAATCGCTATTGCGCAAATTAATGTTACTGTCGGCGATTTCGCGGGGAATGCCGCGAAGATTCTTGAATATGTCTCATTGGCAAAAAAAGAAGGCGCGGAACTCGTAGTTTTTCCGGAACTTGCGGTGACCGGATATCCGCCCGAAGACCTGTTGCTTAAACCCAAGTTCATCAAAGACAACCTTGCCTGTCTGAAAACCATTGCAAGCTCAATACAAGGCATTACCGCCTGCGTCGGATTCGTGGACCAGGCAGGTAAAGCCATTTATAATGCCTGCGCCGTCATTTCGGAAGGCCGTGTCGCGCAGGTTTACAGGAAGATAATCCTCCCGAATTACGGGGTCTTTGACGAAAAGCGATATTTTAGCCCCGGAGACAAACCTCTGATCATCGAGGTTTCAGGAATTAAACTCGGCTTGAATATCTGCGAAGATATCTGGTTTGAAGAAGGTCCGGCAAAAGAGCAGTCAAAAGCCGGCGCGAAGGCTATCATAACCCTCAACGCTTCCCCGTATCATGCCGGCAAAGTGAAAGAAAGAGAAGCAGTCATTCAAAAGCAGGCGAAAGCGCACGGCGTGTCCGTTATTTACGCTAACATGGTCGGCGGGCAGGACGAGCTCGTTTTTGACGGCTACAGCATGGCAGTTGACGGCAACGGAACGGTAGCCGCGCGGGCAGAAGGGTTCAAAGAAGAACTTCTGGCCTTTGAGCTCTCAGCCGCGGGAAAGCTTTCCGGATGGATAAAGACCAAGCGCCCGGACCCGGCCGGCGAAGTTTACGCTGCGCTCACGCTTGGCGTAAAAGATTATTTCGCGAAGAATGGCTTCAAAAAGGCGGTCATAGGCCTAAGCGGGGGTATTGATTCCGCCATAGTCGCCTGCATCGCGGTCGACGCGCTGGGAAAAGAAAATGTGACCTGCGTGTTTATGCCTTCCGAATTTTCTTCGAACGATTCACTGGAAGACGCCCGTTCTCTTGCGGGAAATCTTGGCATAAAGTTCCTGGAAATTTCCATACAGAAAATATTCAAGGAGTATCTTGCAGTCCTTAACCCATATTTTGAGGGAAAACAGCCGGATATTACGGAAGAAAATCTTCAGGCCAGGATACGCGGGAATTATATGATGGCCCTTTCCAATAAATTCGGCTGGCTGGTGCTCACAACCGGCAATAAATCCGAGATGAGCACGGGCTACGCCACTCTTTACGGAGATATGGCCGGCGGGTTTGCCGTCATCAAGGATGTCCCGAAGATGCTGGTCTACGCGGTCTCTGAATACAGGAATTCGGTCTCGGCCGTGATACCGCGCCGCATCCTTACCAAAGCCCCCACGGCCGAGTTGAGGCACAACCAGAAGGACAGCGATTCTCTGCCTCCCTATGAAATACTTGACCCGATACTTAAGCTCTATGTCGAAGAGGACCGCGACGCGAAAGAGATAGTCGCCAAGGGCTTTGAGGAAAAAACCGTGTACCGCGTGCTGGGACTTGTGGACAGGAGCGAGTACAAGCGGCGCCAGTCGCCTCCAGGCGTAAAGATTACCCCAAAAGCTTTCGGCAGGGACAGGCGCGTTCCGATAACAAACAAGTACAAAAGCTAATTCTTAAACCCAGGCGGTCAAAATGCTCAGAATCGCATATGTTGTTGTTCACGCGCTCATCGGACTGGCCTTTCTTTTCATAGCGGCAAGCGTAATAGTTATGAATAGCGGCACGGGGCAGGCGCTGATGGCCTATTTGATGACGGCTCTGCTCGCGCTGGCTGTTTCCGCGGGCTTTTTCTTCAAGAACAGGCTTCTGGCGGCTCTGCCGGCCCTCCCTCTGTTTCTCATCTCCCTGACCGTCGCGGTCCTGTGCTTTGTCGGAAGCGCCTTGTGGAAGAATCACAATATCAGGTATTCCGCGGTCATGATAGTTCTTGGAGCGTTTGGCTGCGCGCTTGAACTCTCGGCTTTCTTTTTGGCTTTCAAACTCATCAAAGAAGACCGGGAGTAAGAAAGTTAACAGCAGCCCGTATTGGTTTTTATGTTATAATAATAAACTAGCATAAATTGCATCAAAGCTGCCTGTCTTACGGCGCTGACAACTTAAGGAGGCTCCCCCATGAAAAAATTCCTGCTCTTGCTTGCCGTCTTTACCGCGCTTTCTCTGCGGGTAATTGCCGCAGACGAAAATTTGCCGGCTGCTCCGGCGGCCGATAAACCGGCAGCAGTTACCGCAAATAAACCCGCTGACAAACCCGCGGAACCTGCCGCGAGCGTGACCTCAGACAAGCCGTCCGATACCTCAGCCGCGAAAGCAACAGAAAAAGCTCCTGAAAAGCTTCCCGCGAAACCCGCGCTTCCGCCTTCAACCGGACAGATAACCTTCCTGACCGGGGAAGTTGAAGTGCTGGCTTTCGGAAAACAGAAATGGGAACCGGCTGCTCCGTTCCAGAAATTGAATCAGGGGGATTCCATCAGAACCAAGAAAGGAAAGGCGGAGCTCACCTTTGAGGATAAATCCAGGATAACGCTTAAAGAGGACACTTCCATAGATCTCACAAAGCTTAAGGATACCGAGCTAAAGGGAGACACTATTGTCAAGCTCTGGCTCGGGAAAATCAGGACGAAGTTCACGGTCTCAAAAGACCTGTCCACGCTCCAGATACAGACCAAGCATGTTGTGGCGGCCGTAAAGGGGACTGATTTTATTACCGAGGCGAATGACACAGATTCCAAAGTGACGGTGTTTGAAGGCATTGTTTCAATGGCTGACCCGCTCAGCGGGAAAGAACTTTTCATTAAAGCGGGCGACTATGCGTCCTATATGTCTTCAATAATGGGTCAGTCTTCTCCAATCCCTTCCGAACAGAAAGCAAAAGACGCGGAGGGTTGGGATAACAAACCCATCGGCGACGAAACCCCGGCGCCTCAGCAGAAGGCCCCGGAAGCTCCGGTGATTGCTCCGGAGCCGGCCAAAACCCAGGCTCCTCCGTCCTCGGGAGGGTTTGACGCGACCTTTGGCGCAGTTTCGGTTGACGGCAAGACCTATTATATGATGTCTTTTGGTTATGATTTTGCGCTCGGCAAATTTGGTCTTGGACTTGATGCCCGCCTGCTCTGGAACGATGACGGCATAAAGCAGGATGACTGGAACAATCTCGGTAAATCCTTTGAGAATATGTTCAAATATGTCAGGTACGGACAGAAAGGCGAGGATGTTTATATAAAGCTCGGCATCTTGAAAGAGGCTACCATAGGCCACGGGTTCCTCGTGAGAAGGTACTCAAATGTCGGAATTGACGTTTATACAAGAAAGTTCGGAACACAGCTCGACCTGAACCTTGGAGCCTTCGGTCTTGAAACCATTACTAATGATGTAACCTGGGAGAGGTTCTTTGCCGGCCGTGTATATATGAACCTGATTCCAAAGTTCCTTCAGGTCGGCGTAACGGGAATATATGACGCGAATCCCGCAAAAGATCAATTCAAAGCCCCCGGAACTACATATACCTCAAGTGATACTCTAGCCGCCCCGCTTTCTGTCTACGGCGCTGACGTGGGTATTTCGCTTATCAATACCGACTTCCTCAGCGTGCTGGTCTACGGCGATTGGGCAAAGTATAAGGACCACGGCGAAGGCATGGCCATGCCCGGTGTTGCGGGAAAACTTGCAATGTTTGATTACAGAGCTGAATACAGAATAATGGACGCGGATTTCATCCCCAACCTGTTCGACCAGATTTATGAAGATGTCCGTCCTGTCAGCTTTGCCAATCCTATCACTTACGGCAACGGGCAGAAAAAGAAGGGGGCTTACGGAGAGCTCACCTGGAATTTTGGCCCGGTGCTGGCCTTAACGGGCGCCTACGAGAAGTTCGACGGGTTGAATCCTTATGTCCGCGCGGAAGCAGTTTACAAAGGCACGTTTATTCCAAAAATATCGCTTCTGGCCGTTGGCTTTGAACAGAACAATGCAGGGGTGATCAGCCTGATGGACCCGAGCGCGGTTGCCTATGCCAAAGCCGGAGTAGATTTTGCTCCCGGTGTTGTCATGGTCTTTATAGTCCGGCAGACTTACGACCCGATCCTCGGCGCGTTTAACAGATCGACGATGATGGCGATGCAGTTGAAACTATAAAAGTAAGAAAAAGTTTATAAGGTTTGTAATGTTTGTAACGTTTATAACGTAAAGCGGGGAAAGTCCATAATTTTCTTAAGGTTTGTAAGGTAAAAACTGACAAAACAAATAAGAGTTAAACGGCCCCCGGGAGACCGGGGGTTTGTTTTCTAAAAAGACAGGTTACGGCGGAGCAAAGGAAAATGGTTATGCAGAAGCGAAAATACGGAAAGACCGGCGCTGAGCTTTCCGTCACGGGTTTCGGCGGCATGCTGGTCATGGACATGCCGAAAAAGGACGCGGAACGCCTTGTGTCTTTTGCCGTCGATTCGGGCGTGAATTATTTTGACGTGGCCCCGACCTACGGCAATGCGGAGGAAATTCTGGCTTCGGCGCTTCTGCCCTACAGGAAAAAAGTTTTCCTTGCCTGCAAATCCGTTGAGAGAAGCGGCGCGGGAGTAAGGAAGGAGCTCGAAAGGTCGCTGAAAAGGTTTAAGTCGGACCGGCTTGACCTCTACCAGCTCCACGCGGTCAACACCGAGAAAGATGTTGAGAGTGTCTTAGCGAAGAACGGCTCGCTGGAAACGCTTATAAAGGCGAAGGAGCGCGGCCTGATAAATTTCATAGGATTTTCCTCTCACAATGAAGAAACGGCGCTTGCCCTGATAGAAAAATATGATTTTGACAGCCTGATGTTTCCCTTGAACATTTTCTGCTGGTACAAGGTTTCCTTCGGGAAAAAGATAGTTGCAGCGGCGGTAAAGAAAGGGATGGGCATAAACGCCCTGAAAGCGCTTTGTAAATCTGCCAAAACCCCGGGCGCGGACGCCAAATGGGAAAAGTGCTGGTACCTGCCGCTGGATGAGCAGGAAGATATCGACGCCGCGGTAAGGTTTACCTTGAATCTTCCCGTGACATCCGCTTTGAGTTCAAGCCACGAAGAGCTTTTCAAAATGCAGCTGAAAGCCGCGGAAAAACCCAAACCGCTTGCCGAGAAAGAAATAAGAGACCTTCTGGCAAAATACGGCGACACAGCGCCGCTTTTCGGCGGATGACAGGCATTTGTCATACACGTCTTTGGCCTTTCTTGGTATAATCATACAAAAGAGGTGTCTATGAATAAAAATAAGGAAGCCGTAAAGGGAAAGGCGTTGGATCTTGCCGGGCTGGTCAAGTACCAGAAAGGCAATGTTGTCAGCAAGGAAATAATAAACAAGAAGATCGGGACCGTAACGGTCTTTTCCTTTGATAAAGGGGAAGGATTGAGCGAGCATGTCGCGCCGTTTGACGCTTTGGTTCAGATACTTGACGGAAAGGTTCGCGTGGAGATAGCGGGAAAGCCGCATGTTGTAAAGAAAGGCGAGTTTATCGTTCTTCCCGCCGGCAAGCCGCACGCTCTCTATTCAATAACGAAGTGGAAGATGCTCTTGGTGATGATTCGGGCGAAATAATTGGCGATACCCCGGATAAGAGGGAGTATTAAATCTGCGTAATCCCTCTAATCTTAAAAGAGGTGCGTATGAATCCGAAAATATTTTCCAGCTTGTTCCTTCTGGCGCTCGCTGTTTCGCCCGAGTTGGCGGCGGGAACAAAAACCTTCTTGTTTCCTGGGAATTTTGACGCGGCTAACCCCAAGCAGGATCTTACCGGCGTGAAAATGGTGCAGGTAACGGTGGGTGATGTGAAGACGACTAATGAGGTAAAGACTAGAATTCTTATTCATCATCCCGGCAACGGTTCCGCGATGACTGAATCCGCGGAAGGTTTGATCTGGTTTGACCTCTCTTCTATTCCCAAGGATACAAAAGTGACCTCCGCCACCTTATCCCTGCTCTGCCAGATTCACTACGCGGGCAATACAAAGATAAGCATGCAGCGGGTACTCCTTCCCTGGACCGAAAAGGCGAACTGGGAGACCTACGACGGCGAGAATAAATGGCACAAGGCGGGCGGAAATGGAAAGAGCGACATTGATTTGACTCCGGAAGGAGCTGTCGAAGTGCCTCCGGCCGGCGCCAAGATGAACACCTGGTACGATTTTGACGTCACAAGGATGGTAAAGATGTGGGTCGGCGGCGAAGCGCCGAATTACGGCATGAAATCAAAGAGCGCGAATACCGGCTCGGTCTGCGAGTTCAAATCAGCGGTCTGGAGCGGAACGAATTTCATTAAGTTGGCCATTACAGCAGAAAAATGAAGACAGACATCATGATAATAGGAGCCGGACCTGCGGGCTTAATGGCCGCAATAACTGCCGGTAGACGCGGCAAAAAAATTGTTGTTCTTGAAAAGAACCGCATCGCGGGGGCAAAGATTCTTGCTTCAGGCGGCGGAAGATGCAATATCTCAAACTCAACTGTCTCGCCTGCCTGTTTCAATTCAAATCCGGAATTTGCCTTAAAAGTCATATTGGAATTCACTTCAAAAGAACTCCAGTTTTTCTTTGAGGGGCTGGGCGTTTATTTCAAGGAAGAAGCCCTTGGCCGCATAATCCCGGCAACCGAACAGGCAGGCACTGTGCTTGACGCTTTGCTTCTTGAATGCGCCGCGCTTGGCGTGGAGATAAAATGTTCGGAAGAAGCGGTTTCTGTAAAAAAGGAAGAAGATGTCTTTACGGTAAAGACCGGCAGGGAAGTCTACTCTTCGTCTTCGCTTGTAATTGCGGGGGGCGGGATAGGTTACAAACTCCTCGGGAATTCTTTGAAGGGAGCGGCGCTTGCAGCCGGATTCGGGCACAGTATTGTTCCGCAGAGGCCAGCCCTGGTCCCCTTGAAACTATCGGGGTCCTTCTTTCACAGGATGCAGGGCGTAAAACAGGAAGCTGAAATCACGGTCAGGACCCCGGCTTTTGAAAGGGTCTATCCGGGAGACCTGCTCTTTACTTCCTACGGAATATCAGGGCCGTGCGCGATGGACGCAAGTTCTCTCGGCGCACTAACGGGTTCTGAATGTTTCATCAATTTCCTTCCCGGAAGGAAAAACGCGGCGGAAAGCATAGCAAAACTTATGAAAACAAAGCCTCAGCTGAGCATAGCTTCGGCGCTTTCGGGCCGTATCAATAAAAAAGGCGTAAAGGCCCTGCTCGCCGAACTCAAGGTAAACCCGGACGCAACCTCGAAGGATGTTTCCGCGGAAGAAATTAGGAGCATCTGCAAAAAACTTTCCAACTGGAAGATAGAAGTGACCGGGCCTAAAAGTTTTGACGATGCTATGGTCACTGCGGGCGGAGTTGAAGTCTCGGAGATTGATCCTTTAACTATGGAGTCAAAAAAGACCAAGGGACTTTATGTCGCTGGAGAACTTCTAGATGTCGACGGAATCTCGGGGGGCTACAATATGCAGTTCGCGTTCTCATCGGGGTATGTGGCAGGAAAAAGTTTGTAAGGTTCGTAAGGTTTGTAAAGTTTATAAAGTAAGGGCAAAACACAGACCAACAAAACAAAACCCTCCCGAAACCAAGGAGGGTTTTTTGTTTATCTTTTATCTAAGTTTTAAGGTTTGCTTTTACTTTTTAAACCTTATGAACCTTATTTACCTTACAAGTTTTTATCTAGGCATTTGAGGTTTTGCTCTTACCTTATAAACCTTATGAACCTTAAAAACTTTACAAACTTTTAATGAAAGAGCTATTTTTGTAGTATCCCCTGCAACTTTACTATTTCCTCCGCCACCACCCTTCTCCATGTATCCTGTATCGTCGGATCCGGTATCGGGGTGTCAGCATATGCGGGAGCCGCTTCCTTGATGACTCTCAGTTTTGCCTGCGCGCCATCCGCCGCTTTCTTTCCTTCGGGTGAACCGGACTCCCTAAGGGATTTGATTGCCTGCTCAAGCGTGTAGACATAACGGTAATCAATGATACCCTGTGAAGCCTTTTCGAAAGAAGGAGAAGGGATAACCTCGTTTTTTGCCGGGTATATTATTGAACAGGCAGGGTCGCCCATACGCGTGCTGGACCAGGTGTCAATGTTCTTTGCGGTCAGTTCGTTCAGCCCGCAATTGTAGGCCCACTCGGTCCTGCCGACCGCATTATGCTTCCAGGTGGAGAAGCCGAAGCGGTCTATGCTGGTATTGTATAACCATAACTGCTTATTGAGTTTTTTTGTCTCTTCTATTATCAGAGGGCAGTACTTCTTTACGCCATGCGGGCTCACGATGTCAAAGGCTGAAATGAGGCTAGTCCTCTGCTCCGGAGTGAACTGGTCGTCCGTCATTACATCCTGATAGGTCTCTACTCCGGCTTCTGTCCCGAGCTTCGCGAACTTCAGCGTGTCGGCGAGGTTCCGGTTCCAGGTGTTTAACATCGTTTCTCTTGGTTCGTCCACCAGCCAGAAGCAAAGTTTAACTCCCTGTTTAGCGGAGTGATCGCGCATTTGGCGGAGGCAGTCTTTGTAGGTCTCGTTATACTCGGAAGTGAAATCCTTGAGGCCCTTCTGGTTGAGTTCCGTGAAGATATTTATCGCAGTTCCTATGTGCCGGTAGCTTTCCAGTCCTACCTTTTTGAGTGTTGCTATGGTTTTGTCCATCGCGGAGAAATTCAGAGTTGCCTTGCCGCCGGACACCGATTTGATGCTGCATTCAAACCCGCTTGCGAGAGAGTTATATCCGTGTTTTTTGTAATCAGTCAGTCCCATTATGTCCGTGGGCGAGCAGTACCACCCGAAGCTTTTGTCCGGGTCAGTGAGAAGTTTTATTGGCAGAACCTCAACGCTGAATTTAACGCTTCTTTTTTCTTTGTTGCCGAGAGCCAGGCCGATATCTCCGGTGTATTTCCCGGCGGCGGTGCCTTCGGGCACAGTTATCATCAGCCAGACCTGTCTTGTGACTCCCTGATAGAGTTTCACCGGGTTTGCCTTGATTATCATTTCCGGGTTTATTTTGACTATCTGATGCTGGACCTGTTTGAGCAGGTGCTGGACAAAACGGACCTCTATGTTTTCGCTCTTAAAAACATTGCCCTGCCCGTCCGAAAGATCCGGAACTGTCACCTGAAGGTCTCCGGTTTCCAGCGGCCATACTCCTATTACAACATTTCCGGAATGCCCCGGCGCGGAAAAATAATCAAACGAGGCAGGGTTCAATTCCGCCGGAAGCGGGTTGGAATTCCAGTAAACAGGCAGCATAAAGCTTCTGTTGAATAGAATGAATCCGCTTTTTGAATCAGCAGCGGAAGGCGAAGGCGCCGGATTCTTCTCCTCATTGTTTATAAGCATCAGTTTGCCGACCCGCACCATCAGCTTTCCGCTGGTGACCTGGTTCTTGTTGAGGGGGCCTTCTATTTCCTTCTGGACAGCCGGGTCAACCCAGGATTGAGCGGGAAGCATTGAAGCGAGTGAGAGAGAAAGAAGCAAAAACAGGTTTTTCATCGAAGGCTCCTTTGAGCGGCAACTATAGATTATTCAATTATATCAACATTTACGCCGGAATTGCCTTCAAAATGATTAATGTAAACCTTTGGAATCTTTTTGCTATAATGATTACGCTGATTAGAAAGAGAGATTGCGCAGATTAAGGAATGTGATGATAAAAGCTGTGTTCAAATACTTGCCAATACTGATTCTTTCCTCAGTTATCTTCTCGTCGTGCGCGAAAGAGACGGTTTACAAACGCACAGACGCCGCGATGGGAACTATCTGGGATATTGAGATTGTTTCAACGGACAGGAAGAACGCGGACAAAGCCTCAGATGAAGTCTTTGACGAGGTGAAGCGTCTTGACAGGATGCTTTCACTGCACAACAAGGAGAGCGAGCTTTCTGCGTTGAACGCGAAAGCCGGAACCGGACCCGTGAAAGTATCTGCGGATATAATAAATGTGTTGAAGGTTGCGGTTAAGGCTTCAGAACTTACAAAGGGCGGTTTTGATGTCTCAATCGGGCCGGTCGTAAAACTCTGGGGTTTCGCGGGAGGCGCCGAGCATATCCCGTCAGATGCCGAGATAAAAGCCGCTCACGAGCTTGTCGGCTACAAGATGATAAGTTTTGATGAAAGCAGGAGCGAAGTAATGCTTGCTAAAAAAGGAATGGTCCTGGATTTCGGAGGGATAGGCAAGGGGTACGCGGTTGACCGCGCGGCGTCTATCCTGAAAAAATACGGTATAAAAAATGTAATGTTTTCCGCCGGCGGGCAGATTTACATAACCGGGCACAATCCCAAAGGCAATAACTGGAAGGTAGGGATACGCCACCCGAGGGGTGAGGGCCTGCTGACGTCCCTGGAAGACACGGACCGCTGCATCGCGACCTCCGGGGACTACGAGCATTATTTTGTCAGAAAGAACAAGCTCTACCATCATATCTTCAACCCGCAAAATTCAAAGCCGGCAAGCGACGCGGTCACTTGCACTGTGCTTTTAAAAACAAATACCTTTGACATGCCGAATACCTGGGCTGACGCTCTGTCAAAAATAGGATTTGTCATGCATCCCGGCGAGGCCGTCGCGGTCATAAACGGCATCAAGGGGGCGGAATGTGTAATAGTATCGGATTCTCCCGAAGGTTTGAAAACAGTTGTCTCGGATAACCTTAAGGGAAAACTGAAATTTAACGAGTGAGGATTTAATGAAGAAATTCTTGTATGCGCTCTGTTTCGCGCTGTGCGCCGGGGCATCAGCGCTTTCCCTGGAACTTCCGGATATCGAGAAGCAATATTTGAAAATATTTCCTGAGGCCGGTTCGGTCGGGCAGGCAGACTTTAAAGACGGCAGGTATTATCCTGTAATGGACAAATCAGGGAAGCAGTGCGGGTTAATTATTTATACCGAGAAGAAGGGCTACGCAGCCCCCATAAAGCTTATCGTAGGCCTTGATCTTGACGCGCATATAGTCAACTACCTGATGTCCCAGCACGAGACCCCAAACTATGTTGTTGAGATAATAAAGCCGGAGTTCAAAGAGAGGTTCAAGGGCAAGAGCAAGGACCAGCTCCGGTTCAGGAAAGACGATCCGGCGGGAGAAGTAGACGCGATAACGGGAGCGACCGTCACCTCGCGGGCCTTGCTGGACGGGCTGCGTGAAGCGGCGGCTTTGGCGGAAGAGATTTTGAAGAAATAGCAACTTTAGTCAAAACTGAATACTCTGCTTGGATTACGCGGATTAGAAAAGTAAATTACGCAGATTAATGCGTTAAACAACGGGAGGGGTTATGGAAAAATACAGGCATAAGCAGCCGGGCTGGGCAATCCTTGCAACATTGGGAGTCTTGCTTGTGTTCATATTCTTTGGAAAAAGACCGCCGCATTGCGGTTGTTTGGATCTTGCCCCGGTAATAGTTATTATACTCATCATCCTGGGTCTCTTCTCGAAAATGATTGTAAGTATTGATGAAGAATATCTTAGGATAAGATTTTCATACGGGGTAATCAGGGCCAAGTTCCGCCTCGCGGATATCGTATCCTGCAAGCCGGTCAGGAATCCCTGGTACTACGGGTTTGGAATCCATTATCTTGGGAACGGGTGGATCTATAATGTCTCCGGGCTCGACGCTGTTGAGATAACCATGAAAAGCAACAAAGTGCACCGAATAGGGACAGACGAGCCGGAAGAATTGAACAAGGCCATAAGCGAAGCGATAGGAACGGTAAATGAGAAATAACCGTCCGGCTGTGGTAATTCTTCTTTGCCTCTGTTTTGCCCTGCCTGTCCTCGGCGACGATCAATCCGGCCCGATAGACTGGAACAAAGCCCAGCAGATTTACAAAAAAAGGCAGAGCGGCGAAAGCCTGAACGCGGATGAGCAGCAGTACCTGCAGAGAGCGATCGAAGCCAGGCAGAAAGGCGAAGGCCCGCGCCTGCAGGGCCAGCAGGCGCAGGGCCCCGGCGCTAATGCGGGACCTGATAAAGTAAAGGGAATCTCTCCGCTCAACGAAATGGAAGGCCGCTACAAGGGTGAAGACGGCGGGCTCTACGGCAAGGGAAGGTATGAGCCGGCCGAAGCACAGAAGAAACTGGCAAAGAAAGCCTCCGGAAATATCCGCCTCCTTGACGCGGAAGGTAATCCTTCGGAGAACGGAAAGATAGCGCTCCTTACTATAGGAATGTCAAATACTTCCCAGGAGTCGGATGCCTTCATACGGCTTGAAAAAAATAATACTGAAAAATCTAATAGAGTTGTACTGGTAAACGGCGCCCAGGGCGGCATCACCGCGGACAGGTGGATACCCGGCTCGCCGCTTGAGGCAAAGGTGTGGAACAATGTGGAAGAAAGGCTGAAATCTGCCGGCGTTTCTTTCCCGCAGGTGCAGGCGGTCTGGCTGAAGGAAGCGATTGCGGAACCCGCGGCAAAGGGCGAATTCCCTGCCCACGCGAAGTTCCTTCTGGATTCTCTTTCCGCGCTGGTAAGATACGCGAAAGTAAAATGCCCGAACCTTCAATTGATATTTCTGTCCTCAAGGATTTACGGCGGCTACGCGGCAACCCGGCTTAATCCCGAACCCTATGCTTTTGAAAGCGCGTTTCCGGTGCGCTGGCTTATCAGGGAACAATCCGGAGAAAGCCCCGAGTTAAACGCGGATCCAGCCCTGGGAGCGGTTAAAGCTCCTGTTCTTCTCTGGGGGCCCTATCTTTGGGCAAACGGCGAGGAGCCTAGGAAAAGCGACGGGCTTGTCTGGAAAAAAGAAGACTTTGGCCCGGACGGGACGCATCCGAGTCCTGCGGGAACGCAGAAGGTCGCAAAGCTGCTGGCGGAGTTTTTCAAAAGCAATGAGTTTAGTAAACAATGGTATCTGAAAAGATAAAATAATAAATTCTAAGCACTAAATTCTAAACAAAAAGCAAAAAGCAAGAAGAGAAATAGTGGTTTGGTTGTTTCCATTTTCATTTTAGGATTTAGTATTTAGAATTTGTAGTTTGGTTTGCATTTTCCTTTTTAGAATTTAGAATTTAGTATTTAGAATTTGCCTTTTGGTTTGTTTTTTCTTTAGAGTTTAGTATTTAGAATTTGATTTTTGGTTTTACACGGAGGATTTTGTGGGAAAGGTTGTGGTAATCGGTAGCTCCAACACAGACATGGTCGTTTCGACCGATAAAGCGCCGCTGCCGGGGGAGACCGTGCTTGGAAGCGGTTTTTTTATGGCCCCGGGAGGCAAAGGGGCAAATCAGGCCGTGGCCGCCGCGAGATCAGGGGCAAAAGTTGTATTCGTTACCAGGCTCGGCAGGGATGATTTTGGAAAAAACTCTCTTGCCGGTTATAAGCGCGACGGGCTTGATATAACGTATGTTTCCTTTGACAAAGAAGAGCCGTCCGGAACCGCGCTTATTGCGGTGGATAAGAAAGCGCAAAACTCTATTGTTGTGGCCCCGGGAGCGAACTGGAAACTCTCACCCTCCGATATAAAAAGAGCCGAAGCCGCCATAAAGAACGCCGCTTGCATTGTACTCCAGCAGGAAATACCGGAGGAAACTGTGGAATGCGCAATAGACCTGGCCTGCGCGCATAAAGTTCCGGTTATTTTGAATCCTGCGCCGGCGAGAAAGATCAAGAAGGTCATTCTGAAAAAAGTTTACCTGCTTAACCCCAATGAAACCGAGGCGCAGTTCCTTACTGGGGTAAAAATCACGGGGGAGAGGTCTGCAAAGTCCGCAGCGACGAAACTTTTGGGTTTGGGCCCGGAGAATGTGATTATAACGCTTGGAAGCAGAGGTGTTTTTGCCGCGGGCAGGGGATTTGAAATGCTGGTTCCCGCATTCAAGGTGAAGGCGGTTGACACCACCGCCGCGGGAGATACTTTTACCGGAGGATTCGCCGCAGCCTTTGCATCAGGAAGTGATTTTTACGAATGTGTCCGGTTTGGCAGCGCCGCCGCCGCTCTTTGCGTCACAAAGAAAGGCGCGCAATCCTCAATCCCTTACAGGAAAGAGGTCGAACAGTTTCTCAACCATCGTAAATAGGCGCTACCCGCATGAAACCATATTCAGGTTAATCCTATTTTACCTTATAAACTTTACAAACCTTATGAACCTTATTAACTTTTAGAGTTATGGCCTTAGCAATTCGTACACCATCTCCGCGAACAGCCTGTGTCCTATATAACTCGGATGCACATCATCCGACAGGTAGTCTCCTATAAAAGCATCGCCCCTCGCTAAGAACACGTCGCGCAATCCCATATAGCCGTAGCCGCGTTTCTTCGCGAAATCCTTCTGCCACTTTATGTATACATCCCTTTTATCGTCGCTGCCGGCGAAGACAGTTGAGCTCATGATTATCACCGCGATCTTGGCCGCGTCGAGCTTATCGCAAATCTTTTCGGTGTTCGAAGTGTATTCTTTGATGTCCCCGTCATTGTTCCCAAATTCATAAATTACCAGGTCAGGTTTTTTGCTCAGGACATCACGGTCCAGCCTCGCGAACCCGTGGCTCGCCTGCTCCCCGCCGATGCCGGCGTTAACCACCGTGATCTTGTCGTTCTTGTAGGCGTCCGCGAGCAGGTTCTTTAGCGCATAATGAAAAACATATCTCTCCGGATGAGGAGCTTTCGCGCGCCATACCGCTGTTCCCGCCGTCAGAGAATCGCCAAAAGCAACTATGGTAACTTCCTGCCCGGAGGCAAGCTTCTTTCTGAAACCTTCCAGCGCCGGCCGATTTTCAACAAACTCCGAGGGAACGACGGGTTTTGGATCCGGTTTTATATCAGTCCGGGAGTTTGCCTGTTTGCCAAGCTCAAGGTCTTCTTCGGTTTTTTTAAGGTTTTTTGTAAACCCTACCTTATCAATAATATATGAGACCGGCGTTTTGCTCCCCCGTTTTACGGAGAAGTAAAGCTGCTTTACCCTGTCGCCTGTAAGCGTTGCTTCGCCGAGCTTGAAATCGCTGAACTTAAAAGCGTATCTCTTCCAGAATTTATCTTTGAGCGGAAACTCAACCGTGCACCCCGATTTTGTGATGGTTTTCAGGTCGGAATTTTTGTCGGCTTCAAGAGGGGTTATGCCTGCAACTCCCATATTGTTGCTTCCGTCACCTTTTACCCAAAATACCACACCGGACATTTTAAGTTTTGTAAGCGATACTACTGAATCCGTGTAAACGCAGTCGGGTTCATTGGCCTCAAGAAATGTGAGTTTCATAGCTGTCTCGGGAGTGACGCAGTCATAGGTCACCTGCCTGAAGACCGTATTCAGCTTTGCTTCAACCGAATACCAGTGGACTCCCGGAGTGTCCTCGAACATATTCAGCTCTAAAGCGAAAGCAGAGGCCCCCAATATCATAATCGCGGCGCAAGCAAGCAGTTTTCTCATAGGACTCCTTTTTAATTTGTCAGGCCTTTTATCGGGGCAGGAATCCTGCCTTTCCTTCTTATGAATTTAGCTGAACTGAATTTGTTGACGCCGAGAATGTAACTCCCGCCGAGCAAGCCGCCCCAATTGACCCAGTCGCCCTTCTTCTTGCCGGCTACCGGGATAATCCTGACTCCGGTCGTTTTATTGTTCACAACCCCTATCGCAAGTTCATCCGCAATAATGGCCGAAATAGTTTCAGCGCTTGTGGAGCCGGGGACTGCCACCATATCAAGCCCTACCGAGCATACGCTTGTCATGGCTTCAAGTTTATCAAGCGATAACGCGCCCGCTTTAACCGCCGAAATCATTTCAGAGTCCTCGCTTACGGGAATAAACGCCCCCGACAGGCCGCCTATATAGGAAGAGGCGAAGGCGCCGCCTTTCTTTATCGCGTCAGTAAGAAGCGCCAGGGCTGCAGTGGTTCCGTGCGTACCTATCTTTTCAATGCCCATGAGCTGCAGAATCTCCCCGACGCTGTCGCCGGGTTTCGGAGTGGGAGCAAGAGATACATCCACTATCCCGAATTCAATCTTTAATTTTTCGGCAACTTCTCTCCCGATCAGCTCGCCCATTCTTGTTATCTTGAACGCGGTCTTTTTTATTTCTTCCGCGACTTTCCCGAGGTCCGCGTCCTCCGGCATTTTTTCAAGGACGCTCCGTATCACGCCGGGACCGCTCACGCCCGTATTTATCACTACTTCCGGTTCTCCGAAACCGTGGAACGCGCCGGCCATAAAAGGATTGTCATCCGGAGCGTTGGCAAAGACCACGAGCTTGCAGCAGCCGAGTGAATTGTGCTTTTTTGTCTTTTCAGCGGCCTGTTTGATTATCTGCCCGAGAAGGGCGACCGCGTTCATATTGATCCCGCTTTTTGTGGATGCGGCGTTTATTGAAGAACAGACGCGCGAGGTGCGCGCCAGCGCTTCGGGTATCGCGTTCATCAGGGCAAGATCGCCTTTTGTGTAGCCTTTGTGGACCAGCGCCGAAAATCCGCCGACAAAATCAACCCCGACTTCCGCCGCGACTTCATCCAGCACGCCGGCCAGGTATACAAATTCGGCCGAACTGCAATTCTCGGCTACGTTGGAAAGAGGGGAAACGGCTATCCTCTTGTTTACAATTGGAATCCCGTAGCGGTCCTGCACGGTATTGGCCGTGCTCACGAGGTTTTTCGCGTATTTCAGCATCTTGCGCCTGATCTTTTTTCCTATCTGACGCGCTGAAACGCCCGCGCAGTCGGCAAGACTTATTCCGAGAGTTACGGTTCTGATATCCAGGTTTTCAAGCTGGACCATTCTTATGGTTTCAAGGATTTCTTCCCTGCTTATTTGCATGAACCGTCCTTTGGATTTAGATGCGGTGCATGTAGCGGAATATTTTCTCGCGAACAATGGAGACTTTATAGCCGTTCTTTTCGCCAAGCTTTTCCATGCCTTCTTTGAACTCCGCGAAATTGGAATTTTTCCCGGACAGATCAATTTCCATCAAAAGATTGAACTTATTGCCCATCATTTTCTGGCTTATATCCATTACATTCCCGCCGAGGTCAGAGATCTTTCCGGTGATTTCACCAAGCACGCCTACGCGGTTAATGCCCACCGCGGTCAAAATTATGCTATTTTCGCTGCCTGCCATATTGCCTCCGCCTTTCATAACCTCTAAAACTAATATAGTTGCTATACTACCAGAGGAAGAAGGTGAAATCAATTGAAGGTCTTCTGTTTCCTTGACAAAATGTTTTAGAATCTGGTATGATTAAGTATGGACTTCAGGAATACGGCAAATAGTCTTACCCTCAACGCGGCCTTCAAAGCGCCCGCGCTTGCCGTTATTTCCGTAGTAGTTACCGTAGTGGGTTAACACCCACTAAACCCCTTATTTACATACCCGTTTCAGGTTCCCAAAAAGCTCAAAGCGTTTGTTTTTATTTGGTTTTTCTGTTAAAATTGCAGGATAGTTTCAACATAAGGAGGCAGCAGATGCGCAGTGACTCAATGAAAAAAGGCCTTGAAAAGGCGCCGCACCGGTCGCTTTTTAAGGCAATGGGCTACACTAACGAGCAAATCAGGCGTCCGATGATCGGAATCGCTAACGCGGCAAATGACATAGTTCCCGGGCACATCGAACTTAACAAAATAGTCAAAGCCGTCAGGGAAGGCATCCTTATGGCCGGCGGAACCCCCTTTGAATTCGGGGTTATCGGCATCTGCGACGGAATAGCGATGAACCACGACGGAATGAAATACTCGCTTCCCAGCAGGGAAGTGATTGCCGACGCCATAGAGTGCCAGTGCATGGGCCATCCGTTTGACGGCATAGTATTTGTTCCGAACTGCGACAAGATAGTCCCGGGAATGCTTATGGTTTCCGCGAGGCTGAATGTTCCTTCTATATTCATCAGCGGCGGGCCGATGCTTGCCGGCCAGGATTGCGGCGTGAAGACCGATCTTGTGAAAGGAATGTTCGAAGGGGTCGGAAAAGTAAAGGCCGGCAAGATGACAATGGCCGAACTTGACGATATGGAAGACTGGGCGTGTTCCGGCGCCGGCTGCTGCGCGGGAATGTTTACCGCGAATTCCATGAACTGCATCACCGAGACTATAGGAATGGGCCTGCCGGGCAACGGGACGGTTCCCGCGGCTTATGGCGAGAGGGTCCGCCTGGCAAAGAATGCGGGGATGCAGATTCTTGAGCTTGTAAAGAAGAACATCAGGCCGAGGGATATTATGACGGCGAAGTCTTTCCTCAATGCTTTGACCATTGACATGGCCTTCGGCGGTTCCACCAATACCGCGCTTCATCTTCCCGCGGTCGCGTATGAAGCGGGCGTGAAACTTGACCTGAAGCTTTTTGACGAGGTCAGCAAAAAGACCAGATATATTTGCTCGCTGTCTCCGGGCGGCAAGCATTTTATGGAAGACCTTTATTTCGCCGGCGGCATCTCGGCGCTGCTTAAGGTGCTCGCGGACAACAAAAGATTAAACCTCAACTGCCTGACAGTGACCGGCAAATCTCTCGGCGAGAACATCAAGAACGCGCGTGTGAAAAATCCCGAAGTAATCAGGAGCTGGGACAACGCGTACAGGAACGAAGGCGGCATGGCGGTGCTTTACGGAAACCTCGCGACAGGCGGCTCGGTCGTTAAGCAGTCGGCGGTTGCTCCTGAAATGATGAAGCACACCGGCCCCGCGAAAGTCTTTAACTCTGAAGGAGAAGCCACCAAAGGAATTCTCGGCGGCAAAGTTAAGGCCGGGGATATCGTGGTGGTCCGTTACGAAGGCCCCAAGGGCGGCCCCGGAATGCAGGAGATGCTCTCGCTCACGGCGGCTGTAGCCGGAATGGCTATTAAGGATGTCGCTCTGATCACCGACGGCAGGTTCTCGGGAGGCACGAGAGGCGCGTCCATCGGCCATATCTGCCCCGAAGCGGCGGACGGCGGGACGATTGGGATTGTAAAGAACGGCGATATCATAGAGATAGATATCCCGAACAGAAAACTAAACGTTAAACTCTCTCCCAAGGAAATCGCGAAGAGGAAGAAGGCGTGGAAGAAACCCGCGGCGAAGATTACGAGCGGATATCTGTCCAGGTACGCGAAGATGGTCTCGGCGTCGAATTTGGGCGCGGTGTTTCTTAGAGACGAGTAGTTAAAAAGCTGACGCGCGGATGTGCAGATGCGCGGAGGCGCAGCAAAAGCTAGAGGACGGTGGGCTGAGGTCAGAGGGCTGAGGTCAGAGGACGGTAGGCTGATGACCGAAGAAGGAATTTGAAAAAAGGAGATAACCGATGAAATTAAAAGGCGCGCAAATAATGGTTGAGTGTCTGGAGCGCGAAGGCGTTGAAATTATGTTCGGTATACCGGGCGGGCAGGCAATTCCGCTCTTTGACGCGCTCTATGACAGCAAGAAAATAAAAACAGTCCTCACCCGACACGAGCAGGGCGCGGCCCATATGGCCGACGGCTATTCCAGGTCGACCGGAAGAACCGGCGTTTGCATAGCCACGAGCGGCCCGGGAGCGACAAACCTTGTTACAGGTCTTGCGACCGCGTACATGGATTCCATTCCGATGGTTGCCATCACGGGACAGGTCGCAACGCATCTTATAGGAAACGACGCTTTCCAGGAAGCGGACATCACCGGCATAACAAGGCCGGTCACGAAGCATAATTATCTGGTCAAAGACATCAAGGATCTTGCCAGGGTCATCCGCGAGGCGTTCTATATCGCGAAGGCGGGGCGTCCCGGCCCTGTACTGATAGATATACCCGTTGATGTCAGCCGCGGGGAAACAGAGTTTGTCTGGCCGGAGAAGGTCGAACTTAGGAATTACAAGCCGACTCTGAAGGGCCATCCGAACCAGATAAAAAAAGCGGCGGAAGCTATAGCGGCCGCGAAGAAGCCGGTGATATACGCCGGCGGCGGAATAATTTCTTCCGAAGCGGCAAAAGAACTTCGGGCTTTCGCGGAAAAAATAGACGCGCCGGTCGGCGTCACGCTCCTCGGCCTCGGGGCTTTCCCGTACTCCCACCAGCAGTTCATGGGGATGTACGGAATGCACGGTACGAGGACTTCAAATCTCGCGATGAACGAATCCGATCTTATCATTGCCGCGGGGGCCAGGTTTGATGACAGGGTGACAGGCAAACTCACGCATTTCGCGCCCAATGCGACAATAATACATATAGACGTTGATCCGTCCTCCATCAGCAAGAATGTGCCGGTGGATATTCCGATAGTCGGCGACGCGAAAAACATTCTCGCGGATCTTGTAAAGGCCGTGGAGGCTAAGAAACATCCGGAATGGAGAAAGCAGGTGGCGGAGTGGCAGAAAAAGTACCCGCTCGGCTATATCAAGAAAGGCAGGCTTAAGCCGCAGTTTGTGCTTGAACAGATAAACGAGATAACCAAAGGCGACGCAATCTTTGCGACGGAAGTCGGCCAGCACCAGATGTGGGCGGCCCAGTTCCTAAAGATTGAGACTCCGAGGACTTTCCTCTCCTCCGGAGGGCTTGGCACTATGGGTTACGGTTTCCCGGCGGCCATGGGCGCGCAGTTTGGCAACCCCGGCAGGGCGGTTTTTGACATATCCGGAGACGGCTCCTTCCAGATGAACCTCCAGGAGATGGCAATAGCGGTGGAGCATAAACTGCCGGTCAAAATAATAATCCTTAACAACAGGTATCTCGGGATGGTGCGCCAGTGGCAGCAGCTCTTCTGGAAGAGGCGTTACGCGTCGGTCGAGATCTCGGCCCAGCCGGATTTTATAAAGCTGGCTGAAGCTTACGGCGCAGCGGGTATTCGGGTCACCAAGGAAGAGGAAGTGAAGGGCGCGCTTGAGAAGGCGATGAAGATTAAGGACAAGCCGGTCATCCTTGAGTTCGTCATTGAACGCGAAGAGAACGTCTTCCCGATGGTTCCGGCGGGCGCGGCGATGACGGAAGTTATAGATTACTCGGATGTTGAACTTGCCTAAGAGTTCTTAACGTTCTTAACGTTTATAACGTTTGTAACGTAAAACGTGGTGAGCAGAGAGGGCCGAACAGGAAAGATAAATTGGATTGACCCCTCTCTTAATCTCTCCCCCTATAAAAGGGGGAGAGAAAAAAGGAGAAACATGAAGCATACAATATCTGTTTTGGTTGAGAATAAACCCGGCGTTTTGGCGAGGATAGCGGGAATGTTCTCGGGCAGGGGCTTCAACATCAAGAGTTTGACAGTCGGCGAGACGGAAGATCCGGATGTTTCCAGGATGACCATTGTGGTCGGCGGTGATGACGCGGTGCTTGACCAGGTGAACAAACAGTTGAACAAACTGATTGATGTTAACAAGGTCATAGATATGACCAAGGAAAAGTTCATTGAGCGCCAGCTGGCTCTCATCAAGGTCGGCGTCACCCCCGGCAACAGGGCGGAAGTGATGCTTGTCGCCGAGGTCTACAAGGCGAAAATTGTGGACATCGGTCAGAAGACCTTTACGGTAGAGGCTACCGGCGGAGAGGACAAGATTGACGCGCTTGTCAGCTTTCTCAAGCCCTTCGGCATCAAGGAAATGGTAAGGACGGGTGCCGTGGCGCTCTCCCGGGAGTACCAGAAAGAAGAACCGAAAAAGTAGATCAAAAGGGCCCGGCAACGGGCCTTTTTTTTTGCTCCAGGGAGCGGAAGATGAAGAAAATTCTCTGTTTTTTTCTGATTACCGCGGCGGCGTGTTTTTCTTCGGCGAAAACTTTTGAGCTAAAAAGCGTTAAAGCGGCAACTGAGAGCACGGATTTTAAGTGCATGAAGGGCGCCTCCTGCGTTATCGAAGAGCAGGACAAGGCGGCCTGGCTGAAGCTCTCTTTCTCGGAAAAGAAGTACTCACTTGCCTACTACTATATCCCGCGCAGTGATTTTGAATACTACGGTGAGAAGAAGACCGGTTCCGCCCTTATTAATATGGCCGCCCCCGAGAACATTTGGACCGGCTACGATTCGCTGAATTTTTATTATATAAATCCTTCAAAGCAGAACATCCTGGTGAAATTTTGGGTCCTTGATCGCGGCAGCATTGCTTCATTTTGTGATTTTAATGAAATGATGAAGGTTTTACTGACGGCAGAAACACCGGATGCAGACCCGAAATACCTTCAGATGGGCGAAGTCGCGGTAACACTTAAACCCGGCGCGGGAAAAGCCTCAATAAAACTCACGGAAGATATTCTCACCGTCGATAAAAGGCGGGTGATAGACCTTTCGGATGTAAGAGCCATCGCGTTCCGCGGAAACGGCAAAGAAGATACCCTCTATGTGAATAATCTCAGGCTTGAAGGCGCGTCCGCTTCGGCCGGTTCATTCCCCGGGCCGGTTTTTCAGGTCATCTGTCCAAAAACAGGAAGGGGTTACAGTGACGCGTTCGCGCCTCTCTGTCCGTTTTGCGGCGAGAAAAGCCACAAAATAGACGGTTCAAATAAAGATCCGGTCTTTTCCTCTAAGGGGCTTCGCATTAACGCAGAGGTTTCGGAAAGTTACGGTCCGCGCGGCGGCGGCGGGAACGATCAAACGGAAAAACAGAATGAAGCGATAGGGGTGGCGCATTACGATGACGGGTTCTGGGAATACAGGTGCCTGCTTCAATTCAAACTTGCAGGAAAACTTATTCCAGGGACAAAGATAAAGAAGGCAGAACTTAGGCTTTCGGTTAAAGCTGCAGTCGGTAAGCCGTTTTATCCTGTTTTTCAGATTTACTCCGTGCCGGAAAGGTTTAAATCCGACGGGAAGAATAAGACTGTCTGGAACAATCAGCCGCCGGCCGATAAGCTATTGTTTGTGAGCGGAGTATACGAAGGCGCGGACTTCCCCCGCTGGTTCTGTTTTGATGTCACGGATTATATGAAGGAGAAAATCAGGCAGAACGCGGTTTTCCAGCTGCGCGCCGCCATCTCGGCTTCAACTTATACGAGCCCTCACCCGCTAGGGCATTACACGAACTTTGATGAAGGTTCAGCCGATGCTTCAAAGAAGCCGTGCCTCTACATCGAGACAGAGTGAAAATGATTACGCGGATTAGGAAGAACGATTACGCAGATTAGATTTAGCCTTAATCTGTGTAATTTGTTTTAGGAATCTGAGTAATCCACCAAAGAAGTTGAACAAAGATGTTTGATAATACGGATTAGGAAGTGAGATTAAGCAGATTAGAGATTGATTTAATCTGTGTAATCGCTCTTAATGAATCTGTGAAATCAAATATATATTGAGCAACAAATGCCAAGAAAGAGGCAACTTCTGCTATCGGAAAAGCGCCTTATCGGTATATAATTACAGCGAAGGGAACAATGAAAAACAAAGGATTATTCATAGCGATTCCCCTGATAGCCGTGCTCCTCGGTGTTGCCGGCATTTATTATGTTTTCTATATGCCCCGGGCAACAGACATTGACACAAGAATACCGGAACCGGAGTTGACCGCCGTCGCGTCAAAGGCGGCGGCGGGAATCCTTGAGAAAGGAACCGGAAAGGCGTCGGCAGAAACCGCTTCCTGGACGCAGTTTCTCGGAAAAGACAGGTCAAACATTGCGCTTTCCGAGACCGGGCTGTTATCTTCCTTCCCGAAAAACGGGCCGGAAGTATTATGGAGAGCCGCCACCGGCGAAGGTTATGCCGGAGCTGTTGTATCGGGAGGGCGTGTATTTTTCCTCGATTATGACCAGGAAAAGAAGATGGACGCGGCCCGCTGTTTATCGCTGGCAGACGGAAAGGAGATCTGGCGTTATTCTTACAAGGTTAAAGTGAAGCGCAATCACGGGATGTCTCGGACGACCCCCGCGACCGACGGCAAGTACCTCGTGACCTTCGGCCCGATGTGCCAGGTGGTTTGCCTCAAAACTGCCACCGGGGAGCTCGTGTGGAAGAAGGATCTGGCGCAGGAATACGGAAGCGTTGTTCCTCCCTGGTACGCCGGTCAGTGCCCGTTGATTGACGGCAAGGATGTCCTGCTTGCTCCTGCAGGAAAAGATATTTTTCTGGAGCGCGTGGAGCTTGCCACCGGAAAGAGGAAATGGGCCGTGAAAAATCCGGGCGGCATGGACATGACCCATTCTTCGGTGATGCCGGTTTCCTTCAACGGCAAGAAATATTTCATTTATTGCGCCTCGGCCGGCTCGGTTTTAGTTTCGGCAGATTCCGGTGAGGTGCAGTGGATAGACGATACCTGGAAAATAAACATCGCGAATGTTCCAAGCCCCATTCAGGCCGGACCGGATAGGATCCTTTACACGGGCGGGTATGATGCCGGGGCAAAGCTTGTTAAATTGTCAGAAACAGCCGCCAGGGTTTCATTTAAGGATGTTTTCAAGGTCAAAGCCGGCGTCTTCGGCTCGCAGCAGTCAACACCGATAATTTATAACGGGTTTGCTTACGGCGTTATCCAGAGCGGCAACCTTGTATGCCTTGATCTCGAAAAGGGCGCGCAGGCCTGGAAGAGCGATAAGAAGTTCGGGCTGGCGCCGCTGATAATAGCCGACGGGAAGATTTATGTCATAGACGATATGAGAGGCATCCTGTATATTGTGGAAGCAAAGCCGGGCGCTTACAAGGAACTCGGCAGCGCGAAGATATTTAACGGCCGCGAGATCTGGTCTCCGATAGCGCTTGCCGGCGGAAAGCTTATAGCCAAGGACCTTACTGAACTGGTCTGCGTGAAGGTAAAATGAAAAGAAACGAACTTCTAATCTGGGCGGGTGTCGTAATAGCGGGGGGAGTCCTCGGTTGGTTCTTTATGAGTTCAATCGGGGAGAAAGCTCCCAGGCTCGCGGCAGATCCGGAGAACCTCAAGGGAACCGGGATTGGAAAGAAGCTTTCAGAAAACTATTATTACAATATTGACAAATACAAGCAGGTTGACGAAAATCTCATAAAATACAGGGAAACCGGGAGCATTAAATCCAACCTCGAGAAGGTCTACGGATTGTCGGTCTCAAGAGACGGGTCAATCGCGGTCTGCGGAGAGAACGGAATTGAAGTATTTTCCGGCGGTAAGCTAAAGGAAAAAATAGCGGTGGACGGGGCGGTTACCTGTGTTTCTTTCGGCAACAATATAGTATTCGGAACCAAGGATGATGCCGGCATTTACTCCGGAGGAAAGATACTCTGGCTTTTCGGCAAGAAAGCAGGGGCGATGAAACTGCCGGCGCTTAAATATGTTACCGCAGTGCTGGCGACAGACGGCAGGTTCTTTGTCGCGGATTCCGTAGCCAAGAAGGTTTACATCTTCTATGAGGAAGGAAAAGCAGTAAAGACCATCACGGGAAATCCGCGTTTTGTCATTCCCAGCCCGCACTTTGACCTTGCGGCGCGGGACGGGTTCCTGTACATAACGAATCCGGGGATGCTTCGGATAGACAAATTTACCCTTGACGGAGAGTTCGTTGAGAGCCTGGGCACGCAGGGAATGGGCATCGGCGATTTTATGGGCTGCTGCAATCCGACAAATATCTGTGTTCCGGGGGACGGCTCCATTATAGTTTCGGAGAAAGGCATTCCGAGGGTGAAGCGCCTCTCCCTGAAGGGGCAGCTGCTGGATGTTGTAGCCGCGCCAAAAGACTTTGACGAAAAATGCGTTTTCATGAGCCTGGCTTCCGACAGCAACGGAAGGATATTTGTCCTGGATTCTGTAAAGAAAGCGGTGAGGATTTTCGAGAAGAAAAAATGAAAAAATATAACAGGAAAGACATACTGATAACCGCCGGGCGCTGGACGCTGGCCGCTGCTCTTGCGTCTCTTACCGGCCTGCTCTCGTTGAAAGCGTTTAAGTCAGGCGGGTTGTGCAGGGAGTATAACAGATGCGGGAAATGTATGGATAAAAGTAATTGCTCGCTGGCAGGGCAGGTAGGGAAAGCGAAATGGAAGGCGAAGTAATATAGAAGTTTGTAAAGTTAGTAAGGTTCAAAAGTTAATAAGGTGAATACAAGAACCGAACCATGAGCTTTTACCTTACAAACCTTACGAACATTATAAACCTTACAAACTTTTGTGGAAAGAAGGATTATGTCCAACAACGAAAAAAACGATATAACCCGCAGACAGTTCCTCTCAAACCTCCTTCGGGGTGCGTCGCTTTTGGCGCTTGGGACTTCGGCCGGAGCCTTGCTCTTTAAGGCAAAGAAGGCAGAACTTGTCTGGCAGATAGATCCTAAGAAATGCACCCGCTGCGGCAGGTGCGCGACCGAATGCGTCCTCGCGCCGTCCGCGGTAAAATGCGTCCATGAATACAGTATCTGCGGCTATTGCAAACTCTGTTTTGGTTTCTTCGCGCCCGGGCAGGTGAAACTCGACACCGGAGCCGAGAACCAGCTCTGCCCGACAGGGGCGCTCCGGAGAAAATTCGTGGAAGATCCCTACTATGAATACACGATTAAGGAAAAACTCTGCATCGGCTGCGGTAAATGCGTGCAGGGCTGCAATACCTTCGGCAACGGCTCTCTCTATCTTCAGGTGCGCCACGACAGATGTGTGAACTGTAACGAGTGTTCCATAGCCAAGGCTTGTCCGAATGACGCATTTGTAAGGGTGCCTGCGGGAACACCGTATATTAAAAGAGAGCATGTATAAGTACAAAAGTTTATAAGGTTTGTAAAGTTTGTAAGGTTTGTAAGGTTTTTAAAAAGCCGCACTTCGTGCGTCTTATAAACGTTAAGAACGTTATGAACGTTATAAACGAGCCGAGATAAAATGAAGAGATTAATTTACATACTGGCGTTGGTGGTCGTTTTATTCGCCGGCCTTGCCCATGCCGAAGAATACAAATTTCCCCCTCCGGAATTTGATTCCGCCTATAAAGCGCCGGAGAGGGTAAATCCTGCCGCCCGTCCGGATTGGTACGCCTATATGGATGTCGGGGTGCTGCTCGTATTTCTTTCGCTTTCAGCCTGGATATCTCTCAAGAAAAGATCGCGCGTTCTTATGGTCGCTCTCTCCGTTGCCTCCCTTGCCTATTTTGGTTTCTTCAAAAGAGGTTGTGTCTGTTCCATAGGCTCCATTCAGGATGTTACTGCCGCGCTCGCGCTTCCGGGCTATATTCTGCCGCTTTCGGTAGTGGCTTTTTTCGTATTGCCCCTTATTTTCGCTCTCTTTTTCGGGAGGGCGTTCTGCGCGGGCGTCTGCCCTCAGGGAGCTTTGCAGGATCTTGTCCTCATAAAATGGGTTAAGGTGCCCCGCTGGCTTGACAGGGGACTGTCCCTCTTCGCCTATCTATACCTTGCTGTTTCCATACTCTTCGCCGCGACCGACACAATGTTTATCATCTGCAGGTTTGACCCGTTTGTAAATTTCTTCAGGATGTCGGGACAATTCCCGATGGTGGTGCTCGGCCTTTTATTCCTACTCGCGAGCATGTTCATCGGCCGCCCCTACTGCAGGTATGTCTGCCCTTACGGGGTCATATTGAAATTCCTCGCGATGTTTTCGCTAAAAAAAGTGACGGTCACGCCGGCGGAGTGCATAAATTGCTCGCTTTGCGATGAGGCTTGCCCGTATGACGCCATAACCGGCCCCAAGGAGAGCAGGACAGAATGAAAAAACTGTCGGCTTACATAGCTCTCCTTTTACTGCCTGCCCTCGCGGGGGCTACCCTCGGTTATTTTATGGGGCAGTACCTTTCAAACTATAACGCGACGGTCTCACTCGCGAAAGAAATAAGGTCCGGCTCGGAATTTACCGCCAAGGGCGGGAAGGTTGATATAGACAAACTCTCAATTGACGCGAAAGAGTTTATGAAAACTCCCGGTGCCTCCGACCCGCAGTTCCTCTATGAGAAAGCGGCTGAATTGAAGAATAAGTTTGGCCTTGGCGGAATACTTGCGGGAGCCTGGCTGGGCATTGTCTTCTTTTTGAAAGCGGCGAACGCGGGAAGGGGAAGAAAGTACGAGATAACGGAGCCGGATCCGGCGCTTTGCGTTTCCTGCGCGAGGTGCTTCAAATCCTGTCCCGTGGAAAGAGAGAGGTTGAAAAAACTCAATGGCTGACCAGATACAAAAAAATAGCGGGACAAAACTGCTTGTGCTCGCGGCTGTCGTGTTCGGTTTCTTTACCCTGGCGGCTTTGACCGGCATAGGCCTTTTCTACGAGGCAAACAAGGACCGCGTTATAAAGGCCAGCAATTTCAGCGTCCTTAAGGAAAAGCTTGAGAAGGACGCGAATAACGAGGCCCTGAAGAATGAAATACGCGAGGCCGACAGGATGGACCGGGCAAAATACTTCGGGATGCTTGAACTGATTGAAAAGGGCAAGTACCCGCTTGCCGGTTTTTTTATCCTTTTTCTCATTTTACTTAAAACTTATTTCTCCCTTAACCCGTCTCTGCCGGAAAAACAGAAAATCGGGGAAGCCAAGCCGGGAAAGTTCAGGTACAGGGCTGTCATTTCACTAAGCGTAATATTCCTGGCGCTCTGCGCCGGGATGCTGATCAGCGCGTTTTATGACGCGAGCAGTTATTTTCTGAGCATTAAGCCGAAACCCGCCGCCACTGCGGATGATTGGGGCGGCGATGAGCCGGCCGCGCCTTATTCGGTCAAACCCGCGCAGCCCGCTCCGGCGGTCCCGCAGGCCTTTGCAGAATGGCCGGGTTTTCGCGGTCCTGACGGGTCGGCAATTGCCGGCCCGGGCAAATACCCCGTAAAGTTTGATTACAAGACCGGAGAAAACATTCTCTGGAAAATCGAACTCTCCGTGAACGGCTATTCTTCTCCGGTGGTATGCGGAAACAGGATTTATCTTGCAGGAGAGGCTTCCGGAACGCTGAAGCTTATGTGTTTTGATGCCGCCACGGGAAAGAGCGTTTTCACCGCGGCCGCTGTTCCAAAAGCAAAGAAGAACGAGCAGATACCCTCGGAGAAAGACGGCGGTTCGGGAATGGCGGCGGCAACGCCCGCCTGCGACGGAGCAGGCATCTATATGATCTCCCCGACGGCGGATGTTTTCTGTTTTGATTTAAACGGCAAACAGTTGTGGACGGCGGACCTCGGGACGCCCGACAGTGTTTACGGGCTCGCTTCCTCGCCGCTCCTGCTCGGAGATAAAGTCATTCTTCAGCTGGACAAACTAAAAGACGGAGCGTTCCTCGCGGCGCTTGATAAAAAAGACGGGAAGATTGCCTGGAAAGTGAAACGCAAAGTGCAGGCATCCTGGTCTACCCCTGGTATTGCCGGGCTTAACGGGAAGAAATGCATATTCACATTTGCTGACCCGGACGCGATAATTTACTCTGCGGACGGCGCGGAACTCTGGAAGGCCGCAGTCATAAGCGGAGAGATATCCTCTTCTCCTGTGATTTCCGGCGGGATAACCTACGCGGCAAGCGCAACTTCGCTTTTCGCGCTGGACGCCTCCGGCAAGCAGCTCTGGGAAGCGGAAAAGGATACAAATATCAATTCTCCTGTAACTGACGGCAAAAAGATTATTCTGACTCAGGCCGGAAGCATTGCCTGCTATACGCCTGACGGTAAACTCTTCTTTAAGCAGGAAGTGAAGGGTGAGTTCTGGGCTTCGCCGGTACTTGCGGGCGATATCTGCTACGCGCCAGGGCTTGAAGGCGCCTGGCATATATTTAAATTCGCGGATAAATACGAGCCGCTGGCTGAATTTGAGACAGGCGAGCGGACAGCCGCGACGCCGGCCTTCGTCAACGGCAAAATATATATCAGGACGGAAAAGAACCTTTACTGCGTTGGCAATAAGTAGAAAGATTGGTTTATCGGTGCCATCGATGCCCTTCATCGGTGTAATCAAACAGAGAATTTGGACTTAAAAAAACTATGCTGATGTTCTCTAAAGAAAAAATAGACGCCATTCTGGCCAAATACGAGGTCAAAGAGACCTCAGTTATACCTATTCTTCAGGACATCCAGAAGGAATACAGGTATCTGCCCAAAGAGGCGCTGGAATATGTCTGCGCGAAGAGCGGCATAACACCTGCCAGGATCACCGGAGTATCAACGTTTTACACGCATTTCAGGCATACTCCTGTCGGCAAGCACTTTATACAGGTCTGCCACGGCACGGCCTGCCATGTAAAGGGCGCGCAGCTTGTTACCGATTCGCTTAAAAGGCATTTAAAGATCTCTGAGAACGACGATACCGACAAGGACCGGCTCTTTACCGTTGACCGCGCTTCCTGTTTCGGCTGTTGCACGCTGGCCCCGGTGGTAAAAATAGACGGCATAACCTACGGGCATATTACGCCGCAAAGCGTCCCTGCAATGATAAGCGGCTTTCTGAAGCTTTCCGGGCGGCAGAAAGAGAAGCTGGCGGAAAAAAACGCCGGTTTCGCGCCAGGGAAAAACGGGTTAAAACCCGTTGAGGTGCGCATTGGTCTTGGTTCCTGCTGTGTCGCGGGAGGAAGCCAAAGCGTCAGGGAAGAGGTTGACAGGTACATCGCGATGTCCGGCGCCAACGCCGTTACCAAGCGCGTTGGCTGTGTCGGCGTCTGCTCGCATACCCCGCTAGTCGAGATAATAACTTCCCAGGGACTCTCCGTTCACTACACGAATGTCAAACCGGAAGATATCGGAAAGATTGCGAAGAAGCATATCAAGCCCGGAAGTTTAGCCCGCCGCCTCGCGGTGGCCGTGAAAAATATCACGGGCTCTTTCTATCTTGACGAGAAGAACGCTCCAAAAGAATCGGGCGACGCCGAGCTGAACAATTTTCTTGAGAAGCAGAAAAGAATAACCCTGGAATACAGCGGCCAGATAGACCCGATAGATATAGAGGAATATATTTCGCACGAAGGGTTCAAGGCCTTAGAGACTGTCCTAAAGACAAAAAAATGCGATGATGTTATTGAGGAGATCAAGGAATCCGGCCTTCGCGGAAGAGGCGGGGCGGGCTTTCCGACCTGGAAAAAATGGGCGCTGGTTTCCAGGAAAGAGGGAGAAAAATATATCATCTGCAACGGCGACGAGGGAGACCCGGGCGCTTTTATGGACAGGATGCTTCTGGAGTCATATCCGTACCGTGTGCTTGAAGGAATGGCGATAGCGGCGTACGCCGTCGGGGCTAGCAAGGGGATACTTTATATCCGGGACGAATACCCCCTTGCGATAGAACACATAGAAGAAGCCATCGCTGTCTGCGAAAAGCGCGGAATGCTCGGTTTCAATCTTTTCGGGACGGGGGTATCACTGAACCTCACCGTGAAGAAAGGCGCGGGGGCTTTTGTCTGCGGAGAAGAGACCGCGCTTATGGAATCCGTGGAAGGCAGAAGGGGCAATCCACGTTACCGCCCGCCGTTTCCGGCGGAAAAAGGCCTTTTCGGAAAGCCAACGCTGATAAATAACGTTGAAACCTACGCGAATGTGCCCTGGATAATGCGAAAGGGCGCGGCCGCCTTTGCCGGCACCGGGACGGAAAACAGCAAGGGAACAAAGGTTTTCGCGCTGGCCGGAAAGATAACGAGGGGCGGCCTTATTGAGGTCCCTATGGGAATAACCATCAGGGATATAGTTGAAAATATAGGCGGCGGGGCGCTAAAAGGGCGCAAATTCAAGGCTGTTCAGATAGGCGGTCCTTCGGGCGGCTGCATTCCTGAATCCCTTGCCGATACCAAAGTTGATTATGACCGGCTTACTGAAAAAGGCGCTATTATGGGCTCCGGCGGGCTGGTTGTGCTCGATGACACGGATTGCATGGTGGATATGGCGAAGTACTTTCTGGAATTCACGCAGGATGAATCCTGCGGAAAATGCACTTTCTGCCGCATCGGCACGAAAAGAATGAAGGAGCTCCTCGAGAAGTTTACCGAAGGGAAGGCGAGAGAGGCCGATATCATAGAACTGGAAGACCTCGCGGTGAAGGTAAAGGAGAACAGTTTGTGCGGGCTGGGCAAGACCGCTCCAAACCCGGTGCTTTCCACGTTGAAGTACTTCAAAGATGAATATGAGGCCCATATCAAGGGCAAATGTCCCGCCGGAAAATGCAAAGCGCTGATTAAATACAACATTAACGACAAGTGTATCGGCTGCACTCTCTGCGCGCAGAACTGCCCGGGAGATGCGATAGCCTTTAAACCCTACGAGAAACACCAGATAGACCAGACGAAATGCATTAAGTGCGACACCTGCAAGGCAGTTTGTAAATCAGAGGCTGTGGATAGAGCTTAATGGGATTACGCGGATTAAATCATGCTCTAATCTGTGTAATCGCTCTATCTAATCTGCGTAATCATTAATGTTTCAACGAGGTTAGAGGTAATGGAGAAAGAGATCTTAATAGAAATAGATAAAAAGAAGATTAGCGCCCCGGAGGGCGCTACCATTCTTGAGGCCGCCGAGGCCGCCGGGATAAAGATCCCGACGCTCTGTTATTACAAAGCGATCGGCGCCATTACATCTTGTTTTGTCTGTGTGGTTGAGGTTGAGGGAAAGAAACACCTCCTGCCCGCCTGCACCGCGAAGATTGAACGGGACATGGTCATTACCACCAACAGCAGGAAGGTGACGGACGCACGAAAGGCCGCGCTGGAACTTCTGCTCTCCGACCATAACGGCGATTGCGAAGGCCCCTGCCGTCTCGGCTGTCCCGCGAACATTGAATCTCCGAAATTCATAAACGAGATTCTTCACGGCAAATACGGCGAGGCGATAAAGACTATAAAAAAGAGCGTTGCGCTTCCGGCAGTGCTTGCGCGTATCTGCCCGGAGATTTGCGAGAAAAACTGCAGGCGGGCGAAAGTTGACGAGCCGGTGGCGATATGTCACCTGCGGCGTTTCGCGGCCGACAGGGACCTGGCAAGCAAGGTTCCCTATCATCCGGAAGTAAAAGAAAGTACCGGAAAGAAAGCGGCGGTTATAGGCTCCGGCCCTGCGGGGCTTTCCTGCGCGTATTATCTGAGACAGGAAGGAATTGAGGTCACGGTTTTTGACGCACAGGAAAAGCCGGGAGGAACCCTCAGGTACGCAATTTCAAAAGAAAGGCTTTTGGACTCGGTTCTTGACGCTGAAATAGGCATAATTAAGGATATCGGCGTTAAATTTGAACACGGGAAGAGGCTTGGTAAAGAACTGCATATTGTTGAACTATTAAAGGAATACCAGGCGGTTTTCCTCGGTACCGGTGCGAAACCGGAAGACCTGGCGGCGCTTAAGGCAGAGGGGCTGGAAACCGGAAAGAACGGAGTTGTTGCGGGAAAAGAAACGATGATGACCTCGGTCTTCGGGGTTTTCGCCGGCGGTGATTGCGTCTCAAAGACCGGACTGGCCGTTCGCTCCGTAGCTTCAGGCAGGAGCGCGGCAAAGATAATGGCAGGTTTTCTGCTTCAGGGAACTCCGGGAAAGGACAAGAAACTCTTTTCCGTCAGAATGGGGGCTATCAGCGAGGCGGAACTTTCTGAGATGATGGCAGGCATAAGTTCCGAAAAGCGCGTATTAAGGGGCTCGGTTGACGGCAAGCACCTCAAGGAAAATCCCGGCGAGGCGAGAAAGAGTTTCACCGATGACGAGGCATTAAAGGAAGCCGCAAGGTGCATGCGCTGCGACTGCAGGAAGCTCCGCGGCTGCCGCCTGAAGCGGATTTCGGAAGAATACGGCGCGGACCGGCTGAAGTACCAGGGGGAAAGAAGAAAGTTCGCGCAGGACGCTTCGCACCCGCTGGTGGTTTACCAGCCCGGAAAGTGCATTGCCTGCGGCATCTGCGTCAAAATCACCGAACAGCATAAGGACGGGCTCGGCCTGACTTTCATCGGCAGGGGTTTTACGATTAAGATGGGCGCCCCGCTGGGCGCGAAGATGAGCGAAGCGATAAAATTGGTTGCGAAAGAGGTTGCCGTAAGATGTCCAACCGCGGCCGTGACAATAAAAGATAAAAGTTTGTAAGGTAAGAGCAAAAGTTTGTAAGGCAAAAGAAGAAGTTTATAAAGTTAATAAGGTTTATTGAGCTCTGGTTTTGTATTTACCTTATAAACTTTATGAACCTTACAAACCTTATGAACTTTTAATCGCCTTTATCTTTTGAGGGTATCCATGAGAATCGCTTTTATTACCGCCGGCGCCGGGAAAAGCTACTGCGGCTCCTGCCTTCACGACATCCTGCTCATCCAATCCCTGATTGATTCGGGGCACGATGTAAAAGTCATTGATATGTACACGCCGCTCTCCGTTGATTTTGACGCTCCCCCGCTGCCGGTTAATAAAATTCACTACAGCGGCATTAACACCTATCTCCGCCAGAAATTCGCTCTCTTCCGCAAAAAACCGTTCGCCTTAAACAGGCTCTTTGAACTTCCCTCGGTTGTCAACTTCGCGCTCGGGTTCGGTATGGATGTGAGCCCGGTTCAACTGGGAGAGATGACTCTGTCCGTGCTAAAGGGAAAGGGAGGCAACCAGGCGCTTGATCTCGCGGGCGTTATGGAAGAATTGAAAAAGTCAGCGCCCTATGACGTCTGCGTGCTTTCAAACTCAATGCTCTCGGCGCTGGCGCCGGAGATAAAAAGGGAATTAAAGGCGCCTGTAGTCTGCCAGCTGATGGGGGAAGAGGCCTTTATCTCGCTGCTCGGCGAGCCTTACAGGACAGGCTCAATAGAAGCCTTAAGGAAGAATGTTCTTGCCGTGGACGCTTTTGTTTCTCATTCGGCCGAGTATTCAAAGATAATGGCCGTATTTCTCGGCAGAAGTCCGGAAAGCATTTCTGCGGTCAATCCTTCGGTCAACGCTTCGCTTTATGAAGGCATAAAGAGGAGGAAAACCCCCTTTACCGTCGGGTTTCTCTCCAAACTGAACAGGGCAAAGGGTTTTGACGAGCTTCTTAGCGCCTTTATCATCCTCGTTAAAGAGCACAAGGCTGACGCGTATCTTTTGGCCGGGGGAGAGATACTTGACGGTGAATCAAAAACATATTTCGAAGAAGTTAAGAAGAAGGTTGCGTCTGCGGGAATAGAGAATAGGTTTAAATATCTCGGACGGCTTAAGTTTGCCGCAAAAAAAGAATTCTTCAAAGCCAGTTCGGTTTTTTCAGTTCCCAGTTTATTTCCGGAGTCAAAAGGCATAGCCGCGCTTGAAGCCCTGGCCGCCGGCATTCCAGTCGGCCTGCCGGACCACGGCGCGTACAGGGATATTATCAAAAACACAGGCGGTGGGTTGCTCTACAAACCCGGTTCCGTCTCCGGCCTTGCCGCTTTGCTTAAAAAATTTTACGATGAACCGGCGCTTGCCGGTAAATTTGGCGAAGCGGGAAGGGAAGGCGTAAAGAGCCAGTACAGCGTGAAGATGATGACGGAAATGAATATTGAGGTTTACAGGAAAGTGCAAATATGATGCTCAGAAGTTCAGATGCGCAGAAGGATGTAGCCCCTATATTTATTAGTGCTTGCCTTTTTGGTCTGCCGCTTTTGCGCCTCCGCACATCCGCTCCTCTGCCATCTGCCCGCCGCTTCGTGGATTACTAATTAAGAACTCATGGATTATGGAGTGCGCCGACCGTGAGCCTGTGTTGTAATCAATTTCCGCAGCTCCGGTATTGACCGCTTTGTGCTTAAAAATACGATTTCGTATGAATCCTTTCAGTTTTTTGTTTCTTCCGACTAAGTTGCCATTCTAAATCCGGTTATCAGCCCGGTAAACCCCTTTATTGTCTTCATTCTTGCCAGATTGAAGCATG
>Ga0209697_10000311_pt1 | contig 78885 bp, 69 predicted proteins | sample AliMusrvi5mmetaG_FD_184115 | JGI IMG/M metagenome (GOLD analysis project Ga0209697, IMG submission 184115) | Freshwater lake bacterial and archeal communities from Alinen Mustajarvi, Finland, to study Microbial Dark Matter (Phase II) - Alinen... | ecosystem: Environmental > Aquatic > Freshwater...
CATTGCTTTTTCCAGCAGGCGTTTCTTCAATTCAGCGAAGATGCCTTTCCTGCCCAGCAGATCTTCCGGGTCCTTGTACTCTTTCATCAATTCTTCTATCAGTTCGTCTCTTATGGACATAATCCCCTCCCACTAAGTATATCAGATTATGCCATTTACACAAAATTACTTACAGACCCGACAATACCGCCCGTCTCATAACTTATTCCATTAACTATCTAGCCTCTCTTTCTTTCAACTTGCCACCGGGACATACAGGGCAACTTGTGAACTACCAACCACACAGGCACAAAGATTACCGATATTCACCTTCAACATACTCTTGCCGGCATAAGTGCAAGTGATAAAAGAATATTCTATAAATACTTAAAGCGACAATGAGGATTATCAAATAGGTAATGAAGTCCCTGGTAATCTTCAATTACACAATTCTACCATCTTTAACAGAATACGTTTCTAACCGTTTCTCATATACTTCAATCTCAGCAATTATTCCAAGTTTAAATTGTTTATCAATTGAACGAAGGGCTATTAGCACCAACCCAATAGCGGTATGTAGTACTTTCAACACGGCACCTTCATCTATGGGACCGGACTTGAACCCAATGACTCTACCCTCTTTATCAGAAATGCAGTATTCAGAAACTTGGCGTGGTGAAGAATGAACTGCTCCAGAAGCAATTCTGTAAACGGAATCATAAAGGCCCAGCATACCGACATTTTCGGCGAGTTCCTTTAGATTCCTTTCCTTAACACCTTCATCCCTAATTCTCTCGTCTACTTCTTTCAAAGCCTTCTCTATTCCAATCTTTTTAACTTCCTCAAAGAAAGGGGCATTGTTGCGTTGAACACCTTTCATCAATTTTTTTCTATCAATGTCGTCAGACTTTGCATACTCAACAAGGAATCCCTCTTTGTTAACTATGTTCAACAATATTACCATCGCTTCGAAAACAGCCCGCATTACTATTTCCGCTTCGTATGTTAATCCCATCTCACACAATATTATTGCCGCCTGTTGGCCATTCATTATCTTAATGCATAAACAGGCCGCAACGACTTCCTTTCCTTCACTATTATCTGCTACTAATTTGCTCCTAATCTTGTGGCAATAAATATTTATTTCCTTAACGAATGCGAAGATTCCCTTATTTCTAGAAATCAATTCACGCTTAATCGCCAGGACATCTTCAGATAAATATCCTTCTTCGTTAAAATCAGCCATAATTCAGGCTCCCCTAATCAGTGACTTTTGGACTATTAGTGTTGCCTGACTCTGAAATATTCGCTTTCATTTGCCCATCAGTAGACTGTAAATAAACTTTCCCTTTACTAAGTAGGTTATTCTCCTTAGCCCATATTTTGATTTTATCTATTCTGAGCAATTCTGATTCATACTCGGAAGGAAATTGTTCTTTTAAATATTTCAAATGAGTATCTTGGTCTTTTTCCCATCTTTCAAATCCTTGCATCTCTATCCAACGTTTTTCTTCACGTTCAATTTGTTCTTCTATTTCAGATTCAGTAATATCAGGCAAATTATTAACCCATTCCGCTTTGCCCACAGCATCAGAATCGTTATCGCTAATCTGTTGTAAGGCAACAATCCATTCACTACTAAGTATTTTCTTGAAATTATCAACTTGATTAGGCTCTAGAAACCCTCCAGCCGGAGGATTAAGCCCAAATTTTTTATAAAGTGGCGTATTTTGCAAGGCTAAGGGATATTTTAAAATATGGAAAGTGACCACAAGCGAAAGGACTTTTATCATTACATCTAACCATTTAAGAAATGCCTTTTCTTGAAAATTATTCACATTTGAGCGACTTAGGCGTTTTGATGAATACCGATACCCTTTTGTGTGAGTAAAATTACATAGAAAGGAATAACACTTATATGTTTCTTCAAGCAAACTGAACTTAACGTCAAATTCAGCAATATTTGTATTTGTTTTTAATTTCTTTAGAACTGTCCTGGCATACGGAGTATCTTCCTTTGAATGAAGCCAATCCTGAATACTTATATGACTCTTATCGTCAATGTCATAATATACTGATAACAAACCGAGTTCGAGGAAATGTCTAAGAGAAATTATAGCATGCTTATAAAACCCTAATTTGCAGAATTGAATGGAACATTCGAATTCATCTTCCGCTTCCCCTAACGGGAACAAATGACCCGACATCGCATTTTCTGGAGTAATAGGGACTATCTCAAGCAATGAACGTGCAACTCCAATTGAAAGGTTTATTTTCTCTATAATTTCTTTATGTGCCTTGAGGAACTCATCAGTCTTTTTTAAAGTCCCAATCATGTGGTCATCATTGTTACAAAGATATAGCATATTACATTTTCTCCATTTGAAATAGGGTTATACACCCATTAATTACTGAATGCCTCCCGGAGAACTGATTGCATGAGCAATTCTGATTGTTCTTTGCGGGCAATGACTTGCTTTTCAAGTTTGTCAATCATAGACATAAGTTTGTCTATTCGCTCCACAACGGTCTGCTGTTCCGCTCTGGGTGGCAATGGTATAAATATATTGTTCAATATTTTCAAACTTAAGAATGGTTGTAAGCCGCCTTGAGTTAATTCAATGTAATTTAATTCCTTAACAAAATTGAGATAATACAATAGATATCTGTTTAGTATCAACTGCTGATTGAATTTTAGAATAGCCGTATTTTTAAAGCTAAACTCATAATCAACATCTATTATTGCCGAAGCCCCACAACCTGCACCAATATTTACAATTAAAATCTCTCCCTTTTTTGGATAAGTTTTATTCCACATTTCCTTATGGTACTTCTCACTAACTAAATAGCAATCCTCCCAGTAAATCTTTCCTTCTTTCACGTGTGTTGCTGAAATGTATGGTACTCCTTCTTTAATCTTAGGTGGTGTGTTATGAAATCCATCCGTTATTTTAAAACAAATATCACCCAACCTGCACCATGTCCAACCATTCGGCAAAATAAACTGTCTTGCGACATCAGGGACAAGAGGGATTGATGTTTCATTGCGAATTTTCCCTTCTTTAATTAGTCTTTCTTTTTCGGCTTTTATTTTTTCAAGCAATTTTGATGCGTGGTTTTCACAACTGACTAATTCCGGGTGCTTCTTCCGCCATTCGACTGTTAGTTTACCCTCGATGGCTTCTTGAAGTACTTGCTGGCGCAGTTGTCTAAGAAACGACAATTGATTATCTATTCCGCTTAAGAATTCTTCCGCAACAGGGTTTATCGATTCCATCTTATCCTTAAACTTTAGTTGGTGTTCATAATCAAAATAAGGCAATTTATACTCGCCGAAATTAGTTCGGTTTATTGCTAACTTTGAAGTGCCGGTTGCCGTTTTTTTGACAATGTCCACTCTAAAGAAGTTAAATAGTCGGTGATAGAAAGTTAGGTCAAGTCTAAGACCCTTTTTAGGTGTAAGGATAAAGCAGAGGTCACTTGAAATGAATTTGCCATTAAAATAATGCGTTCGACCTAGAGAACCAGAGGCTGCCATGGCAAAAATAAGGGCTTCGCAGTCATGTGTGAAGGAGTTATGTGTTTTCCACTCCGCAGAGGCTGTAATAAAAGTGTATTTCCCGGGGGTACACTTAGAACTCTGTAAAGTGCCTTTTTCATAGTCGAACAACTCACTTATCGGCTTCCATTCTGTCATTGCTTAAGTTCCTTTTTCAATTTCCCAAGTAGTTCTTCACTTGTTGAGAAAGACTCATGAAGCATCTTGAGCAATTCCTCACTGGAATATTCTTGTTCCTCTTCTGGCGTATGTGGATTCTTAATATCAAGGTTGTACCCGTTTGCTTTAATCGTATCAATAGGCACTTTCCACGCTTGCTCATTTCCCTTGCGTTTATTCCACCATTTCTTGAGTCCGTCAAATTCACTTTTTTGAATTGGTTTTGTCTTATTATATGCTTTTGCACCCTCTGGAAGTTTATGTTCCCAATACCATATTTCTTTGGTTGGTTTGCCTTTCTCAAAGAACAGCAAGTTTGTCGCAACACTGGCATATGGTTGAAATACTGAGTTAGGTAATCTCACAATAGTATGTAAATTACAATTTTCCATCAAATGCTGACGGATACGCTGCTTTATCCCATCCCCGGTTAATGAACCGTCCGGTAACACTATGCCTGCACGTCCTCCGTCTTTAAGATATTTAACCATCAACACAAGAAAAAGGTCGGCACTTTCTGTAGTCCTGAAATTCTGTGGGAAGTTCGTTTCAACCCCATCGGTGACTGAAGCCCCAAATGGCGGGTTAGCCAATATGACATCTACCTTGTCTTTCTGGCCTATCGAAGTGTATTCTTTGTTTAAACTGTCCATATAATCAATATTAGGGACTTCAATGTCATGTAATATTAGATTAGTCACGCAAAGCATAAATGGGAGAGGTTTAAACTCTATGCCATGAATGTTTTGCTCTATGGTTTTCAGGCCTTCAACACCCTTGAGTTCGTTTTTCTTTATCAATTCTATTGCACTTGTTAAAAATCCCCCAGTGCCGCATGCCGGGTCGAGAACCTTTTCATTGAGTTTTGGATTGACCATTTCAGTGATAAATTCAGTTAAGGCTCTTGGAGTATAAAACTCTCCGTAATTACCGGCGTTCTGAAGGTCTCTTAGTATTGTTTCATAAATATCACCAAAAAGATGCCTGTCTTCGGAAACATTAAAGTCTATTTTATTAAGTTCATTTACAACCTGCCGCATGATAGTGCCATTCTTCATATAGTTATTTGTGCCTTCAAATATCTCTCTTATAATCAAAGCCCTCTTATTCCCCGAACTAACATCTATATCTCTTAATTTTGGAATAAGTTTTCCATCTATAAACTCTTTCAGTTCATCGCCTGTCATACCCTCATCGTTTGCCGCCCACTTACGCCACTGCAATTCTTTAGGAATAGGAGATTTATATTTGCTACTCATTAATTCCAATTCTTTGTCTTTATCGTCTAATATTTTAAGGCTTAGCATCCAACCAAGTTGTTCAATCCTTTGAGCGTCACCGTTAACGCCGGGGTCTTTCCTCATGATATTCTGCAAGGTCTTTATAACATTCCCAATGTCTTTCATTTACACCGCCATTTGATAGATTTCTTTCTCAATTTCATCAACCAATTCAAGATACTTCTCTTTTCCACCAAACATTTCTACAATTTCCACCGGAGTCCCAATGTCTGTAAAAGGCTGAATCTTTAGCACTTCAAGATTTTCAATATTCTCTATGCCGTCATCTGCGTATTTATCCAAGAGTGCATTGATAACCATTCTTGCCTTTTCGCCATACTTTGAAAAATAGTCTCTCTTTTTAACATTTTCCGCACGCTCTTTTCTTGTCAGTGCCGGTCTATCCCACGCAACATGGCATATTAGGTCAAACAAATCCAAATCTTTTTTTGTTTCTTCAACAAGGTTTTCTTTGATTATCCCGGCTGCCTCAAGTTCTTCCGCCAATACTTGTTTCCTTTGTGTTGCATTCCAAATTTTCAGGAACTCATTCAAAGACTTGTACCTTTTAAGCAAACTAGATTTAGTGTAGTCTTTAAGACTTTCTGTTATCATCTTTCCATTTACATCAAGATGTTGGACTCTTTCATTCAATATTGAAACATTAACGCCAGCCACATACACTTTAGATGGCTGCGGTTCTTCTATTTTGCCTCCACCGGTTGTACCGTTAAGTGGAGGAACAATTGGAGGGTCAACAAATACTGGTTTGTTTGTTTCAGGGTCTATTGGATTAGCATCATCATCGCCAGTCAAGATGCTTGGGTCAATTGGCTCATCTGGTTTAACAGTTTTTATCATAACCGGGTCGCCATCAAAGTCTGGGTCAGCAAATAAATCAGTTACATTTCTAAAATCCATGATAGTGAAGTATGTTTTCCCAAAATCCTCTCTTACCCTTGTGCCTCTGCCTATTATCTGCTTAAACTCTGTCATGGACTTTATATTGGAATCAAGCACAATCACCTTGCAAGTCTGGGTATCTACGCCCGTAGTCATTAATTTTGAAGTTGTCGCAATAACCGGGTATCGTTCTTCAGGATTGATGAAATTGTCAACTTCCTTTTTGCCTTCTTCATCATCACCGGTAATCTTCATTACATATTTAACATTCTCTTTCACTAATTCCGGGTTTTCATTAACCAGGGCTTGTCTTGTTCTATCTGCGTGTTCTATATCAACACAAAACACTATGGTTTTATCATAAGGGTCTGTTTTTTTAAGCAGTTCTGTTATCCTTTGAGCCACTGCTTTTGTTCTTTCATCAATAACAAGGTTTTTATCATAATCTTTGGTGTTGTAAACTCTATCCTCAATGACTTTCCCTTCTTTATCAACTTTGCCAACTTCTGGCCTCCACCCTTCAAGGTCAACATTTAATCCAACCCTAATGACCTTATACGGAGCCAAAAACCCGTCATCAATACCTTGCTTCAAACTATAAGTGTAAATTGGATTGCCAAAGTATTCTATGTTAGAAACCTTGTCTGTTTCTTTAGGTGTTGCAGTCATACCAATTTGAGTCGCTTTACCAAAGTATTCAAGGATTTGCCGCCAAGCAGCGTCATCGGCGGCACTCCCTCTGTGGCACTCATCTACAACAACGAGGTCAAAAAAGTCCGGGCTGAACTGCCGATAGGCATCTTTATCTTCATCATAGTTTGTTAATCCCTGGTATAGAGCGAGATAAATCTCAAATGCTTTGTCTATTTTCTTTTTCTTTATTACGGTCATTTTTTTCTTGAAGTGGGAGAAATCATTTCGTTTCGTTTGGTCAATCAGGACATTTCTATCGGCGAGGAATAGTATTCTCTTTTTATTCTTATTCTTCCAGAGTCTGTAGATAATCTGAAAGGCGGTATAAGTCTTGCCAGTTCCAGTTGCCATAACCAATAAGATTCTCTGCTGTCCCTTCGCTATGGCCTCTACGGCTCTATTAATTGCAACTTGCTGGTAGTATCTGGGTGTCTTGCCCTTTCCATCAAAGAAATAATCATAAGTTGCAACTTCCTCATGCTTCTGCGATTCAAGACCCCTGTATTTCTTATACATTGCCCATATTTCTTCACAACTGGGAAATTCATCAATAGATACTTGTCTTTCTACTTGCTTTGATAATCCTGACCGGTCGTGGATGACAAAACCATCTCCATTGGAACTTATTGCCACAGGGACATCTAGCATAGTGGCATACTTTAATGCTTGCTGCATACCTGCACTAACTGAATGGTTATTATCTTTGGCTTCTATTACGGCTACTGGAATATTAGGTTTGATATAAAGAATGAAGTCGGCAAACTTCCGTTCCCCACGAGCAGTTTTGTTTCCTTTAACAAATATCCTACCATCTGTTAAGTAAACCTGTTCTCTTATCTGGCGTTCATTATCCCAACCAGCCTTAACAATAGACGGAAGGATAAATTTCGTACAGATATCTCGTTCGGTTAGTTCCTTTTTACTTGTCATATACTCCAATAATAAATGACCGCAGAAAACTTAGGTTTTTCATTATAGCAACTGAACACTTGCCTTCTCAATGGATATTACTCTGCGGAGCCTTAGTGCTCAGTCACTCGCTTCCTTCTTCCCTTTGGGCTCTATTGTGTGCTACATCATATTTTTTCTTGTAGACTCCAATTGAAGCAGGCAAACCTAGTATTAGGAAAACAAACGCCACGTGTTCAACTCTCTCATTCTTACTTGGATGAAAACCTTCTATTACACTTCCACCTCCAAGCAACGGGTCAGAATCTTCGACATAAGTACCATAAGTAAATCCCAGAATGAGACTAAGTATTAATGATGTTAAAATAGCATTGAAGTAATTTGTCCACCATTTATCTTTAATACTAAGTCCGTACCCAACTTTATATGCAACATAGATAAGCCAGAGAAAGATAACAACCCTGAAAGACTGATTCCACATCAGGAGCACTCCCGTCATAATTGATTTCCTTAACATTTTCAGCCAAATAAATTTCCAAATAAACGCGATGCCACCTACTCATTGCGTTCATCATAATAAAGAAACATCTTAAATCATCTTGGTCTTTAGAATTTTGACTAAAATCGGGGATTCGTGGTATGTATATTTTTGTTATTTTAACATTGTTTCTCTTAAATCCGTTTGCCAAGTAACCAGCCAATCCATTGAAGTGGTCTTCATGAAAATGCGATAACAAGAAAGTATCAGGGGCAGATATTCTCGTCAATTCCCAAAACACCTGACCTGCTCTTGGTGGACTGCTCTTTGAACCACAATCGACCATAAGATTCCTGTTATCCTCGTTGAATATTTTGAGGCAAAGCCCGTCACCAACATCGGCCACATGTAACTCTTTTATCATATCCCCTCTAATTCACCGATACATTCAGCAGTTCTTTCTTCATTTCCTTCACAATCAACTTAATTTTCATAAACGCCCTCTCAACTTTCGTAAAGTTCCGGTCAGTTGGAGGAATCTCTAAGCACATGATAACTTCTTCCACTATCACCGGGCTACTATGTTCAACTTTTCCGCCTACAGGATATGGTCTTGGATTAAATCACGGAAGATTGCCCCAACCTGATTCCGTTCTCTCTTCTGATTTTTTACCATTTATACAGTCTACTAACCTCTTTGCGGCTTCCCTATTAAGCCCCTCTATTAAACCATTTGCATTAACACCGCCCATCATATCCCCATTTTTTGCTGTTGTAGTAAACACGATGTTACCGGTTTTAACCTCTATAACTCGTATTGAAACAGAAGCCCATCTATTCGCATATCCATTTCCCCATTGTCCCCTGTATGTTAGTATTAAATCTGCCTTTGTTAGTTTTCCTATTGTCTCTAAATCGCTGTCTGCTACCGCCCCGCTTAAGTTTAATTTCTGTTCTTGAACAATCTGGTCTAAGGTTGTTCTGTCAATGATTTTCAGTTTAGTGTCCATTAACGCTTCTGTTATTGTATCGCCCGACCCTAAATCATTTGGTTTTTGTAAAACAAGTATGCTTTGCGTCTTGTTGAAAGTAAACCCGTCTCTAACCTTATAACTCACAGTTGGTGCACAACCCATCAAAAGCAGCAGTGAAACCACAAACAATATTTTTTTCATAACCCTCCGAGATGTTGCGAAATGTATTCCTTGATGAGCAATAGATTGGAATTCAAGACGAGTGTGCTTATCGGAATAGACTTTCTGAGCATTAATCCCCCATTACTTAATCGCTGACACATTGACTATTTGTTATTTTACTACCGGGAATGGAAAATGGAAAGGAAATATTAGATTGGATTAAGGTTTCATATATGAAGAGGGCTTCTGAACCACCCCGTTATTTGACCGGCCTTATCCTTCCCGGCTTACATTCTCTAATTCTCCCCTATAATCAACCTGACAGAATATGCTATTCCACAATTGTGATAAATCGCATTTTTACCCCTAAACGACCTTGCGGCGTATAGCCGAATAATGACTATTTTGCGAATATTCGATTCTTCTCGCCACGCGCGTTTAAACGAGTTGCAGATTGAGTTATGTGGTATTTTACAATTGAATCTGCGGGGTGTGTTAAAACGCAAAATTTGAGTGGTTTTGGAAGGTTGATGAGATGACCTTGAATATTCCGATTACCGGACAAAGAAAACTAATTGATATGTTAAATAATCAAGCAGGCAATTTCTGCCACATTTCTGCCATCCTTGGATTAAAAGTGATTATAAATGATGGAATCCAGAGGGAAGCCAAATACATGAAACTCTTTATAGAATAAGAATAAACCAATTAAATGCAGTATTTGCGAAATGTCCGAAATCGCATTACAAGTGCGCTGCTCTACCAACTGAGCTACACCAGCCACCTTAATGTTAACATATAAAAGCTGGTGTAGCTTGCGAGCGCAGCGAGCGCTTACACCAGCTTCTTCAAAAACCAAACAAGCAGAAACATCTTTGTTTGATTACACCGATAAAGGCATTTGATGTCACCGATAAACCATCTTGCTTTATCGGTGTAATCGTCTCCAAATCGGTGTCATCATTCAAATGCACTTTCAAGACCTTGCGGTGTAGCCGCGAGCGCAGCGAGCGCTTACACCAGCCTCTTCAAAAACCAAACAAGCAGAAACATCTTTGTTTGATGTCACCGATAAACCTCATGGTCTCATCGGTGTAATCGTTTTAACATCTGTGTCATCACTCAAATAGCATTTTCAATAAATCAAAGTACTTTGTTCGATGTCACCGATACACCATCTTATTTTATCGGTGTCATCATTCAAATGCACTTTCAAGACCTTGCGGTGTAGCCGCGAACGCCCCAATAATTGAAACAAGTATAACAATTATATGAAAGTTTTGCAAGGAACACTGGAATACGGGAGACTTAAAGGGGACAGAGGACAGCGACTATTTCTTATCTAATAAGCGCCCTACAAGCCCATTATCGAATAAAAGTCGCTGTCCCCATTTGTCGCCCATTTGTCGGATTTTTAATAGTTTTTGGATACTATTCTGTTCTTACCTTCTTTTTTTGCCAGGTACATTGTTTCATCCGCAATCCCAACTATTTCCATGATATTCTTGGGAATCTTATGGAAATTAGCCAGCCCTATGCTGAAAGTTACAGGCCATTTCCTTTTTTTCATCGCCTGCAGCAATATTTTCCTGATCAGATGAATTCTTTTTACGACTATATTGTCCCCTATATCCGGGATTATCAGAACAAATTCGTCGCCGCCAACTCTTGCAAAGATATCCACTTCCCTGATGTGATATCTTATAACCTTTCCGATAGTCCTAAGGACTTTGTCGCCTTCCCGGTGTCCAAATTTATCATTAACCTTTTTGAAATTATCCAGGTCAATGTATACGGCGCTAAATGACTTGCTTTTCTTTAAGTGAATTCTCTTCACAATATCTGAAAACTTTTCTTTCAAGCCTCTTACATTTAACGCTCCCGTCAACATATCTTCTACTGCAAATGCGGCTTCCGCTTTTTCCATCTTTAAAGCTGACACGACATAAGAAATCATTGACAATATCAGCAGCAATGATAATGCGTTCCAATAATGCACTATGTGAGAGACGCCTGCGGGTAATTGCTGAAAGTTCATAAAAAACCAGATACAGGCGCTAAGAAAAGTAAACATTATGCCCCAAGTATTGCCCAGATACCAACTCACTAAGAGCACGAAGAAACCGTAAAAGAAAGTAATCCTTACATAATACCCTGTAGAGCTTTCCACCAATGAAACGAGAAACACGAGCAAGAAGGCGCAAAAAATAATAAAGAATTTAGAATTCCCGGAGCGCCTTCTATTATTTGATTCCTTTACCTTTTTTCTCATCGCAACCTTTGTCCTTCCCCGGGAAATGCGGCTATTTCAAGTTCCCATTATAGCAGTATACACTCAGTATGGAATAAATTGAAGTGGCGGCAGGTAATATATGTTTTCCCCTTGCTGCGACTACGCAATCAATACAAGCTGATATAAACGGGCAACGGCCTCTTACTCTGCTATGGCCTAAACAGCAGCTTTCCCGAAAGGCCCGGCTTGCTGTACTGCCCGGTCTCGTATCCGGCCTGCCAGACACAGTTTTGTTTACGGCCGGATGCCGGATTGGATATAACATTAAACTGCCAGATATCGCCCGGTTTCGGCTGTTTTGCTCCGATTACTTCGTAGGGCAGGCGTATCTGCAGAGTCCAGCTGTCGCCTGTTTTCTTGTAAGACGATTTGTAACTAAATATCTGCTCGGCGAGTTCTGCCGTGAGATGCTGCCTGTGCTTGAAAACTGCTTTTTCCCTGAGAATATATCTGCCCCGCGGCGCAATCATAAACGAGTAACTCTCTTTGCCGTTATTTGTCGCAGCTATCTGGAGGCGCAGGAACCAGAATTCTCCGTCGGTCCTGATTATATTATCCCAGATTTTTTCAAGCTCTTGCACGCTGCAGCCGGACTGCGTGAGGTTGAAAACAATTTCTGTTTTGCCGGCGCTTAGAGAAAATTCAAGTTTGCTCACCGGAAGGTACTGTCCCTTAATAAAGAAGGAAGTGAAATCATTCCAGAAGTCGTCTCCGTAATTAAAACAATGGTCGGTGCCGAGCGCCGCGTATTCCGCAACCCCGGAAGCCCCCTCCGGCTTTACATGAAACACGCCGGTCTTAAGCCTGTTTTTTTCATATACCAGGTAATTATTCCAGTCCTCTATGCGAGGAAGGAACGGAGAAGCCTGCGGAACCTTCTCCGCCGCCTTCAGGCATTTATTTCCCAGAGCAAGCGCTTTATCAAGAAAATGACCCGCTTTTGCCATACTCTTCGGGCTATGCAGCTCGTGAGGCCTGAAATCGCGCCTTATCTCGTTGTGAGTCATCCTTGACTGCAGGTACATCCTGAAGATGCCGAAAGGAAACTCTCCCTTTTCAAATACGGAAAGCGCATTTTCGGCGTCGGATATGTAGCCTTCAATATCATACGGAGAGAGCCAGTTCAGCAGATGCCCGCTCCAGCGGACCAGCGGTTCAGTGCGCGGGTCTCTGCCCCGGACCTGTTTCGCGCCGAGTTGCAGATGTTTCAAGCCGTTCTTGTAATGCTTCAGGAACCCGCCGCAGCTGACGGAGAAATAACAGGAATAGAAATCTATCCCGGCGAGTATCTCCTCGGCGTTCCAGATGCCTATCCGCGTGTTCACATCAACATAGAAAGCCAGCGTCTTGTAACGGGCCGGATCCATTTTGCCGGACAGCTTTATAACCCCGGCCGCCGAGCGCAAGGCATAACCCCTGAGCAATTCAGCCACCTTAAGCGGGTTTTGCGACGCCTTCTTCTTCTTCGGGTTGACATAATCTATTATCAGCTGGTGTTCATCCGGAGCAACCTTCGCGTTTACCTTCTTGCTCAGCCAGAGCGAGATATTCCAGGGATCCTTTTTGGCAAGGTCATTTAGCGCGCAGTAGGGCCGCAGGAAGAAAGGCTCCTGGATAAAATTCTTCCATCCTTTTAACTGCCAGCCTTCTGAATTGCCGCAGTTATAAAACTGCACATGGAGCAGAGGGACGATCTTGCTTGATACGCCTATCAGAGACCGGAGTTTCGACGCGGTCTCAAGGCTCACGCCGAAATGCTCCGCGTATTGGGCAACCCGCTCCTTCACGCCGGGCGTCCTTCCAGAGATTGCATCCGCCACCGTCTTCATATGAAAGTAGCAGAGCCAGCCGAGGTTCTCGCTGACATCCTTTATGATTCCTTTTGACGGGAGATAGGAAGCGAGAGGATCCATGACAGTGTGGAAAGAAATGGAATCCGCGCCTTTCTTCTTGGCGTCGCGAATAATCGCGTTCAGGTAGTCTTCATCGGTCCAAAGTACCCTGTCAATATTGTTCCCGCAATTATGGCAGGGCCCGACAAGATACATCGCCTCAACTCCGGGCATATATTTCTTCCATTCCGCCAGCCTGCTGTCCGCGGTGGGATATATATAAGAATCCGCGCTGTCCGTGATCTTGTGGCTGAACATGGATTTTCCGCGGTAGGCTTTAATTACTCCGGCCAGTTTTTCCGGGGCCGAGGTGCTCCAAATCCTGTGCATAAGGATCGGCTTTTTCTCCATCGCGTTCAGGGCTGAGACAGCGGTCGCTTTTATGAAATCGAAGGCATCCCCCGAACTTTCATAGTTCATATAGAGGCCGGAAAGATCCGGGCAGAGCTCAAAGAGCCTGCGGTAGCAGTACTTCCAGTAGGCAGCGATTTTGTCGTCGGAGAGCCGCCCGCGCGCTACATCTTTATCTCCTTCTTTGTAAAAAGGCAGCTTAAAGAAAGCGGCTACCGCGGGGGTAAAGCCAAGAATGTAGTTCTGCAGAAAGGTTCGAAGGCCGTATTCTTTTGCCGTCTTTAGCCCGAGGTTAAGAGCCTCCAGGTTTGCCGCGCGCTCTTCACGCGAAAGAAGAGGAAGCTTTGCATATTCCCGGTAATCCAGCAGGTTTTCAAAAGGATGGTAGGTGCCGGGGTAAATGACCAGCCCGTTAAAACGGTGCTCAAGGAGCTTGCGGCAGAAACTATCCCAGAATTCGGGCGTGTACTTTGTTATCGGGAAGCGCCTCTCATTTTCGGTGAAGCTCACCTCAAGCTTGTAGTTTCTGGTGTTGAACGGGAAATTATGTTTTACATTGAGAGGGCGCTTGCCTCCGAGCCTTTCCGCCAGCTCAAGAAGCCCAAAACATATGGCCGCCTGCGTGTGCCCTGAGATGATGTACTGCCCGTCCTTCTTTGACACGCAAAAATCGTCCAGGGAGTTTCCCAGTGCGGCAGGTTTTAATACAATCGCGCGGCCGTTCAGCGTAACGGTATTGCCGCAAACTTTCGCCCCGGGGATTTTTGAGGCCGCCCAGGCAATTCCTTTATTAATTATTCCTTCGAAAACATAGGTCATATAATTTTCCTCAGTTCGGGTCTTTTATGATCTGCTCCATAGGAAATCCGTAGTCATCAAAATACCTTGTTTTTCCGGACTGGCGGTCATTTTTATAGACAGTTTCGGTCTCCCTGTTTCCGTTTTGATAATAGCTCCGGTAGACGCCCTCCCTCTTGCCGCCAACATATGGGTCCTCTTCTTTCAGTTTCCCGTTTAAATAATATGATTTACAGACGCCGTCAAGCAGGTCCTCCGAATATATGTTTTTCCTTACGGCCTTTCCTTCCTTGTAAATAGTATCCAGGCCTACTCTCTTTCCGAAGAGATAGCCGGTTTCTTCGGTAATGCTTCCGTCATCATTATAAAGAGTAACCGTTCCGTCAGGCTTGCCGTATTTATAATCGGCTGCTTCGAAGATTTTACCTTCAGGAGAATAGGTCAGCACTTTCCCGTCGGGTATGCTTCCCTTTATCTCCGTGATCCTTCCGTATTTATCAAGTTTGGTGACAGCGAGCTCTTTTTCACCGCTGTAAAATGTCAATTCACTCGGTGACCCGTATTTGTCAAGTCTCGTAACCTTCTTTATTACGGGGACGTTTACGGCGCACCCGGCGGTTATGAGAGCTATTCCTATTATTGTGAGTTTCTTCAGCATATTCCTCTTTGGATGCGGCATTTTCAGAAATCCTGCTCTATTTTACTATCGGGAGGTAGGTAGTCAATGATTATATTGCGGAAAACCGGATTGAAGCACTGCTACCTGATCTCTGCGATGCTTTCCTGTTTGACCCAGCCCTTAATATTTTCGCCCTTAAGCAGGACCTCGGCCCAACCCTGACGCGTGTTCAGGATGTAGACTTTCTTTCCTTCCGGGAGAGTGAAGGCCGCCGGATTTGAGTCAATAGGCGCTGATTTGGCTTCGACGGAAAGAGCGACGACTATCGCGGGGTTGTTGTTTTCGTTATCAAGAACACGCGCGCCTGCCAGAAGCATAATGAGGGCGAAGAGGATAGAAGCTCCGAAAGCCAGCCAGTAGGACAACTCGTCTTTTCTGTAAAGCCGAAAGATTAGCGTTCCCATAAGCAGGAAAAACGCCGCGGAAAATAATACGCAAAGCTCGTTTAGCGTGAGGAACCTGTAGGACGCGTTAAGGAATCTTGCCGCGGCGTCCTCGACGGCGTTGTCCTTTATAAAACTTCTCGCGAATTCAAGATTATATTTAATATCGGCGTCCCTTGGCGCAATCCTCAGCGCTTTTTCGTAATTGAGTATCGCGAGGCCTATCTTCTTGTCTTTAAAACAGGCATTTCCCAGGTTAAAGTAGGCTTCCGCGCCGGGGTTGCCGGAACTTATTGCCTCTCCGTAAGCGGCTGCCGCTTCCGGATACTTTCCGGCTTCATAGAGTTTATTGGCCGCGTCAAAACCCGTATCCGCGAAGGCAGCGAGCGAAGAAAGCAGAAGAAATACAATTATTTTCGCCGAATGTTTCATAGTCCCGCCTTCTCAAGCTTAGTTATAAGTTCTTTTACCGAGAAAAGGAGCGCGTTTATATCTTTGTTTTCGCTCCCGGCGGGCGCGTACCGCTGAAAATGCAGTTCTTCAAAAACACCGACAGCGCTCTCCGCGAGCCCGGCCTCTTTCAGCTTTCCGGAAAGTATCTCTTTTATCTCGCCCAGGGAAAGCCCCGCCGCCGGCCGGTTTATCTTGTTGCCGATGTATTCGGAATAGACCGCTTCAAGTCTCCCGAGAAACTCTTCCCTCTTGATTTTCTGCGCCGCCGTTTGGAGCGGCTTCAAGCTTTTGAGAGCTCTTGAATACGCCCTGGAGGCCTTGAAGGAAGCCGCATTCTCTTCCCTGCTGCTCTTGAGTTTCCGCGAGCCCAGTATGGATAGCCAGGCAAAGAACGGAAACAGCGTAATTATGAGATACACAGGAGACCTGTAAAGCAGGGCGCGCCCGTAAGTATACCTGCCCGCCGGTTTTATGAATCTTATGTCGCTGTCAAAAACCCTTATGCCTTCAGCCTGCGGCATTGAGGGCAGATTGGCGTAGCCGGCATCTTCCTTCGGCCCCTGCGCCACGTTAAGAGTGATAGGATCGGAGGAAATAGTACGGTACTTTTTATCGGCGGGATCAAAGTAGGTGTACTTTACCGGAGAAATGGTCAACTTCCCCGCTTTCCGCGGAACAAGCACAGTCTTAAAAACTTTGGAACCTTTTACTTCATAATTATCCTTGTTGATGTTTAAGTCGGATACCGTCTCGTATTTTTTGAACTCGTCTGAGAGCAGGAGTTTCGGTTCCGCTATGCTCTTGACATTTCCGGTGCCGGAAATACCGACCGTCAGGGTAACGGCGTCATTTGTCTTTACATCCCGCTTGTCAACAGTTGCCGAAATGCCGAATTTTCCGACCGTTCCGGAAAAATCCGCCGGCTTCCCTTCTTCCGGCAGCGGCAGCACGGTCACCTGTACCGGCTTGCTGTCCAGGCGGACATTCTTCGTGCTTCCAAAAAAACCTCCGAAGAAGTCGTCCCCCTGCCCCCTTACGGGAACAGCGCAGACCAGAGAAGCTGTACCTACCGTGTACTGACCCGGAGAAGCCGGAAAGAGCGCGGTTTTTAATTCCACGACATTGTATCCGTTCCTGCTTGAATTTATCTGCGGAGGAAGATCTTCTTTCCAGAAACCGGTGGTATCGGGAGGCGTATACTGCGGCTGGCCCGCGAGGTTAACGCGGTTGTAAAACCCGAAGGTCATCATAACGGGCTCGTTGACGTAAACCTTGTTTTTATTCAAATCCACCCTGACAAAAAGGTCATTTCCTCCGGCATTCTGAACACCGCCGTCCTGCCGCGCTGCCTGAGGCTGAGGCGCGGCTCCCTTCGCGACTTCAACAGCTATCGGGGCCGACTTATAGGTCTTGCCGCCCGCTTCAACCGTAAACGGCGGGATGGTGAATTTTCCCGGCCCTTTGGGATTCAAAGTATAGTCGTATATAACGGAGGTTGAAGAGGTCATTTTTCCGTTTACAAAAGAAAAACTTGACTGGGTCCTCTGGCCGCCCGCGTAGACATTAAAATCATTCATCTGAGGGGCTTTCAGGGCAGGCGAAGAACTCCCGGACACGGTTACCTGCAAAGCGATCCTGTCTCCTGAATCTATGGAGTTCTTGTCAACCGCTGAGGTGACCGAAATATCATCGGATGCGGCCGCGCCGGCGAATAATATGAGAGCCAGTATGAGCTTCTTCATTCTTTACCAGTCTTCCTTTACGCCGCCCCAGTTGTAACCCTTCATCTGCTGCTGTTTTTTCTTGTCCAGGGCCTTCTTCTCGTCTTCGTTAACGGCTTTTAGTATTCTTTCCGCGTCTTCTTTGGACATCTTGGGCTTCTTCTCTTCCTGACCTTTATCTTTTTGGCCTTCCTTCCCCTTCTCTTCCTTCGCTTTCTGCGCCTGCTGTGCTTTCTGCTCTTTCTTGTCTTTCCCGTTCTTGCCGTCTTTATTCTGTTTATCCTGCTGCTGCTTCTGCTTATCCTGTTTATTATCCTGCCCTTGCTGCTTGTTCTTATCTATATTTTCTTTTATCTTTTTCCTGGTAAATTCCAGATTATATTTTGCGTCATTATCTTTAGGGTTGAGCTCCAGGCATTTCTGGTAGTACTGAATAGCCTCGGGCAGTTTCTCCGCCTTAAAAAGAGAATTGCCGATATTATAATAGCTTTTCGCCTGCATTTCAATGTCTTTGGAATAGCTTGCTTTTTCAAACTCTTTGGCCGCTTCCTCGTACTTTTCGGATTTATAAAGAGCGTCGCCGCAGTTAAAATGCAGCACCGGGTTTTCCGGGTCGTCTATCTGAGCGTCCTGATACTTGGAAAGGGCGCCCTCAAAGTTGCCCTTGCGGAACATGCCGTTGCCGGAATCAATCTTGCCCTTTAAGCCGGCGTGAAGAGGCGCTGCCGCCAGGGCGAGAAGAACCGCTATGATAAATATTTTTATTTTTTCCACGGGATCCAGAATCCTTTCCTGCCGGAAATGAACATCTCCGCCAGCAGAAGCAAAAACGCGAGCAGGGTAAAATATTGGTAGCGGTTCTCGTACTTCACGTAAGTTGTGCTTTTCAACTCTTTCTTTTCCATTCCCGAAATATCATCATAGATCCGGTCCAGTTCAATATCGGAACCTGACGCCCGGAAGTACTTACCGTCAGTCTCAAGGGCAATTTTTTGCAGGAGCATCTCGTCAAGTTTTGACATTATGGTCTGCCCGCTGCTGTCCTTTTTATAGCCCGACAGATTGCCGTTCTCATCCACCGCGGGGATGGGTTCTCCCTCCGGCCTGCCGATACCTATGGTGTAAACCCTCACGCCTTCCTTTCTCGCTTCCTTTGCGGCGCCCAAGGGGTCACTCTCGTGATCCTCTCCGTCAGTCAGAAGAATAAGGACCTTGTGCTTCCTTTCTTTCTCGGGAAAACTCTTTACCGCAACCTTAATGGCTTCTCCCAGCGCCGTTCCCGGCTTCGGGATAAGGCGCGTGTCAAGCATTGAAAGGAGCATTTTTGCCGCCGTGTAATCCAGGGTTAACGGGCACTGAACAAAAGCAACTCCCGCAAACGCGACAATTCCGATACGGTCCCCCTGGAGTTTATTCATCAAGCCGGAGAGGCTTTCTTTCGCCTTAGCCATTCGGCTCGGTTTAATATCCTGAGTCTCCATGCTCCCGGAGCAATCCACGGCTATCATCACATCTATGCCGCTGCGTTTTATCTCCACCAGCCTGCCGCCAATCTCCGGGCCGGCGGCCGCGATCACAAAAAAGAAGAGCGAAGCTATGAGCAGAATGAAGCTGAAGACTCTGCGGCGCGGGTTAATGTTCGCCGCAAGGCGCGCGAAAGCGGACGATGAGGCCAATTTGGCCGCATCAACCGCTCTGTTGCGCTCGCTCCAAACTATAAATATTACCGCAAGCGGCACAAGAAGCAGCGCGTAGAGTATGTAGGGGCTGTTAAAGTGCATACCACTCCTTACAAGAAAACTTTTTTTGATTACACCGATTAAGCAGTGCGGTGACACCGATGAGACCATGCGGCTCTATCGGTGTCATCGGTTAAACATCGGTGTCATCACTCAAAAGAATCCAGAATAAGAAAAAGTGCTTTGTTTGAATCATGCCTCAAGGCAGCTTGCGCAGCAAAGTGTTGTTAAGCGCCAGTTCAGCCGCAAAGAGCAAAAGCGCCAGCAAAAGCAAGGGCAGATAATGATCCGTATATTCCGTGTATTCAATGCCCTTTATCTCGGTCTTTTCCATTTTGTCTATCTGCTTGTAGATGTCTTTTAGGGCCTCGGCAGTTGTAGCACGGAAATAGATGCCGTCTGTGGTTTCGGCTATGCCTTTGAGCAGCGTTTCGTCCAGGTCTTCCTTTATATACGCGTATCTTTTCCCGAAGATCTGGTCGTCCACGGGGAAAGGCGCCTCGCCTTCAGCGCCTACGCCTATGGTGTAAATCTTGATGTCAAAGGCCGTCGCCATCTTCGCGGCGGTGAGCGGGTCAACTTCTCCCATATTATTCCGCCCGTCCGTCAGCAGGATTACTATTTTTGATTTCGCCTTGCTGTCCTTAAGACGATCAATGCAGGTGGCAATGGCGTTGCCTATGGCCGTGCCGTCAGTCTGAGTCATCCCTACGTTAACGCTCTTCATAAAATCTATTACCGCGCCGTAATCGGTGGTAAGCGGGCACTGCAGGAGGCTGATTGCCGAAAAGACCACAATGCCGATACGGTCATTTTTTCTTCCCTTGACGAAATCGGCGGCTACCGACTTTGCCGTCTCAATGCGGTTCGGTTTTAAGTCCTCCGCTTTCATACTGCCGGAAGTGTCCATGCAGAGGACAATGTCTATTCCTTTTGTCGCTATCTCCTCGGTGCGAAGCCCTGACTGCGGCCTTGCAAGCGCCAGCACAAGCAGAACGAGCGCGGCAACGCGCAGCCATAGGAGCGGCTCGCGGCCCTTAGCATTAAAATCTCCCAGCCCCTTAAAAAGACGGAAATCGGAAAAGATTAGCGCGGCTTTCTTGTTCTTCTCCCTCATTAAATAATACCAGGCCGCGGCGGCTATGAGCGGCAGTAAGAACAAGAATAGGGGATTTGCGAATCTCATTTTACGACGCCTCCTTCGACAGGCGCCTGCGCCGGAGCCGGAGGGACATATTTTGTTGTTTCGACAATGTTCACGCCCGTTAAAAAGTCATTTTCTATCTTTTCGCTCTCAGGGACAAGCCTGGCGAACTTTACGAGATCGCACTCTTCAAGAAACGCTTTGATATCAGTTATCTCCGAGCGTTTTATCTTTCCGGAGTTTCTGAGCTCCGCGTAAGCTTCGCTGGTGGTCCTTTCTACGATGGGAAGTTCAAAACGCGCTTCAAGGTAACTCCTGATTATCTCAGAGAGGAGATAGTAATGCTCACGCACTTTTCCCTGCTCAACCAGCTGAAGCCCTTTCAGTTTTTCCAGACGTTCAAACGCGACTTCGTGCGCGGGACGGGCAGGTTCAACGGGCGAGAAGACTCCGCCTTGCTTCTTTGCCTTCAATAGTTTGTATAGGAAAAAGCCTCCGGCCGCGAGGAGCGGCAGTATAACCGTAAAGAGCCAGAACCAGAAGGAATGCGGGATAGTAAGCGGCGGTTTAATGTCGCGGACGTCGTCTTTATCGTCCGGCCCCGGCTTCACGGGTTCTACTCTCAGGATAAGCTTGGGGCTGGAAACAGACTTTTCCGTTCCGTCCTTGTCCGTGTATGTTACATTGATCTCCGGAATCTCGTAATCCCCGGTGGTAAAAGTGGTTATTACCAGGTCATACACGAGCTTCGTTTTTCCCCAGCTTTTATAAGGCCCTTTCTGGATATGGTCCTTGACTTCAAAAGCGCCAAAATAGGACGACAGGTCCACAGGGGCAATTTTAACATCCCCTTTGCCTTCGGCCGCAAGATGAAAGCTTACTTTGTCTCCGATGGTAATCTTGTCCCTGCTCAAGGATACTTTCACGGAAACGGGAGCCGTCTCCGCGCCAAAAGCGAGAGTCGAAAGCAGCAAGGCAAGGACTATTTTACTTAGCAATCTTAAAAACATTCTCATAGATGGTTACTTTTTCCGCCTTTAAAAGCTGTTCTATCATCTGCCCGTATATTTCCTGTTGTTTTTGCATTGCGCAGGCCTGATAAACCTTTTCTTTTGCTTCCTCGAAACTCTTCTGGACTTCTTTCTTATCTTTGTCCTGTTCCGTGAAAGCTTTTTTGTTCGCCTCGTAATAATTCTTCAGGTCCGACTCTGAAATCTTTAACTTGCCGCGAATCTCCTCTTCCAGCAGTTTCTGCACCATAAAACTCTTCTTGGCCTGATAAGCCTTGTCTATAATATCCTTGTCATTCTCAAAATTCCTTCGCTTGGCCGAATCAAACATCAATTCAGTCGCTATATACTGTTTCAGGAACTCCGGTTTCTTTGAATCCTCCTTGAACATCTCCTGCGCGTAAGGCGGAAGTTTTGAAAGTTCCTTATCCAGTTCCTCTCTGGTAATATTTCTGTCCCTGATTTTTGCCACAATTGTTCCCTTGGCCATTTCTATCTTTTTATTCAGGGTTGAGGCCTTCTCCATCTCGCGCCGGGCTTCAAGCGGCTTGCCGAGCCTTTCAAGGCACTCAATAGTCCTGGTATTTACCTCCTGGGTGAGATTGCTTCCGGGCGCCAGCACTTTGACTTTTATGAATTCAGCCAGGGCGTTCTGATAATCGTTCAGGTCTTCCATATATATCTTGCCGATGATGTAGGAGATATTCGCGCTCTCGTTCCCCGAGAGCCCGCCCTGTTCCTGAAGTTTTTTAAATTCCGCGACGGCCTGAGGATATAGCCCCTTTTCTTTCAGTTCATTGGCGTACTCTTTCTGCTTTTCAACGCCGATGAACCCCGCGGCGGATCCGCCCCCGCAGGAGACAAGAAAGAGAGCAATAACAAGAAGCAGAGAAACTTTTCCGTACATAGAAGAAATCCTCCTCATCTGAACCGCAAAGCCCTGGACCGGAAGAAATTAATGAGCGGTTTGACATAGGGCTTGCCGGCGGTAATATCAATACTGTCTACCTTCGCGCTTCTGAATAGTTTTTTTAGGGTATCTAGTTCCGCGCGCCTGCTGTCCCGGAATCTTGCCGAAAATTCTTCATCTGAAGTGTTTATGACAGCGGTGCGCCCGGTTTCGGCGTCTTCAATCTCGATAAAGCCTGCCTTAGGCAGCCCCTGTTCCAGTTCATCGGTTATGCGGATGCTGATAAGATCATGCCTTTTCGCCGTGATCCTAAGGTCCTTCTCATAATCCCTGTCAAGAAAATCGGAAACGAGGAAGACCACAGCCTTTCTTTTGACAATTTCGTTCAAATACTGGAGAGCGGACTTTATATTTGTGCCCCTGCCTTTGGGTTTGTGAGAAATGAGTTCTCTGACGATGCGGAGGGTGTGTTTCAGCCCTTTCTTTGGAATTATTGTCTTTTCAATGGAATCCGTGAACCCTATCATGCCGACCTTGTCGTTATTTTTGATAGCCGAAAGGGCCAACAGCGACACTATCTCAGCGGCAGTCTCGTTCTTGAACTTATCCGATGTGCCAAACTCCCCGGAAGCGGAAAAATCCACAAGAAAGACCACGGTAAGCTCGCGCTCTTCGGTGAACTTCTTGATGAAAGGCTTGCCGAACCTCGCGGTGACATTCCAGTCAATGCTCCTGATGTCGTCGCCGGGATTGTACTCCCGCACTTCCGCGAACTCGACCCCGCGCCCTTTGAAAATACTCTCGTACTGGCCCGCGAAGGTCTCGCTTACAAGGCGGCCGGTCTTTATCTCAATGCGCCGGACCTGTTTCAGTATATCCTTGGAGATCATGGATCAGGGAACCTCTATCTGGTCAAATATCTGCTTTATTATATTCTCGGAAGTTATCTCTTCAGCCTCAGCCTCGTAAGTCACTATGACACGGTGGCGCAGGATATCCGCGCCGATAAGCTTGATGTCTTCCGGCGTCACGTATCCCCTCCCGTTTATGAAGGCGAGCGCTTTTGCCGCCTGGATAAAACAGATGCTCGCCCTCGGAGACGCGCCGTAAGCGATGAGCGGCTTTAAGTCGTTCAGTTTGTATTTCTCCGGCTCCCTCGTCGCGAAGACCAGGTCAAGCACATAGTTCTTTACCTTCTCGTCGACATAAATGTCGCTGATAACTTTCTTGACGCGGATAATATCGGCGGGAGTCGCGACCCTGTTGACCTTGATATCCCGGTTGCCGGCCATGCGTTCAATTATCTGGTTCTCCTCCTCCTTGCTGGGATAGATAACTTTCAACTTGAGCATGAACCTGTCAACCTGGGCTTCGGGAAGCGGGTAGGTGCCTTCCTGCTCTATCGGGTTCTGCGTCGCGATAACAAGGAACGGCGCCGGCAGCGGGTAGGTCGTGTCGCCGATGGTTACCTGGCGTTCCTGCATTGATTCAAGGAGCGCGCTCTGGACCTTGGCCGGCGCCCTGTTTATTTCGTCGGCGAGTATAAGATTGGCAAATACCGGCCCCTTCTTCACCGTGAAGGTGCTTTCTTTGGGATTAAATATCAGGGTTCCGGTGAGGTCGGCGGGGAGCAAGTCGGGAGTAAACTGGATGCGCTGGAACTTCATATCCAGCGCGGAAGAAAGCGTCTTTACCGAAAGGGTCTTAGCCAGTCCGGGCACGCCTTCTATCAACAGATGTCCGTCGGAGAGCAATCCAACAAGCATCCTGCTGATGAGGTATTGCTGTCCGACAATAACTTTTCCTATTTCGGCGGAAAGCGCGCTTATAAAATCGCTCTCCTTTTTGACAAGTTCATTCATTTGCCTTATGTCTTTTTCCATGGAACTCCTCCTGAAATACTTTTAGCAAACAACCTTATGACACTACTACCGGGTTCTTTGTTCCCTAATTTCTCCTTCTCCAGACACCGCCGCCGAAGGTCGTAACATACATGGTGTCTTCGTCCCAGACAACCCCCGTAACGCCGAGGAAGGGGGGCCCGTCAAACTCCTTCCAGCTATTCCCGTCGTCCTCGCTAAACATTATTCCGTGAGTGAGAGAGGCCGCATAGACTTTTCTGCTTGAGGCAGGGTCAAAAGATATCCCCGTCGCATGGGTATAGGTACTGTATTTCGCTGAAAAACCAATGTCCAGCCTCTTCCAGGTCTGCCCGCCGTCCGCGCTTTTTAATATTCCGCCGGCATCATGATTTCCGGGAATAGCGCTGCCGGCCGCGTAGAGAATCTTCTCGTCATTCGGATGAATTGAGAAGTTCATCAGCCAGGGATGTTCCAGCAGGCAGGTCCAGCTTTCCCCCTTATCAACCGACTTGTATAAGCCGCCCGGAACGGGGAACTTTGAACCGTCTCTTTTCGCGGTTATGCTGCAATATAGCGCGCCTGATGCGCCGAGTTTTAGTTTATGAACGTGCTTATTGCCTTCCTGCCCGAGCCCGCTTGATTTTTTCACCCAGCTTAGCCCAAGATCATCTGACCTGTACACGCCGTCTCCAAACATCGCGGCATAGAGTGTTTTACCGTCCTTGATTATTGAAGTGGCCGGAACAGCAGGCAGCCCTTTGGAGATTGATATCCAGTTTTTCCCGAAATTTTCGGACTTTATTATCCCGCCCGGGTGCTTCACTTTGTCTACATTAGTCCAGGTCGGGATATCGTGCTGGTTTGACGCCGCGGCGTAAATCACGCCTTTATTTTCTTTGTCAAACGCGAGTTCATAAACGCTGTTTTGCCAGGGATTGCCTTCCACGCCCAGCGCCCAGGTGGAACCAAAGTCCTCGCTTCTCGCGAAACCGAAATCCGTATAGCAAATATAGTGCCGGTTCTTCTCAAACGGGTCTACATAATAATTCCAGGTTGTCGTTACTTCAAGCCCGCGCGATTTCCAGATAGAGGAGCGGGACGGTTTGTTGACCGGAGTCGAATAGACCTGCCTCCAGGATTTGCCTCCGTCTGTTGAGATGATGGTCTCGCCGTAATTCGTTCCCATTATTGTTTGAGGGTCCGCCCTGTTAATATTGAAGCCAGTATTGAAAGGCCCTCCCCAGCCGAGGCCCCACTGATAAGAAAGCCAGCCTATCTCCGTATTTCCCGAGCCCACGCCGGGATTGTAGCAGTTCTCCCATTGCTCTCCACCGTCGTTGGTTTTGTAAACCTTGTATTCTTTGTTGCTGTCAACATAAGCGGTTTCAGGCTGAGATTCGCCGCAAACCACTTTATAGAGGGCCGAAGTACTTCTTATCCCTTTCATTGAATCTTTCCAGGTCTCGCCTTTATTTGATGACACGCTTAACTTGCCGCCGGAAAGACAATAAAGGAATGTCCTGCCGTTTCCGCTGCCGCCGCAAAAAGATGCTATTCCCCCGTCTTTTACAAGAGTCCAGGACTTCCCGCTGTCTTTTGAAAGAAACACGCCCTGAAGGGTTCCCGCAAGCCAGAGGCCGTCTTCGGCAAAGAATCCTTTCACGTCGGAGAGGGCTTCAATCCTCGACCAGGAAATCCCTCCGTCGGGGCTTGTCCAGGCCTCTTTCTCCGCTGAAGCGAACATCGAGGCCGGGTTCTTTTTGCTTATGTAAATTACGTTGATGTACTTTTTGCCCCAGGGCTGATTCTTCAGAAGTTCCCAGTTTAGGCCTTTATCTTTTGAAACCTGAAGGCCCTGAGAGCTTCCGGTAAAAATAATATTAGGATCCGACGGATGGAAAGCCACTTCGCTGCGGTTTGTCCCGCTTATCTTTCTTGTATCAAACATCTTCCAGGTTTTCGCGCTGTCCTCGCTTCTGTAAAAACCGCCCATATCGCAGGAAACGAAGAAGATATTCTTGTCGTGGGGTGAATTCGCGGGAGAATATTGCGCGCCGCCGCCGCCGAGACCTATATTTTCCCAATCTCCCGCGAACAGGGAACAGGCGAGCAGAACAAGTATTGCCAGAGTCTTTTTCATGGTTAGCTCCTCTGAATCTTGCCTATTTTATGCTATGCAGGCGCGAAAAACAATACGCAAAAGGGGCGCAAAGCAATCAGGATTTTTCCAAAGAGAAGGCTAAGGCATTTAACAAAACGGCAAGGTTACGGAAAATATTTATTACATATCCTCAAAACAGGGTTTATCGTCTATGAATTCCGCGGGAAGGCCCAGGGCTTCAAAATACCCGCACATCTTTTTGCAGGCGAATTTCTCGGTTGAATTATGCGTCCCGCCGAGGATATTGATTCCGTGTTTTTCCGCGAATTCGTGAGCTTTTATCGCGCGCGGATTCCTGTTTTTCACAGATATCCCGGAAATGAAAGTATTTACGCTTTTTGAGAACGCCTCGGCCAGAAAATCAGCCCCGTTCCCGCCTCCGGCAACCACGGCAACCTTTCCGAGATTTATGGAATTCTTCCCGTAAGGATAAAGCTTAACTTTGTGCCCGGTTATCTCCTTGAGTTTATCCTTAATCCCCGCGGTTGTCTTTACCGTTGTTTTCCCGATAACCCCGCACCTGACTCCGTCGAATTTCGCAAACGGTTTCAACTGCTTTAAACCAAGCGCTTCGGCAAGGGCGGCGCTTGTTGAGTACTTCCCGAAAGCATCCAGCGGATGATGGAGATTAAAGACCGCTATCCTGCGTCTCTTGAACTCTTTGACCAGCTTGAGATCCATCGGGGAGAAGACTTTTGGCGCGAGATTTATATTCCAGACAGCCGGGTGGTGAACGAAAAGAAGAGCGTCGGAAATGTTTCTGCGGAGTATTTCTTTCATTACTTTCGGCGAGGGTTCCACTGCCGTAAAAACATGCGTGATTGTTTTAGCGAAATCAAGGACAAGTCCTATGGAGTTTTTTTTGTAGGCCGGAAGAACATATTTTTTTAAAGGCAAAACAGCCGCATTCCAATCTTCCCTCATTTCGGGAAGAATAAAATCACGTTTAAGTGTTTTGTATAGCTTTACTGCTTTCATATTTTCCTTTTAGCGCGCAGAAACTGAATAGAATTAATTATACCTTTCCGGAGGAAGGTGTTCAATATTCATTCTCGGGCTATTTGGCGGGGTTGATTTCGTATCTGCAGGCGATCTCGCCGTCCGGGTGTTCCGTGGACGCGTTTTTACCGAGGTGCCTTCTTATATATTCAACGACGGCCTTGTCAGCTGACACATTTACGCGAAGATAACCCGAACTTCCTAGAATTATTCCTTCTTTGTATCCGTATTCTCCGTCCGGACCCGGGTTTCTTGTATTTTTAGCGCTTGGCTGGGGCACTTCCTGATAAATCACGCCGTCTCTCTCCTGTTTCGCGAAGAGATGGTCGTGCCCGTGAAAGAATATATTTACGCCGTTATCAACGAGTAGCTTATGAATAGGTTTTTCCCAGCCGGGACGGTGAGCCGCAAACCCATAAGATCCGTCGGCGTTTAACCCGCCCCATTCATAAGTTTTTGAATATTCCACGCCGCCTCTTCCTTCCTCTCCGCCGCCAACCAGCTGGTGGCAGAAAACGAATTTAAATTTTGCTTTGCTGCCCTCAAGCGTCTTTCTGAGCCAGTCATACTGTTCTTTACCGAGCGTGAAGGCCCAGTTATCAGACTTTCCGGGCCTCGGCTTGTCCATCGTATACCTGTAAGGGTCAAGCGCGACGAAGAGCGCGTCGCCCCACACAAAAGAGTAGTAATTCCCTTTCTTCTCCGTATTTCCCGAAAAGAATTTATCCGGAAACGGGGCGTGGAAATAGAGCAGGCGCGCCTTCTCATCCCAGCCTGAGACCCGGTTGTTAGACTTTTTATCCGGCCATCCTGCCTCTCCCTCGTGGTTTCCGAGTACAAGGAAGAGCGGAACAGAATGGCAAATAGCGTCGAAATAATTCCGGAAGAGCAGGGCACGGTCTTCAATCTTCGCGTAAGAGGGTTCCTGCAGTTTATCCGACATAAAGGTGTCGCCGAGATCCAGAAGGAAATCCGGCTTGTCCGCGCCGATACTCTTTAAGACATTCCTGTACATCTGCGGCTCGCTGTTCTCGTCAAGGTGCGGGTCTGCCTCAACGGCGAAGGCAAATGCGCTTCCCGGCCTTCTCTGCGTGTGAAAAGAATGTTCATTTCCTTCAAGGAAAATCGTCCTTCCGATTCTGTACTTCATCCGGTAATAATACTGCGTGTCCGGTTTTAGCCCTTCAAGCACTGTAACATACCTCAACCCCGGGTCCATTGCGCGGGGCGACGCAGTCTTTTCGGCGTACTTGCCAGGTTCCGTTCCGTACTCATAATATATTTCCGCGCTTTGCGAAAGAGCTACATTTATACTCACGGAATTCGCAGTCGGCAGGCCGAGGAATTCCCGGCCCAAAAAAAGCTGCTCTTTCATAACGCTGTCGCGCTCCATCAGCACGGCAGGCCTTCTCATTTGCCCGTCCTGCGCCGATATGACGGCGGAAAGAAGAGCGAATGTTACAAGTGAAAATCTGTTTGGCATCACCTGCTCCCTTTTTTTGCCGGCAGCTCATAACTGAACGCAATTTCGCCGTCAGGATGCCCGGGCGTTGCGTCCTTCTCAAGGTGCGACCTTACATATTCAACCTTTACTCTTTCAGGATTGACGCTGACGCGAACGCGGCCGGAACCGTTAAATTTATCGCCTGTTGTGTAATTATCCATGCTTATAGGGTTATAATCCGGAGCGGCCGGAACCGGAACTTCCTGATAGGTAATTCCGTCAAGTTCTTGCCTGCAGAAAATGTGGTCGTGCCCCTGGAAGAAAATTGTTACGCCGTTCTTTACCATCAGCTGGTGGATTGGCAGTTCCCAGCCGGGGCGTTTCTGCGCGAATTCATCTTCTCCCTTCCTGTTCTTGCCGCCCCACTCAAACTGGCCGGCTATTTCAATACCCCCGCGCCCAGTGCCAAGAACATGATGCGCGAAGACAAATTTGTATTTTGCTTTGCTCTCTTCAAGGGTTTTCTTGAACCACCTATATTGCTCGTCGCCGAGCGTAACCTGCCACAAGTCTCTTCGCTTTGCCCAGCCGCCCATTACGTTGTCCACCGCCACTTTAGAGTGCCAGTAAGGGTCCAGGGTTACAAAGAGCGCGTCTCCCCATGTCCAGGAGTAATAATCATGGAGCAGCCCGACATACTTAACCTCTTCCCTGTCGCCGGAATAGAACCCGTCCGTTTCCGGCAAAGGGAAATAGGTGTTCCTGTTTTTTCCCGCAAGAACGGCAGCATTTGTGTCTGTGCCGTCAAGCAAATATCCCGCTGCCTGTTCGTGATTTCCGTTCACAAGGAAAATAGGCGCTGAATGTCCGATGAGACTGAGGTAATAACGCTGGCGGAGGTAGATCTTTTTTACCGAGGCCGCATCTACGGCAGACAGGGTGTCAACCGAAAAATCGTCGCCCATAGTCAAATAAAAGTCCGGCAGGTCGGCCGTGGCGGCGCGAAGCGTCTTTGAGTAAAGTTCCGGCAGGAACATCTGGGGGCGTTCCGGATGGGAATCCCCCTGCATTTCAAAAATAAACGAACTGCCGGGAGTACGCTGCGTGTGAAAACTGCTGTTATCCCCGATCTTAAAAAGACCGTTCTCAGGTTTCCTTGACTCGAGCCGATAGAAATATTTGGTATCCTTTTCCAGCTTATCCAGCAGGAATTCCGCCGGAGTATCAGCCTTCAGCAGAATGGTCTCAGTTTTGAAAGTATACTTGCCGGCTTCCCTGCCATATTCAATGAAAGCTTCAAGAGCGCTTCCGGAAAGAACACTTACGGTGACACTATTGCCCGTTGGGCGCCCGAGAATCACGGATAACTCTTTGAAAACCGCCACTTCCGGAGGGAGAGCGGCTTCAGTTCTCGGGCCTCTGCCAGGACGACGTCCTTCCTGCGCGGCCTTGGCATCGGCTGCAATAAAAAGTGAAACAAAGAAAGACAATATGACCGCCGCTGCCAATATTTTTTTCATTTTCTTTCCTTTGCAATGAGTGCGTTTAAAAACCTTTAGCCAGGACCCACGAAGGACAAACATCCGCCGGCGCAAGCGGCTTAAGCTTTGCGGCTACCGGCGCCCCCGGAAAATCCTTTGAATATTCCAGGCATTTGAAACCGGAAACAGCCGTTGGCAAATCATTCTTCCCGCCCAGCAATAGATTGCCGGTATAAATATTTGGTTTGAATTTGAACCTGTCAAGCGGAGCCGAGGTATCCGGCGTTGTGCCGGTGACTGATGTGCCGCCTTTCTCGCGCGCGAACACGTTATCCGTTATCGCGCATTCTTCCGGGAGTAAAACATTCTGAGCCTGCGGCCAGTGTTTTTTGTAATTTGATCCGACCTCAAGATCGTAGTTCGTATTACCCGCCAGGAAATTTCCTGACAGTAAAAGGTGTTTGGTTTGCGGGTATAGCGCTATCCGCCCCAGCTCAACATCAGCCCCCGGGTGAGGAACCTTTGCCGCATATTCCGGCGTGAGCGCTTCCTCAATAAACTCGCCGCATTCTATCTTGATGCCAAAATCGCAGCCGGAAATCAGATTATCATTAACCGTTTGATGCCTGCCGTCTATCCTTATGCCATAAGACTTTTCAACGCCTCTGCCGAGTATAACATTTTCTTCAATCGTATTGAAATCTCCCGAGCGGATATCGATGCCGCCGATTGTGGAAAGTATCGTGTTCCGCAGAACCAGGTTATGCCCTGACTTAAGGCAGATTATTTCGTTCCCTTCTCCGTGCGCGTTTTCAAAGAGATTCCCTTCTATCGTGAAGAAAGCCCCGTCATCCCCGGTCTCCCTGTCGTGTCCGTAACCGAAGATCGTGAACACAGACCTTCCGTTGGCCTTCACGTACGGGATATCCTTAAAGTATGAACTCTTCACAGCGTTATGACGGCTGGATTTCTGGGCGTTAGCTATCAGGGGACCCATATGTTTCTTGCCATTGAAAAAGCAATGCTCAGCAAGATTATTGTCGCCGTTAAAATAGACCCAGTGGTACTTCGTCTCAAAGGATTCTGGATTATAATCAACGACCGCCGTATTTCTCACAATATCGTTTTCGGAATTGAACTGTATAACAGAACCTTTTTTAAGAGCTCCTTTCCAAAAGAAGAGGCCGTCAACCGTCACAAAGGGGGCATTTAACTCCAGTGAGGAAGCCCCTGAGAAAACCGCCCCGCCCGGAGTTTCCGCCCGTATAATCAGCGGCTTTCCCGAAGCGCCGCCCTTGTTAACCGACAGTTTGATGTCCTTCCAACTGCCGTTCTTTATTATTACGGTGTCGCCCGGCTTTGCCGAATCAACGCTGCCGGTGAATTTGGCCGGATCAGAGACAAACAACTCGCCGGCAAGCAGTTGATTAAACTGCCAGCCGGCGAGCGAACAACAGAAAGAAATCAGCAGCAATATTTTTTTCAACAAGCTCCCCTCTGTTCCAGGTCAGACTTCATTATTCAAAGAGGAAGTCCGTGTTCCCTACCTCCGGATTCTGTATCGGATCCGAGTAAAGGAACGGGCCTCTGGGTTCCGACGGATTTATCGTGCGCATCGCTTTGAGCTTCGCGAGCTGCTCCGAGGTCAGGCTTTTCCCTACCGCGCCGAAAGCCGAAGCGTAAAAGTACGCCATCTCGCCGTCATATTCTCCGTATTTTTTTGAAAGCAAGAGCACTTTAGCTTTGTCGGCAGTTTCCCCTTTCTGGAATTTCCTGAGTTCAGCCGAAATAGTCCTTCTGACCGTAACTATCCCTGCCAGGTCAGACTTCTGGAGATCAATTATATCAGTTATCTTTTTCTTCTGCGAGTCGTCCAGCGTGTTAAGGAAGGACTCGCCGCTGTCTCCTGTCAGCGAAGTGCTTATGGAATAATTCTGTTTCCCCATTGCCGGAGCGGTCTTCATGCCAAACCCGCCGAAATACATCCCGTGACGCTCGGGGCAAAAATAAGTGTCCGCATCAATTGAACCGGCATACCAGGCGAACATCTCGCTGGCATAGGTCATCACAGCCACATTCTGGGAATGCGACATGCTCCTCTTGTCCAGCTGCTCCGGGATATCAGGCCAGGTGCGTGAATCACCGAATTTGAGCTTTGCCAGGGCGGCTTTCTGTTCAGAGGAAAGGCTTGAAATGACCTTTCCCATTACTTCGGCGCGTTTATAGGCAATCACTCCGTCAAGTTCGTAAAGCGAGGCGGAATATTTCAGCACCGCGTCATGGCTCAATATTGTCTTCCCTGAAGGATAATCACCTTCAAGGTTCCTGCGGAACGCCTTTATCAGCGGAAAGCGCATCTCCGCGAACTTCTTTATGTCATTCTCCTGTTCCTTTGCCGCGGCAAGCAATACCGCTTTCTGCTCATCATTTAGAATGGAAAGCATATTGCTGGCAATTGTAGTGAGAAACGAGGTGTTGTGCCCGCCGGTCTTCGCGTCAATATCGCGCATATTTTGGAAACCAAAATAGTCCGAGACTTTCCCGGGCGGAAGGAAAGTGTCAAAACCGAAATCACCGGTAATATAGGCAAGGCCGTCAAAAGCAATTGTCTTTAGCTGGGCGTTATCCGAGCAGGCCTGTTCCAGGGTATATTTGCTGCCGCTTCCGGCTCCTTTGGAAGCGCCGCGGTCTGCTCCCTGCTTTTTCCCTGAAGTTCCCTTCGCGTCTCCGGGGCCTTTGTTGCCGCCGGTTTCCTTTCCGGGAGGCGGATCAAGCTGTTTAAGCTTTTCAGGATCAAACCCGGCGTCAGTAATTGCCTGGTCTTCCGACGGGCCGCCCATGATTCCTGCTTCCCTCATTGCTCCGTGGATGGCTTTAGCGTCAGCCGCGGTAAGTGTTTCAATATTGTATTTCGAGATTATTTCCTTTACCGATGCTTTTTGCGCGTCGGTCAGCGCCTGCGCTTCACCGCGACCCTCCCGCTCCTGCGCGCTCATATCCGCGGGCAGGCAAAGGCAAATCGCGGCAAGCAGGGAAAGCAACAATTTATTCATAGAACCTCCGTTTAAATTCGAAATTCGAAATCTGAAATTCGAAACGCTACTTAGCATCCGCAGGACGCGTGTATATCACGCTCAACTCAGCGCTGTCAAGAATAGAGCCTTTAATCGCGTCCAACAGAATCTGCCTGCTGACCTTCTCAGGCGCCAAATCAAAACTGACAGGACCGGAGAGCGCGTAAACCGTTATAATATATTTCTTTGGCGTGGGGCCTTTGGAGTGCGGAGGAGTAAATTCCGGGCGTCCATTAACGCTGTTATTCCCGAGAATGCCGGCGCCTTTCACATTCTTGGGAAGATTGGTCGTATTCAAAGGAATGTTATAAATCACCCAGTACCACTTAGTCATACCTTCCGGGTCAATGTGGTGCATAACCAGCGCATAGCACTTGGTGCCGGAGGGCGCGCCTTTCCATTCCAGCGGCAAAGTCGCGCTTTCCCCAAAACCGGTGAACTCTCTCGGCAGATTGCCGCCGTCTGTTACCTCTGTGCTGGAAAGAATGAAATTGCCGCTCTTCACACAGGTGAAAACAGGCAGTTTCTCTCCCCCGCCGGATTTTCCCGGCTTCGATTCGCCGCCCGGGATTCCCTGTTTAGAATCCGGCTGCTGCTTCGCATCAGGCCGCTGTGTTTCGCCTGAAACTGCAAGCGTTTTAAGCTTCTCGGCGTCAAACTCGGCTTCGCTCACGGCATTATCCTCGCCTGCGCCCCCCGTTACTCCAACTTCCCTCATCAGCCTGTGAATTTCCTTTGCCTCGTCAGAGGTCAGGGTTTCGTTTTTGTACTTTGAGAGTATGTTTTTTACTGAATCCTTCTGCGCTTGTGTCAATTCATCGGCCGTGCCGCCGGAACGGGCGTCGGTTGGGAAGAACAGGCAGGCAAAGACCGCCGCCGCTATCAGGCACTTAATGTCTTTCATTGTTTCTCCTTGATGGACTCTCCAAGCAGCTTGTCGAATATAGCGGGATTTGATCCGTAATCCGGCAGCATTTCTTCCATCGCCGAATTGAATGTCAGCCGCAGCGAATCTGCCGGACGGAATAAATAGACGCCTCCAAGGACAACCAGAAAACCGCAAAGCGCCGCGGCGGAGACCGCAAGCCTCCTGCTGTTTTTCCTTTTCGCCGAGAGCACCCTGCCGGCAACCAAACGGCTCCATTCTTTGCTTGTTTGTTTTTTGTCAAGGATTTCATCAAGTTTATTCATTTCTTCCCTCCCCGAGTTCCTTTGAAAAGGACGCCCGCAGCAACTTCTTGGCTTTATGTATCCTGGACTTTACGGTACCTGGCGGCAGCGAGAGCTTTGCCGCTATTTCATTGAGCTGAATTCCTTCTGAATAGAGGAGCATTATTGTCCTGAATCTCAGAGGCAGCCGGCCTATCATATTCGGCAGCTTTTCCCGCAGTTCCGGAGCAAGCTCATAAGCGCCGCTTTCCTCCGCGTCCGCCACCCCAAAGAACAGGAAGTCCTTTTTTTGTTCCGCCCGCTTCAGCCGGTAATTCATTCTAATTGATTCGTTTCGCGCGATTGTGTACAGCCAGGTGCTTAGCTTTGCCCTCTTCTCAAAACCGCCTTTGACAAGGCTTCTGTAAGCCCGAAGATACACTTCCTGGGCCACATCGTCAACCGCGTGCCTGTAATGCTCGAAGAGATGAGCCCTTATCGCCGAGATAACAACGGCTTTTGTTTCTTCCACTATCGCCGTAAACTCTTCGTTCGTCACCGTTATTTTCCGGCCGAGCCCGGTTCTGGCGCGAGCTCCTTCAGCAAATTAGAGAGCTTTTGCTTCTGCTCAGCGTTAAGCAGGGCATGAAACTTGGCGAGTTCCAGGACCATAAACCTGCGAAGTTCTTCGCGTTTTTCCGAAGCCGAATCCAGCACCTTGTTTATCTTTGCCGGATCTATTTTATCCTTAAGGAGCTCGTTTTTGAAAACCTCGTCTATCTGTCTGCCCTCGTCTTTTCGCTCGCTCCGGGACTTTTCGTTTTTCTCTCTTATCTCCTTCCTGAGAGTTTCAACTGCCGCTTTTTGTTCGCCTGAGAGGCTCAAGGAGTCCGAGAGTTTGTCTATCAAACGTCCTATTTTATCTTCCGACCGCGGAGGCGCTTTCCGCCCGCAGCCCTGCGGAACCTGAATTGCCGCGAAAAGAGCCAGAATAACGCCTGTAATTACGAGTTTTTTGAGCATTTTGTTCCTCCGTTTGCCTGTAAGACCCCGACCGGGGGAGAAGGTTCATTTTATCCCCTTACCAGCCTCACAAAGTTTTTTATGCGTATGACATCGCCCTGGGGGCCTCGCCCGCGAGGGAAATCCGACGCATCTCCCGCTTTAGGGTCGGACCTTTGGGCCCCGGCCCCGTGAACATCCACAAATTCGTAACTGCCATCCGCCCTCTGTCCTCCGTCTTCGATCATCGGCCCTCTCCCTTCCGGCGGCCCTTTTGCCCCGCCATTTGAGGACATCCAGCCTGCCGCCCTGCCGAACGCCACATACATCGCCGCCCCCCCGCCCCTCTGCCCCGCGTGCGTGGTGGAACTCCAATAAAACGGATAATCCCCCGTACCGGCTTCGTCGGTTATTCTTGTGCATTCAAAGACCGGGTCAATAGCGGCAGAGTCCGTCGCGTCGGGCGACCTTGAGTAGTCAACGAGGCTCTGCAGTTCCTTGATATTCGGGACCCGCCAGTCGTTACGGCCGAGAAAACTCTTTTTATTCTGAGCTTGCGCGAAGGCCAGCGCCTCCTTCCAGTTCAGGCCTTTGCCGCTGTCCGCTTTAGCCCAGGTGAGCCCCGAAGCCCTGTCGGTCACCGTCCCGTCGCCGTTATCCTTGAAATCATTTTTTCCGTAGGCAGGGTTGCCGCGGACGCAGATAACAAAAAATGTCTTTTCACCCCTGCCCGGCATAACCAGGTCATACCCCTTTATGCGCCCGTCGGCAAAATTCACGCCGAAGAGTTTCCCGTCTCCCCTGACTGATTTTCCGGAATACTTTGTGCAGGAGGCGTACTGGGAATCTATAACGCGTTCTCCCGCTCCCGTATCGCCGTAGGCGAATTTGAAATACTTTGTATCCAGGAAAGGCAGAAGGCCGGCAGTCCCGGATTCGCGCGGGCCGCTCGGGTCTGTTCCGGACGCGAGAAAAAGCGAATAAAGTTCTTTAATGGACGGAAGCCGCCAGTCGGCAAAACCTCCGAATTTCCCTGAATTCAGTTTACCGGGAAGTTTAAGGGCTTGAGCGAAGGTAAGCTTGTCTTTGACTGAGAGTTTTCCGTCCCCGTCGGTATCAGGGGCGCTCTGCCAGGTAAGGCCCGTGTTTTCGTCAAAAACAGTGAATCCGTCGCGGCTCAAAGAGTACTTTGGGGGATTCCCTGCCGTTTGGGCGTCCTGGCCGAAGAAAGGGTCCTGCGGGGCCGGAGGAGTTGTTTCTCCGCTGTCGTTGTAGCACTTGGACTGGCCCGTGCCGGGGATTTTGTAAGGCAACCCGGCGGCTCCGGCGGCGAAAGAGAAAGAAACCAGGACCAGCAGCGCTGAGATTCGCAAAGGCATAAGGCCTCCCGTCAAACTGCTTTCTATTGGTTAGACCCGCTGCGGACCGGCAGGTTCAAAAGAAGTATTTTAACGCTTCCTGAATTGTAGATTTCACGGAAAGGCACGGGGGGTTCCCGGTACGGCCCGATAGAGGCCTCAAAACTGCCGTAATACACATATTGGGCCTTGCTTTTGGCAAGCAACATCTTTTTGAAAGCGGCGGAAGCGCCTTTCTCGTAGAACTTCCCGGAGTCTTTCCTCTTCACTTCGGCATTTACAGTCTGGTCGTAATGCCCAGCGTAGACCTTCAGGCCGCACATTCCGGGAATGTAGACTCCGGTCGGGAAAAAAGCAAAAACGGTTGAACCTTTAGGCAGTTTCGCGTCCATCCATTTAAGCGCTGCAAAATCGTTCGCCGGCAGGGCATAGTTATACGGATACTTCTTCGCGTTTTCCAGTTCTCCCGCAACAAACCTGAAGTTTGAAGGCAGGGTAATAAGGCAAAGAGCAAGCGCCGCGCCCCACACGGGCCAATTCTTCTTTCTTAAAAACGGAACTGCGTACCTGAAGAACCACATAGCGGTGAGCAGGCCTAAAGGTATCATAAGCCCCAGGACCAGCCTTCTTTCAAAACGGAGCGGCAGGTAGGCGATTATAAAATGAGATGTAACCCAGGATAAAAGGAAAAGTTCTGATTCTTTTTTCTTTCCTCTCGTTTGCCAGGCGTAGGCGGCCGCAAGAACGAAAAAGATTCCATAGCCGACAAGATAGCTGTAGGGGGTTCCGGAAACCGTAACCGTGCCTGCCCAGGACCGGAAGACCTGGTCAAAATGCGAGAACAAATACTGATATAGAAGACCCGGGGCCGAGATAACGGCAAAACCGGCAAAAACAAGCCATCTCTTATAGCCGCTCTTCGACCACAACAGAAACACAAAGAGCGCGGCGTAGACGCTTGCAAGGTCATACGGATGCACCAGCGCAAGAAGCAGCCCGCAAAATCCGGACGCGTAGACCGTGTACTTATTAAGACTCTTGAGCGCTTTCAATTGAAAATAGAAACAGAGTATGATCAAAATGAGAGCGGCAAGAAAAAGCGGTTTGTGCATCATTGAGGAAAAAACCGTTGTTTCAGGCACCCAAAGATCCAGCGCAACGAGATTAAAAGCTTTAGAGAGATAGTTGAGCGCGCTGTCGCTGAAGAGAAAACCAAGCCCCGAACCGAGTGAAACAAGAGTTACGCAGAAGAACCTTTCCCAAAACTTCGCGAAAAAAAGCCCGTTAAAAAAATACAGGGCAAAGACCAGGTCTATAACAAGCAGCAGCCTGATAATGTGGTAGGAGACAATTATATCCAGCCCGGTAAACCTCGTGAATTGCCCGCAGGCGAGAAAGAACGGGTTGAAGAACAAACCGGACTGTTTTTCGGTGGTGTAAAGCTCTTCAAAAAGCAGTTTTCCTTCCTGCCCCTCTTTTATCCAGGAAAGGTAACTTGCTTGATCATAGTTATTGCCGAGAGAACCCATATAGACGGCGCCGGCGGGAGCGGCTTTTGCCATGAAATAATAAGGCAGTTCGGATAGAAGCGCAATACCCAGCGCAAGCAGGGCTATTAAGAACAGTCTTTTTGTCAGATGTCCGCCTTTTCAAAGATTATAGCACAAGAAACAAAGGGGACAGAGCCTATTTTTGCGTCAACAGACTGCAGCTAAATTGCGGAGCTGATCTTTTGACATATCCGTGAACTTGAAACCCATTGCAAATCCTTTCTCGCAGGTAAGACGTACCGGCGTTCCTTTGAAGGTGTGCCCCCTCAAGGGCCCGTCTGTCATTTTCAAATCACAGTAGAAAGGCTCCGCTGGGAAAACGCCGCGCTCAAGCTCGGGTTTGCAGATGCAGGCCCCGCTTCTGCTCAGATTCTCGGTGACAAAAGTGCCGGAATCAAAGACTTCTCCGTCCAGCGTTTTTATAACTATGTCTCCTGCCGACTGGTGCTTTACTCTCGTGTGTTTGCGCCTGTGAATACGCCGAAGCGAGGAGTAGTTGAATCCCATTTCCTGCGCTTTGCGCAGAACCATAAGGCGCGTTGATTCGGAAGGTTTAAAATGCGGAGTATTATTCAGAATCTTGCAAACTAAGCTGTACGACATTTTAATTTCTTTTGCAATGTGACCTATCCGGACTTGCTGAACTTTCATCAATCCCCCTGTCTTGATTAAATTATTTTAACAGTTGAGGATTATATTAAATATATAATGCAAGTTCAATATTTTTATTTCAATTATTGTGTTTTTTTAGGAGTTAACTTCAGATATGAAAACGAGTAATTATGGCCAGAGAATCCTGCCTTTGCTTCCGAAAAAGAAATTTTTCACGCCGGAGAAAAGCACTGAAAAGTTCCTTCCGCCTTTTTCCGCCAAGTCCGGATCCTTAAGTATCTCTTCAAGGCTTGCAAGTTTCCTGTTGTCCCCGGAATAAAAGAATGTGCCTGTGCTGCTGTCCAGAGGAAACTTCCTGCCGCCATTTTCCACGAGCGTGACAACATGTCCTGAAGGTTTGCCTCCGAACTCTCCGTAAAGCGACAACGGCATGGCCTTGTACCTGCCGCCTCCCGGTGTCTTCAGACGGGATACCAGTTCAGCGAGAACCTCGGCAAACCCGCCGCAATCCGTAATACCCTGGCGCAGCAGTGAAGCAGGCTCAAGATAACCTGACCAGGACGGTAAATTCGCGTAATTAAGCAGGGCCGGCTGGTGCAGGAGCATTGTACAGCCGAGCAGCCTGTCGGTCTCGTCCTTGAAGATACCGGATACAAGGGAGGCCAGTTTTTGGAATATTTTGGGATCGTTCAGATCAAAAGACGCTTCAGGAGAAACAATCTTGAAGCCCCCTGCGTTCTTTCTTTGAAATACAGGAAGGCGCGACATTATATAGAGCCTCTTTCTGTCAGTAAAATCAGGAGCGTCAGTGGAGGGAGCCGGCAAGTCTTTCCCGGAACAACCGTAGACAAGTCTTATGCCGTTTGAATACCCTAACATATATTCAGCGTTGTAGACCATGTTTCCTTTCCTGTCAAAGAGTTCAAGACTCACTTTTTGATAATTGCTGTACGCGTAGCTGTTCTCGTGAGGATCCAGCCAATATTTCAGGTTAATGCGGGAGTTTTTCCGGCACTCGAATGACGCGGATTCTGAATAGAAAAGCCTGTAATCCCCGCCCGAAAAGGTCTTTAGTGAGGCAGTCAGTTTTGTATTTGCCGGGCAGTCCAGGCAGGCGGTAAAAACATTATCCGCCGAGAGGCAGGCTTTGCCGAGCGAAAGACCCTTCACTTTTACCGGGCTCTTTGTAAAATACATATCATGGAACGCCCACGGAGAGTGCGCCGAGTTCTCCGGAGAAGGCTCAATAATAGCGGTCTTGCCGGCATAAGAAGACTTCACGAGAAAGTTTATGCCAATAATTGCCGCAGGCTCAAAACTCTTTATTCCAAGCTCAGCAAGGTCAACGGCAAAGAAAGCTTCCCATTTGTATTTACTTTTTCTTACACTGCCTTCCCATTTACCCGTAAAAACAGCAGAAGAGACTTTCCTTTCAAGCCTGATGCGCCCAGGCCCGGACTCTGCAAGTTCCGCTTCCATTATTCCTGCCGGGTTCAAAATGAGATGGACATAGTGCCTGTGGTCATGGGCGGCATCAAGGAAGACTTCACAGGTGTCATCCTTCCAGAGCGGCGGTTTTCCGGCATCGGCTTTAATGCCGTTAGGTGAGAACGCCTTAAAAAGAAAATACAGGGTTTTCCTGTCCTTTATGAAGAGTACCCTGTCTTCTCCTCCCGACAGCAGGACAGAACCCGCTTCCTTTTCGGGAAATAGTTCAAGCGAAGGCCTGTTACGGCCCTTCGCTTCAGGGCAGAAAATAGGCGTGATTTCGAAAGATAACGGGAACCTTGAAAGCTTTATGGCCTTGCTCACAGTTTTTTTCCGGCCCGGAATTGCTTTTTTGAATTCAGGCGGAGATTCTTTGAATAGGGCTGGCGTATCACGCCCTTTTCCGTGATTATTCCGGATATCAGCCTGTTTTCCGTGACATCAAACGCCGGGTTGTAAACCTTGATGCCTTCTGGAGCGGTCGGAACTCCGAAGATATGCGTAACTTCGTCAGGGTTCCGTTCTTCTATTGGAATTTGTTTTCCGGATTTGAGTTTAAGGTCAACGGTGGAATATGGGGCACAGATAAAAAACGGAATGCCAAAGTGGCGCGCGAGTATGGCCAGCTGATAAGTTCCTATTTTGTTAGCTGTGTCGCCGTTCGCGGTGATCCTGTCCGCTCCGGCTATTACCCCGTCTACTATGCCCCTGCTCATTATTATCCCTGCCATGTTATCCGTGATAAGCCGGAAGGGAATCTTGTTCTTCTTCAACTCCCACGCGGTGAGGCGCGCCCCCTGTAACACGGGCCTCGTCTCGCAGGCAATAACATTTATCTTCATGCCTTTCTTATGCAGCCTGTGAAGCACTCCAAACGCCGTGCCTATTCCGGCCGTTGCCAGAGCGCCGGTATTGCAGATGGTCATAATGGTGCTGCCTTTTTTGAAGAGCTTCGAACCGTATTCCGCCATCCGTCCGTTCGTCCTGATATCTTCTTTCTCTATCAGCAGGGCTTCTTTCACAAGCAGTTTCTTTATTTCCGCGACCGGCATAAAGCTGTATCTTAACATCAGCTTTTCCATCCTGTCGCAGGCCCAGAAGAGATTTACCGCCGTAGGCCTGCTTGCCCTAAGGACCGCAAGCGCCTTTTTCATTTCCTTGACAAAACCGGCCCATTTCTTTGACTTCGCTCCCAGCCCCGCAAGCGCTACGCCCATTGCCGCCGCCACGCCTATCGCAGGCGCGCCGCGCACGAGCAGGCTTTTAATGGACGCTGCAACCTGCTTGTAGTTCGTATGCGTTACATACATCTCTTTCGCCGGCAGTTTCCGCTGGTCTATCATTATTACTTTGTTCTTCTTCCAGGCTATAGTCGGGAGCATTATATTCTCACCTCTCTGACCACGGCCGCCATTATCTTTGTGAGTTTTGGCTCCGCTTCCGCCGCGTTGGCGATTATCTTGGTAATATCGGCGACCTCCAGATGTCCCGGTATGCACATATCCGTAACTACTGAAATGCCCAGAACCCTGAAGCCGCAGTGCCTCGCGACAATTACTTCAGGAACGGTTGACATGCCGACGCAGTCGCCTCCCATCGCTATAAGGAATTTGTATTCCGCTTCGGTCTCGAGGTTGGGCCCGATTACGCCGATATAGACGCCTTTATTGAGTTTTATCTTCTGCTCTTTCGCTATTTTTTCCGCCAGCGCGAGCAATTCTTTATCATAAGTGCCGTACATATCCGGCCATCTCGGGCCGATTGAATCATCGTTCTCCCCTGCAAGCGGGTTATCGCCGAGGAGCAGGCTGTTATGATCCGTGATGGCCATTATCTCTCCGGCTTTATAATCCTTGTTTAGACCGCCCGCGGCGTTTGAGACCATCAGTATCTTCGCTCCGAGCGCCTTCATTACATATACCGGAAAGGTAACCTGCCTGTAAGTATAGCCCTCGTACCGGTGGAATCTTCCCTGCATCGCGACTACCTTCTTGCCTCCCATCTCGCCGAGAATCAGCTTGCCCGCGTGCGCTTCCACGGTTGAAAGCGGAAAGTTCGCGATATTTTTATAATCTATCTCGACTTTGTTTTTTATCTCGTTTGCCAGGGCTCCAAGGCCCGTGCCGAGTATTATCGCGACATCCGGGACTATCGCGCTCGCCTTCCTGATGCTCTTTACCGATTCTTCTATCTTTTTTTTAAGCTCGCTCATATTCCCTCCATTAGAAAGTTTAACTATTTTGTAAGCTTTTTTGACTTATCCATGCAGGCCTTAACCGCGGCCTCTATTATTTTTTTAAACTCGCGATTCTCAAATACCGTCACGGCTTCCATGGTTGTGCCGCCCGGCGAGGTTACCCTTTTGCGCAGCGTCTCGGGACTTTCACCGGTTTCAATCACCAGTTTCGCCGAGCCCAGAACCGTGTTATAGGCAAGAGTTTCGGCCTCTTCCTGCTTTAATCCGTATTTTACTCCCGCTTCTATCAGTCCTTCAAGAAACAGGAAGACATAGGCGGGACCGCTTCCGCTTACGGCGGTTACTATATCCATCTGAGCTTCTTCGACTTCAATTACCCTGCCGACCGCGGAGAGGAGCTTGACTGCCGCGGCAATTTCCTTTTTTCCCGCCAGCTTGCCCGCGCAAAGCGCCGCCATGCCGCTTCCAACCAGGGCCGGCGTGTTAGGCATAACTCGTATCACGGGCACCCTGCCTCCGGTACGCGCTTCAATATAACTTGTTGAAATAGCGGCCGCTATAGAAATAACCAGCGTGCCAGGCTTTAAATTTTCTTTGATATCCTGCAGCGCGGAGTCCACATCTTTGGGTTTTACCGCGATAACCACAGCATCCACCGAAGCAACGAGAGACGCGTTGTCTTTGGCAGCAATCACCCCGCATTCCTTCTTCAGGAATTCCAGCCGCTCAACGCTGATATCCGATATGAAAATCTCTTTTGGCGCGGAAAGTTTTGCCCTGATTAAACCCCGAATGATTGCCTCTGCCATGTTTCCTGCGCCGATAAAACCTGTCTTCATTTTACCTCCGGTAAAACGGTCAACCTGAGCAGGGTACACCCGTAAGGAATGAGCGTTATTTCCTGAATTCCGCCGAGCCTTTTCCTCAGCCCCTTTTGCGGCGGCAGGGGCGGCGTCAGCCTGAACTTTGCTTTTGACAACCTCTGCAATTCCGGCTTGCCCGGCTCACGCCTGATACAGGTACTGCTCTCGATTATTTTCCAGCCCCTGACTTCGCGCGCCGGAACTTTCAGCTTAATCCTCGCGGAAGCAGGGTCGAACGGAAATCCGACCGCATTAGAATGCTCAAGTATTATATTACCCTCTGAGACCCTAAGGTCAAGGGCAAAATTCCATTTTGAAACCGGGAGCAGGTTCAAAGCCGGGAACTTTTTGGTTGAAAGCCCGGGAAGTTTTTCTGCAGTCCGTTTCTCTTTTACCGGCAGGGAGAACAGAACCGGGCCTCTTTCCAGCGAGATACCGCCTCCCTCATGCCTCCTCGCCAGCACCCTCATGGGCAGTCTTAGCTCAATCAGGTCGCCGTCAAGATATTTTCTTTTCAGAGAAATAAAAGTGCCGGCGGCGAGGTGACCTGAGAACTTGTTTCCGTTTATGAATAGCGCCGCCTCTTTGCACCAGCCCGGCACTCTGAATCTGAATTCAAAGCTGCAGGATGATTTCATGGAAAACTTGAAGCGGATTATTTCCGAGAAAGGATAACCGGTATCCTCAGTAACTCTTATCAGTTTTCCGTTTCCTGACAAAAAATCAACAGACGATGGGCCGTAGCAAACCGCGGCGATTCCGTTCTTTAGCCCCATCCACATCCTGCCGGCATAAACAGGCAGAATTCTTGTTGAGTTGCCCGAACAGCACTCCGGCACGTGAATAGGCCTGAAAGCCATCCTGTGATTCCCGGTTCTCCACGGATTGTGATTTGAATGGCTTGTCGCGACCACCTGGTTCACGCAGGAGAAATACTGGGTCGCTTTGAAATCCTTCAGCACGGCGCCGAACCCCGCGTTAAAAGTTCCGCGCTCTATAATATCTGCGTAGCGCGCGTCCCCTGTGGCCATCAGCAGGTAGCCGAGGCTCCACTGGTAGTCAACAATGTCGCAGGTTTCATGGCTGTCCAGAGGGTCTTTCCCGCGGAAAGACTCGGCGGAACTGTGAACCCAGTCGGCAAGCATGTGGTATTTCTCGACTTTCTTGTACCCGCTGACAGAGCTTTTGAGGTAAGCTTTCTTTCCCGTGTAAAGGTAAAGCAGCGCCGGAAGCTTCGCTGTTTCGTTAAAAGTTACTCCGTGAGAGGCTATCGGAATATCCCTGTTCAAATTCTTATCCGCAGAAGCGTAATCTGGATAATGCCTGTTAAAGCCTTTCCAGGCCTGTTCAGAAAGCTTCAGGAACCTGTTATCACCGGTCTTTTCATATAGCCAGAGCATAGCCTCAATATTGCAGACATCCCTGGCAAATTCGTGTTTTGAGGTCCCCGACAGGAAATGGCTCTTCAGAGCGGCTAATATCCTCTTGTTGCCTGTCAGGTCAAAAAGAGCCGCGGCTGAGCGGAAGAAAACGGAGTGCGACCAGCGGTTGAGCTCTTTGTCGGCTTTAAGGAAATCCGGGCCTAGGTACCCGTCTTTGTCGGGGTGATCTATGACAGCAAGCACCTGTTTTTTCGCCCGGTTTATAAGGGTTGAACTTCTGTTAAGGATTCCGGCGCGGAGCTGCCCGTCTATAAGATAGGCGGTCTGCTCGTAGGGCCACCAGTTTGACTTGTCAACTTCGTTTCCTTTATCACCGCTGTCATAGGAGCTGCCCCAGAAACGCGTGTTGAAGGGATAACCTATTTCCTGCAGATGCCCCGTCATTCCCCTTTCGGCACGCCTCAAGGCTTCCTTCAGCCAACCCTGAGGTCTAATGGAAGAGAGTTTCAACTCTGTCAGTAAATGCTTTTTCAAGTATACTCCGGCCGCTCCGCGGATTACTAATTACAAACTCACGGATTCTTAACTGTTTCAGTCTTTGTCGACTGTCTTCTGACCTCTGCCCTCTACTTCCGTTCTCCAAAGATAGCCGTGCCTATTCTCACCATTGTCGCGCCTTCTTCTATCGCAGTGACGAAATCCCCGCTCATGCCCATGGATAAATGTTCCATTTTCACGTTTGGCGCGGAAAAACGCGCGGCTTCTTCAAAAAGCTCTTTCATCTTCTTAAAATATGGCCTGACCTTCTCCTGAGATTCAAGAAAAGGAGCTATCGTCATGAGCCCGCTGACCCTGACATTTAAATATTTTACTGACTCGCTCAGGAAACCGGAAAGCTCCTCAGGTTTCATTCCGCTCTTGGTTGCCTCTCCGCCGATATTAACCTCGGCCAGCACATTTAAAACTTTATTGTTCTTTCTTGCTTCCCTGTCTATCTCGGCGAGAAGCCTCAAACTGTCAACTGACTGAATCATGTCAAACAGCTTAACGGCTTCTTTTGCTTTATTGCTCTGAAGATGCCCAATCATATGCTTTACCGGCGATGAGGCCAGGATGGGAAATTTCAGCTTCGCTTCCTGAACTCTGTTTTCTCCAATGTTGTTTATGCCTGCGGAAACAGCTTCATCCGCTTCCGCGGCGGTCCTGGTCTTCGTGACCGCTATTAAAGAAATGTCCTCCGGTTTGCGGCCGGAGGACCTGGAAGCTTCCGCAATACGCTTTCTTATTATGTCAAGGTTCTCGGCTATGCTCACTTTTTCCGGACAATTACTTTATCTCCGTTTTTTCCTCCGTGCTTTTCGCTTTCTGTCCTTTGCTGTCAATTACCTCCACATAGAACTGGAAAGAACCGTTAAAGGTAAAAATCCTGGTCTGTATGGAGTAATCCCCCGACAGGTTATCCTTGCCCTCTGTCTTTATCATGCTTTCCTTGGCGTATTCCGTCATTCCAGGACCTTTATATACCAGCCTCACATCCTTAATGCCTTTGTCATCCTTGGCTTTAATTGTAATTATCCCGGGTTTCCCCAGAGCCGGAGCGACATACACAAAGCCTGAAAGCGACGGCGGGTTGTCTAAGACGTTAAACAGCTCTGACTGCTCGCTGAATTTGGTCACAGGTTTGCCGTCTTCCCCCTGCCTGTCCCAGATGGAAGCCGTTGCCTTGTATTTCCCGTCCGGCATGGAAGCGTCAGCGGTGAATTCTTTTGTAAAGGAATTGCTCTCGCCTTTTTTGAGCTGAACTTTTTCTCCAAGCAAAGGATAGGTTTTGCCGAACGGATCCGCCGCCTCAATTACCGCGAAAAACTCCCGGTCTATCTTGCCGGTATTGGTGAATTTCGCAATAATTTCAGAGATTCCGCCGAATGCCAGGTCGGCAGCCTTTGTTAATTCAGCCGCGCCTGCCGGGTCCGCCTTTGGGTTTAACGCTGCTTCCGCTTTTGGCTTACCTTTAGGTTTTATCTTCCCTGAAGAAGCTTTTACTGAGAGTTTTGCCGCGGTGAATTCCCTGTCAATCTGTTTCAGCTTCTGCCCGCTCGGCAGATTAGGATTCCCCGAGAAAAGAGAAACCCGCGCTTTGTATTTTCCGGACGGAGACGCCGGCACTTCATAGGTAAAAGAAAACTCCTCTCCTTCCTGCACTCCCAAAGTCTTAGCCTGAACGCCCAGGTTGATTTCAATGCCTTCCGGAGGCGTAATGATACAGTCAACTGAGATAAGTTCTTCAGTCTCCCCTATGTTGGAGGCGGTTCCGCTGAAAACCAGTTTGTCTCCCGGTTTCAAGGTTACATTATCTGCGGGAGCGTTCAGGTTCAGGGTTCCGTCGATTTTTTTCTGGATAACTGCAAAGTCTTTTCTAAGCTCTGCAAACCTGCTTGGCTTCCCGAAAAAGGCAGAGCGGCGTCCGGAAAGATATACTACCGCAGTGTAATTCCCGGTGATGTTATTGCTTGAAACAACTGTTTCAAAAACAAGAGGTACTGTGTTCCCGGGAACAAGTGAAAGAGCCTGCTCGCTGACCGTGGTTGACCTGCCGTCAGGAGAGACAAGCTCCAGTCCCGCCGTGCAGTTTTTGGCGATGTAGTTGAGGCTCATAACATTGATGTTTATCTTGAAAGGAATATCTGTTTTCGCGGAAGAGAAATCATTCGTGAAGGAAACAACGGCCCTGGGAAAGTAGAAAACAAGATCATAGACAAGAAATCCGATAACAGCGAAGATAAGGCAGAACAAAGCGACTATAGCGATTTTGCTTCCGGTATTCGCGCTCATTTCCCCCCCTTGCTCTTTTTAGAGCCGACGGCAGAACGTCAAAAACTGGTCGCTGAATGAAACATCCCAAAGCAGTGTAATCTTATTTAGAATCCGAGTAATTTTGTTTGCTTAAAACTTTGAGATCTTTTCCCGATTTAAAATAGATGACCTTTCTCGGAGGCAGCGGGAGGGTTTCGTTGGTCTTAAGATTCCTCGCAACCCTGGCGCCTCTCTGCTTCGCGTAGAAGGTGCCGAACCCGCGGAGTTCCAGTTTCTCGCCTTTTTCAAGGTAGCCGATCATACTCTCGAGTATTATGGCCACCACTTTGTCCGCGTCGCTTTTTGAAAGCCCGGTACTTTCCGCAATTTTTTTCACAATGTCAGAACGCACCATAGACATGCCCCCGCCGCTACTTATCCGTTTTTTTCATGTAAAGCAAGACTTTTTCCAGGACCTTCTTCCGGGTATTCTCAAGCGTGTCGTCAATGACACAGCCGGAGGCCCTTGTGTGCCCCCCGCCGTTGAACATGCCGGCGATTTTGTTAACATCCTGTTCCTGCGACTTTGACCTGAAACTTACCTTTACTTTGCCGCTGCTGAGTTCCGTAAAAGAAATCGCTATATCCACTGTCTTGATCGACCTGGCGTAATTTATCATCCCTTCCGCTTCTTCGTAGCTTGTGTGAGTGTCCTTAAACATCTTGCGCGTCAGCGTCACCCACGCCACCCGCTTGTCCGCGGAGAATGCGAGCGTGGAAAGTATCTGCCCGAGCAGTTGTATCTTGCCCGGGGAATTGGATTCGTAAACTTCCTGGTAAATATCAGTCGGGCTGACGCCGAGCTTTATAAGTTCTTCAACTATCTCGTGCGTGCGCCAGGTTGTGTTGGAGTAGGAAAAAGAACCCGTGTCTGTCAGTATGGAAGTGTAAATGCAGGCAGCCATGCCCGGGTCTATTCTGACCTTGAGCGTCTTGAGGATGTCATAGATTTGTTCCCCGACCGCGCAGGCTTCGGTACGCACATAATTATAATCCCCGAACCAGGAGTTGCCGGGATGATGGTCAATGTTGATGATAGTTTCTACTCCGCTGAAAGCGTCTTTCATTTTCCCGAGGCGTTCCGGCTCAGAGCATTCAAGCGCCACAGCGCAGGAGAAAAAGGCGTGCCGCGGAACCCGGTCCCGGAAAAGTCCTTCAAGCGGCAGAAAGCAATAATTGGAAGGTATCGGATCGCTGTTTACTATCATTACCTTTTTCTTGAGCTGTTTCAAACCCAGAGCCAGGGCAATCTCCGCTCCTATGCCGTCCCCGTCCGGATGCACGTGGGTCGCAAGCAGGAAATCATCGCCTTTTCTGAGCGCGTTCGCTATTTCACTAATGGTGTTACTTCTCAATCTTTTTGCCTTTCTCGAGGGAATTTATCAACTTCAATGTATTTTCTATGTTCTCCATTGAAGTGTCAAGTTCAAATTCTATCTCAGGAACGAACTTCACGCTCACTCTGTGCGCCAGTTCCCTGCGGATGTACCCGCGAGCCCTTTTTAAAGCCGCTATGGAGGCCCTCTTCTCTTTCTCTTCTCCAAGTATGCTGACGAAGATGGTGACAACATTGACATCGGTCTTCATTTTTACGTGTGTAATGGTCACAAACCCGAGCTTCGGGTCCTTTACGCCCGTGTTGATCACTACGCTCACTTCACGAAGTATCTGCTTGGACAGCTTTTCGTTTCTTAGCGACACGTCAATCCCCTTTCACCAATTAGTTTCCGGCTTTTTTAGCCTTTACCACTTTTTCTTTGATGTAAACCTCGACAATATCTCCGGGTTTGTATTCTTTCACGCCTTCAATGGAAAGGCCGCACTCGTATCCCGCCGCAACCTCTTTAACATCATCCTTGAAACGCCTCAAAGACGCGATCTTGCCTTCTCCTGCCGGAACGCCGTCGCGGAAGAGCTTGGCTATGCCGCCCCTCGTAAGCTTCCCTTCGGTGACCATCGCTCCCGCGATGAACCCGTCCGGTATCTTGATGATCTGCTTAATCTCGGCCCTGCCGACCTTAACATCAATGAAGACCGGCTCGAGCATGCCTTCCATCGCAGCCTTAACCGCATCTATAATCTCGTAGATTATTTTGTAAAGATTCACTTCTACCTCTTCCCTTTTCACAATGTCCGGGACATTGGTATTCATGGCGACCCCGAAACCGATAATAACGGCGTTGGAGGCGGCCGCAAGCATGACATCTGATTCGCTGATATTGCCCGTGCCCTTGTGGATGATGGTTATTTTGATAACATCCGTGGAGAGTTTTTCGAGGGCTTCCGATATGGCGTCGATGGAACCCGACACGTCGCCCTTGAGAATTATTTTAAGGTCCTTCAGCTTGCCTTCCTGTATCTCGGAGTAAATGCTTTCCAGCGTGATATGTTTTGCCTTCTGAATGTTGATCTCCCGCTGGAGTTCGTTCCTCTTGACGGCTATCGCCCTTGCAGCTTTGTCATCGGCAACAGACATAAATAAGTCGCCCGCGGAAGGCACGCCGTCAAAACCTATAATTTCCACGGGTGTCGGAGGAACCGCTTCGGCAAGACGGTCGCCCCTGTCCGTCATCATTGCCCTGATCTTTCCGTAATGGAAACCCGCGACGAAAGAATCGCCGACGCGAAGAGTCCCTTTTTCGACAAGCACGGTGGCAACCGGGCCTTTTCCCTTATCAAGCCTCGCTTCAAGCACAACGCCGCGCGCGCGACCCTGCCTGGAGGCTTTCAGTTCAAGCATTTCAGACTCAAGCAGAATACGGTCAAGCAGTTCCTGGATACCCGTCTTTTTCCTCGCTGATACCGGCATGTAGGCCGTCTTTCCGCCCCAGTCTTCCGGAATAAGCTCGTATTTGGAAAGCGCCTGCTTAACAAGCTCGGGATTAGCTTCGGGCTTGTCCATTTTGTTCATCACCACTATGAGCGGAACCTTGGCTTCTTTGGCGTGATTGATGGCTTCAATTGTTTGCGGCATGACACCGTCGTCTGCAGCTACCACCAGCAGCACGATATCCGTTATCTGCGCGCCTCTGGCTCGCATGGAGGTGAAGGCTTCGTGACCGGGTGTGTCCAGGAAAACTATCTCTCCCTTGGGAAGTTTTACTTTGTACGCGCCGATATGCTGTGTTATCTGCCCGGCTTCCCCGCCGGCCACATTTGTCTCTCTGATGGCATCAAGCAGGGAGGTCTTCCCGTGATCAACGTGCCCCATTACGGTTACTATGGGCGGACGGTGTTCATAAAGGAGGCCCTTCTCTTCCTCGATCTCTTCCTGGGCCACTTCTTCGCTGAAAATAGAAATCACATCAACTTCATAGCCGAACTCGGCAGCAATAACCGAGATGGTGTCCTTGTCAAGTTTCGCGTTTATGGTAACAAGCATGCCGAGCCCCATAATCTTTTTTATAAGCTCGGAGGTGCTTACTTTAAGCTTGTTGGAAAGTTCAGCTACGGTGGTAACTTCGGTTATTTTTATGACTTTCTTCTCGCCGGTATCAACCTCTCCTTCAACCGGTTTAATAACCGGCTTGGGCTGGTGCTTGAGCCTCATCTGCTCTGGCCGTCTTAGTCCGGGCTTGGGAGCGGGTTTTGTTACCTGCTTTACGAGGTGGAATTTGGGCTGCTGCTTGGGTTCCGCTTTCTTGGCCAGCGCCGCCGCCAATTTCTCCGCCGCCTTAAATTCCGGCTTTGCCGGAACGACCGGATGAGCAGGCTTTGCCGCCTCAGGCTTAAACATCGCGCTGACGTCATCTACCGCGGGTTTTGCCGGCTGTACCGGCTTTGCCGCAGGAGGAGGAATAACCACGGGCGCCGGTTTTGGAACAGGTTTCGGTTCTGGTTTCTTTATTTCTTTCTTGGGAGCCGGCTTGCCGGTGAATTTCTCGTAAACAAAATCAGCTATCATGCCGCTTATGGGCTGAAGTTCCGATTTGAACGCGGGAAAACCGGAGCTGTTCAGGAAACGAATAATATCCTGCGGCTTTACATTTATTTCTTTCGCGAGTTCGTATATTTTTCTCATTGTCGCCATTTAGTCGTCCCGGCCCTCTCCGGATTCAGCCTCGGCCCGTCTCGCCGCTTCTAAAAGTTTCTCGGCTATGGGCCTGGTTATGCCTTTTATCCTGGTAAGCTCTCCGACATTGGCCGTGCCGATGTCCTCGAGCGATTTATATCCGTTTTCCACGAGGTTAGTGACGGTCTTCTCGTCAATCCCCGGAATTCCCATCAATTCCTTTCCCTCCGGCTCTTCCGCGCCTTCCCCGGCGAATTCAGCGCCGGCCTGCGCCGCGCCCTCCAGCCCTTCGTCGCTGTCTGCCGTGAATACCTGGCCTTCCGCGTCCTCGCCTACCTGGGCCGATTCTGTCTCGCCCTTGACGTCTATTCGCCAGCCGGTAATCTTGGCCGTCAGTTTCGCGCTTTGCCCCTTCTTGCCGATGGCAAGCGGCAGGTGGTCATCAGGAACTATCACCTTGGCGTACCTGTTCTCCTCGTCAATCGCTATCTTAATTACCTTCGCCGGCTTCATGGAGTTTGCGATGAGGTTCTCCATGTCGTTGCTCCATTCTATTACGTCTATCTTTTCGCCGCGCAATTCACGGACTACCGGCTGGATGCGCCCGCCTTTGATGCCGACGCACGCGCCGACCGAGTCAATGTTCCTGTCGGAAGAAAATACAGCTATCTTTATCCTGAAGCCGGGGTCCCTGGCGATGGATTTTATCTCAACCTTGCCCTCGCCTATTTCCGGAATCTCCATCTCAAAAAGTTTCTTGATAAAACGCGGGTCCAGGCGGGAAAGAAGTATCTGCTGGTTTCTGTTTGCCCTGTTTACTTCCTTGATCAGCACCTTGATCTTCTCGCCAACCTGGAAGTTTTCCCTGAAAACCTGTTCCTTGACCGGAATTATTCCTTCCGCGTCTCCAAGGTCAACTATCAAGTTCCGGTTCTCCTTCCTCAGGACTATGCCGTTTAGCACCTCGCCTACGCGGCTCTCGAACTCGGTGAAAATGGCATCACGTTCAATGTCCCTCACCTTCTTGGTGATGACCTGTTTTACTATCTGAGCCGCAATACGGCCGAAGCTCTGTATCGGAACCGGGATCTCCACAACGTCGCCTATATCGCGGGACGCGAACTTGGGATCCAGCTGCGCAGCCTCTTCCTTAGTGACCTCATAATCCTTGTCCGTCACCGCTTCAACTATGGATTTATAATAGAAGCAGTTGATGGTGTCGGTTTCCTCGTCAATTACTACCTTGATATCGCGGTGTGAGCCGAGTATCTTCTTTGACGCGGACGTGAGCGCGCTTTCAAGCGCCTCCGCCAGGACCTTGGTGTCAACTTTTTTGCCGCGCCCTATCTGTTCGAGCGCTTCCGACAGATCTCTGTTAAACATAAATTTCTACCCCTTATTAGAATTTAATCTCAAGCTTTGCCCTCGCGATATCATTCAAGGGTATCAAAACCTCGCCCTTTCCGGTAGAAAGCGTTACCGCAGCTTTATCGCAAGCCGTTATGATGCCGGTGAAAGTATTGTCTTTTCCGATCAGGACTCGCGTAATAATCCTTGCTTCCTGACCGTTAAAGCGGTCAAAATCCTTTTTCGTTTTTAATTCTCTGTCCAACCCCACCGACGAGACTTCCAGGATATACTTCGCCGGGATAACTTCCGAGGCGTCTAGCACCTCGCCTATCAGATGGCTGGCGCTCTGGCAGTCTTTCAGGTTAACCTTACCGCCCGGCCTGTCCAGATAGACCGAGAGAGTCATGCCCATTACGCCCTGCTTGTACTCGAGGTCGTAAACCTCCAGCCCGTACACGGAAAGCTCCGGCGCTATCAGCGCCTTTACGCGCTCTATTAAGTCCTGGCCCTGGGTTTCCATCCTAAAATGAAAAAAGAGGGTACTTCCCTCTTTTTGCCGGTGGTTCCTCCTCAATGTAATCTTGCTTTGCCTAAATTGGTTACATCAAATTATACAACAAGAAGCATATTATGTCAACTACAAATTGCCTTGATAGGATAGGAATTACAAGGAAAAGCAAGGGGCAAGCACTAAATTCTAAATACTAAAAAAAGCAAAGAGCAAACACTAAATTCTAAATACTAAAAAAAAGCAAAGAAAAGGATAAAACTACAAAGAAAATATTGCTCTTTTGCACTTGTTTTGCATCTTGTGTTTTGTTTAGAATTTAGTGCTTAGAATTTGTATTTTGCATTTTGGTATTTGGTTATATTAACGTTACTTTTGTCCCTGTAAACTCCGCCGCTTCGCCTATAAAATATGCCTTTTCCTTCATTTTCTTCAGCTCTGCAAGTACTTTAGCAGAATCCTTTTCTGATACCATTATAACCATTCCGATACCCATATTGAAGGTACGGTACATTTCCCCGTCTTCAATGTTCCCAAGCCTCTGAATAAGCGAAAATATGGGAAGGACAGGGAAGCTCTGCTTATAGATCCTGATCCCAACTTCTTTTGGCAGGACCCTCGGAAGGTTGTCCCTGAAACCTCCGCCGGTAATATGCGCCAGCCCGTGAATGTCAAACTTCTTCAATAGCCCGAAAACCGCCTTTGAGTAGGACCTATGGGGCTTAAGCAGTTCGGCTCCAAGCGTGTTCTTAAGCTCCGGGATATATTTTGAGAGTTTCAGTTTTTTCTTTTCCAGAAGAAGTTTTCTCGCGAGAGTGTAGCCGTTTGTGTGAAGCCCTGTTGAAGGAAGCCCTATTAACCTGTCCCCCGGCCTGATCTTGCTGCCGTCAAGCATTTTATCTTTGTCAACGATACCGACTATCAATCCGACCAGGTCAAGATCCTCGCCGGAATAGACATCAGGCATCTGGGCAGTTTCACCGCCGACCAGCGCGCAGCCTTCCGCTTTACAGGCCTTGACGAATCCCTTCATTATTGACGACACCTTCTTAGGCGAGGTCCTTGCCATTCCCATATAGTCCAGGAAAAAGAGCGCCTTCGCGCCGTGAACAAGGATGTCGTCAACACAATGATTCACGAGGTCAATACCTACGGTGTCAAATTTATTCATCGCTACCGCAAGTTTTAATTTTGTGCCCACGCCGTCCACCGAACTTACAAGGATAGGATTCTTATAGCCCGGAAACTTCCCGGAATACATCCCGCCAAATTTTCCTATTTCGGACATCACGCCCTTTGTAAAGGTCTGCCTGACAAGTTTTTTAATCTGCTGTTTTGCCTCGTCCGCGACATTGATGTCGACTCCGGATTGGGCGTAGGTGAATCGCTTGGACATAAGAACTCCTTCGTTAAAAGTTTGTAAAGTTTATAAGGTTTGTAAGGTAGAATCAAAGGATCTAAAGATCTAAAATATGCAGCGAAAAAATATCACAAAACCTCTGAAACAGAACATGCTTTGTGAGATTTTGCCCTTACCTTATAAACTTTATAAACCTTAAGAACCTTACAAACTTTTAGTTTTAGCATTTTTCTTCATTCTTTTCTTCCGAAATACACTTCTGGATATTCGCGGAATCAACCGGATACTTGCCGTCAAAACAGGCCATGCAGTATTCGTCCATCTTGCCGCCGACAGCCTTCACCATGCCTTCCGGGCTTAAATAGCCGAGCGTTTCCACACCCATAAACTCCCTTATCTTTTCTACCGAATTCCCGGCAGCGATCAGTTCTTTTCTTGTTGGAGTGTCAACCCCGTAAAAACACGAATTCGTAATAGGCGGAGAGCTTATGCGCCAGTGGACTTCCTTCGCGCCGACCGTGCGAAGCATTTTTACAAGCTTCTTTCCGGTTGTGCCGCGGACAATTGAATCATCAATCAGGACGAGTTTTTTGTCCTTCAATATTTCTTTAACCGGGTTGTATTTTATCTTTGCCCCAAAATCCCTGATGGTCTGGCTGGGCTCGATAAAGGTCCTTCCGATATAATGATTGCGGATGATGCCCATCTCGTAAGGTATTTTTGACTCGCCTGAATAACCGGTCGCCGCGGAGTTTGACGAGTCAGGCACCGGAACGACATAATCGGCTTTCACAGGGAATTCCTTCGCCAGCTGGGCGCCGAGCGCCTTTCTCGCTTTCTGAACGCTGTTGCCCCAGATGTAACTGTCGGGACGCGAAAAATAGACATACTCAAATATGCACTTCGCGGGTTTCTGGGCTTTGAATGGTTTGTAGGATTTCAAGCCGTCTTTGTCTATTACCACAATTTCGCCGGGTTCAAGCGGCCTTACATACTCCGCGTCTATGATGTCAAACGCGCAGGTCTCGGAAGCGAGTACCCAGCCGTTGCCTTTCTTCCCAAGCGAGAGCGGCCTGATGTTGTTCGGGTCGACCGCGCCTATCAGCTTCTTCTTGGTAAGAATCACCAGCGAATAGGCGCCCTTAATCTGCGAAAGAGCGTCAACAATGCAGTCAATCAGTTTATTCCCTTCCGAAGTTGCTATGAGGTGAATAAGGACTTCAGTATCTGTGGTAGAGGAGAAAATAGAACCGTGGGCTTCAAGAAAATCTCTTACCTGGCGGGCATTGGTAAGATTGCCGTTGTGAGCCATGGCCATCGTGCCGTGCGAATAATCAACTACTATCGGCTGGGCATTCTTAATGGTGGAAGAACCTGTTGTTGAGTATCTTGTGTGGCCTAACGCGGAACTTCCTTTGAGAGAGTCGAGATCCTGCGGACTGAATATATCAGCAACCAGCCCCATGGCAACGCGGCTGTAAACCTTACCCATATCGGAGGATGCTATTCCGGCGCTTTCCTGCCCGCGGTGCTGCAGTGCATACAGGCCTAGATAGGCCAGCTTTGCAGCTTCAGGAACGCCATATATTCCGAATACTCCGCACATGGAGTTATTATACTACAGGATGACGCTTTTTTTCAAGGTGAAAGGTTGGAAGTTATGGATTGCTAATTGCAAATTAAAGACTCAAAGGTCTGAAGCGTATCGGTTATCGGCCTGCCGTCCTCTGTCTTCTGTCTTCTGACCTCCGTCCCTCGCTGGCTCTTGCGCATCCGCGCGTCTGAGCCTCTGACCCTCTGACCTTCCGAGCATCCGCGCATCTGTCCCTCGCGGACTCCTATTTACCTCAAGAGCCTTTTATAATACTCTTCAATATCATCCTTATCTTTTTCCGGGAGTTTATCCTTCAGCGAATCCATTATATCCTGCCTGAATTCTTTAGGCGGTTTGTAGTCTTTTTCACGGGGAACGCTCACCTTGCCTTCACGGGATCCCAGTATCCCGCTCTGCCCCTGCCCGGGCATAACGACCGTAAGGCCTCCTTCTCCGCCTTCCCCCGCTATCTTATCTGCCTCGTCTGAAAGCTTTTGGAGCGCGTCAAGCGCTTCCGCTTCTCCTGCCATTGCCCCTTTCAGAGTTCCGCCTCCGAGGTTCTCCTCTGCTTTACCCATGCCCTTAAGCGCGGCGTCAGCATTTTCTGTAAGGCTCTCAAGATTCACACCGCTCTTCTGTGCCTCGCCAAGCTTGTCGCTTAAGCTTTTCATCCGGGACTTATTTTTTCCCTGCCTCGATTTGGTCCCTGACATGCGCGCTGTTTCTTCCGGCGTCATCTTTGTTTTTCCGGAAAGCAGGTTTAAGACTTCCTTTTCCATATTTTCAATTTCGGAATAACCGGAAACCGAGTCCCCTGATTCTTTAAGCTTTTTTTCCAGCGCAGGAAGACCCGTCTTGATCTTTTCCGCGCCGGCCTTGTCCTTGGACTTCTCCGCGGAAGCGGCATCAGCCAGTAATTTATCCATTTGGGCCTGCAACTTGCCGGCGTTTTCCTTGAATATCCCGGCTAGACCGCTTGAACCGGCTGCCGTCCGCGATATGTTCTCTTTCGCTTCCTTAAACTGCCCTCGCTCAAGGAAAAGCGTTCCGTTCATGGCACCCGCGAGGACATCATTCGCCGGAGGAATAAGAGCGGCCTGCGGCTCGCGGTTCGCCGAGATATTCTGAAGCAGTGCCCCGCTCTTTTCGGCGGCTTTACGCTGGAGCTCCAGCGCCTTTTTCAGCTGTTCATCCTGTGCCTTCAATAGTTCCGCCGTGTTCTTCCTGTCTGCCGCGGAAGTTTCCTCGTAGATACCCTGCTCTTCCTTGAGCATTTCTTTTGCTTCTTTTCCCGCGTCCATTCCCGCTGATTTTTTTCCGCCCTTTCCGCTCTTCATTGCAGCAGCCATCTTCTTCATCAGGTCATTTATCTTCGCGGACAGTTCCTTGGCTATATTTCCTGCCGCGTCATAATCGCCTTTGTCGAGGGCCTCCTGAAGCTGCTTCATAAGCCGTCCCATATCGGACAGGCCCATATCGGCAGCCGACCCCTTTGGCATTGCCCCCGCCGGAAGCATCTGCGCCATATCCATTAGATTTCTCTGCATGGCAGTCATCTGCTTAAAGAGCAGGTCCAAATCTCCGCGTAATTTATCTACATCAAACTTTCCGTTCCTTTTGTACTTCTCCAGGCTCTTCAGCAAGTCCTCGTTCCTGGTGTACAGGTTCTTTGCGCTGTCTAAGAGTTCTTTTTCCTTCTCCGAATTATCGGTTCTGGTCATCGCGAGATATTCTTCGGCTGTGGGCACAGAAACTCTCTGCTTGCGCGATATAGAACGTTTCGGACCGAACTCAGTGTCGTTATCCGCGGCCTCAATCCAGTACTCGACTGATTCACCGAAGGAAAGCGCGAGCGCCGTCACATTCCAGACATAATCCGAAACCCTGCGCGCGACAGCAGGAGAATTGTGTTCAAGCGGCACGCGGTAAGTCTTGCCGGATTTGACAAATACAAGCGCGGCTTCGTTTACGCCGAAATCATCGCCGTACTCATAAACAAGTTTAAGCTCGGCTTTGGGCGCCACGAGCAGGTCCTGCGCGGGGAAGATCAGGTTTACGCGAGGGAACTCGTCGTTTATGGTCTTTATTGAGTGCCATTCTTTCTCTGACGCAGCGAGCCCGTTTTTCGCAAAAGCTTCCAGTTTGAAATCAAAATCCTCAAGAACCCTGACCTTTGCCTCCGGATAAAGCCTCGCCCTTACGCTCATCGCGATACCGCGAGACTCCTTTCCTTTGTACTTCAGAGCCGCAGACTTAAGCGGCAGGCTGGAAACTCCCGAGATCAACACGGTTGAACCTTTCAGCACGACGGCATTCCCGCCCTCATTTATGTCCGAGGGTTTTAATCTTGTGTACGCCGGATAGAAGATCTTTATCCTTACTTCTCCGAGTTCTGGCGGGATAACCTTCGCGGAGCCGGCTGCATAATTCACTTCCTCAAGCGGAGAAAATAGACGGTCAAGCGCAGTCCTTCCGGAGCTGCGCGAAAATACCGCAAAACAGATAATAAGCAGCAAGCCGGAAAAAAGAATTAGAGATTTTGCGTTTGCCTTGACAGGGGAACCAGCGAGGAATTTCCCGCCCGCAAGCGATCTGTCCGCGCGGCGAATGTACTCTTTTGCGAGTTCGGATGACATGCCGGATAAGCCGTCTTTCTTCAGCATTCCCGAGAACTGGACAGAGTTAATCAGGCTGTCCTTGAGTTTGGGGTTAGCCTTCTGCAGCGCGAGGGCAGCCGCTGCGTCTGAAGCCTGCGCAAAAAGTTTGCGCGCAATGAAGAAATATAGCGCCGCGGTAAAAACAAAGAAGAACAGCAAATTGGAAAAGTACCTTAACCCGTAACCGAACACGAGAAGGCTGTCCAGCAGCCAGAAAACCAGAAAATAAGAAGCCAGCAGGGAGAATAAGCGCGCCGATCCTCCCAGTATAAGCCCAAACGCCAGCCTTCTTTTCGCTCCCGCAACCGCGGCGGTTATGTTCTTACCGGTATTCAGCATCCACGCCTCACAGCATTCCGGAAGTTCTTCTTACATACCACTCTCCGCACAGAATCAGGGCGGCGAACAGGAACAGCACCGGAGAATCCCAGAGAGCCTTTCTTGTCTTTGACACTGTCTCTTCCGTTTCAGGATCAATCTTTAGAAGGAAAGGCTTACCGGACGCGGCGTTCAGGTATTCCCCGCCGCTCTTTTTCGCTATTTCTGAGAGCAGCGTTTCGTTGAGATAAATATCTGTCTCTTCGCTTAGAGATCCGGTAACTTCCGCGGTACAGGCGTCCTTGCCGAGTTCCTTTCCCTGTTTGTAAACAGAAGCTTCAAAGGAGTATTTGCCGGGAACTTCGCCGGCAACTGAACATTCATAAATGCCGTTTCCTGAAAGCCGGCAAACTTCCCGCGCCTTCTTTCCGTCAGGATCGCTGACCGAAAGCGCTACCGTGGCGGCATTCTCGTACCTGTAATGTTCGTCAAGCACAGAGACCGAGAGCCTGACGGTCTCATTTTTCGCGTAGGACTTTTTATCGGAGGCGATCTTCACCTGCTTCACATCCGGAACCCCTGAGAGCCAGTTGAAGAGCCCCTGCCAATACCTGGCGTAAAGTCCGCTGGAGGTCTCCTGCCCGGTTCCCATCGCCCATCTCCAGGTAGAACCGGTCATGCAGGCCATCACTCTCCCCCTGCCTTTTTGCCACGCCGCAAGCACCGGGGCAAACTCCCCGCTCTTTGACTTAATGACAGGATGCCTGCCGAGCACAACCGCGCCCGGTTTCGAGGCTGCCGCCACATTTATGTCGGAGAGTTCCGCCATTGACTTCCAGAGCAGGGCGTCCCCGTCTTTTGAATACGAAAGACTGTTTAAGGGATGCTGTTCCGGAATCATTCTGTAAGGGGCCGTATCGTAGAGTTCCGAGGGCCCGTCAAGCGTTACCGGCAGAAGATCCGCAAGGGGTGTGGCCGCATACCCGCCCCTGCCGAACGACTGGTCGCCGCCCATCATAAGCAAAGCCCCTCCGCGCTCGGTAACAAGCCTGGCCAGGCTGTCAAACATTTTGGAAGGCATGTACTCCGAGTAGGGAAAACTTTCAAGAATCACAATGTCAAACTGGGGAAGGTCCCTGGTAAACAGCTCAGTTACCGGGAAGGGTATCAGAGTCAACTGGTCTTCCGGAAAAGCCATCACATTGTTAATGCCGCGGAGCAGGATAAAAGAGACCATTTCATAGTTAGGATTTGTCTTCAATACCTGCCTCAAAAACCTGTACTCGTAATTAGGATGGCCGGAAAGATACAGGATTCGGACTTTTTCTTTAAGCACCCGGACTTCACATTCGGCCGAGTTATTAGACTTATCCTCTTCTCCCGGAAGCGGTTTCACCTCGGCGCGGTATCTGACCAATCCGGTATCTTTCGGAGTAACTTCAAACTTTACCGCCGTTTCAAGGCCGTCATCCTGAAGAACCGCTTCTTTGCTTCCAAACTCAATCCCGTCCGCTTTGAGCGCAACCCTGACTGTCCTGCCGGATGCGTTCGCGCCAGAAATATTTACCGTTACCGTTGACTGCATGCCCGTAAAACCAAGTTCTCCCGCGGAGATTGAGCGAACCGCGACATCCACCCCCTTTTTCTGAGGGCCGGCGCTGATAGTATAAACCGGTATCCCGGCATGTTTCGCGGCCTCAGCCGGATCAAGAACCCCGTTATTATTTCCGTCGGAAATTATCACGAGCGCCTTCTTCACCCCGGGCCTCTCTTTTTCGAGCTCGCCCGCAACCGAATCTAGGGCCGACGCAATATCCGTGGAGTCTCCGGCGAACCTATTGCTTTTTAGCAGATCCTCAAGCGAAGTCTTCTGCGCAGTTCCGGAAAAAGCGTACCAGGAAACATCAAATATGCCGGCAAGAGGAACTGCTTTTTCCTTTATTGCCGCTTTCAGGAGCGCGGCTTTGTCTTCCGGCTTCTTCAGTCCCATGCTCTTTGATACATCCGCGATGACCGCGACGGCTGTACGCCGTTTTATGGTTAGAGTACGTTCAAAAGAAGGTTTCACGAGAGCAAATATTATGAGAATATATGCAGCTGCGCGAAGTGCCGTCAGAAGACCGCGTTTCCTGTCCGCCTTGAAATAAACATAAATGGCGGAAAGCGCCGCTATAACTGCGCCCGCAAGGGCTATAAACCCCGCTTCAATATTCATTTTGCCTGCCCGGGTATCTTCATATTCAGAGTGTTCATTTTTTGCCTGATATAATCAGTATGAATGGCATCAAGTTTGTAGGTACCTACCATCGCGTACATAATGACATTTACACAGAGTTTCTGCGCTTCCAGCCGCTGGGCTTCCCCTCCGGGACTGCATTCTTTCAGCCAGTTGCCCAGTTTGTCCTTTTCCCAGGTCCCGAACATATCGTTCGCCGAGAATATCACGGACAACTGACCGCTCCGTTCCACGCCTTCCAGAAACGGCGCGGCCTGGCGGACGCCGCAAACCTTCGGCATAAGAAAGAAGGAAAGGAATATCGCGTTGGATTCTTTTATCCGCTCAAGAGGCTCGTTCGGGAAGATCTTTGCCAGCTCGCGCCTTACAGAACCCGCGAAAGCCGAATCTTTTACTCCCGTGGAGTCGTCTATGATAAGTATTCCGCCCGCGTCAAAATATTTTTTCAGGCGCTCAATCACGGCCGGTTTCCATTCGTTAAAAGCGGCATTCCCGGTCATAAATATTACAGGGTAGTTGAAAAGTTCCGGGCTCTCCGGTGAAACAGCCAGGGGCTCGCGCACCGCCCGCACATTTGATATGCTCACGAGAAAATCGGCGAGTTCTCCCCAGGCGGTTATCTGAGTGTCCCAGTTGCCGCCATCATATTTCAGATGCGCAAAGTAAAGGTTGTTGGCAAAGAGCAGGCAGGAAAAGAAGACCAGCATGAAGGCCTGCAGCATTTTTCTCATAACTTCCTCACGGCGACGGCGCCCTCAATGGCAAGCAGGCACAATGCCGCCAGAAGCAGAAGGGAAGAAATTTCTCGGCCGCGCACTATCATTTCCAGTTCGGCAGGGAGGCCCGGACCGCATTTAATAAATTCAACGCGCTTAGACTTGAGAGCCGCTTTCAGATCAAAAGAACCGAATTTTTCCAGGGCAGATTCCCCGGAAGACGCGTCGACGTTTACGGCGAAGGACTCCGCCAGCCTGGTTCCGCCGGCCTCAACAATGGAAAGCTTATAGATGCCCGGCTCCTCCGTGTCTTTCACCAGCACTTTTCCGTCAGAAACTTCAGCGTTTATGGTCTTATTATCCGGTCCTATGACCGATGCGCTCTTTACTCTCCCGCCGCCGGGTTCTCTCTTAAATACTTCACCGCATTTTATCTGAGATTTAGCGGAAGTATCTTCGCCGCCGGCAAGGTACTCCACCAGCGCCTTCGTGAAAGGCAGAAAAACAGGCTTGAGCGGGAAATCCCCGAGGTCGCGGTCCGCGGGAACGGAAAAAACCAGAGTCCTTCCGGGAACACGCGCAGTCCGGCCTCCTTCAATAAGGAAAGGAGCCCCGTCCCGGAAAGCAAGCAGCACATTTGCTCCGGCAGCAGGAATAAGATCAAGATTACCGTAGAATTTTGGCTTCATCAGCCCGAAAACATCGAATCTTTTGAAGAGCCCGCATTCCGGCGCAGCAGTCAGAGGATTAACCGTATTCTCGGAACGGGAGAGCTTGCCTATTGCCGCCGGAAATATATTGCGGCTTACAGCCGAATAGGCCTTTATATCAACCCTGTCACCCGGAAAAAACACGATATTTCCGCCCTCCTGCATAAACCCGTCAAGCCGGCGCTCCGCTGCCGGCGAGATTTCCTCGACATTGCAGAGAAAAATCACCTTAAAAGCGGAAAGGTCCAGGTTAAGAAGTCCGGCGGGGGCCGCGACGGAAGGAATTATACCGGGATCCTTTGAAACCTCCGGGCTTAATGCAGTCTGCAGGAAGAAGGTTTCGCTGTTAAACTGCGAGAGTTTGGGGTCGCCGTCTATGAGCAGAACATTCTTTTTCCGCTTAACGCTGCTCGCGAAGTAGAACCTGTCATCCGCTTTGAGACAGTCTCCGCAGGAAAGTCCCGCGCAGCCCTCAAGGTCCGAGTCCTCCGGAACCGGGAAAAAGAGGGCCTTTGAAAGTGTTCCGCCTGCGGGGATATCGTCCTTGCCGAATACTTTTCTCTCACCGCCCGAATAAAGCGATACTTCGGCTGATTCAGCCCCTTTTCCGGAAAAATCCTTTACCGAAATATTGAACCCGGCCATTTTTGGAAGCGAAGCCGCGGGCAAAACAGCGGTTATCCCGCAATTAGCGCCTGCCGCGCCTGCGGACGCGACTATCACTTTCACATCCGCGTCAAAATCCTTTATCTCCGACGGCGACGCGATATTTATTCCGTGAGCCGCGGCGTCGGTGAAAACAATTATCTGCTTGTTGGCAGACCTGCTCTCCTTAAGCGCCGTGTAGCCGAAGTTTAGAGCGGCCTTGAGCGAAGTCTTCATGCCCGTGAGTTTCGAAGACTTAATTTTTTGCCCCAGTTTTTCCCTGTCAAATTCAAGACCCGTGCCGTCCTTCACCATCTCGGAGAAAGAACAGAAAGCTACCCTGTCCTCTTCGTGAAAAACCTTCAGAGCGGCAAGGCAGGAATCCTTTGCCTCTTCAAAAGCCGTCTTCCCGCCGGCCGAACATCCCATTGAATACGAAGAATCAAGCAGTAAAGCAGCGGCAGCCGGTTCCTCTCTTTTCGCGGCGCCGGTTTTCGGCGGATTCAAGACCACTCTTGAAAAAGCGAGCGCCAGCAGAATAACGGCAAGCACGCGGAGAAGCAGGAGGAGCAGCTGCAGCAGTTTGAGTTTTTTCTGCGTGCGCGTCACGGCCAGCCGCACAAACCTTGTCTCGGGAAACTTCAGAATTTTCGCTTTTTTTACGGAGATCAAATGTATCAACACCGGAATGCCGGATAGAAGGAGTCCGTAGAGCATGTAGGGAGCCAGGAAAGAAAAATTCATTTAAGTATCTTTTCCCTCCTCGCCAGATATGCCCTTAGCGGCACGGAAAAATGAGCCGTATTGTCCAGGAGGCGGTAATCAATCCCGTACTTGGAACATTCTTTCGCGAAATAGCCGGTAAACTCTTCCATCACGCGCCTGTATTCGTGCCTGATAAGCTCCGGATTTGCGAGTATTACATCCTTGTCCTCAAGCCCCTCAAAAAGAAACGGCTCGTCAAGATCCAGGCCGAGCTCCGAGCGGTCAAGGATCTGAAAAACGATAAGGTCGTTCCCCTTTGACGCGAGATACCGGAGATATTTCATGGCTTCTTCCGGCCCCTTTGAGTCGTAGAGGTCGGAGATTAGGATCACAAGCCCGCGTTTCTTAAAAAGCTTGCCGGCTGTTTCCAGCGTCCTGAAAACCGCCGTTTTGCCGGAGGGCAGCAGGTTTTCAATTGTTTTAATAACAGCTGAGGCCTGCCCGTAAGACGCGCGCGGCGGAAGCATTTTTTCTATGATATCGGAAAAGGCGAGAAAACCTATCCTGTCTTGCCGGAGAGACATGAGATAAACAAGCGAAGCCGCTACGGCCGCGGCATATTCGTTCTTTTTTATAAGACCGGGTGAGGAGTAATTCATCGAGCCTGAAACATCAAGAAGGATATTAGCGGTAAGCGTGCTTTCTTCGCGGTACTGGCGGATAAAGAGCTTGTCCTTGCTTCCAAGAACCTTCCAGTCAAGCTTCCTAAGGTCATCCCCCGCCGAATATTCCCTGTGCTCGGCAAAATCAAGGCTCGCGCCCTTGAGGGGTGAAGTATGCATTCCGGCGAGAAAGCCGTCAACAATGACTCTGGCTTTCAATTCAAGCCCGCGCAGGCTTGCAAGATCAGCTGGTTTAATGCTAGGCATTTTATCCCGGCTTGACGGAAGTTAGCAGTTCGTCTATGGCTTTGTCCGAGGTAACGCCGTCGGCTTCGGCCTTGAAAGACATTACGATTCTGTGGCGCAGGACAATATGCGCGACCGCGGCTACATCTTCAACGGACGCGGCGAGCCTGCCGTGCAAAGCGGCCCTTGCCTTGGCCCCTACCACAAGCGCCTGTGAAGCCCTTGGCCCGGCTCCCCATTCCACCATTTCTTTTATCAGCGCGGGAGCAGAAGAGTCCCCCGGCCTTGTCGCCGAAACAAGATTAACGGCGAAGTCAATGAGATGATCCGAAGCAGGGACCCTGCGGAGCAGGTCCTGCAGGCTGACTATCTCGGACGCGTTAAGGACCGGTTTAAGCTCAGGGATAAGGCCGCCGGTAGTTTTTTTGACTATCTCCGCCTCTTCCGACTTTGAAGGGTAATTTATCTTTATGTTGAAAAAGAACCTGTCCAGCTGGGCCTCCGGCAACGGATAGGTGCCTTCGTGCTCAATAGGGTTCTGGGTCGCCAGAACAAAAAATGGCAAAGGCAGCGGATAGGTTTTACCGGCTGCGGTAACTTTATATTCCTGCATAGCCTGAAGAAGGGCTGATTGGGTTTTGGGCGGAGTCCGATTTATCTCGTCGGCCAGAATGATATTGGCAAATACCGGGCCTTCTATAAAACGGAAAACTCTCTTCCCCGAATCCGCTTCCTCAATAACTTCGGTGCCTGTTATATCGGAAGGCATCAGGTCCGGCGTAAATTGTATCCTCTTATAATCGAGTATGAGAATTTTCGCTATGCTTTCTATCAGGAGGGTCTTGGCAAGCCCGGGAACGCCGACTATCAGAACATGGCCCCTGGAAAAGAGCGCCGTGAGCACATCGTCTATTACGCTCTCCTGCCCGACGATTACTTTTTTCAGCTGGGCGCCCATGTCGGCCCTGGCCTTAGCAAGCCTCTCTATCAACTCAAGGTCCTGTTTGGCATTAAGCTTTTTCTCGGGCATCAGAACTCCTCTAAGCTGTTTTTTATATTATAAACCTTATAAGCCTTAAGAACCTTATAAACTTTACAAACTTTTAATTATGTATTATTTTAGTACACGTTGCTTTTATTGTCAATTTCCAAAAAGAAGAGGCGGAACATTTCTGTCCCGCCTCTTTTGTAGGCCTAATTTAGTCCTGAAGTCTGTTAGACTTTGCGGACGTTGGTTGCCTGCTCACCCTTCTGGCCCATGGTGATGTCAAATTCGACTTCCTGGCCTTCAGCAAGGGACTTGAAACCGTCGCCCTGGATTGCGGCGAAATGTACGAATACATCTTTGCCGTTTTCCGGAGTGATGAAACCATAGCCCTTCTGATCGTTGAACCATTTTACTTTACCTCTTGCCATTTCCTTTGCTCCTTTGGTGCTTATAATTCGACCGGGTGTTAAAAAAAAAGACCGCGAGGCAGAGTGAATCCCGCCGTACGGCCAGATCTTTACTCCCAATCGTTAGTGTATGATAGCAAAATAGAATCAAGCTGTCAAGCGGCTTTTCTCGCCACAAAAAAGAGCGGGTTTTGCTGTTTTTTTAAGGCTTTTCCGGCAAGCGCCTTAGCCTTTTTAATTATTGAACCCGGACAACAGGGCCGCTATCTTTTTGTATCTGCCGCGATAAAGTTCTTCGTAAGCCCTGTGCTTTTTCAGGTTTGCGATTACGAGCTCATGCTTAAACGCTTCTGTTATCTTTTGCGGGGCTTCTATCTCGCCTGAACCTGCCCCCGCAAGCAAAGCCGCGCCGAAGCATACCGATTCACTTATCAGGGGAAGTAATAACTTTCTTCCGATAATGTCCGCTTTCTTTTCCAGCCAGAATTTGTTCTTTGTGCCGCCGCCTATCAGGCTGATGGTATTGACAGGTATACGGGTTGATTTTTCCATGGCCTCGACGAGCTGCCGGAACTCAAAGGAAAGCCCTTCATAGATAGCGAGCAGGATATCTGCCCGTGTCGTCCTCGCGGTCAACCCAAGCAGGGCGCCTTTGGCGCCTGCGTCCTTAAGAGGCGCGCCTCTTCCAAGCCAGTAGGGCAGGGCCAGGACGCCTCTTTCTCCTTTCCCGGCTGTCTTTAGATCCTCTGCGAGCCTTGCGTACTTCTCTGCCGCTGTCAGAGAGCTGCCGTAAAACTCGTTCATAAACCACTCGGTCAGCCCGCCGGAGCAGTAAATCCCGGCCATTATGTAATATAACCCGTCAACCGCGTAACAACCCATTGAGAAACCGGAATTATATATCTCTTTAAGCCTGCGGGGTTCCTTGACGACAGCCAGGAGGACCTCCGCCGTGCCCATTGAATCCAGGAGATCTCCGGGTTTAAAAATGCCTGCTCCAAAAGCTCCGACGATATGATCCTGCCCGCCAAGGCAAATCTTTGTGCCTGCCGCCAGACCTGATTCTTCACAGGCCTTTCCGGTAACCGCCCCCACAACGGCGCCGCTCACGCTTGCCTTCGGAAAGAAACTCTCCTTAACACCGAGCGCTTCCAGCATGCAGGGAGCCCAAGCCTTCTTTCTCATATCAAATGCGGCCGTGCGGGTAGCTATGGAATAATCCGTGGCGTATTCACCGGTAAGTTTATTTATAAGGTAATCCGGAACGCAGAGCCATTTAGAGGCCTCTTTGAAAACTGCCCTTTCGTGCCTGCTAAGCCAGAGAATCTTTGTGGCGGAATAAATGTGGGTGAGGTTCAGTCCTGTCGTCTTGAAAATCTCAAATCTGCCGAGTTTTTTTTCAAGGAACTCCTTTTCCTTAATGCTGCGGTTATCATACCAGGGAATTATATCGGTCAGCGGCTTCCCGCGGCTGTCAACAAGAAGGCCCGCCTCGGCCATCGACGCAAAACCGACGGCCTTTATTTGAGACGGGTCTTTAATCTGCCTGATAATTTGACGCGTCAACCGGCAAACGGAACTCCAGAGTTCCCCCGGGCTGTAATAATGCCTGCCTTTCCGATCCTGTCTTGTTGCAGTGGGAAGCGATGCGGAAGCAACCCGTTTCCTGCGGTAATCGTAAAGGTTAGCCTTCCAGTTTGTCGTCCCTATGTCTATTCCCAGTAGATACATCTGTCCCTATCCGGCATTACGTTACAGTACACGACGCACGAAGCGCGGCCAATAAACCTTATAAACCTTATAAACTTTATGAACCTTATGAACTTTTTCTTTTACTTTTACAACCAATTAATATTATTCTTATTCATCGTATCACAGCTTTTACAGATCTTAGCGTCAGAGAAATCCCCGTGCTCCAGCTGCCTGATTCCCATAGCCCTTTTACGCGCAAGTATGTCTTTAACCGCTTCTTTCTTTATATCTCCTATTATTACTCTGCCGTCATAATCACGGCAACAGAGTATCGTCTTTCCGTCCCAGGTAAAATCAAGCGTATCCCACATCCCGCGGCAGGGCCACAAACGGCCTTTGATATCATACTTCCAGGGGCTGTCCTGTTCCATGCTTCCTGACCAGTTTTCAGGAATTGGCTTTAAAACGGCGTCAGCCTTTCCTTTCCAGAAAGCGTTGAATTTTACGACTTCCGCTTTATTATCCGCCAGCCTCACGCAAGAAAGCACAATTTTCGGGTTTGGAGTTGTCCGCCTTCCGTCCTCTGTCCTCTGTCCTCTGTCTTCCGTCCTCCGTCTTCTCGCTTCCAACAATGCCAGCACATTCTCCATCGACCTTTCAAACGGCAGTTTCATTATGCTCTCGTAAACTTCCTTTGTGATTCCATTAAAGCTGATTACTATCTCGTCAAGCCCGGAAGCCAGCAGCTTTTCCGTCTTTTCCTGAGTCAACAAAGACGCGTTTGAGAATATTTTCACATAGAAAGGCCCTTTTGACTTCACATAGGCTATCCTGTCAAATATATTCTTATCGGCAAGAGGCTCGCCAAATCCGGAGAGAACGAATTCGCGGATATGTACGCCGCTCTCCGCGGCGCTGTCAACGATTAAACGAAAGATATCTTCATTCATATTTCCCGGCGCGCGCTTCATCTTTGAATGCGGGCACATCAGGCAGTCGGCATTGCAGGCATTGGTAGTCTCGATGTTAATATAGATGCCGCCGGCCTCTATTTTGGCTGTTTCTTTTCTTATCTTGCGCGAATAAAGTTTCCTGTAAACAGGCGTATTCACGAGACAGCTAAACGGTTTATGTGTTATGAGTTTAGGCATACGGCCAGTTTAACCCCTTTTTCATATTTTACAAGCACCGGACAATACCCGCAGCTTCATAAATATCATGTGCCTGCGTTTAGATTAAATGTTACTTTCAGTTCCCAACTCCTGCACCGCACCGATGAGCTCCTTAGTATATTCGTGCGAGGGATTCTTGTAGATAGTCTCATTATCCGCCAGTTCAACCACTTTGCCATCCTTCATCACGGCCACGCGGTCGCTTATATTCCTGACGACACGCAGGTCGTGGGATATAAAAAGATAGGTCAAGCCCAAGCCTTCCTTAAGGTCCTTTAGCAGATTGATTATCTGCGCCTGAACTGAAACATCCAGTGAAGAGACAGGTTCGTCGCAAACAATGAATTTAGGACGGGAGATAAGGGCTCTGGCGATGCAAATCCTCTGCCTCTGCCCGCCTGAGAACTCATGCGGGTATTTTAAACCGGCAGCCGGGCTCAAGCCGACCATCACCAGCATTTTATCAGCTTTCTGCGCCGCGTTCTCATCGCCGAGTATCTCGAGCGTCTCGGCAACCGCCGGGCCGATCTTTATGCGCGGGTTCAGTGAAGCGAACGGGTCCTGGAAGATTATCTGCATATCTCTGCGGAGAGGTTTCAGCTCGTTAAAGTTTAAAACCGTCAGGTCTTTCCCGTTAAATAGTATTTTCCCGCTGTCCTCGCGGAGCAGCCGGATTATTATCCTTCCGAGCGTGCTCTTTCCGCAGCCGGACTCCCCTACCAATCCGAGGGTTTCTCCTTCATTTATGGAAAAAGAAACATCATCCACCGCTTTCACGGTTTCAAACGCTCCAAACATCCCTTTTTGCTTTCTGAAATGTTTGACTATGTTCTGCAACCTTACAATCTCCATCTCTCTCCGTTTTACCTTTAATGCTTCACGTTATGAACGTTATGAACCTTATAAACCTTACAAACTTTTGCTTTTTATTTATACAACCAACATTTTACCATTCTCCCGTCAACCACAGTCTCTCCGGGCTCGGTCTTTTTGCATATTTCCATGGCCTTATTGCACCTCGGGTGGAACCTGCAGCCTGCCGGAGGATCAAACGGGTCGGGAACGCTTCCCGGTATAGCGGGCAGGCGCTTCTCAATCTTTGAAAGCGAAGGAATAGACTTTAAAAGCCCTGCTGTATAAGGGTGAAGGGGATTACTGAATAGCGCCTCCTTCGGTGAAGATTCAACAATGCGCCCGGAATACATAATGTTCACCCTGTCGCAGATGCGGTAAATGATGCCAAGGTCGTGACTGACCATTATAACGCTCAGTTTTCGCTTAAGACGTATATCCGCCAGCAGGTCTAGTATCTGCGCCTGCACCGTCACATCAAGGGCAGTCGTCGGTTCATCCGCAATCAGCAGTTTCGGCCCGCTTATAAGAGCCATCGCTATCATCACTCTCTGGCGCAAGCCGCCTGAGAGTTCATGAGGATACGAGTCCGCTACCCTCTTTGCGTCCTTGATGCCGGCGTCGGAAAGAGTTTTCAGCACAAGAGCGCGAAGGGCTTCGCCATAGATTCCGAGGTGCAGTTTTGCAGACTCTCCAACCTGATAATCCACGCGAAAGACCGGATTTAAAGCCGTGAACGGCTCCTGGAATATCATTGATATCTCGCCCCCGCGCACCTTAGCCATTTCCTTTTCGGAAAGCAAGAGCAGGTCATCCTTTTTCCCGCCGCGCTCGAATATTATCTCACCCGATACTATTTTCCCGGGCCGCGAGACAAGCCGAAGGATAGACAGAGCCGTAACACTTTTGCCGCAGCCGGATTCCCCGACCAAACCGACGCTCTCGGAACTGCCGACACCGAAAGAAACGCCTTCTACCGCGCGCCCCACCGCTTTACCCGGGAAGAAGTAAGTATGAAGGTTTCTTATTGAAAGAAGGGCGTTCTCCGTCATCCTATCTCCTTCGAACCGCTCAACCTTGGGTCCAAAATATCCCTCAGGCCTTCGCCGAGCAGGTTATAAGAAATTATCGTCACAAAAATAGCCATCCCGGGGAAGGCCGTGAGCCACCAGGCGGTCTCTATGTAATCTTTGCCGGAAGTCAGTATGTTCCCCCAGCTCGGGTCGGGAGGCTGTACTCCAAGTCCGAGAAAACTCAGGCCGGACTCTATAAGGATTGCCCCTGCGACCCCAAAAGTCACGGAAACGAAGACCGGAGCCATCGCGTTAGGCAGAATATGTCTTATTATTATCCTGGCGTGCGACGCGCCTGAAGCTCTGGCGGCGAGCACATACTCCCTGTTCTTGAGGCTCAAAACCTCCGCCCTGACCAGGCGCGCGAGGTCAGTCCACGTAGTAAGGCCGATTATAACCATTACGTTGAATATACTCGGCCCAAGAAAGACCACGAGCATAAGAATAAAGAAAAGCGCCGGAACGGAAAGCACTATGTCAACCAATCTCATAAAGAACTGGTCTATCCAGCCGCCAAAATATCCCGATACCGCTCCCACAAGAAGCCCGATTAGCGTAGAAATAAGAACCGCCGCAAACCCGACTGAAAGAGATATTCTTGAACCAAAGATCATCCGGGAAAACACGTCCCTTCCCAGCTCATCGGTACCGAGCAGATGAAGCCGTGAAGGAGGCTGCAGTTTTTCAGCCATGCTCTGCCCATCGGGAGCATAACCCGAAATCAGAGGCGCGACCAGCGCAATTACGGCAAGGCAGATTACAAGGACTCCGCCTATGAGCGCCGGTTTATTGGCCGAGACCAGCTTTATGAATTTAAGCGTTTCTTTCAACTCTCCGTCCTTAATACCGTATTCGAGGATCGGCAAAAGCGTAAGCTATATCCGCCAAAAGATTGCCGAGCAGAGTGAGCAGAGCTCCGGCTATTACCACCCCCATTATCACGGGGTAATCAAAGGACATGGCTGATTCATACGCCAGCCGTCCCATCCCCGGCCAGGCAAATATAGTTTCAAATATAAAACCGCCTGATATCAAGCCGGGGATAGACAAGCCGACAATGGTAATTACCGGAAGAAGCGCGTTCCTTAACGCGTGCTTTAGCAGCACATCGCGTTCCGGCAGTCCTTTCGCGCGCGCGGTTCTAATATAATCCTGGCGTATTACCTCCAGCATCCCAGATTTCATATACCTGGACAAACCGGCAATACTGCCGAAAACGCTCACAAAGAGCGGCAGCAGCAGGTGTTGAATCCGGTCATAGACTTGAAGCACGGGCGGCATATTTGCCGAATTGACGGAAACCATCCCCGAGATGGGAAGCCATTGCAGCCAGACGCCGAAGAAGAGCATCAACAGCAGCGCAAGCCAGAAAGCGGGAATAGAAAAACCTACGAAGCTAAGCGAGGTAAAAAGCCGTTCAAAGACGGAGTTTTCCCGCGCTGCCGAATAGACTCCGAGAGGAACCGCTATCAGGAAGAGCAAAAGCAGCGAGAGAATGTTCAGCTGGAGGGTTGCAGGCAGGCGTTCCAGTATTTTCCCGGTTACGGGCCGGTTGTCGTTGAAGGATTCACCGAAGTCAAATCTTACAAGGCGTGAAAGCCAGTTGAGATACTGGATGTGCAGGGGTTTGTCCAGGCCATAAAGCGTCTTCAGTTTTGCAATGGAATCCGGAGACATCTTCGCGTTCATCTGGGACTGGACCACCGTGGGCCCGCCGGGCGTTATATGGATAACCGCGAAGGTGATGAGGGATATGCCGAAGAGTATCGGAATAGAGAGCAGCAGCCTTTTTAGGATATATCTTGCCATCAGTATTTAAAAACCTCCGGCGCGTTCTTGTCCAGTTCCGTCTTGGTAAAAGCCCGCATATAAACATTGAAACCAAAAGAATGGGCGCTCAGGGATTGCATATAGTTTATGTCAATCGCGATGCAGTCCGTAAGGTTAACTGTGAACTTGCTCCTCACTTCTTTGATATTTCTGTTAACGGTGTCGAATTTAAGCGCCATATCTATCCTGAGATCCTGGGTTGCGTTGAAAGCTGCGCTCGTTGATATATCAAATATTGTCTGGTAGACATAATTTATATAGTCGAACTGCGCCGAATAACTTGCGCCTATCCCGTAAGTAAACGGCTGGCCGCGGTTAAAACCCAGTGCGATGTCCCCGAAAAGCAGCCTGTCGTCATAAAGCCTGTACTGCGTGTTAAGCGAAGCGTCTGAAGACTCGGAAAGCATCAGCCCCAGCTGCGCCGTAACCGGGTCTATCCTTGCCTTGGTCATGTTATTTAATACTCCATTGCCGAGTAACGAAGGCTCCAGGATATTTATTGACGCCTGGTCAATATTTTCCCTCAAGTCATAGCCTGTGGTAAAGGAAAGCGAGAATCCCTGCGCCGCAAAACCAAGGCGTCCCGTCACCTTATTGATATCGGTCCCGCCGTTAACATCCGCGGCAGTTGCCCTGAACCTGCGGGAAAAAGAATGAGTAAGGTCGGTTGTAACATATTGGTTGAAGGTGTTGTGCAGTGTCATTGTTTCTGAAGCCCCGGCTGTCAGGCCCTGGTCATCTATACCGGGATCAGGCAGTTCCAGCCAGGTTCCGTTCAAAGCAAAACTGGCGCTCAAGGTGTTGCCGGGCATATATTGAAAGGAATAAGTCAGCGAAGGATTCAGCGAAAATCTCGTGTTATAAAAATCATTATTTGTAACCAGCGCGGTGGAAACCGCCGTAGCCGTGGTACTTGTTGTGGAGACCGCGGCAAGAACAGTCGAAGAGGGCACGTAATAGCGCGTCAATTCACCGTTGAACGCGCCATAAAAACCGGCTGCACCCAGGGAAAGCTGATTTGACTGGAACTTTATCGAGGGCAGGGCTGCCATGGTCATTTTGTATTCATAGGCGAAATTATCCCAGTTATCCTGCCGCTGCACGGCCAGTATGCCGGTAAATGAAGGATCCGTCTTTGTGAAAGCGACATAAGAATTTATATAACTTGCCATAACGGGATAGTAGGAAGAATAAAGGTCATTGAGCACGGCCTGGTCGCTGAAATAGTCCAGCCTGGCCACCACATTGAGGTCTTTGACTATATCGCTGTGATGCTCAAAGTTTACGTTCCACCGGGAATGGCCGGTATCAGCTTCGTCAATGTAATAGGAGTAAAGAGAGCCGCCGCCGTTTAAACCGGGCAGGCTGTAGTTCTGTTTAAACCCGTATCCTATGCCCTTGACGGACATCAAGTCAAGCAGCAGGCTGCCCGTCAGCTCATTAGTGAGCTCGTAATTATATGCTATCTTCAGGAAAGCGCCTTCATAACTTGAATAACCAGGGCGAAGAGAGAGCGGGCTGGTTCCGTTCCTGAAATCCTTGAAATAATAAGGGAAATAGAATATCGGAATATCCCCTATATAAACTACCGTGTCCCAGCATTCTATCTTCTCGTCAACAACAAGGTGAATCCTTCCCGATACCAGTTTGTAGTGGGGATGTTCGTGGTCATTGCAGGTGGTCGCGATGCTTTGCTCCATATTCGCGTTTTTTTCGTCGGGACGCTCTATCCTTTTCCCCTTGAAGAACCAGGGCGGGCTGTCATACTCAATATTGTCAACAAATCCAAGTTTCTGCTTCAGATTATATTTTATATGCTCGCCTATTATCCTGCTTGTCTTCTCAATGAGAAGAATGTGCCCGTTAGCTTCAATATCTTCGCTCTTGGTAGACATCCTTATTTCATCGCAGGTAAGGGTTATATCCTTGTAAAGCACCTTCACATTCCCCTTCGCGTAGACTGTGCCGTTAAGCTCATCGTACTCTATGTGATCGCCGTAACAGTCTATCGGATCTTTTTTCTTACCAGTGGCCGGATCGATTACGCTTGACTCCGTCTTTACGGACGGCGCGGAATTATCAGCAGAAGCCACCCGCGCGCTTAGCGGAAAAATAAACAGGAGCAGGACCGTTGATATGATCCAGCTCCTTGTCTTTCTCACGAGTACCTCTCTGTTCCGGAAAAGGCTCTTAAGTATTCCTCTCTCCTGTTTCTTTTGACGGTCTAATCCCTGCAACTGCCCGTTCTAATCTGCGTAATCGGTTTTGTAATCCGAGCAATCTTTTACTTCAAATGATGCCACACAAGCGAAGCCGCCCCAAGCACAGCCGCGTCATCGCCCAGCGTGCCAAGAACTATCTTTACCCTCTGCGCGAGGTATTTAAAGACTCTCTTTTTTACTTCGGCTCTTATCGGGTCAAGAATCAGCCTGCCGGCCCTTGAGACACCTCCACCGATAACAACGACGCGCGGCCCCAGTGTGTTGATTATGGAAGACAGCGCTGCTCCCGCGTAAGCCCCTGTTTCTTTCCAAACTTCCTGCGCAAGTTTATCACCGGAATTGGCGGCCTCTGAAAGCGCCTTGGGCGTTATCTTATCCAACCCTCCCGCAATTTTCACAACAGCGGTTTTCCTTCCCTGCTTTATTTTCTCCAGAGCGCGTTCCACTATATAGGAATTGCCTACATAGCGCTCGACGCAGCCGTGGTTCCCGCAGTTACACTGCTTTCCATTGAAGTCAATTATTACATGTCCGAGCTCGCCGGCCGTCTGAAAACTGCCAACGTAGAGCTGTTTATTCAAAATAAGACCGCCGCCCATACCGGTGCCGAGCGTGATGCAAACCATGCAGTCCGCGCCTTTTCCTGCACCGAAGGTGTGCTCGCCAAGCGCGTAGACATTGGCGTCATTACCGACATAAGACGGAAGTTTAAATTTGCCTGATATTATTTTCGCCAAATGCACTTCGTTCCAGCCTTTGAGGTTTGGCGGATTCCTTACTATCCCCTTTCTGTGGTCAACAAGGCCCGGGGCGCCGATACCGATGCCCTTAAGATCTTTCTTCTGTTCGGGAGTACAGCCGTCAATAACAAGCTGAATGGCCTTCTCAATGTTGCCGATCACGACTTTACGCCCCTTATTTGCCTCAGTCTTCAGCTTGCGGTTGAAAACAACCCGTCCCGCGGACGAAACCAGACCCGCGACGAGATTCGTCCCGCCGAGATCAACGCCTATGGCATAATTTACTTTTGACATCTTCCCCTTCGCTCTAATTATCGGGCCCGCCTTCTGCAAGGCGGGCCCGTATTAACAGATTTAAACTATGGTAGCTTCTGTATCTTTATCAAAGAAATGAACTTTGTCCATCTCAAATACGACGTCAGCCTTCTCGGCAAGCTTGAATGTTTCGTGCGCGTCAACAGTCGCCTGGAAGGCAGACTGCCCGGTCGCAAGATAAACATACGCCTGGGCTCCGATAGGCTCAACCACATCGACTATCGCGCTGAGAGTCCAGTCAGGATTGTTGATGGAGGTGTTCTTCCTATCCTTAATGTTCTCCGGCCTTACTCCGAGCGTGACATCTTTACCGACATAACCGGCTAGCTTTTCCGCCATCTTTTCTACAATCTTGACCTGGAACGAACCTTCCTTAAAGAACAGGCCGCTGCCGGTTTTCTCTATAACTCCGTTTATGAAGTTCATCGGAGGCGTGCCAATAAATCCCGCAACGAACTTGTTCGCCGGGTTGTCATAAATATCTATCGGGTCGCCGACCTGCTGTATGAAACCGTCCTTCATAACCACGATTCGGTCGCCCATGGTCATGGCTTCCACCTGGTCGTGTGTAACATAAATCATGGTAGCCTGAAGACGGTTGTGAAGTTTAATAATCTCAGTCCTGGTCTGGACGCGGAGTTTCGCGTCGAGGTTGGAAAGCGGTTCGTCGAAGAGAAAGACTTTCGGTTTCCTGACTATGGCCCTGCCGAGCGCGACCCTCTGCCTTTGCCCGCCGGAGAGCTGCTTCGGTTTTCTGTGCAGCATTTCCTGGATGCCGAGGATTTCGGCGGCTTCCTGGACCCTGCGTTTGATCTCGTCTTTCGGGTATTTTCTGATTTTCAATCCGAAAGCCATGTTGTCGTAAACCGTCATGTGAGGATAGAGCGCGTAGTTCTGGAAGACCATGGCGACATCCCTGTCCTTGGGAGCCATGTCATTGACTATCTTGTCATCTATGAGCACCTTGCCCGCGGTTATTTCCTCGAGCCCGGCGATCATCCTCAGGGTGGTGGACTTTCCGCATCCCGAAGGGCCTACGAAAACAACAAATTCCTTGTCTTTCACTTCCAGGTTGAACTTTGCCACTGCCGGTTTGGGGTTGCCCACAAACCTCTTCTCGATGTCCTGCAATACGACTTTTGCCATTGCTGCCTCCGTTGGTCTACCGGTACCGGGTCAGAAGGCCGCGGTCCAGTAAATATAAGCCTGCCTGGCGGGGGTGAAATCAGCCGCCCGCCGAGCAGATCTATTGTGTTAATTATACTAAAAGCCGCATCGGAAATCTATTACAAATAGAGATTACACCGACAACCAAAGTGTTGTAATGAGCTATTTATTGACTGATTTTCGACTCTCTTTCAGTTTCCAGATACCTGCTGCGATAATCAGAACTGCCAATCCTCCGTGTATTAAAACCGGGGCAAGCAGGAACGGGAGATGGTTTACGCTCGTTTTGTAGATAGTTATTAGAGCTTTGCAAAGCGGCATGGCCGCGAAAGCGAAATAGAGTATGTGGGACTTAAGCGGCTCGCCCTTTAACTTAACTTTTGACCCGTAAAGAAGAATTATTGCTCCGGTCAACATAGATACAATAGAAAATATTTTCTCCTCGATGCCCGGAATAACAAAGAGCCCGATGCCACCTCCGGCAATAACTATCACTCCGCAAACACCTATAAATTTTCTGTTTGCCATTGTTTTTCCCCCGCTCATAGGTATTATTTCATCCCGCGGTCAATTGATTTGCTTTTGATTTTACGTTACAAACGTTACAAACCTTATAAACTTTATAAACTTTTATCTAACTTAGTCCCTCAGATTTAACGCAACACTCTGGTGATATAATACCAGAGGAGGCGTTGAAAATCAATGAAAGGGACAACATACAAGCGATTAAGCGCAGTTGAACGTGAAGAAATAAGCAGATGTTT
>Ga0209697_10000312_pt1 | contig 78744 bp, 67 predicted proteins | sample AliMusrvi5mmetaG_FD_184115 | JGI IMG/M metagenome (GOLD analysis project Ga0209697, IMG submission 184115) | Freshwater lake bacterial and archeal communities from Alinen Mustajarvi, Finland, to study Microbial Dark Matter (Phase II) - Alinen... | ecosystem: Environmental > Aquatic > Freshwater...
GAAAATGCAGTGCTTGCCATTGTTGATGCAGTCATGGGGTTTGCCATTGATATACTGCAAACGGGAAAAAGATTGGCCCACGTTACAAACCTAATAACGGAAAGTTAGATCAACTCCGAAACTTGAGATACTGTTAAGCTTATTAACCGCCCTGTTGCAGGGTGCAGATCTCGCGCGATGAATAAGGTGACGATGAAAAAATATATTGTTCCCATAGTGCTCATGCTCGGGCTGGCCGCTCCGGGTTGTGGTTGGGCCGACGAAGAAAAAGAACCTGCTGCCGATAGTCTCTTCGGGGGCGGAGGCGGCTATTTTCACCCCTATGTTACCACGGCCGGGCTCTATGATGATAACATCTACAGGACCACGAACAATAAGACCAGCGACTATGCTACGGTACTGTCTCCGGGCATATGGATTGCCGTGCCGGGAACCCGCGAGAAAATCCTGAACCTGAACACATCCACCCTGACCCCCGGCGGTCTGGGAATCGTCGAGGATCGTGGTGAATCCTTTCAACGATTCCAGGGCTTTCTCCATTATGGAGCCGAGTTTGCTAGATTCAAGGAAGTCAAAGACAGTGATACCGATGACCATCGTATCGATGGCCAGCTTCGGTACAAACTGAAAAGCGGTTTGACCTTCGATCTGATTGACATGTATCTGGACGGCCACGATGAACGCGGTGAAGGGGCATTCGGTCAGTTGAGTACCTATAAAAGCAATCTCATCGGCGGCCGGGTAACCTATGAACTGGGCTCCAGGTTTCGGGTTCGCGGTGAATACGGCCGTTTCAATGTGAACTATGATGACGAAGCAAACAGAAGGCTCGACCGGGTGGATAACAAATATTCAGCCTATCTCTACTACAAACTCACCGGCAGAAGTTCGTTTTTTGTCGAATACGATCTTGTCGACATCAGCTACGATAACATGAGTGTGTTCGATTCCAAAGAACGCACGGCATGGGCTGGGTATCGCTGGCGACTCTCCGAGAAAACCATGGGTGAAATCAAGATGGGCTACCTCACCAAAGACTATGTGATAGCCGGGTTAGAGAATACGGGCGATTATGTCGTTGAGGGCTGGCTCGATTATGAGTTGACCGGCAAGAGTCGGATAAGGCTGACTGCTGCCCGTTTGGTCGAGGAACCAGATGCCTACAGTTCGGAGAGTACAACCACCAACCAGGTCAAGGCTGCTTTCATCCATAACCTGACCACAAAAATCCATGTTACGGCCGAAGGCGGGTATGGAAGATCCACGTACGGAGGCGACTATGTCTACCTCGGTGAGGTCGGGACGCGCGAGGACAATAAGTATACCGGAAGGTTGTCCCTCGATTACCAGATTCAGAATTGGCTGGGCGTCAAAGCCAGCTATGCTTATCTGGATCGGGAGTCGAGCTTTTCAGGACTTTCCTATATCGACAACCGGTTTATTGTCAGCCTGTCGCTGACCATGTAGTCCCTCCTGTCGAGCCGTCGAACGTGAGAAAAACTTTGCATGGTTTAACGGGTGTATTTCGAATTGTTTGACGTAACAGTACTGAGGATAACAGAGGAAAAGTTAAAATGATGATGAAGACAAGATACTGGCTGTTGTTATGTGTGGGATTGATCAGCCTCGGGTTTGGCAGCCTGGCTGCGGCCGGAGAATCTGTGGTGAATAATAGCGATGTGCTTGAAATTTCGGTTTTCGGTCACCCGGAAATGGCGGCTACGGTGCGAGTCGATGAACAGGGGATGGTCATGCTGCCGCTCATCAACCGGGTTAAGGTCCAAGGGCTGGCGGTGAGTGCGGCTTCTGCACATATTGCCAAAATGCTGTCCGATGGCTACATCGTCAACCCGCAGGTCAATGTTTTTGTTAAAAATTTTCGCGAACAGAAGGCCTCAATTCTCGGCCAGGTGGTCAAGCCGGGAGTCTATGATGTCAACCAGAAAACTACCCTGTTGGAGTTGATTTCCATGGCAGGCGGCCTGACCCCGGAAGCAGGCGATCGTGCCACCTTGAAACACGAGGGGGCAAAGGACGCTCAAGGAAAAAACCAGGAAATTGCAATAGAACTTAAACGTCTGGTTGACCAGGGAGACGCCTCCCAGAATGTTGCCATCATGGATGGTGATAAAATTTTCATCGCTAAAGCCGGGGTCTTTTATGTCACCGGCCAGGTGAAAAAACCAGATTCCTATAAATACCAGGATAAACTCACCATCATCAAGGCTGTCACCATGGCCGGAGGTTTTACCGATACGGCATCCAAAGGTTCGGTTCGCATTGTTCGCAAGGTCAATGGTAAAGAAGAGACAATCACCGGGGGCGGGACGGATGCGCTGGTTCAACCGGACGATGTGGTTGTGGTCCCGGAAAGCTTTTTTTAACAGTAAAGGAAACTCAAGATTCTTCACTCCGATTTGTATCGGTGTCCTGTCTTCCTGCGCCATTTTTGGCATACAACTTGCCGGAATTACAGAATATAGAAATTGTTGCCCTGTTGCAATATTATCAATAATCAACCTATATAAACATACAATAAATGATGGAAGAACAAGAGATACATTTACGAGACTACCTCCGGGTCATCCAGAAAAGAAAATATGTAGTTGCTCTTTTTTTTGTGGTTACTGTGCTGGGCGTTATTATCGGCACTATCCGGATGACACCGATCTATGAGGCCTCGACCCAGGTTCTGGTAGAGAAAAATGAAGGCACCTCGCTGACGCAACGTCCAACTTATGAGGCTTACGATCCTGAATTTTTCGAGACCCAGCGCCAGCTCATCCTCAGCCAGAGCGTGGCCCGCAAGGTGGTGAGACTGCTCGATCTTGATAAAAAATGGAAGACATATTTCCCTGACAAAGAAAAGAAAGCCTCCTTTTTCGGAAAAATAAAGGACAAAATAAAGGCTGCGGTCCCAAAAAGTGAGGGAACAGGCAAGGCAGCTTCCACTATTCCGCAGGAAAAACCTTCAGAGGCCGATATTATCGCCGACCAGTTACGCGAAGACATTACCATCTCCCCGGTTAAAGAAAGCCGGTTGATGACTATCAGTTTTAAAGCGGAACACCCTGATTTTGCTCGTCTGGTCGCCAATACCATTGCCAATGCCTACAAAGATGAACTTATGGCCATCCAGATGGAGTCTTCAGGGTATGCCCTCAAATGGATGACCAAGAAGGCGGAGGAGGAACGCAACAATCTGGCCAGGTCGGAAAAAGCGCTGCAGCAGTATATGAAACAGCACGATATCGTCACCGTTGAAGACAAGATGACAATCTTGCCGCAACAGTTGTCCGAACTGACCTCAAAGCTGGCCAATGCCCAGGCACAAAAGGATGTGGTGGGCAACATCTATCGTCAGATTCAGGATGTGCGTGCCAGCAAGGGGGATGTCGAATCGTTGCCGACTCTCGCCAATCGCAAGGAGCTGCAGGATATTCGTGAGAATGTTCGCAAGGCCGAGCAGGTGGTTTCCGAGTTGAGTCAGAAATTCGGGCCTAAACACCCGACCATGGTCGAGGCACGGGGCAAGTTGAATGACATTGTCCGCCAGAAAAACGTCGAAATTAATAAAATTATAGCTTCGGTGAAAAACGAATTTGATGTAGCCGAAGCCCAAGAGTCGTCGCTCCGTAGTGCCCTGGCAAATGTCAAAGGCGAGGCCCAAAATCTCAACGAAAAGCTGACGGAATATAAAATCCTGAAACGAGAGGTGGATACCAACCGGGCTCTCTATGAATCCCTTATGCTGCAGGCTAAAGAAAAAGGCGTGACCGAGAATACGCAAAAGATCAATGTGTGGATGACCCAGGTGGCGCAGACGCCCAAAGAACCAGTTAAACCGAAGCCTATGCGAAACATCCTTCTCGGTATCGTTCTTGGCCTATTTGGCGGCGTTGGCTGCGCCTTCTTTGTCGAATACCTGGATAATACCATCAAAGATCCTGAAGAGGCGGAGCGCCGCTTCGGGATGTCCGTGATCGGTGTGATCGAACTGCTAAAAAAAGGCAAAAACCCTGACCAGTTTGTCAAAGAGGAACCCGCGTCCTCCTTTGCCGAAAGCTATAAATCCCTGCGCACCGCTGTTTTGCTCTCTTCCGCGGAACGACCACCGAAGCGACTGATGATTACCTCAATGTCACCCCAGGAGGGCAAGACAACCACATCCATGAATCTGGCCCGTTCCATAGCGCAGACCGACAGGAAAATCCTGCTGATCGATGCAGACCAGAGACGACCAAGACTACACAAGGCCTTTCAACTCGATAATGACGCCGGCCTTAGCTCCTACCTCTCGGGCACTATTCAGGAAATACCGCTTCAGCTAACCGACGAGCCTGGGCTTTCCGTGCTGACCTCCGGACCGATTCCGCCCAATCCATCCGAACTACTTGGCTCACAACGATTCAGTCAATTGCTCGACCAACTGGAACAACAATTTGATATGATCATTATCGACTCTCCACCTGTCCTGAGTGCTACTGACAGCCTGCTGATCAGCAAGCTGGCCGAAGGCATTCTCGTGGTTTGCTATTCCGGCAAAACAACCTACGACCGCCTGCAGCGCGGCTTGAAAAGCGTTCGCGAGATCAACCCCAATATTCTCGGGCTAGTTCTTAATGCCATGGATATGCAGAAGACCAACTACTACTCGTATTACGGCTATTATCAGTACTATTCGGCAAACAAGGAAAATTAGGTACAACAGGGTTGGCCGAGTAAAATTTCCGGCATATTCATGATAGATATCCATTGTCATATTCTGCCGGACATCGACGATGGCCCACGGACTTTTGAAGAGTCAGTGGCCATGGCACGGATGGCGGCAGCCGATGGGATTACAGGGATAGTCGCGACCCCTCACCTCAACGAGAAACTTTATAATCCTAATGAGATCAGCAGGCGAGTTTCCTGGCTGAACCATCTGCTACGTATAGAAAAAATACCGGTTTCTATCATGCGGGGAGCAGATGTTTCGGTGTTGTTCAAACCCGGCCAGATCGAAGGGTTTACCATCAACGACACCAAGTATATCTTGGTCGAGTTTCCCCACACCCACTTGCCGAAGAACTCTAATGAAATTCTTTTTCAGTTCGTTGTTAACGGCTACAAACCCATCATTACCCATCCGGAGCGCAATCCCTCAATTAGCGCCAATCCAAACCTGTTGATCCAGCTTCTGGTCAACAATATGTATGTGCAGATAACCGCTGGCAGTCTGACCGGTGAATTCGGAAAGGATGCTCAACAGTGCGCCGAACATCTTCTTCGGGTCGGGGTGGTTGATGTGATTGCCACGGATGCGCACTCCATCGGCCACCGCCAACCTCGGCTTTCCGAAGGCATGCAAGCTGCAGCGAAAATTGTCGGTATGGAGAGGGCAAAACAGATGGTCATCGGTAATCCAACAAAAATTATTTCCGGAATGCAAATCTGACCATCCTATTTCATGAATACAGTTGCCATTAAACTTGAAGGAATCGCTAAACAGTATGTACCTCCATGGCAATTGGGCTCCCTAAATCGGCAACAAAGATCCGTCAAAGCGCTTACCGATGTGTCGCTGATGATTCGTCAGGGCGAAATCTGTGGTCTGCTTGGAGTCAATGGTGCTGGCAAAACAACCCTGATCAAAATTCTTGCGACTCTAATTCTTCCCGATCAGGGATATGGGGAAATCAACGGTATAGACCTGATTCGTTTTCCATTGCAGGTAAAAGCTCAGATCGGGCTTGTCACTACCAATGACCGCAGTTTTTACTGGCGCCTTTCCGCATGGGAAAATCTGGATTTTTTTGCCGCTCTGTACGGAGTGGAGAGCAAGAAGAAACGAGAGCGAATCGGTGAATTGCTGGCACTGGTGGCAATGGAAGAACATGCGCATAAAGGTTTCATGACCCTTTCTACCGGACAGCGACAGCGCTTGGCCATCGCTCGCGCCTTATTATCAGATCCGGCGGTGATGCTGTTTGATGAACCGACCTCAGGGCTGGATCCAGTCGCTGCCAAAAAAATGAGAGGATTCGTTGAGGAGAGCCTAGTCCGTCATCAAGGCAAAACCGTACTCTGGTGTACCCATAACCTCCATGAAGCCGAACAGGTTTGCAACCGCGTCGTTGTCCTTCATCAAGGACGTATTGTGGCCGACCTGAACCACCAGGAGATCCGCAGTCGGATGGACGACTTGGGGACCTATCGTTTTGCCTTATCGCACTGCGATTCCCAGATGCTCACGAATATCGGCATTTCACCTTTGATCGTTCAAAAAGAGGGGGAACGGCTTGTGGTAACCTTTCGTGCAGCGGAATCGATGGTGCCCGAATTAATCGCTCAACTGACAACAGGAGGAGTGGCCATTTTTCACTGTTCTCGATGTGAAGAAGGGCTGGAAGAACTATTCCCCCTGATTGTTGCGGAAGAGAAATAATGATATTTTCCCGTGCTTTTGCCTTCCTCAAAAGGGATCTGCTGACCGCCTGGAGTTATCGACTTCAGTTCCTGGCCCAGTCAGGAGGCATTTTCTGCACTACCCTGGTTTTTTTCTTCATGGGGAAATTAATCTCACCCCAGCAGTCGCCCCAATTATCCATGTACGGGGGGGACTATTTCGCTTTCAGCCTGATCGGTCTCGCCTTTGCCGACTACCTGATGATTTCGGTCAACGGCTTTGCCGACGAAATTCGGCGTGGCCAACTTCAGGGAACATTTGAAGCCTTACTGACAACCCCGGTGCCGCCACTGGCGATACTCCTGTATTCTTCCCTGTACTCTTTTCTGTTTTCCACACTGCGCGTTCTTTTTTACCTCGGCCTGGGTATTTTTTTCTTCGATATGCAATGGCATCTTGAAAGTCCGGTGCTGTTTTTTTTCGTATTTTTGCTCACGGTCCTGTCGTTCTGGGGTATCGGTCTCCTTTCAGCTGCCTTTGTCATACTCTTTAAACAGACCAGTCCCATCAATTGGGTGTTAGGACCCATTTCCGGATTACTTGGGGGGGTCATGTTTCCTGTCCAGCTGCTTCCCGACTGGCTCAAATGGTTAGCTGACCTGCTTCCGATCACCTGGGCACTAGAAGCGCTCCGCCTGGTTCTGCTCAATGGGGCGGTCTTTTCTCAGGTGAGAACGGAATGTACGGTGCTTTTGATGTTTGCTACAGTCTTTCTTGTTTGTGGTATTGTCGCTTTTCGCTGCGGTTTAAGGCATGCGCAAAAAGAAGGGTCGTTGTTACACTATTAATTCAGGGAAAAAATATAATGGAAGATACAAGGAAAATAAATTTTGAAACAGATTCCAAAAATCTACAAATTGAAATTAGTAAGGACCTTGTTTACCAGGAACTTGATGGTGAAATGGTGCTTCTGGACATGAAGTCAGGACAGTATTTTGGGATTGATGAAATTGGTTGTCGTATCTGGCGAATGCTGGAGGATAAGGTGCCTCCGGTAAGTATAATCGAAAAACTGCTGGAAGAATATGAGGTGGAAAAAGACCTCTGTCGGCAGCAAGTCGTGACTTTTCTAGAAAAACTGGAACATAATAATCTTATATCGTATATCACACCACCGGCTGCGCCCGAGTAGGTTGCATCGGTTAAATCGATTTTTAATCGAAACCAGATAAAAAAAGGCAGAGATGTTTTTGTCATCATTGCGGGAAACGAATCACTATCCGAATTGCGATGCAACTGGTGAGCGAATCGAGCAAATTGACTGGTCGACTTGACAAGGAGTAACAATCCAAGTCAAGGACAATGAGCTTGGCGGCATATTTGACGGTATATTTAAAGGACTCAAGATTTAATTTTATAGTGAATCTCCACCATTCATTATCTCATTTGCATTATTGTTCTACAGCGTGGTACTTTCCTGAAAAATAACAAATAAAATTACAACAAGAAAACCAATGATTGCAAGCCCCACAGGGGGCTATCATTGCAACAGACAGATACCTTTTTATTTTTTTCTGTATTTCTAATTGCTATTGGCGTAAGATAATAGCAATTTGCTGAATGTTAGGTTGTTCAGTGCCGCGACAATTTTTCTAACATTTACGAAGGTGCCAATAACATTTTTAAAATTTAAAAATTTGATGAAGAAAAAAAATACACTCGAACTCATTTCTAATCTATTTGGCGATCCAGAAATCTATACATTCGAGAATCGAACTTTCAACGCCATAATGCTTCTTGTAAGTTTTACGGGAGCAACAACGCTACTTTACGATTCAATTCTAAGCAGTCATGTTGTGCAACTGATTGATTTCTTTTGCTTTGCTTACCCTTTGGGATGTTATCTATATTCAAGAAAGACAAAAAAATACGAAGCTCTGATCAAGATATCTTTCGCTTGCTTCTATATAGCTTTATCGGTGGCGTGGTTCTTTAATAATGGTATACATGGCAGCTTACCTTATTTTTATTTTTTGCTAGTGATTTACTGTGTAATTTTATTCAAAAAACCTTTTAAATTTCCAATTCCTTTTGTTGTAATTACTGTTTTGTCAATGACAGTATCTGAATTTTATTATCCTGAATATTTATTTAATTACGGTAGTAAAATTCAGGATTATATTGATGTGGGAATTTCTCTCCCACTATGCCTGTCAATTACTGGATTAACTGTTTATCTAATTTTCAATGAATACATAAAAGAAAGAATATCAAATAAGGAATTTTTGAAACAACTTACCATTGACAAAGAGGTCATGGAGAGTTCATTCAATGAAATACGAATTCTTAGAGGTTTTCTTCCAATTTGTGCTAATTGTAAAAAAATTAAAGATAGTAACGGTAATTGGAAACAAATCGAAGAGTATATACATAAACACTCTGAAGCCAAATTCAGCCATGGCATTTGTCCGGAATGTACTCGTAATCTTTACCCAGAGTTTGCTGACCGAATTTTTAAAGAATCTGTTATTAGTTCATCAATATTAACAAACAGATTCTTATAAATGACCGTTCGATGAGCCGCCCCAGCAAGCCGTATACTTTCATGGCTGGTACTCTACCTTGACTAATATCGGTCCAGAGAGTATAAAGATAATGTTAATCATCGGGTTGAATGAGCTGTGATAATTTTTTTAGGGATACGTTTGGGGATACACTAACTCAATTATCTTGATCGCATGAAATAATACCAAGTAGTTAGATGCGGAATGTGCGTCCCGCCTTCGCACCATATATAAGTCCGACATCATTCACTTATGGTTTCCAAACCCGTAGCCAGCAATGGTTAGCGGGTTTTTTGTTTTCAGCGCCTTATCCATGACGTTAAACCCCATAACTCACCATTGATGGCGGCTAGGCAACCAAGATAGAAAAGTAAAATCTCAACACACCCTCCGAGAGGGGCTGCCTCGACCTATCTCAACGACCTTCCTTTTCCGGAGGAAGGCGTATCTATGTAGATCACCCCTTTTTCAGGGATTGCAGACAAATACTCTGAAGAAATGTCTTGCACCGAAATTTGCCAACACTTTTCCTCCGGGAGAGGCGGGCTGGTACAGTTCCGCATATATGCGGAGCTGACTGGATTGCAATTTGTGTTTGAGCCTGAAAGATCAAGCGAACAAAGCAGCTGAAGAGTATACAGAGAGTATGGGAGGAGACATCCTTGGACCGTCTCGGTACCGTGAAACGTCGCATTTTAGAAACCATTAGGGAATATTCTATGTCATTTGATCAATTTGGCCTTCGGGTCGAACTGCTTAAGGCAGTACAAAAAACCAAAGGGTACGCCGCCCCGACCGCCATTCAGGCCAAGGCTATTCCTGTTATTCTCGATGGCCGGGATATCCTTGCCCGCGCCCAGACCGGAACCGGGAAAACAGATGCATTTGCCATCCCGCTGGTCGAAATTCTGAGCCGGCATGTTGGCAACGGGCACGACCCACGTGCACTTGTCCTGACACCCACGCGGGAACTGGCGCTTCAGGTGGGAGAGAGCATCAAGGCTTACGCACGAACGGTTTCCATGCGATGCACTGTAGTCTACGGCGGGGTTCGCATCGAACCACAAATCGAGCGGTTAAAACGCGGCATCGATATTCTTGTGGCCACACCTGGCCGCCTGCTGGATCTTGTCGGCCAGAATCATTTGGATCTTTCCCAGATACAATTTCTGGTTTTTGACGAAGCAGACAGAATGCTGGATTTAGGATTTCACGAGGAAATTTCCAAAATCCTCGAGTTTGTTCCAGCAAAACGCAGGACCATGCTGTTTTCCGCCACCTACACCCAACAGATCCGGAACCTTGCCAGCATAATGTTGCAGGACCCTGCATACATTGAGGTGACGCCCAGTAATACGGCGGCTGAATCGATCGTGCAAAAGGTGCATCTGGTGGCCCAATCAAATAAACTTGCCCTGCTCATCCATCTGATATCCAGGGAAGACTGGAGCCAGGTTCTGGTCTTTACCCGCACAAAACATGGGGCCAACAGGATCACGGAAAAACTTATTGCCCAAGAGCTCAGTGCAGCCGCACTGCATGGCAACAAAAGCCAATCCCTCCGAACACGTACGCTCGCTGAGTTCAAAAGCGGAGCAATCCGAATACTTGTGGCAACGGATGTAGCCGCAAGGGGCCTGGACATCACCAATCTGCCTTACGTGGTCAACTACGATATGCCGAGCATCCCCGAGGATTACGTGCACCGTATCGGTCGTACCGGCCGCGCTGGAGTTATCGGCATTGCGGTCTCTCTGGTCAGTCACGAGGAAGAGACGCACCTGCGAAACATTGAAAACTTATTGAATCAAAAAATTTCGGTAGAAAAAGTGTTTGGGTACACAGAGGATAGCGATGTTCCCGATTTTGTACTCTATCGGCCCAACAACGCATCCAGCGAAAAAAAGGCCAGCAAGGACATCAAAGAGTTGGTTGCCAACAGAAATGCTGCAAAACAACGATTGAAAACCCCTGCCGTAAAACCCGCAGAGTCCGCTAAACGCTCGGGACCGAGATCGAAAGCAGAATCCGGCAGGAGAAGCGATAAGCCGGCAACAAAGCCAACCCGTTCAGGAGCACGCGCGCCCCAATCTTCTCATCAAAACAAGCCCAAGGGAAGAAAATAGGGAGGCATGCGACTTTGTAAGCAAAAATAACGTCATGATTCGACGATATTTTGCAATTCAGGAGATTTCTCTTCTTTCATATTTTTAATAATCAGCTGGCTTTGATTTTCCGCATCCATATCGTTTTTCGCTAGGATGCTGCGAACCGATTGATTCTCTTTTTGGATTAATTCATACTTGCCATCATCGACATATTCCAAAACCCAATCTCTCCATTGATGAATAATTCTATCCTTCATACATAATCTCCAAATGTTCAATAATATATCTCAATCGAGATTTTGACATAATTTTACTCAGAAAAACAATCGTGACAAAATTCACTTTCTAATGAAAATTATTACCCTTCACTCTCCCCAAACATACTAAGAGCTTGTCCGTAAAAGCTATGATGAGGGCTCTCCGGAAAAATAGTGAAACGTTCTCCAGACTCACACCATCCGTTCCTGTGACCAATCGTTGTGCTCAAATTCGGTATGATCCGGTTTCGGTGGTTTTATCTCTGCCATCCGCTGACGGAGCCAGACCTGCACTTTATCGAATTCTGCTGCAAATTGAGCTAAAGCCCGGCCCCTGTGACTGACGCTGCCTTTTTCTTCCATGGTGGCCTCGGCAAAGGTTTTGCCGAATTCCGGGCAAAAAAACACGGGATCGTAACCAAATCCCGATTTCCCACGGCGTTCCGAGATAATTTCCCCATCGCAGCGACCTTCCCAGGTCAAAGCCGGACCAGCCGGAGTCGCTAGGGAGAGTACACAGACGAAGTGAGCGGAATGGTTGCCCTGACCGGCCATTTCTCCCAGCAATTTTTCACAGTTGTCCCAATCCGTCGCCTCCGGACCAGAATAACGGGCCGAGTAGACGCCCGGCCTCCCCTCCAACGCATCAACGACCAAACCGGAATCATCTGCCAGGCAAGGGAGCCCCAGCACCTTGGCATAATGGAAGGCTTTTTTATAGGCATTCTCCTCAAAGGTTGCACCATCCTCAACAGCCTCAGGCATAGGGCCGAAGTCAGCAAGTGATTTAATGGCCACAGGAAAACCTTTGAGTCGTTCCTGAATTTCCTTTAATTTATTTTTATTGCTGGTGGCCAGCACAATGATGTTATCCATAACTGTCTCCTCACGCCCTTTGCCAAACAGGCAACTTCACGATAATAAAAAATAATACGCTGAAACGCTCTGTTACATAAATAGGTACTCACCTGGAAAAGGACAAGCAGGTTACCTGCCCTCAACTCAACTGCCAACGGTTGTCTCGGTTGGCTTGTGACGTTGACGGAATTGTTTATCGTAGCGTTCCTGTTCACTGTAGATACAACCGCAGTACGGCTGACGGTATAACCCCATCTGGAGGGATGCCTCTATCCCCTGCTGCCAGCCGATACGGAAATCCTCGTAATGAAACGTAATTCCGTATTCCTTGGCCAGTTGTTCACATTTACTGATGAGCAATTGATGGTTCTGGTACCTGGAATACAGCAGCGTTGTTGAAAATGCCTCAATTTTATGAGCGGCAGCGGTCTGTACCGTACGCAGAAGCCGCATATCGTAACAAAGGGGGCACCGCTCCTGTTCATGGAACACAACCCCTTGGAGAAATGCGGTAAGGCCATAGTGTTCATCGATCTCAATGGAGCATCCCGTATGGTTACTGAACTGCTTGACTGCGTCGATGCGACGACGGAACTCCTGATAGGGGTGGATGTTGGGATTATAAAAATATCCGGTGACATCGTGGCCCTGTAAGCGAAGCTGCTGCAAGGGATAGACAGCGCACGGAGCGCAACACATGTGCAACAGCAGCTGCATTACTTGACCTTGAAGTGCTTGGGTTCGATACTGTAACTATGGATTTTGTAGTTGATGATCCGCAAACTGGTATCCAGAGTTTTTGCTGCTTTGGTCTGGTTACCATTGTTCTTTTTCAATGCCTCAATAATAAGTTCCCTTTCATAATTTTCAACCGCTGTGGCCAGCGAAAGCGGCTTGTTCGACGGGATACTGTCCGGACTTTGCAACGAAGGCGGCAAATGGATGGATTTGATGGCAGAGCCATCACATATCAGCACCGCTCGCTCCATGCAGTTCTGCAGCTCCCTGACATTTCCCGGCCAATGGTACTGCACAAGCAGATCGATCGCCGGCGTGGAAATGCGCTTGATCTGTTTATGATTTTCCTTGGCGTATTTTTCCAGGAAATATTCGGCCAGCAGCAGGATATCGGTGCGACGTTCCCGCAAAGGGGGTAGATAAACCGGGAAAACGTTGAGCCGGTAATACAAATCCTCGCGAAAGACCATCTCCTTGACTGCCGCTTCCAGATTGCGGTTGGTAGCGGCCACCAACCGTATGTTGGTTTTGATGATTTTGGGTGAACCGAGCCGCTGAAGAGTCCGCTCCTGAATGACATTCAGCAGCTTAACCTGAACAGCCTGACTTATTTCACCGATTTCATCCAAAAACAGGGTCCCACCTTCGGCAAGTTCGAACCGTCCCTTCTTGCTTTCAATAGCACCGGTGAACGCTCCCTTTTCGTGCCCAAAGAGTTCGCTCTCCAGTAAGGTTTCGGGCAGGGCCGAACAGTTTACCACCACAAAAGGGCCGCTCGATCGATTGGAATTATGGTGCAGGGCTTTCGCCACCAGGGTTTTCCCTGTCCCCGATTCCCCCCTGAGCAGCACGGTGGCGTTGGAATCCGCCACCCTGTGGACCATATCGAAGACCTCCTGCATCCGGGACGAATTGCCGATGATCTCCTCAATCCGATTCCTGGCGGACAATTCCCGCCGCAGTTTCGAATTTTCCTGGCGCAGCGCCTCTTTTTCCTCGTTGACCCGCTGGATGCGCTGGACCGTTTCGGCGATCAGTCCGCTGACCACAGTGAGAAAGCGGAGATCATGCTCGGATTCAGTGCCAAACCCTTCCTTATACACCCGATCGATGGACAAAGCCCCGATGGATTGTTGCGCCGCCCTGATAGGCACACACAGGAAAGAACTTTTCTTTTTCCATTCGTCGCCGCGGGTCCTGGTACGGTTCAAAAAAAGCGGTTCATCGCCGATCTGCGGGACGATGATCGGCTCACCAGTGGCCACCACCTTACCGGTAATGCCCTCACCCAGCTTGTACCGTCCCCGTCGTTTCGCCTCAGCGGTAATGCCGTGAGCAACCTCGATTTCCAGTTCGCCGGTGGCCGGATTGATGATGGATACGGTGCCGTTATCCATATTCTTCAGCTCGGCCAGGGTGGTGACGATCATTTCAAGACAGTCCTGGAGACTGATGGCCGAGGCCAGATGCCTGGTTATTTCATAGAAACAGGTCAGGTCAATAAACTCCCGATCCTGGTTTGCCTTGATTTTACTGTTCGTTGCTTTCATAAATACTGTTCGAGGAGTTTATTGACAGTGTCCCTGTGAAATGGTATTTACTCTTGGTCGTGGAGGGATGGCCGAGTGGTTTAAGGCGGCGGTCTTGAAAACCGTTGTGCGAAAGTACCGTGGGTTCGAATCCTACTCCCTCCGCCACGAAAACACACAAAATGCCTCAAGGAGAGATGACCGAGTGGCCGATGGTGCTCGCCTGCTAAGCGAGTGTGGGGGTTATACTCCACCGAGGGTTCAAATCCCTCTCTCTCCGCCACATATCAACAAAGGCTGGTTGGGTTGCCAACCAGCCTTTGTTGTTTCCTGCTCCCGGTGTCCGGGAAAAAACGAACGCGCCAAATCCCACCATCACACTTGTCACGATTGCTGTCTTTCAGCGAAAGCGGCCAAGAGTAGCCTTACCTTGCCTAATATTACAAGATTGTATCATACTCACAGACACTCTGGCATGTCAACCTTTCTCAAACTGTAAGAAATCTTTCATTCATGTTGCATTTATGTCAAGAGCGGTGCGTACGGAAACACACACCGTCCCCTTACTGTGTCATATTTCCATACTGACCAGTAAAGATCTTTGCACGCAGGCGGGTCTCAAAGAGAAGGCAGGAGTTCCTGCCAGCTGGAGAGGAGATAGAAAGGGAAGTGCGGCCAGTTGAGAGTGGTGCCGCTGCCTTTGCCCCAGGCACGCATCTGATTTCTGCCTGAAAAAATGCGATCGCGACTGGTGATAATCTTTTGGGTGAACAGATCTTTGCCCGGCCCATACTGGACAAAAAAGTTATTGAACGCCACCATTTCATCCTGCAATTCGTGCAGATTCCGCTGCGGTCTGTTCGCCAGAAACCGGGCTAACGGCTCCTCAGTGTCGAACATGTTCCGGTAGAAGGACTCCAGGGTCTCCTGATTGAAATTGTCGGCCATGTCGGCATAAATTTCCGGAGGAATGCCCCGCTGTTTATCCACCGGAGTGAGGGTGCCGCCGATTGCCGTGCACGAAGCAAAGGATGCTGCCTGATCGGCCAGGAGATGGGCGGCCACCCAGACGCCCATGGACCAGGCGATGAGGTGCAACCGTTCATAGCCAGCAAAACAATCCAGGGATATCGGGCGCAGCTGCCGGTAGTCATAGACCATGTACAGATCGCAGTCACCCGAAGGCAGCGATTGAAAAGGGGTCGAGTCCATACCCCATCCAGCCAGGAACAGAATGCACTCTTGATGATTGTTATGGTGCAGCCAGGCTGTTTGCATCCGCTTAGCTCAACGATTTGGCGATGATTGCGGGAAGCGGGGCCAGTTGCTCCCAGTCCATGGCCGCATTTAATGACAAACGCAGACGTGAAGTCCCGGTTGGAACCGTAGGCGGACGGACCGCCTTCACCCAATAGCCGCTGTCGCAAATCCGCTCGGCGGCCGCTACGGCCCGCGTGGCATCGCCGACCATGACCGGAACGATGTTGCTGCTGCCAAGTGTCTGTAAACCGGCATCCCGCAGGGCCTGCCGGAAATTTTCCGCCATCTGGCCCACCTTGGCGCGCTGTTCCTGCATCAAGGGGATCTGGCGCAGCACGAAACAGAGCCAGTACACCGAAACCGGCGGCATCCCGGTGGAAAAGATCTGCGGCCTGGCTGTATTAAGGAGAAAGTCGATGAGTATCCGAGAGCCGACCACAAACGCCCCCTGCCCTCCATAGGCCTTACCAAAGGTGCCGGTCAGGATCTCAATATTGTGATGCACTCCCTGTTCTTCCGCCAGACCGCAGCCTGCAGCGCCCCTGATGCCGACACCATGCGCCTCATCCACATAGAGCGTTGCCCGAAAGCGGTCTTTCAAGCGAACCAGCTCCACCAGATCAGCAGTATCGCCATCCATGCTAAAGATCGATTCGGTGACAATGAAGACCTGGCGGTAGCGATCCCGCTCCTGTGCGAGCACCTGCTCAATGGCCTGATACTCCAGATGGGGATAACGGATGACCTTGGCCCGTGACAATCGCATACCGTCAATCAGGCTGGCGTGGCAGAGCTTGTCGGCGAGAATCAGATCCTGCTTGCCGGAAAGCGCTGGCAGGATGCCGATGTTAAGGTGGTACCCGGAGTTGAAGACCAGGGCCGCCTCTGTCTGGTAGAGCGATGCCAACTGTTGTTCCAGTTGCGTATAGGGAAGGGTGTTGCCGGTCATCAACCGCGAGGCGGTGCTCCCTAAGCCGTAACATTCCAGGAGATTGTCCTTGTTCTGTTCGGTGAAAAAGGCCTCCAGCAGACCGTGGTTGGTGGCCAGGCCCAGGTAATCGTTCCCGGCGAGATTGAGATACTGACGGCCGTTGATATCGATACGGCCATGGTCAAGATGAGTCACCGGAACAAGGTGGCGCAATTGCCCCTGTTGCTCGATTTCCCCTAACTGTTCGACGAGTTGTTGGTGTAAATCCGGCACGGGAATTATCCTAAATAGTGTGCATACATGGCATCGCTATATCCCACAAGGAGGCGATCTCCGATCAGCAGCGTTGGCGCCCGCAGAGTAGCGGTACGCCCCAAAATCTGTTTGAGAATATCTTCTTTGCTGTTTTGGTGCGGGTCGAAACTCAGGTACTTTGTACCCCTGGCAACGACTATTTCTTTAACGCCAGCGAACAAATCCCAGACCTCTTCCCCTGCAAGCGCCTCTTTTCTGGCATCTCCGACTCGGAGAGGTGTTATGTTATTGCGGTGCAGCACATCCTGTGCCTTGATGCACGAAGTTCAGCCCTTTCTCAGATAGGCCCATTCAATCTGCATGTGTTTCTCCAAAATAGCTGTAACAGGTTAATTTAAGCCTGGGCTGGCGTACAGGCCCGCATTATAATCGTGGACTGGTATCGGTACCATCATATTTTTCTTTTGGCTTGATCGTTTCCGAAAAAAGAAAAATTCACTATAGGAAAAGGGAAAAGAAGATCAAGACTGCACAAACAGGAGACGTAGAAATGACAATACCTGAGACAAACGGGCCACAAGGCGACTTGCTGTTGCGGACCATGCCGATGCCGGCTGACACCAGCTTCAATGGCGATATTTTCGGCGGCTGGATCATGTCGCAGATGGATATTGCCGGCAGCATCATGGCCAAGGAGACAACCCGGACCCGCACAGCCACGGTCGCTGTGGAGAGTATGAAATTCATCAAGCCGGTCAGGGTGGGGGATGTGGTCTGTTGCTACGGACGGGTCGTGCGAATCGGCACTACTTCGGTAACTATCATGCTGGAGGTCTGGGTCCGGCCGGTCCTGCCTTCAACCGAAGACCGATTCACCACCTTCAAGGTGACTGAGGCAGCCTTCACCTATGTGGCCATCGGCGCAGACGGCAAGAAACAGCCGATCAATAAAGAGCAACTCTTGCTGTAAACAGTGGCCGCTCAGCTGCTGAGAACCGCAGTGTCTTCCAGCGCGATTTCCAGCTCAGCCAGATCGATTTCCGTGAGGTTGAGCAGATGGGCTTCCAAGGTGGCAGGCAGGGTGAGGGCCGCATCTTGTTCCAACCCGATCCCGAGTTTGTGGCAAGCCAGGTTGGCCATGCGGACAAGCAGGAGCAGATAATTTTTATCGTCGATCTCCGCACTATGGTGATCCCGGGCAACGACGCAAAGATACTCGGGCATGTTCCACTGCTTGAGCAGTTTGCCGCCTTCCCTTGCATGCAGGTTGGTCATGGCCTCCGCGAGCAGGGCATCGGTGATTTTCAGCGCTTTGTTTTTTTGTTTTATCTGTTCGACCACCACGAGGATGAGTAATTTACCGACATCATGGAAAAGACCGGCAAAAAACGCCTGGCTCTGATCCACCCCATAGGTGTACCGCCTGGCCAGCCACACCGCCCCGTAGGCACAGCCCACAGCGTGTTGCCAGAGGCTTTTCATCACCAGGCTGATGGTTTTATCCGTACTTTGAAAGTGCTGCTGCGAAGCGGCGAGCAATACGATTCTTTCGATCTCCTTCATGCCGAGCCGGGTGATGGCTGACCGGACGGTACCGACCTCGGCCAGTCCACGGTAAAATGATGAGTTAGCGATTTTCAGCACCTGGCTGGCAAGGGCTTGATCGGAATTAATGATTTTCTCGACCACCTGCAGATCCGGTTCTTTCTTCGCGAGTTCCTGCTGAATGCGGGCGGCGTTGGCATTGAACACCGGCAGACTGATCTCGCCGGATTCAATACACTGATTGATGGCATCGACAAGGGAGACAGGGGCGGTCATTTATTCACCTGCAAGACGGCGGAGTTCAGTAAGGGGACGCGGCGGGCAAAATATGGGCAGGCAACGCAGGACTTCATCAAGGGTAGTGATGCCAGCGGCGGCCTTGACCAGACCATCTTCCAGAAGGGTGACCAATCCAGAGTATTCGAGGCCGATAGCGCGCATCTCGTAGCTGCTTTTCCGCTCCAGAATGGCGTTACGGACCCGTTCGTCAATTACCAGCAGCTCGTAAACCCCTATCCGTCCCCGGTATCCTGTCTGCTTGCACGCCTTGCATCCCCGCCCCTTTTTAAAATGCGCTTCCTGCAGGTCGTTGACGTTGCTTCGCAGGCGTTGGAGTTGGACCGGCGTAGGTTTGGTATCAACCGCGCAGGAGGGACAGACCTTTCGCAATAAACGCTGGGCCAGGACGCAGACCACTGCAGAGGCGACCAGGAAGGGGGCAATGTCCATATTGAGCAGCCGGACGAGACAGCCGATACTGTCTTCGGTATGAAAGGTGGAGAGTACCTTGTGGCCGGTCAGGGCTGCTTGTACCGCCACTTCGGCCGAATAGGCGTCACGGATCTCGCCGATAACGATCACGTCTGGGTCCTGGCGGACGATATGCCGGAGCGTTTCTTCGAAGGTCAGGTCAATCTTGGGATCGATCGAACATTGGGCGATACCATCGATGACGTATTCAACCGGTTCTTCCGCAGTGATGATGCTCACCTGTGGACTTTTGAGGGTATGGATGCAGCTGTAGATGGTCGAGGTTTTGCCTGATCCGGTCGGGCCGGTCACCAAAAGCACCCCGCTGGGCTGATAGACGGCGTCCTCGAGAAACCGGGAGAGCATGCGTGGCGATAAGCCGATGGTATGCAGATCGTACAGCTCCTGTTTGCGATTGAGGAGACGAAGCACGATCTGCTCGCCGTGAATGGTGACGAAAAAAGAAACCCGCAGGTCCAGCTGGCCCTCATCGTACTCAAAGAGAATGCGGCCGCCTTGGTGTCTTCGTTTTTCAGCGATATCGGCCTGGCACATGATCTTAAGACGACTCGTCAACGCCGGAATGATCTCCTTGGGATAATCGTGAAAATGGCTGAGCACCCCGTCCTCGCGAAAACGGACCTGCAAACGATCTTCCATGGGTTCAATATGGATGTCGCTGGCGTGATTTTTGATGGCTCCCAGAATGATGGAATTGACCGTGCCGACAACGGTGGAGGTGTCAATTGCCATGGGCTGCCCGGCATTTCTTTCGCTAAGCTGGTCGACGGTTTTCTTAAGGGTCCGGCTGAGTGCAATGATCGGGACGATATCATTGCCCAGGAAGCGCTTTGCGGTCTGCACGGCCTCCTGATCCAGGGGATCGGCAAAGGCGACGCGGATACTTCCGTCCTCACTTTTAATGGGGACGAAGCAGTGCGTCGCCATCAGCGTCTTCGGGATCTTCTCGCACAGCGCTTTGTCGATATTGTTGAGGCCGGGCTCAATAAAGGGATAGCCCATCTGAATGGAAAGGATCTCGACGAAGAGCTGTTCCTCAATGAAATTATGCTTCACCAGGATACGGCCAAGCTTTTCCTTGGTCTCGCTTTCCTGCTGAAGCCTGCAGGCCGCCTCCAGATCTTCGGGAGATATGTACCCCAGCTCGGTCAGGAGATCGCCGATGCGGATGGGAGAAGAGGTCTTGCGGAGACTCTCCTTCACATCCTGATCAGTGACGAATTTCAAATCTTTGAGAATTTTCAGCAGGGGGCGGGTGGTGGAGAGTTTGGCCTGAATCCTGGCCGCATGTTCCACCTGCTCACGGGTCACCTTGTTCTCTTGCAGCAGCAATTGAATGAGGGTTCCGTAACTGTTGGTCGGCGTTGTCGTCATGGCGTTTGCTGTCGGCCGCAGGGGGCCGAAGAAAAGAGCAGAGAAGAACAGTGATGCGGACAAATGGGAGCGTCGGTTTTCATATGCTCAGATGCCAAGGGACTTGACCAGACACTCATACCTATCGTGTTTGCAATACTAATTCGAAAGAAGATATACGTGGATTCGCATCGGGGTTCAAGAGATTCCTGAGCATTAATGTAAATTTCTTTATTCGTTACAGAATTAACCCAAATCACCCCGGCAAAGGGGTTGAGCGGCAGTGCTAAAAAAGGGTGGGGACGGGTCGTGTTTCCCTTCATTTTCCGAGAGGGGCTGCGGGCGGGAATGGCGCCACACTGGTCATGGTGTTGGGCTGAACATAGCGATCGAATTCGTCGCCGGTCAATAGACCAAGGGCAAGGGCGGCTTGACGCAAGGACATGTTATCGGCATGCGCTTTTTTAGCAATTGCGGCGGCCTTCTCATAGCCAATGTGCGGGTTGAGGGCGGTTACCAGCATCAGGGACTGGTGGAGATTGTGTGCGATTCGTTCCGGCACCGGCTGGATACCGATGGCGCAGTTACGGTCAAAAGAACGGATAACATCTGCCATTAAGGCAACGGACTGAAGAAAATTATAGATAATCAGCGGTTTAAAGACATTGAGCTCAAAATTGCCCTGACTGGCAGCAAACCCGATGGCAGTGTCGTTGCCGAACACCTGGCAGGCCACCATGGTGACGGCCTCGGCCTGGGTGGGATTGACCTTGCCCGGCATGATCGAACTGCCGGGTTCGTTGGCCGGAATGGTGATTTCTCCCAAGCCGCAACGCGGGCCGCTCGCCAGCCAGCGGACATCGTTGGCGATCTTCATCATGTTGGCGGCCAAGGCTTTGACCGCGCCGCTGGCAAAAACCAGCTGGTCGTGCGAGGTCAGGGCGTGGAATTTGTTGGCAGCCGAATAAAAGGTCTTGCCCGTCTCCTGGCTGAGCTGGGCGGCAACGGCCTCACCGAAACCGGCCGGAGCGTTGAGGCCGGTGCCCACCGCCGTGCCGCCAATAGCCAGGAAGCGCAGGTGGTGCAAGGCCTCCCGCAGTTGCAGCTGGTTGTTTTCGATCATGGCGGCCCAGCCGCTTACTTCCTGCCCCAGGGTAAGCGGTGTAGCGTCCTGCAAATGGGTTCTACCGATTTTGACAATCCCGGCAAAATCAGCAGCCTTTTGCTCCAGGGTTTGGTGAAAGGATGCCAGAGACGGCAGCAAATGGTCTTCCAGCGCAAAAACAGCAGCCACATGCATGGCCGAAGGAAAGACATCATTGGAACTCTGCGACAAATTAACATGATCGTTGGGATGCACCGACCTGTCCTGCTCACATCCCCCGGTGGCGATGACCGCTGCCCGGTTGGCAATCACCTCGTTAACGTTCATGTTGGTCTGGGTGCCGCTGCCGGTCTGCCAGACCGACAGCGGAAATTCCCGGTCATGCTGCCCTGCAAGAATTTCGTCGCAGACCTGAATAATAAGGTCTCCGATCGGTTGCGGTAGCAGATTTCCCCGGTGATTAACCGAGGCGCAGGCCTTTTTCACCCGAACCAGCCCATGGATCAGCGACATGGGCATCTGCTCGGCACCGATGTTGAAATTCCGGCGACTGCGTTCGGTCTGTGCACCCCATAACTGCTCAGCCGGGACCTGGATTTCACCCATGGTGTCATGTTCGGTACGGTAGTTCATAAGAGCCTCTCTTTGGGGTGGCGATGTTACTAAAAAAACAAGCAGCTTGTGCTTGCTTGAAAGCTCCGGTAGCCAGCGGGTGGTTGCGCGTGTTCTTTGTTGTCTGCTCTATGGTCGCTTCGCCAACCGCATATACCAGAAGACTTTCTACGCCGTAGTATTTACTCCGGGTAGGTAACGGCCCGGTTGCGACCGGTGCTTTTGGCAAGATAAAGAGCCTGGTCGGCCAGTTCCAGCAAATTTGAGGCTGTCGCTGGCTTGTGGGCATGTAAGGAGGCTATCCCGATACTCACCGTCACCGGCCATTGCCGTCCCTGATCGCTGAACAGATGGCCTTCGATAAGGGCAAGGATCTTCTCGGCGACAAATTTGGCGTTGTCCAGGCCGGTATTAGGCAGGACAACGACAAATTCCTCCCCGCCGAACCGGGCTACCAGGTCACCGCAACGGACATTTTTTTTCAAAAGGGCACCTATGGTTTTCAAGACATAATCGCCAAAGCTGTGGCCGCAGGTATCGTTAACTTTTTTAAAATGATCCAGATCAAAAAAGAGACAGCTGATATCGGCTCGGGCACGCAAAGCCCTGGCAAACAGCTCCTCAAAAGCCTCCTGGAAATACCGTTTATTGCGCAGACCGGTCAATGCGTCGTTGACAGCTCTCTCGTAGAGATTCTTGTTCATTTCCTCCAAAGACCGCACATGCCGGCGCAGCTGCAAATGCACCTGGACACGGGCCAGCAATTCTTCAGCGATGAACGGTTTGACCAGGTAATCGGTAGCACCGGCCCGGAACATCTTTAACACACCGCTTTCTCCTCGGGCGCCGCTTAGCGAAAGCAACGGCAGATGCTCAGCGTCCGGAAGTTGGCGGGTAAGATGAATGAACTCATCACCCCTCATGACCGGCATGTCAAAATCAACGATGGCCAGATCGATCAGGTTGATATTTTCTGATACGAGATCATAGGCTTGCTTACCGTTCTTCGCCTCGATGATCGCAAGGCCGATACGCTGCAGACAGGAGGCAACCATCCTCCTCACGCTGGCATCGTCGTCGACCACTAAAGCGGTCATCCCGGCAAAGGTGGCCTGCGGCCGCAACACCCGGCTGACCGCGGTGGCGATATCACCGCGGGCAAACGGCTTAGAAATAAACTCCAAACTACCGAGATGAAAACCGCGGCTACGATTTTCAAAGCTATCGTTGGCGGAAACAAAAAGCACCGGAATGCGGTTATCGGGATTACCGAAGAGACCACTAGCTTCCATTTCCCTGATTTTTTCACAGCAGACAAAGCCGCCCATGCGCGGCATGTCAATGTCCATGGTAATCAGGTCAGGCGGTTTTTGCATCCAGTGGAAGGAGGAAAGGGCTTCGAGGCCATCGCTGAAGACAATAACGGCAAAACCAGCCACCTCCAGCTCTTTTTGAATGATCGCACGCATGGTTGCGCTGTCGTCAATCACCACCACCGTGAGCTGACTGGATACTGCCGGTTCCGATATTTTTATCTTTTCCCCTGGTATTTCCTTCATGGTTGCCGCAATCCTGTTCCTTGTATCATTCCATACTCCACACTGCGCTTGGTTGTCTCCGATTCATTGTAGAATGAAATATCGCGGATTCAAAGGGAAAAGCAATGAAAGAAGTTGCTCGCCTGCTTCGACACCTTCCTGAAATATTCATGCTTTTCTGTTATTTGTTTGACGGATAGGAGGTTAGCTTTTTACAATAAAAGTTCTTGTTAATCAAATGATCAGCGAGACCTTTTGCGTGAATGACATAAACTTTTAAAGGCCCCCGCCAGACAGCTGACAGGATATCAAGCACAGGGATTGCCATGAAATTTTACACCTTACCTGGCGGGCCGCACATACCCGCCCTTGATTTCGGCTACCGCTTTGTTGACGGTTCCTTTTTCCTAGGACCAGGGCCCCTACACCCCTCAAAGGGCTCTGGAACGAATAGATCCCTTGTAACGAACGATTAGTTATGATTGAGATCCGAGGGCTTTCGGCCCGCGAGCTGCATATCGACAGGTTTATTGCCCAGCCGGATGAGGTCTGGTGTATCATTGGCGCCAACACCTCTGGACTGACGCTGCTCTGCGATGTGATCGCCGGTGAAGAGATAGACTTCCAGGCTGAGCTTTTGCGCTTGCCGACCGACCTCGGTGTTTGCTCGTCCAAGCGGCAACAGGCTATTTTTGAGGCAGAAATCCGCAAAGATGACACCGATTTTCTCGACAGGATCGATCCCGGCACCCCTGCCCGTGATTTCCTGACCCATGCCGAAGACTACCGGGAACTGATCGATCTGCTCGCTATGGGCGATGCCCTGGACCGGGGCTACCGGCAGTTGAGTTCTGGCCAGTCGCGGAAACTCTGCCTGCTGCAACAGATCACCAGGGGGGTCTCCTGTCTGGTGCTTGAGAATCCCTACGAAGGGCTTGATCAGGCCAGTTGCCTGGAACTGGACCGGATTCTACCGCAACTGTGGCACCAGGGCCTGGGGCTACTTGTTTTTGTCAACAATTGTGGTGACATCCCCCCTTGGTGCACTCATCTCGCCGCCATGCACGAGGGGGCCATCGCCCTGCAGGGCCCGGCGGGAGCAATGCTGCCTGCCGTGGAGATGCTGCTCAAGCGGCAACCCGACCAGTTTTTTGTGTCGGTTGAGGAACTGCGCAAGGAACGGCTGCCAGACGATACCGATGCGACCGGCCCCCATCTGCTGACCCTGAGCAAAGGGTTTGCCCGGTACGGCGAGGTTGAAGTCTTCAGCAACCTGGATCTCACCGTCAATCGAGGCGACCATACCCTGATCACTGGTCCGAACGGTTGCGGCAAATCGACCCTGCTGCAGATCATCACCGGTGATCACCCGCTGTGTTACGCCAATGACCTGTATCTTTTCGGCAGGCGGCGAGGCAGCGGCGAATCCGTCTGGGATGTGAAAAAACAGATGGGGATTGTCAGTCATGATCTGCATCGTAACCACCGCATTGCCGGTAGCGCCCTCGCGGTCGTGGTGTCCGGCCTGTTTGACTCGATCGGCCTCTATACCCGGCCAACCGAGGGGCAACGACAACTCGGCCGCAGATGGTTACAGCGACTCGGCCTGGCCGACCAGGCAGGAACCGCCTTCCGTCAGCTCAGCTACGGCGAACAACGGCTAATTCTGCTGGCCCGGGCCCTGATCAAGGTGCCCTGCCTGCTCATCCTCGACGAACCGACCCAGGGGCTTGATGAACACAACCGGATGGCCCTGCTCGATTTCCTGGCGGAAGTCGCTGCAGAGGGACTCTGCACCATCCTCTATGTCAGCCACCGTCAAGATGAGTACCGCAGTTTTTTTACCCAACACGTTCGGTTCACGTAACGGTACAACGCGGCTCATATATTCACGGGTACAGAGGAACCCCTGAAACATGAGCATATTGAACAACAATTACTCGTTTTGATGACGATGTAATACAATAAGAGTAATTCAATGACAGGAGAGAAGATGATACTACCATACCGTGATTATCAACCGCAGGTCGGCAAAGGCGGGTGGGTTGCCCCCAGCGCCACCCTGATCGGCGACGCTGTCTTGGGCGAAGATGTTTCCCTCTGGTTCGGCACCGTGGTTCGCGGCGATGTCCACCGTATCCGCATCGGGGCGGGTACCAATATCCAGGATCTTTCCCTCGTGCATACCACCCAGCACGCAGGGGTGGATCGTAATGACGAGGACGGTCACCCCGCCATTATCGGCTGCGGGGTCACGGTGGGCCATCGGGCCATCCTGCACGGATGCACGGTGGGCGACCTCTGCCTGATCGGCATGGGGGCAATCATCCTGGACGGTGCCGTGATCGGCCGCGAATCGATCGTCGGCGCCGGTTCGGTGGTCACTCCCGGCAAACAATTCCCCCCCCGCTCCCTGATTATGGGAACGCCCGCCAAGGTGGTTCGAGAGGTCAGCGAGGCCCAGGTAGAGGAGATGCAAGCCTCCTGGCGGAGATACGTGGCCCTGAAAAACGAGTATTACCAGGCCAAAGTGGGTGACTGCTTTTAATCACCCGCTCCGACACCGGTACAGCAGGCACCTCAGATGGTCAGGACCGAGTTGGCCTCACCGTATTCATTGGGGGCATAGCCATCGGCCTCGGTATCATTGACCCAGACCCCACCATCGAGCACATAGCGAAAACGGTAGGATTGACCGGCCGGCAGGGAGAGGATGGCAGAGAAGCTGCCATCTTTCAGTTTTTTCATAGGTGTTTCCTGCAAGGACCAGCCATTGAACTCTCCCGCAAGGACTGCGGTATGGGCTTTTTCTTCGTTATCGTATTTAAAGGTGACGCGACAGACCGTGCCGGTTTTCGAATAGCTTTTCTTCAGCATACTGTTCTCCTTCCATATTTTCTGGGATGATCGTACTTGAGCTGAGTAAGGTGACGGGGCAGCGCAAAAAATAACTCAACAAAGTGTAAAACAGTCAGAACGGCCAAGCAAGCAGGAACGACAATCGACGGACACCAAGTCTGCTCGTGTCAAAGATAATTGTATCGCTTTCCCGAAGCCTGTCAACTGAATCTCCGATACATTGAGGAGTTCAGGTCTGAGAGGAAAAGACCGGATCAGTATGGACTTTCGCCAGAGCGTTATTATAGTGGCCCCCTATGAAAGCGGCGCAAAACCCTTGTGCCGCAGGCCTTGCACCGGCACCGAATCCTTTTTGATCGTGAGGCTATGACGGAACCGGTACTGCAGTTTTCCTCCGAAGCACACGATCCATCCCCTGGCGATACCCGAATGACCGACATATTGAAGGCAGCGAAACGCGACCTGCGTATTCCTGAGTTATTGGCTCCGGCCGGCAGTTATGAGAAACTGGTAACCGCCATCCATTATGGTGCGAACGCCGTTTACCTGGGCGGCAAAGAGTTCAGCCTGCGCGCCAGAGCCGCCAATTTCGACGAAGACGGCCTCAAACAGGCCATTACCTATGCCCACGGTTTGGGCGTCAAAGTCTATGTCACGGTCAACATTTTTGCCCACAACCGTGATTTGGAGGAGGTGACACCCTATCTCTTGATGTTACAGGATGCGGGTACCGATGGCCTTATTGTCAGCGATCCCGGCATATTCAGCATTGCCAGGCGGGTTGTCCCTGCCCTGTCCCTGCATCTTTCCACCCAGGCGAATGTGACCAACACGGCCAGCGCCCGATTCTGGGCCGAACAGGGGGTCAGCAGGCTCAATCTCGCCCGTGAGCTGGGGTTGGAGGAGATCCGGGCCATGCGGGCAGCTACCGACATCGAGCTGGAGGTGTTTGTCCACGGAGCGTTGTGCATTTCGTACTCCGGCCGGTGCATGCTGAGTAATTACTTTACCGGCAGGAATGCCAACAAGGGCGACTGCGCCCATCCTTGCCGGTATTCGTACGCCCTGGTGGAGGAAAAACGGCCCGGCCAGTACTTTCCTGTAGAAGAGGATGAACGCGGCACCTACATCTTCAATGCCCGAGACCTCTGCCTGCTGAGCCAGCTGCCGGCGCTGATTGCTGCCGGTGTCGATTCCATCAAGATCGAAGGACGGATGAAATCCGCTGGCTACGTAGGTGCGGTGGTACGGGTATACCGCCTGGCCCTTGACTGGATTCAGGAGCAACTTTTTTTAGGGATTTCTCTAGATAGCCTTGTTTTGCCCGAGGCTTTTCATAAAGAAATAAAGAAGATCGGCACTCGAGGTCAGACAGAAAACTTTTTTTCCGCCAGCCCTTCTTCAGAGGACATGCTTTATGATAGAATGAGGTTGGAACAGAGTTATGTTCCGGTAGGTATTGTCCGTACCGTGTCTCCGCTGATGATTGAGACACGGTATGGAATCGCATGCGGCGATCAGGTCGAATATCTGGGACGTACCATTGCACCGACCACGATGACCATCATCGGGATGCAGCTGGAAAACGGGACCCCGTTGGCCAAGGCGAATCCTGGCAGTCTGGTGGTTCTGCAGACCGATCCGCCTCTGCTCTCCGCTGAAAGGCAGTCTATTTTACGAAAAGAAATAAAACTATTATGAAACCCTTTCTCAATGTTCCTTTTCTCCCGGAGGAACGATATGTCGATTTTCTGATAGAGTGTGCCGACGACCTGGACAGTGTCCATTTCAGTCTGATGCACAGCCGGCCTCTCGACAGCCGCATTCAGATTGAACCCTCAGGAGATCAGGACGCGATCATCAAGGGTCTCGAAAAGCTGCGGGGGCCGCGGAAATACCTGCTGCTCAACAGCCGATTTTATACCCCGGAACTGCTCACCGACACCAGAAACATCGAACCCATCATCCAAACCCTGGAAGAATTTCTGGACAGAGGGGTTATCCATGGCATCGTCTACTGCGATCACTATCTGCTGCAGCTGCTCTCAGACGAAGCCCCTGCAATCGCCGCCCGGCTCGAGGCGGTACCCAGCATCAACACCATGCTGGACTCCCGCGGTAAAATAGAAGCCCAGTTGGCCTACATCAGCGAGACCGGCTTCAAGATGCCGGGAAAGATCATCCTCGACCGCTCCCTGAACCGTGACCTGGACGAGTTGGCCAAAATCGCCCTGCAGATACATCAGCATTTTCCCAGCATGCATATAGAGGTGCTGGCCAATGAGGGCTGCCTTCCCTATTGTCCCTTCAAGCTGTCACATGATTCCTACATTGCCCTGGCCAATATGGGCGGACAGGACCCAACCCATGGCATCAACTGCGACATCGGCTGCGTACGGCTCCTGGACGAACACCCTCACCGGCTGCTCCAATCGCCTTTTATCCGGCCCGAGGATATCGATCTCTATCTCTACCATGTCGATACGATTAAACTGTGCGGCCGCACCCTGGGATCCGATTTTCTCATGAAGGCCATCACCGCCTACCGGGCCCGGCGTTATGACGGCAATCTCCTTGACCTGCTGGATGCCATGTCCTGGCTGGCTGATCGCCTGTATGTCGATAACAGGATGCTGTCTTTTGATTTCGCCAACATGCTCTCCCAATGCGATAACCGCTGCGAACGCTGCGGCTTCTGCAAAGAACTGTTTGAATCCATCGCCTATCCCCTGCCCCTGGTCATCCAGAACCTGAGAGCGACATCGATTGACAGGGTCGGTGCCCACGAGTAAGTTCGTGCCTGGCCATCCCCCTTGTGAGGGTTTGCCTACCGCAGACAATCCAACCAGGTGGAAAATGACAAGGCGTGTTTGCTTGCGCGCATGAACGTGTACGGCAGGAATTATGGAATCATTTGATCAGTTGCTTGAGGCATCAACGAAAATTCACGGACACATCTGCGCCGGACAGGTGATCGGGGTCAGAATGTCCATGGCCGGGCTGACGAGAATCGGGATCAGCGACCCCAAGGGGGCGGATCGAAAGAAACTCTACGTTCTGGTGGAGATCGATCGCTGTGCCACCGACGCTATCCAGTCGGTGACCGGCTGCAGCCTAGGCAAACGCTCGCTGCGCTGGCTCGATTTCGGCGTCATGGCCGCCACCTTCGTCAATCTGGCAAGCAACCAGGCTGTCCGGGTGACCGCCCGCGAAGAAGCCCGTGCGCTTTCTGCGTCCTACTGCCCTGAAGTTGTCGACAAATATCAGCGCCAGCTGGAGGCCTACAAGGTGATGCCGCTGGAAGAACTGTTCACCTTCCAGGCGGTCAGGGTACACCTGCAGGATTGCGACATGCCGGGACGGCCGATCCGCAGGGTGCAATGCGATCAGTGTGGCGATTGGGTCCAGGATTGCCGCGAGGTGGAAAAGGAAGGTCGCACGCTGTGCCGCTCCTGCAACGGTCAGCGGTATTACCAGGTGATGGATGAGGCCGATCAAGCCTCGCAGCTGCAAAGTGTTCGCTGAAAATCTTGATTGTTCCCTTCCCAAAAGAAAACAAATTCTGGGAGACAGCGGCTCAACTCCGTTCTCGGCGGCTGTCATGAACAGGCCCCGCATCCGCACCTTCAGCCTTCATTGCCGTGAGCGTTTCGGGCAGGCGGTCGGCAAGATTCCCCTGGACCTCGGCATCACCTGCCCCAACCGCAGCAAGGGTGGCTGCCTCTACTGCTGTCCCGCCAGCTTCACTCCCTTTTCCCTGCGCGCTACCGATCCCATCGACGAACAGATCCGGCGCGGCAAACAGTATCTACTGCGCAATCGATTCACCCGGTATTTTGGCTATTTCCAGCAGGAAACCGCCACCGCCATGGCCACGGCCCGGCTGCTCCCCATCTTGGCTCAAGTTCTTGAGGATCCGGATTGCCTGGGCCTTATCCTCTCCACCCGTCCCGATGCCATCGCCGCTGACCTGCCTGGTGCCCTGGCGAACCTAGTCGACCAGACCAGCAAGGAATGTCTGATCGAACTGGGCCTGCAATCGATCCACCCTGCAAGCCTCCGGCTGCTCAATCGTAATCACAGCTACCAAGACTTCCTCGCTGCCGCCCGTAGGATTCAGGCCGTGGGCAACCTGCAGCTCGGGGTCCATCTCATTCTCGGCATCCCCGGTGAAGCGGAGACCGATATGCTGACAACCGTGCAGACCGTTGGCAACCTCGGGGTCCAGGCGCTCAAGCTGCATCATCTCCAGGTGATACGTGACACTCCGCTCAACACCCTGTACGAGCAGGGGTCTGTTGCGGTCTTCAGCCGTGCCGAGTATCTGGAACTGTTGCTCCGCCTCCTGCCCCATATTCCTGCGAAGATCACCCTGCATCGCCTCTGGTCGACGGCCCATCCCAATCTACTGGTGGCCCCACGCTGGCAGAGCCTTACCGGGGCATTGAGTAAAGAGTTGCAGCGGCTGATGACGGAACGGGACATCTGGCAGGGTCAGCAGGCAAATAGCAAATAGCAGCTTACTGGAAGAGAGCGGTCAGAACGGAGAGGCGGTTGGTGCGGCGCAATCTTTTGAGATAAAGGGCAAAATCGAGACCATACCGTTGCTGGTACAGCGGGCTGTTCTTTTGCGCTTTTTTGATATTTTTATGGGGAATTTCGTCGGGAAACACCAGCAGGATAACATTGCTCCGTTTCTTGACCTGCATCTGCAGAACCTGGCCATTACTGCCCTCCCGAACCGCTTGCAAAGCCTGATCAAAGAGGGCTTGGTCACCATCCCACAGGTTAACGGCCAGGACACCCTCCGGTGCCAGGCGGGCAAGAACAGAACGATAGAGATCAGCTGCGAAAAGAGCCGGGGCCATGGCACCCGGACCAAAAATATCGAGGAAGGCGACGTGGTAGCCCGAGGTATCGGCGGTATCGAGGAAATCGACCGCATCCTGATTGATGATGCGCAGGGTGTCAGAGGTGGGCAGCTGGAAATAGCTGTTGGCCAGTTGAATGACCTGGGCCTCTTTTTCCACCACATCGATCCGGGCCTCGGGATGGTGGTGCAGCAGAAAATGCGGCAGAGCACAACCGCCCAGGCCAAAAAGCAGAAATTTTTCAGGGCAGGGATGGAGCAGTAGTGCGGTCACCATCCATTGCGTATAGGCAAGCTGCAGCTCCCAGGGGGCCTGTAAGTCAATACAGCTTTGCCGTTCTTCCGTCCCGAAGCGAAGGCTGCGCAGATTATCGTCGTCCGTTACCAACACCGGGTGTTGGCCGGTATGCCCGCTGAACACAAGCCGTTGCATGAGCGGGGGTCAAAAAAACCAAGGCCGCAAAGCTGAAGGAACAACTTTGCGGCCGAAGTCATGTATGGCATTCTCACCGCCCTGAACCAGAGCAGTAGAATCGTTAGGGCCGAGGCGACCTTTTTTCGTGCCAATCACCAAGGCTATGCTGTGGATGGGTATCTCTTTATTTTCATGCACGATGAAAATCAGCTGCAGCCTTTGAGACCTCAGCTGCCGCTCTTGGCCGGCGTCGGTTGCTTATCAGCCTCACTTGCAGAGCCAGCGATAGCGGCACGAGTGACTTTTATTCTGACATTCTCGGCGATTTCCAGGGTCACCACCGTATCGGTCAGGCCAGTGATCTGGCCATAGATGCCGCCACCGGTGATCACCTTTTCGCCTTTTTTCAGGTTCGACAGATAGTTCTGATGTTCCTTGGCTTTTTTCTGTTGCGGCCGGATCAAAAGAAAATAGAAAACGATAAAAATGAGAATAAGCGGGACAAATTGGCTAATATTGGCAAAATTTCCGGCTATTGATCCAGCGTCAGCAGCCCATGCAACTCCATTCATGGAAAAATCCTCCAGTCGTTATAATTAGTGTTCTTCAAACAGTTGCGTTCGGTGTTCATAAAAGGTGCGGCGAAAGGCCAAGAAGCAGTCTTCCTTGATGGCGCTTCGCATCCCGGCCATCAGCGTACAATAATAGTGGAGATTATGAATGCTGTTCAGCTGGTAGGCCAGTATTTCACGGCTTTGAAACAGATGCCGCAGGTAGGCCCGCGAATAGTGGCGGCAGGTATAGCAGCCGCAGGTTGCATCCAGCGGGCGCTGGTCGTGCTGAAAACAAGCATTTTTTATAACAAGTCTGCCCTGTGAAGTAAAGAGCATTCCGTTGCGGGCGTTGCGGGTGGGCATGACGCAGTCAAACATATCGATGCCATGATAGACGCCCTCCACCAGATCTTCCGGGGTGCCGACACCCATGAGGTACCGGGCGTGGGTGGCAGGCAGATGGCTGGCCGTGGCGGCCAGCATCTCTTCCATCAATGCCTTGGGTTCCCCCACCGACAGCCCGCCCAGGGCATAGCCGTCAAAACCGATTTCGACCAGCTGCTCGATCGCCTCCAGCCGCATGTCCGCATACATACCGCCCTGAACGATGCCGAAGAGGAGCTGGCCGGTACCTGTCTGCGCCTCGCGGCAGCGCCTGGCCCAGCGAGCCGTCAGTGCGGTCGCCTTGGCAGCCTCTTCACGAGTAGCCGGATAGGGAATACAGGTGTCCAGGACCATCATGATATCGGACCCCAGAGCCTCCTGCACCTGGATGGCATCCTCAGGACTCAAGAAAAGACGGGAGCCGTCAAGATGCGAACGGAAGGCAGCCCCCTCTTCGGTAATCTTGGCCAGATCCTGCAGGCTGAAAATCTGGAAGCCTCCGGAATCGGTGAGGATCGGACGATCCCAGTGCATGAACCGGTGCAGGCCGCCAAAGCTGCGGATAAGCTCATGGCCGGGACGGATATAGAGGTGGTAGGTATTGCCGAGGATGATCTGCGCCCCAACCTCGAGCAGATTCTCCGGTGTCATCGCCTTGACCGTGCCCAGGGTGCCCACCGGCATGAAGACCGGCGTCTGCACGGAACCGTGCAGGGTGGTTATCTCACCGCAGCGGGCCTGGCATTCCGTTGACCGGTTCTGGAGGGTATAAGGGGAGACATTCATAACGAGGCGGGTATCGATCGGCTAGTGGGCTTATTTGACGTCGAGAATGGTGACATCAAAATGGAGGACTTCACCGGCAAGGGGATGGTTAAAATCAAGCTTCGCAATTTCTTCTACCATTTCAATGACCACACCATAGAGCTCCTGGCCCTCGGGGCCGACCGCGGTGAGTTGTGCCCCGATCGCCCAGGCTTCGGGAGGCAGGTGTTCCTTGGGGACCTCGATGAAGGCCTCGTCCGATAAGACGCCATACCCATCCTCGGGCTGAACGCTGACCTTGAAGGTATCCCCGATCTTCTTGCCTTCCACGGCGTTTTCAAGTCCAGGGATGATCTCATTGGCCCCCAGGGTGAAGGTGAGCGGCTCCGCATCGACATTACTATCGATGGTTTCGCCGTTGTCCAGGGTCAGGGTGTAGGTGATGGCAACGGTTTTGCCCTTGCTGATCGTCATATTTTTCCTCATCTGTGAACAATTATCGTTGGTACAGGAAACCTGCAACCAGCTGCCGTGGCATGCCGGAAGCGCAGGGAGAGCCTGCGCAAAGCTATAAACTGCCTTGCACACAATTGCAAGGCTGTGGTGAACAGCAAAGGCTTGCGTTGTGCGTTGGCACTCGCCTTTGGCACCAATAAATACGCACTGACTAAAAACCACCACTACGAGGTAAGCAAGGAACTTGGAAATCAAGAACTGATAATATTCCCCTTGTTTTTGAATTTAAGTAGGTTAACTATGCGGAAACATCTTGGCAGGCAGGCATTTTTCTGCTTGGGCAAGGCGTGTGAAACACGTTGCCACCACAGGTGCACTTACTCTGTGGCGATGACTACAGAAAAACAAGGAACACATGTTTGAACAAGCATTCAAAAATATCGATGACGCTCTCCGCAAAGAAGCCGGTTGTGCCAGTGAATTGGACTACGCCGAGCAGACCTCTTGGCTGCTGTTTCTAAAGTACCTGGACAGTCTGGAGCAGGATAAGGCAACAGAGGCGGAGCTTGAGGGGAAGAAGTACTCCTTCATTCTCGATGAGCCGTATCGCTGGGAGGGCTGGGCCGCTCCGAAGAACGGCGACGGCAAGCTGGACCACAACAAGGTCCTGGTCGGCGATGATCTGACGGACTTTGTTGACCGCAAGCTGTTCCCCTATCTGCACGGCTTCAAGCAGAAGGCTACAGGGCCGAACACCATTGAATACAAGGTCGGCCAGATTTTTGGCGAGATCAAAAACAAGATTCACAGTGGCTACAACCTACGGGAGATCATCGACCACATCGACGAGTTACGCTTCCGCTCCCAGGCCGAGAAACACGAACTCTCCTACCTCTACGAGGCCAAGATCAAAAACATGGGCAATGCCGGTAGGAACGGTGGCGAGTATTACACCCCCCGTCCGCTAATCCGTGCCATTGTGCAGGTGGTCAAACCGGAGATCGGTCAGCGCATCTACGACGGGGCCGTCGGTTCGGCAGGATTCTTGTGCGAAGCCTTCGACCACCTGAAATCCCGACCCAATTTGACAACTTCCGACCGGAAAACGTTGCAGGAATGCACCTTCTACGGCAAAGAGAAGAAGTCCCTGGCCTACGTTATCGCCATCATGAACATGATCCTGCATGGCATCGAGGCCCCCAACATCATCCACACCAACACCCTGACCGAGAACCTGGCCGACGTTCAAGAAAAAGACCGCTACGATATCGTGCTGGCCAATCCCCCCTTTGGCGGCAAGGAGCGCAAGGAGGTCCAGCAGAACTTCCCGATCCGCACGGGTGAAACCGCCTTCCTCTTCCTCCAGCACTTCATCAAGATGCTGAAGGCCGGTGGGCGGGCGGGCGTGGTCATAAAGAATACCTTCCTCTCCAACACCGACAATGCCTCGGTGAGTTTACGGAAACTCCTGTTGGAAAGTTGCAATCTGCACACCGTGCTTGACTGCCCTGGGGGCACCTTTCAGGGTGCAGGCGTGAAGACCGTGGTGCTGTTCTTCGAGAAAGGCGCACCGACCCGCAATGTTTGGTACTATCAGTTGGACCCCGGCCGTAACATGGGCAAGACAAATCCGCTCAACGATGACGATTTGGTTGCGTTCATCGAATTGCAAAAGACCTTTGCCGACTCGCCCAAGAGTTGGAGCGTGGATGTTGGAGGTATCGACCCGAGCACCTTTGATTTGTCGGTGAAAAACCCTGACCAAGGCGAAACCCTGGTGCATCGCAGTCCGCTGGAAATTATGGACGAAATTAAGATGTTGGATATCGAGAGTGCGGAAGTGTTAGCAAGAATAAGAAGCCTGTTATACGTCTTATAGGACCGATGCGACTTATGAACAGCCAACCTGACAACCCCATAATTCTGCCGCACGGCAACTACCGGGAATTACTTTCCTATCAGAAGTCCGAGGTTGTCTATGATCTGACGTTTCGGTTCTGCGACAAGCACCTGAAACGAGGGGACCGCACCAACGACCAGATGGTCCAGGCGGCCCGTTCGGGCAAGCAGAATATTGTTGAAGGCAGCAAGGCCTCCGGTACTTCCAAGGAAATGGAAATCAAGCTGACTAACGTGGCGCGAGCCAGCCTGGAAGAACTTTTGGAGGATTATCGGGATTACTTGCGAGTTCGGGATCTGGCGATCTGGGACAAAGATTCCAAAGAAGCCCGATATGTTCGCAAGCTGGGTAATAGGTCCCATACGACCTATGAGACCTATCGTGAATTCTGCGAAACCCGTTCCGCCGAGGTGGTAGCCAATATTGCAATCTGCCTGATTCACCAGACCAATTATCTGCTGGATCAGCAGATCCGCCGACTTGAGCAGGATTTCCTCAAAGAAGGCGGCCTCCGCGAACGGATGACCAAGGCCCGGATTCAGGCGAGGGATCAGCAAAGACGAGATGGACGGGGGAAGGGATGAAGGCGGGGTGGGAGAAAAAAACGCTGGGAAAGCTATGCCGTCTTATTTCAGGGCAGCACATCGACTCCAAAGATTACAACACAGAGTCTCGCGGTGTTGGCTACCTGACTGGGCCATCCGATTTTGGCCCAATGACCCCAATTATTTCAAAGTGGACCGAACATCCGAAGGTATTGGCTAATAGCGGCGATATCCTCCTAACTGTAAAAGGCTCTGGTGTCGGCAAGATTAACCTGCTCGGCCAAAACGAAATAGCTATCAGCCGTCAACTCATGGCGGTGCGAGTGACTGGCGCCGACCCACGTTTCATTTATGCTTTTCTCAGTTCGGCATTTGATCACTTTCAATCTCTTTCCACCGGGGCGGCCATTCCCGGTATTTCCCGCGAACAGGTTCTAAGTTTAGAAATCGCCATCCCATCCTTTTCAGAACAGCAACGCATCGTCAACATCCTCGACGAAGCGTTTGAAGGTATCGCCACCGCCAAAGCCAATGCCGAGAAGAACCTTAAAAATGCCCGTTCCCTCTTTGAAAGCCATCTGCAAGCCGTGTTTTCCCAACGTGGTGTGGAGTGGGTGGAGAAGAAGCTTGGGGAGGTCTATGACGTTCGAGATGGAACACACGATTCGCCAAAATATCACGATACTGGTTACCCCCTCATCACCTCGAAAAACCTGAAGAGAGAAGGGCTTTCCTTCGATAACGTCAAGTTGATCAGCGAACAGGACTACAATAAAATCAATGACCGCAGTGCCGTTCACAAGGGCGACGTGTTGCTAGCAATGATCGGCACCATCGGCAACCCCACGCTCGTCACGGTAGAACCTAACTTTGCAATCAAAAACGTTGCACTATTCAAGATCAAGAATGGTCATAGCGGTGCATTTTTGAAGCATTATTTGGGTTCAGAGTGGGTCATTTCAAAAATGATGAATGAGGCCAAAGGAACGACACAAAAATTTGTTGGCCTCGGCTATCTTCGGGACTTCCCCATCAATGTTCCACCGTTTGCTGCACAGCTCAATATTGTTGAACATCTCGACAAATTCTCACTCAAAACCCAAAACCTCGAATCCATCTACCAGCAAAAACTCGCCGCGCTCGACGCATTGAAAAAATCACTCCTCGACCAAGCCTTCAGCGGAAACCTCTAACGATCAGAACCTTATGAGTGAAATTGCCCTGTACCAAGATGACAATAGTTCGATAGAAGTTCTGCTGGAACAGGACACCCTCTGGATTTCTCAGGAGCATCTGGCCCTGCTGTTTCAAGTACAAAAAGCGGCCATCTCAAAACACCTCAAAAATATTTACGCCAGCGGTGAACTGGAGCGAGCGGCAACTGTATCCAAAATGGAAACAGTTCAACAGGAAGGACTCCGAAAGGTGACCCGGCAGATTGATCACTTCAATCTGGATGCGGTGATCTCCGTTGGCTATCGCGTCAATTCTGCACGAGCTACCCGCTTTCGCCAATGGGCAACCGGGATTTTACGCGGACATTTAACTCGTGATTTCGCCCTGAACCGGCAACGCTTCGAAACGAACGCCAGAGCCTTGGAAGCAACCCTGCAGCTGGCAAAAAAGGCTGCACAAACCCCGCTGCTCGCCATTGATACCGGGCGAGGGTTGGTGGATATCATCACCCGCTACACCCAGACCTTTCTCCTCCTCCAACGCTATGACGAAGGCCTGCTGACCGAACCCCGCCAACAGGCAGGCGGGATATTGCCAACCGGGGACGAGGCGAGGCAGATGCTGATCGATCTCAAGGCCGACCTGATGGCCCGGGGTGAGGCAACCAGCCTCTTTGCCCAGGAGCGGGGCGATGGCCTGGCCGCCCTTTTGGGTAATCTTGACCAAACCGTGTTCGGTGAACCCGCCTACCCGAGCATTGAGGCCAAGGCGGCACATCTGCTCTATTTCGTCATCAAGAATCATCCCTTTGCCGACGGCAACAAACGCAGCGGCGCTTTTATGTTTGTCGACTTCCTCAACCGCAACAATCGCCTGCTCGACCACTCCGGCACCCCGGTTTTCAACGATATGGGGCTGGCCGCGCTGGCCCTTTTGGTGGCGGAATCCGACCCGGCCCAGAAAGAGACCCTCATTCAACTGATCATGAATATGCTGGCAGCAGGAGTTTAAATGAACGAAGCCGAAACCCGAGCCGAACACATCGACCCCGCCCTAAAAGCCGCTGGCTGGGGTGTGGTTGAAGGCAGCCGCATCCGCCGTGAGTATCCCATCACTCTCGGACGCATTGAGGGCCACGGTAAACGGGGCAAGGCACTGACGGCTGATTATGTGTTGGAGTATCGCAATACCAAGCTGGCGGTGATCGAGGCCAAAGCCTGGGACAAGCCGCTGACCGAGGGCGTCGGCCAGGCCAAGGAGTATGCGGGCAAGCTGGCGGTTCGCTTCACCTATGCCACCAACGGCCAGGGGATCTATCAGGTTGACATGGGCAGTGACGCATATACGTCCCCTCAGTCCCATCCGTCCTCTAGCAGCGAAACTGAAATACCCAGCTACCCGACACCAGACGAACTCTGGGCCCTCACCTTTGCCACCGAAAACGCCTGGCGTGACCGCTTCGCTACCGTGTCCTTCCCCGACAAAAGCGGCAGCTGGATGATCCGTTTTTATCAAGAGATCGCGGTCCAGCGTGTCCTGGAAGTGTTGATCAAGGGTGAATCAAGAATCCTGTTGACCCTGGCCACCGGCACGGGCAAAACCTCCATCGCCTTCCAGGTTGCGTGGAAACTGTTCCAATGCCGCTGGAACCTGAACGACTGGAAAAAGGACGGTGCGCCGACTCGCTTGCCACGCATTCTCTTTCTGGCCGACCGTAACAACCTGGCTGATCAGGCCTACAACGATTTCACCTCGTTCGCTGCCTTCGCCGATGACGCGCTGGTGCGGATTGCACCTGACGAGATTAGGAAGAAAGGCAAGGTGCCCAAAAACGGCAGCATCTTCTTCACCATCTTTCAGACCTTCATGAGTGGCCCGACCAAGGATGGAGAACCTAGCCCCTATTTCGGCGAGTATCCGACTGACTTTTTTGATTGCATCATCGTTGATGAGTGCCATCGGGGCGGCGCCAACGACGAGAGCAACTGGCACGATATTCTAACCTATTTTGCTCCGGCGGTACAACTCGGCCTGACCGCCACGCCCAAACGCCAGGATAACGTCGACACCTATGCCTATTTCGGCGAGCCGGTTTATATCTACTCGCTGAAGGATGGAATCAACGACGGGTATCTCACGCCATTCCGAGTGAAGCAGATAGCCACCACACTGGACGAATACATCTATACGACTGACGACACAGTTGTAGAGGGTGAGATCGAGGCTGGCAGGCTGTATGAAGAAGCCGATTTCAACAAAATCATCGAGATCAAGGAACGGGAAAGGAAGCGGGTCGAAATCTTCCTGTCACTGATCGACCAACGGGAAAAGACCCTGGTGTTTTGCGCCACGCAGGACCACGCGTTGGCGGTGCGCGACCTGATCAACCAGACCAAGACCAGCACCGATCCGAACTACTGCCAACGGGTGACCGCCAATGACGGTGCACGGGGCAACCAGCACCTGCGTGATTTTCAAGACAACGACAAGACGATTCCTACCATCCTCACCACTTCGCAAAAACTTTCCACCGGTGTGGATGCCCGTAACATCCGCAATATCGTGCTGATGCGTCCCATCAATTCGATAATCGAGTTTAAACAAATCATCGGACGCGGAACCCGGCTGTACGAGGGTAAGGAATATTTCACCATTTACGATTTCGTGAAGGCGTATCACAATTTCAGTGACCCGGAGTGGGACGGCGAACCGCCAGAGCCGGAAGCCTGTCCCCACTGTGCCTGTTCTCCCTGCGAATGCGTCACGTCGCCCCCACGACCGTGCAAGGTTTGCGGGGAACGACCTTGCGTCTGCGAGAAACCCCTTGCAGATCCTTGTGCAGTCTGCGGCCAGCGTCCGTGCGGGTGCATCAGGAGAGCAAAAATAAAACTTGCCGACGGCAAGGAACGCACCATCGGCCACATGATGACAACCAGCTTCTGGCATCCTGACGGCACACCGATGTCGGCGCAGCAATTCATGGAAGTGCTCTACGGGAAACTCCCGGAATTTTTTAAGGATGAAACCGAACTACGGGCCATCTGGAGCCGACCGGATACACGCAGGAAGCTCTTGGAAGGGCTGGCCGAGAAGGGCTTTGGCAAAGACCAGCTTGCTGAAATGCAGAAGATTATAGACGCAGAGAAGAGTGACCTGTTCGACGTGTTGGCTCACGTAGCCTATGCCCTGCCGCCACTTACCAGGGAAGAGCGGGCAGCAAAGGCTAGGGTCATCATCACGCAGCATTTTACTACCAAGCTTCAGGTGTTCTTGGGCTTCGTGCTGTCCCATTATGAAGTAATAGGTGTGGAAGAGCTTGATCAGGCCAAGCTAACACCTCTTCTGAAACTCAAGTATCACGATTCTCTTGCTGATGCTGTGGCGGACTTGGGCAAGGCAGAAGAGATTGGGCATGTGTTTGCTGGATTTCAGAAATATCTGTATCAAAAACAGGCAGTAGCGGCATAAAAAAGACCGATGAGATACGGGCTGGCCGCCTCACTAGGCTATCTGGTTTTCATATCGTTGCGGCGCCCACTCCGCAGCCTGATTACCAGACTGCCCGTAAATACTGGAATAAGCTGAAAGAACGGCTGAAAGCTGAAGGGAGTCAACTGGTGACAAGTTGTCACCAGTTGAAAATGCGTGCCGGTGACGGAAAATTGCGGTTCACCGATGTAGCCAGTCCAGAAACACTGCTTCGCCTGATCCAATCGGTGCCCAACCCCAAGGCGGACCGGAGAAAACTTCCTGCCGCCTGGTGGTACGAAGGCCGTAAGTAAACGGAAAAAGGGCGAGGGGGTAGAATGAAACTGCCATTAAAAGTTCATCTGGGTTCCGAGCCTTGTTGAAATTGCCCACATTGCTCCCCGTTCTTTCAGGTGGCCCTAGGCGAGCGCCCGCACGCGCTGCTCCAGATCGTCCTGCTGTTCCCGGATAGATTGATTGAGCTTGAATTGAATGATCGCCCGCTGCAGATTGAGCCCCGGGCGGCTCACCTTGAAGTATCGGTCGCCACTGAGATGATCGGTGAAAAAACGCAGGCCAAGCTCAAAACTGATCAGCTTGACCGCCGTTACCAGCAAGGCTCTATCCGTTGTCGCAAGCAGATGCCCGGACTGCTGCCAATAGCCGGAGAGTAGGGACTGAAAAAAGTCTGGATCAAAAACCGTGGCAGCAGGGTCAGGGTGGACCTCCCCCTGACGGTTGCAGCAGGAGCGGAGACAGTCGCCCAGGTCATGGAGCAGCAGGCCCGGCTTGACGGTGTCGAGATCGATGAGACTGATGGCCCGGTCCGAATCCGCTGCGAAAAGAAAATTAGCAGCTTTCGGATCGCCATGGATCACCTGCATGCTCAGATGTTCGCGCGCCTCTTCTAAGAGGCCAGCTGTTGGGCGCTCTGCGGCAATAACGCGCTGACAGTAGGCCTCTTGATCGTTGCTGACCCTGGCACTGTCGGCCATGGCGTCAAAATGTTCCAGATATCGGGGGGTGACATGAAAATCCGGCAGCGGATCAACAAGGGCGGCAGGGGCAACGCCTGCAACCAGAAGGTGAAATTGCCCGAGCAGACAGCCGATCTCTTCGGCCTGCTGTAGCGTTTGCAGGCTGGCCAGCGTTCGGGTGTTGTCAATATAGGTGAGCAGGCGCCAGCAAAAACCGGCAGGATCAAGGTAATGATCCTGTCCTTGCGGGTTGCTGATCAACCGAAAAAAGACCGGAGGCCCGGAGCGTGTTAGCCGTTGCAGGTGGTTGGTCACCAGCCGCATGTTGTGCATCACAGCGGTGGGATCGGGAAACACCGACGGATGCAGGCGTTGCAGGACCAATTTCTTGCCGTCCTGGAGATCAACCCGCCAGGTGTCATTGATATTGCCCTGCCCCAGCGGGGTCAGGTTACGGATGGGGGCAGACGGCAGGAAATACTCAAGGGCTGGCGCGGTGTGCATGGCGGCGAAAGGCAGGCAAGGTCAGGTAGCAAGGGAAGAAACAACTGGATATTTCTGGGCATTCAGTGCCATTTTTGCAGATGCCGCGGCCAGCATGTCGATGTGCAGCTGATCGGCCAAGCGGGTGAGATAGATGAGGACATCGGCGATCTCGTGGGCCACCTCCTGTTTGGTCGCAGGCGATAGCTCCTGGCTCTGTTCCTGAGTCAACCATTGGAAGTGTTCCAGCAGCTCAGCCGCCTCGACGATCAGGGCTGCCGCCAGATTTTTCGGCGTGTGAAACGGCTCCCATTGCCGCTCACCGGCAAACCGCCGCAGTTCCATGGCCAATTCATCCAAACTGTTGCACTGATATCGAGCCGTCATCGTTTCTTCTGCCTGGGCAGGACCTCCGCTGCTAGATTTTTCTGGTCGCGGTTCGTGGTTACACCGTCGCGCCTATCCGGATCCTGATCCGGGCCACCACCTCGGCAACCGCTGCTGCGACTTCGGGCGACAGCCGCTGGGTGAATGGTTCCAATGCCTTGACCTCAATGAGGATAATGGCGATGTCCTCAGGCATTTCTTCAGGAAAACAGAGATGCCCTGTTTGCAAGGTGGCGCCAAGATTCAGGGCGTGGGTGTTGACCGACGAGGGGGCAGAAAACAGATCGTCATCTGCCCGTGCCTCCAGGATAGTTCCCGGCTCCTTGCCTAACTGACAGGCGTCGACAATGATGGCCCGTTGGTATCCCCTGATCGTGTCCAGCACCTCAAAACCAGCGGAATAAACCGCCTCGGTCCGGCAGGGCAGCCCTGCCTGCTCCAGCTGCTCGATCACAACCAGCCCGGCCCTATCATCCTGGCGATAGGGATTACCAATGCCGACGACAACCCACTGCCTGTTCATGGTCTCTGCCCCTTCATTGAATGGGCTTGCGAGCTGCTGCTCGCGGCCAAGGATAGCGTTACCCGCACCGCGAAAGGCGGGTTACTCTGCGCACAGCTGCTGTGCCGCTGTCACCAGGGGCTGCCAAGCGGCAGCCGTACTCTCTTTGGTATCAGAAACAATGACGACGACCGTGTCAGCAAATCCATACTCAGCAAGGGCCTTGCGGCATTCATGGAGCGTGTCCTGGACGATTTCACGAGGATGGTCACCGTAGAGATTGTACACCAGACCAAGCAGGGGAATATGGCGAGACCTGATTGCCTCCAGCCCGAGCCGGGTATGGTTGATCGATCCCAGGCGGGGCGAACTGACCAGGATTAAGGGCAATCCTTTTGCTGCCAGGTAATCGAGCAACAGCAGATGGTCGTTCAAGGGCACGAGCAGCCCGCCGGCTCCTTCGACCAGCAGCCATTCATAATGCGACTGCAGGGTTGCCATCGCATGGTCGAGCACCGCAGCTTCAATCACCTTGCCGACCATCTTCGCCGACAGGCAGGGAGAGGCCGGATAGGGAAAAACATAGGGGCAGGTGGTCCCGTCACGATCAAAATCGGTCAAGGCCTGACCCATGAGTTGGCGGTGCAGCAGAATATCGTCGGAGCTGTCGCGGCAGCCGGTCTGCACCAGTTTCAACGTGGTCACGGTTCGACCCTGCTGCAGAAGAAACCGGGCCAGCAGTCCGGTGGCAAACGATTTGCCGACATCGGTATCAATGCCGGCAATGGCGATGGTGTATTGTGGTTTCATCATGATCATCTGGGGGCCATGCGGAGAAGGCCCGGTGGAACTTAGAGTTGGGGGCGGGCAATGATGAAGAGGGGATGGTAGGTGAGGCAAACCCCCTGCTCGCCTGAAAACCTGTCTGTGTACTCGGCGATGAATGCGCTGACCTGTTTCCTGGTCCAGACCTGCTGGCCGATCGAATTGACACCGGTGGCGCGGAGATGCTGCAGCACCGAGAACGGATCGGGAAACCACAGCGTTTCCTGGGCCTGCTCGGCAGCAAGGATGTGAAATTTTTCAGCCACCACCGCCATCAGTTGCTCCAGGCCCTGGTAGCGCAACCCCAAACCTGTCACTGCGCGTATTTCCTGAAGGTTATCGACTCCGTACAGGGAAAACGCCAGCATGCCGCCCTCATTCAGGTGGGCATGAAGTTTACGGCACAATCCGGGCAGATCATGGACCCAATGCAGGGTGGAAGAAGAAATGATCAGATCGTAGCGCGCTGGCAGGTCGATGGATTCAATGTCCCCGGCAAGAAAGGTGATATTTTCCGCCAGATGGCCGACTTTACGCTCCACACATTGGGCAAAAGACGGCACAAGGTCACTTACCGTCAGATGGGACAACGAAGGAAAGCGTGCCATTATCTTTTCAGTGAGCAATCCGGTACAGCAGCCGATTTCAAGCATGCTGGCAGGCGCCGCGACTGGCGCAACGGTTGCCAGCAGTGCTAACAAACGATCCGCCACCAGGTGCTGCACCTTTGCCTGCTGTTCATAGGTGGCTGCGGCCTGCTCGAATCGAAGCTGAATGAGTTTTTTATCAGGAATCATGGACCTTGATCGGGTTATGCCGTGCATATCAATAGCCTCACGGTTGAGGCCCGTACACCACACAACCCAATGGAGCGGAACGGTGCAATTATTTCAGGTACGCGTCAAGACGCCGGAAAAGCTGTTTTTGCAGCTGATATTGAACGAAAATTTCTAATTTGCCAGTTACACTAAAAACCCCAGAGCGAGTTTTTTTCGACCCACCCGGTCACCTCTTGCCCATGTTCCACCTTGACCCACTCGCCTTTTTTCTCAAGGGTTTTGAACACAACCCCATAATTGGCTTTGGCCACGACCTTGCCTTTTGTACTCGGTTCGCTCAGGACACTGATCTGTTTCTTGGTTCCTTTGTTAACTTTGACGATCATGTGGGGTGCTTTTTGGGTCATATTTTTTTTCACCCAGCCGGTGCTTCCTTCAAAATCTTTCACCTGCAACCAGTCGCCGTTCGTCTTGACTATCTCAACCGGAAAACCTGATCCGATCTTCCACAGCACCTCATATTTCGGGCCTGGTCCGGAACGCATGTTGATATCATCTTCAGCAATGGCCACCATTTCAGCCATTGCCACAGCCTGCTGGAAGAGAAGAAAAAAAGTGCCGAGGAGGATAATTCGTCGAAACTTCATAGCGAGGACAATTGTTTTTCAAGGGTTTATCAGCAGGGGAAAAATCCGGGGCCAGAACATCCCCCCTATCTCAAGAGAAATCGCATTGAAAGACCCGCCTGGGCTGCATTGCGACCAGCAACAGGACCCGCTGATCGGCGTTTTTTAAAACGAATGCGCCAGGCACATCCCTTGGAGCAAGCCCCCCACTTTGTACAGGTATCTTTATCAAATTTCAACCTAATCAGGCTGATCCCATGTAACAGCCCGAAAAAAGCATCAATCGGGTCCTGCGCCGCGAACCACGGTAAGGGACATGGGCGGCAGCGTGATCCCGGACGCTGATCCACTGCCGACTTGAAATCGCTCCGGTGGATCGCTTTGGGTTGGATGCCCTTTGGCGCCCTTGGCAAGCCAGGTATATTGCTGTGATGAATACTGGACCACATCAAGCGGCCCGCTCCAGGCGCTCCCCTCGGGGCCCATGCCGTCAAACCGGATTTGCCCCAGGCTGATGCGATCCAGGCCCTTGTTGAGCACCAGTGCTGCCCAGCGGCTATCAGGCCGGCGGACCACGTAAGCGGTGACATCATCGGCAATTTTATCACCCGCCATGACCGCCGCGCGGTACAGCTGATGCGGCGCATTGGTGGGCTCGGCCCATTCCTCCACCAGCATTTTAGCCCCGTAATAGGTGGGCAGCCGCCACTTGGCTTTGCCGTTGCGATCGACCTGAAACATCATGAGATTGCCCCACAGTCTGTCCGGATGGACGCAGTCCATTTCGCGAATGGGCTCATTCGGTTCAAGGCCGTAAAAATACGCCGTTGTGCCGCCCAGTGTCAGGAACTGGGCGACGATTTCAGCATTTACGAGCGCACCGGGAAGCTCTACCTCCGGCCGCCCCGCAAACGAAGAGTATCCGTATTCGCCGAGAATCCAGGGAATATTGCGGGGAACCCCTTCCTTGTCCAAACGCTCGAAGGCATTTTGCATTAAATGTGTCTGCGCGTTGAGCAACCCTTCCGGGGGTTCGCAGATCTCGTCAAACGGATACCATTCAAAAGAAAAAAAGCCGAAATCATCAAGACGCTTGCGCTCGCGCAGATAATCGAAAAATCGTTTCAGCCAGGAATCTTGACCCTTGTCGTCAACAATAGTTTTCCATCCATCCACTTCTGACTGAAAACAGGGACCGCCCGTGATCAGGGTTGCATCGATTTCATGAATGACCTTGGTGAATTGCAGATAAAGGGCGCCATAATGTTCAGGGCTTACGTTCTGCCCGTCAGGTTCCTCCCCTAACTCGATCTGACGCATCGGATACCCTCGAGATTTCAAGAACCGGATCTCGGCGGCCGCATTCTCGGGGGTGTCATAGAGCATCGCGACCGGGGTCAGGATCGGATTGCCCCGGCCCAGTCCAGAGGCCATTATCCGGTCGAAGCCGGGGTGCGCAGAATTAGAATTGCGATCAACCGCCCGATGCCAGGGATCGGTGGAGGAGACGACCATAAGGGTCTGGCGTTTATTGGAGGCACCGTGCTTGATGAGATCCTTGAACTTGCCTCGATCATCCAAGACACCGAGGAACAGTTCCCGAATGGCATAGCCAAGACGATCACGCACATCCTTCCTGTTCTGCGGTGCTGTCCCTGAGGAGGCGCTCAACAGGATGCGCACAAAACGAACGGAAACCGGGGTGTCGCCGAGTTGTAACAGGGTGTTGCCCCCCTTGCCGTCCTCAACCCGGCCGTGCGGAAACGGCCGCCAGACGCCTGTATTCAAATGGCTGATATAGTCAGCATCTTCGCCATCCCAGTATTGCACCTCGTGCTTGGTGGCATACGGTTCGCCCCAGTGGATGCACAATGCGTTCACACTGCAGCGTTTACCCAGGTCGATGAGCACCCACTGGGGATAGAGGGCGTTGTCCTGGCCGGTGAAATGCGCGTCGAGATAGGGGTTGCTCTTCCAGAACGTGCTCTCGTCGCCGTCGTCAAGCCGCGAGTAGCCGTCGTTGCCCGCCTGATCAAGGGTGCTGCCCCTGCGCGGCAGCCTATAACCGAAGGACTTCAACAGGGGCGCTTTCGTCGTATCGCTCGATGTCCAGTAGCCCTCCTGCTTGGCGGCATCACTCCATGAACCAGCTTCATTCCAGTGCCACGCTTCGATGCCGAGCTCGGACCGCAGGCGGTAGGCCAGCCTCCTGTAGGGTGCCCCTGCCATGGCCTTGATGTTTTCAGGGGAATAGGTTCTTTCCAGATTCTTTTCTTCGAGACCGTCGAGACCTGCTCCGAAGGCTTCATCAGGCATGAAAGACGCGACCGGGCTTGCGGCATCAATGCGGATGGCAAGACGCTCCCGTTCAGCCCCACCCGAAAAATCCGCGATCAGCACCGTTGCCGCCAGCACGGCGACACCTACCAAAAATAGACGATCTCCCTGCAACATCTTCCCCCCTATCTCTCTGAGCATTTCAGTATACCCCGGTGCTCGGATAGTAAAAATTCTCTATGCGTGGCAGTCAGTTCTCAATTGGCCTCATCACCACCGTCACGGTTATCATGCAGTCATCTGTATATAATGTTGGCGTACAAAATTCACCGATTTCTCATTCACAACATTCTGTTTCTGCAGGGAGCGCTCCCCAAAGGCCTCCTGTTCCAGATCTCAGCCGCCATGCTGACCATGCTGCATGCGTTGAATAGACTGGGCATAGGATTAAAAAAGTGGCCCCGAAAATTAGGGCCAGCCTCAAGGGAAGAAAATAATTGTGAAACAACGAGAGTCGGAGGGGGTGAACGAGGCGAGCGGAATTTTCTATCGATCTGCTCACTGAATGCTGATGGTGATGCGCCAAGAACGGCGCATCACTCAAGAAGACAACGGAAGGCCTAAAGAACAGCCGATTTTCTGTGCATTTTGAGGAGAGAGAAGGTGAGCATGTAACAAGCCAAAGCGATGGCCCCGGACACGACAACAAACCCGACAGTCAAAGGGAGGACAATATCGAAAAAGGCCGCCTTGCTGAATAAAAAATCAAATCCGAGGTCGTGAATTTGGTTGTATTGTCCAATAAGACTAGCCTTATTGCCGCCAACCATAAAACCTCCCACAGCGGCTGCCAAAGGAAGGGCAAAAATCAGAGTCCATGTATTCGTTGCGATAGCACCGGCTATAGCGGCCAAACGATTAATCCTGAAAATCGATGCCAACACCACGGAAGCAGCAACCCCCGCGCCAGGAGCAATTCCTAAGAAAACCCCCAGGGCAGCACCGGCAGCTATTTTATGCGGGGTATCATTGATCAAAAAAAATTGTTTGAAAAAATTTCTCATGAAACCTGCCAGCGGGTCTTAGTGTAATTAAGCGTTGCCCTTTTCGGGGCTGCAAAATAAACAAAACACGGATTGGAAATCTTGTTCCGAGCCATGTTTTTGCTGCTAGTCAGATATGAATCTCAACCCAAGGAAATCAGTCTTTCTTTTCCTTGTCCTGCGGCTCGATAGATGCTGGATTTTGCTCTTCCCGCATCACCCTCTTAAAAGACTTGATGCTCTTTCCCAGCCCTTCTCCGAGTTCTGGTAATTTCCCCGGACCCCAAATGATCATAACGATCCCTAGGATAATGAGCATATGCATGGGTTGAAAAAGTCCTTCGAACATGGGTAGTCCTCCTTGAGGTGAAATATTATTATAATAATAACAGTTCCTGATTATCCCGTCAAATTCTATATCAACAGGAACATCGACACTCAGCATCGATCTTCAGCATTACTGGAGCCTATGATTTAAAAGCGCTTGCGCTTGAGACGACTTTGCTATGCATTTCGATGGTCAACGCCTCAATACGCAAGCTTAACTCTTTGACGAGTTGCGTCAGTTCCGTATTTTGTCGGAGGAGTACCATTAACTGCTCAGTCTGCTGCACTGCAAGTTCTTGGCGCTGTGCGCTTGCTACAGCTAGAGATTCTCTATGTTGCGCATCGGCATCAGCGTGGGCTTTATCACGGTCCGCCTGTCGTGTTTGGGCAAGTAAGATCAGGGGAGCAGCATAGGCCGCTTGGAGACTAAAAGCGAGATTGAGCAGAATAAACGGATAAATATCGAACGTGGTAAAACCAAAAGCGTTCACCCCAATCCAAATTGCCACTATTACCGTTTGCGTAACAAGGAAAATAGGCGTCCCGAAGAAACGAGCAAAAGCCTCAGCCTTTAACGAGAACCAATTATCTCCGAAAACCGAACCAAGATGCATGTGCGGCAGGTGGAATCGGAAGTAATCAGTCGGCGGGTCCGAATGGGGAGGAGCATTGGTTCGAGGCAATGGATTTCTCCTATTTTCGCATTGAGAGAGTTGCATTAATTCTGTTACATCTAACAGTGTCGCGGGTGAGGTGGCAAGTTTTAGCCTGATCCCATCCTCGTATATTTTTCTAAAAAAAACCGGCTTGTTCCAAAAGGAAGCAAGCCGGGAAGGAGAGAGAAGGGGGTACTTTTAACAAGCATTTGGCGTGCCAACTGAGAAGACTGAATGACATTTACAGATTAAGTACGGATTATCAACAAGTTGCCAAAAATATCCATGGGTTTCCCTTGCGGTCCTTTCAGCTTCAGGGTGATACGTTTTAAACCCATATTGCAAGCAGCACCGGGTGTCATCTGTAAATTCATTTCGGAATCAGCTAGTTGCCAGCTGTACAATTTGTTGAACACGAAATTGACGGTTTCATGCTGTATTGGATAATAATTACTCACCCCTCCTCAACAAGAGAACTTTGATTCTGGAAAAAATCGAGAAACTCAGTAGCAGAATCATCTCAATTTCTTGGTTACAGGATCCATGACAGAATGCTTCTGGTATTGCAACCACCCGTTATCGCCCCAGAGATTGCCCGACACTGTTCATCATTATTGAGTGTCTCTTGAATCTATCGTTGTACCCATGATCCGTTATCATGGTTATTTTTTCACCAGTTCAACTCTTCGGTTCTTTGCCCTTCCCTCCTCGGAATCATTGGACGCGGTAGGCGCAAGCGTTCCGACGCCGTACGCGGAGAGTCTTTCTGGTGCTATCCCGTAATTTGTTCCGAGCGCTTTAACAACCGACTCCGCTCTTCGACGCGAGAGATCATGGTTGTATTGGATATCACCCTGGTTATCGGTGTGTCCCACCACCAACAGTTTCAGGTCAGGGATTTGTTTGAGGAGCTTAGCTATTTCATCAAGCGCAGGTTTTGATTCCGGTTTGATCTCGGTCTTGTCAAGGTCGAAGAGAATCCCATAGAGCGCCACCTTGCCCGTCTTAGAAAGATCCAAGTTCATTTCTTCGGCCTTAACAACCGTCAAGGTATTCTGGAGCGGTTTTGTCTCGGTCACGTCAACCTGATAATAGGTGCGGCCTTTTTTGGCCTCGGTTTTCCCGACCTTGATCTCAAAACCCCAAAAAGTATTTTCAGCCGCGTACACCGACACATAGACATCGCTGTTCTGACCTGCAAGCCTTCCGGCGAGAAAGCGTTTTGCTCCACCGCTGCTGGTAAAAACAGGCTCATACCCGGCCGCTTTCACAAACTCGTCATATCTGCCGAAATCATCGCCCTTTGCCTCAAAAAGAGTTTCAAAACCTTTTTTCTGGAACAGTTCCCGGTAGTTCCCAAGAATTTCTTCAGGTCCCACGCCTTCCGGGGCAATATAGGTGATTCGGACCACCGCTCCTTCGACCTTTTTCAGATTTGTGAAGATAAAAGAACCTTCTTCAGTCCTCTTGGCAGGACCAAGCGGCAGATTGTAGGCATCAAAATTCATATTTTTATAGACCAGGATATCGGATCCCGAAATCCTTCCGGCAGCGGGATGATCCTTAGCCCCCTTGATATCAGCGCTCCATGCGGCACCTGGTCCATTGATGAAAACAAATGCCAGCAAAGGCATTAGTTTGAGGGTGTTCTTGAACGCATTTGTAATACCGGTGATCATTTGCTCTCCCTTCTATAAGTAAGCGTTGGCTTGAGGTTCTCGATTACGCCCTTCAGTAAGGGGCCTATTGGTAGCAGAGTTTTCGCCTAACAGCTTGTCCAAGTTTTGGGCGCCACGCCTCTCCCCCCTCGCAGTGGTGACGGCTTGCCCTCAGTCGTCGATCTGTTCGAGATGGCGCGATCGCCAGTCGAGCACGGCGGTACGTTTTATCATTTTTTGGGCGAGGCCGCCGAATTCGTTACGTAAGACTCCGGCAGCGAAGTCAGAAAGAAAGAGTGCCTTCAATTCGGCCCGGGCCCGGTCAACGCCGATCTCATCGTATGGCACGGAGGCCAGCAGCAGAAAGCCATCGTTTGGGATGCGACCTGCCTGCATGTTGGCCTCGATGATTGCTGCCGCTTTACGTAGCGGGTCGGCGAGGTCAGGGCTGTAAGGGCCAATGATCAGGGCAAGGTTGGGGGTGTGGAGGAAGTCGAAGCCGCGACCAAGACAGATCATCCACTCGTGGTGTTCGATATCGAGGGTCCGTTCGTGCCGCTGCGCCTGTTCGCGCACGAGCGCGATGTGCTCAAGGTTGCCGTGCAGCAAAGGCAGGAGGTCGGCGCGCATCTGTGCCGACATGTCGGGAAGCAGCGCTGCCAGGCGATGGGGTAGAGTGGCGGCATCATCAGCACAGACGCTGGCGAGATCGAGCACGGCGTTGTCAGTGCCGTGGAGCACCAAGGCGTCTTCGTCGGTCTCGAAGCCGCAGACCAGGGGGTAGACCGTGCCGTGGCCGAGCCCGAAGATGTGTTCGACCTGGCGACGAATCTCGCGGGTGTGGGCTATCGCGGCAGTCGTGTCGTGATTAAAGCCGGCACAGCCGCGCTTGGGATCGCCCTTTGACCAGTGATAGGTAATGAGGATGAGCACACGCCTGCCGGAGCCCGTCATCCGCAAAACGTGATGGGCCAGCACTTCGCCGAGGTGGGGCCAGCCCAGGTCGAACATGCCGCCTAAGTTACGGAAAGGCATGAGGATGCCGGTAGGGGTGTTGGTTGCCACCGGAATGTTGATGCGGCCGTCCATGCACTTCAAGACCGCAATCGCGGTGGGATGCTCGGCAAGATATCGTTCACGCGCCAGCCACGCCTCAGGGCTGCGATAGGTCTCACCATGACGGCTGGCAAGTTCGAACAGCCAGTCAATACGTTCCGCAATGGGCTTGTTTTGGATATCGTTCATAGCCTGGCTCCTAACCCTTTGATCGAATCTGCAGGTTCTCCTGGTAGATTCCAGCCACCGCCCAACGCCTTGTACAGGGATATCAAATCGGTCAGCTGGTTCGCATCCGACTGGCTGAGGCTGCGCTGGGCGCTGTAAAGGGCTTGCTGGCTCGTCAATACATCCAAGAATGTGGTGAGTCCTCTGCGGTAGCGCTCGCTGGCAGTGGCCACCGCTTCCTCGTTGCTGCGGACCGATTCGACGAGCAGGCGATGTCTCGCCCGTTCCGCGTAAAAAGCGGTCAACGCGTTTTCAACGTCTTCGAGCGCACTGTTGTATGCCGCGCGATATCTGGCCAGGCTCTCCTCAAAGACAGCCTGCTTACCGGCAATATTGGCCCTGGCCTTACCGCCATCGAACAACGGCAACGTCACACCGGGAACGATGGACCAATAACGGCTGGAGGTTTCCATAAATTTCGCGGCGCTGTTCGCCTGCAAGCCTAGGCCGAGCGTGAGGTCGAAGGTCGGATACAGCCCGGCCGTGGCCACGCCGATATCCGCCGAGGCTGCAGCGAGCTGTCGTTCCGCCTGTCGCAGGTCGGGCCGGCGAGACAGCAGCTCAGCGGGTAAGCCCGTGACGATCAGCCCTTCAACCTTTGGCAAGGGGCGCGTGGCCGACAACTCGGTTGTGAGGGCGTTGGGTTCTTGCGCCAGCAGGATGCCGAGGCGATGGATGGACTGTTTGCTTGCTGCCTCAAGCGTCGGAATATTGGCTTCCGTCGTTGCCTGCTGCGCCTCGGCCTGCGCAACGTCAAGCGAGGTGGTCAATCCAAGCTGATAGCGCTTGCGGGTGACAACAACCGTCTCCTGCTGAATCTCCAGGTTGCGGTGGGTGATTTGAAGTTGGGCCTGATTAGCGCACAGATCCACATAGTTTTTGGTGACATCGCCGAGCAGCGTCAGCAGGGTGGCGTGCAGATCCTCGACACTGGCATCGAGTCGCGCCCGGGCACCCTCAGTACTCCTGCGGACCCCGCCGAAAACGTCAGCCTCCCAGCGGGCGTCGAATCCGGCTTGGTACACGGTGGAAGGGGAAGATCCGGCGGACACCAGATTTTCGCTCCCCGCGCTGCGGGTCACGGTCCCTCCAGCGTTCACCACCGGCAGACCGGGAGCCCCTGCGAGCACCAGGGCGGCACGAGCCTGTTTGATCCGCGCCCGCGCCTGCTCAAGGTCCAAATTGCTCTTGGCCGCCTGGGCCACCAATCGGTTCAACAACGGATCGCCGAATGCCTGCCACCACGCGGTCTTCTCCAGCGCAGGGGCGATTCCAGCCTTGGCGTTGCTTTCCCCCCATTGTGACGGTGCCTCAAGCGCCGGACGCTGGTAGTCGGGACCCACTGCCGCGCAACCGCCAAGGAAGACGGCGAGACAGAAGGCTGCGACGCTTGGCGTCTTCACTGCCTGCCCCCAGGGGCTGCCGCTGCCGGAATGGTGACGGTGGCGGCCTGGACCTCGGGCGTCTCGATAAAAACATCCATCTGCTGACCGACGTAGGCGGGGAGCAAGCGCCGCGGAAAGCTGTAGATGACCTGCAGCACCCGCGTGTCGACGCGTTCGGTGCTGCTGCCGGTCAGGGATCGTTTCGGGGTAATGAAAGGTTCCACCCGCACGAAGGTGAGATCAGTCTTGAGGTCACGGTTGCCGCGCATCGAGGCGACCGCTTTGGTTTCGGGCTTGAAACGCCAGGCATCGTTCTCGTCAATATCGACACGCACGTACAGCAGATCGAGATTGCCCAGCAGCATCAACGGGGTGGCCAGCACGCCGGTCTGGGCATATTCACCCGGATGAATATTGACCTGCATGACCTCGGATGCCATGGGTGCACGCACCGTCAGGCGCTCGATTGCGGACTTGGTGGATTTGACGTCCGCATCCGCGGCCACGACCGCTGCCTTGGCGCTTTCCACCTTGGCCAGCGCCAATAGCTCGGCGTTGCGTCGCTTCTGCACGTCATCGATGCTGACCGCACGGCCATCGGTGGCACTGCGCACCAGTTCATATTGCGAGTGGGCATCCGCCAGCGTTGCCTTGGCCTCCTCCACGGCCGCCTGGGCCTTGAGCAGGCCGGCCTGTTTGGTCAGGAGTTCGGCCTGCAGATCGCGGTCATCAATCTGAAAGAGAGGGTCCCCTGCCTTGAGTGTATCGCCGACTTTGCCCCAGACCGTTTTGACGAGGCCGGGGAGCGAGGTGCCGATACTGATATTATTGCTGCTCGCCTCAATGATGCCGGCGCCGCCGATATACGACTTGAACGGCGCCTGCGCCGGTTGGGTGACCGGTTGGGCCGGCGGCCTTTTTTGGCCGGACTGCACCGCAACCACCACTGCTATCGCCAGACCAACGGCCGCTATGGCGGGAAGGACTTTGTTTCTGAGATTCATGTCGTTTTCCCTTGGGAAGGACTGTTAGCATCCACTTGCACAACCCGGCCGTCGTCCATATGGGCGATACGGTCGGCAAATTCGAAGATGCGGGCATCGTGGGTCACGATCACCAACGACCGGTCCCGGCCGACGGCAAGCTGCTTGAGGATGTCCATCACGCGCCGTCCGGTCTCATGGTCGAGCGCACTCGTCGGTTCATCGCACACCACAAGTTTCGGGCCATGCACCAGCGCCCGCGCAATCGCCACCCGTTGCTGCTGCCCGCCGGAGAGCTGGGTGGGCAGGGAATCTTTTCGATCCTCCAGGTTGACATCCCGAAGGCGTTCGTTCGCCTGCAACAACGCCTCCTCCATTTCCATGCCGTTAATGAGCAGGGGAATCGCCACATTCTCCGCGGCCGTCAGGGTGGGGATCAGGTTGAACGACTGAAAGACGAAGCCGATATTCTTACCGCGGTAGATCACGCGCTCCTTGTGCGAGAAATTCCTGAGGTCATAGCCAAACAGCACGCATTCGCCATCGTCCTGGTCGAGGATGCCGGCGATGATGGAAATAAGGGTCGTCTTGCCGCAGCCGGAAGGGCCGACCAGCATGAGCAGTTCACCGGCATGCACATCGAGATGGATGCCGCGCAGGGCTTGCACGCGCACCTCGCCGCTGCCGTAGGTCTTAGTGATGCCGTCGCAGCGGACGGCTAAGGTTTCCGTATCGTTTTTCATTTGAAGACGATGGCCGGTTCCAGTTTCATGACCTTGCGCATACTGATGAGCGCCGCAAACAGCACGATGATCGTCACCGCGATAGCGCTCCCCAGAAGCAACTGCCAGTTGAGCGTCATCGCCAGGCCGGTGCCCCCGCGGGTTGCAGCCGCAAAGGCCCCGGTGATACCGGCACCGATGCCAAAGCCAACAAAACCCACCACTAGCGCCTGCAGTAGAATCATTCCCTGCAGCATCCGGTCGGTCGCGCCCATAGCCTTGAACACGGCAAAATACCGGAGATTGTCGAGGGTGAAGTTATAGAAAATCTGGCCGGTCACTGCGGCGCCGACTACGAAACCGACGATGACGACGAAACCGAAGTTGGTGAGGAGGCTGGTGTTTTGTCGGATGTACTTAAGCGTCATCGCTTTGAATTCATCGGGAGTCCGCGCCGCCATGTTGGTCTCATGGGTAATGCGTCGCGCGATCGTAGGTGCCGGCTCATCGGCCTTGGTCTTGACCAAAATATAGGAAAGCATCTTGCGCTCGGAGAGGGCGTAGGTGGTGGCGCGGGTGTAGGTCGTATAGATGATCGGCTGGGATCCGAAGGTCGCGGCTGCCCGCGCGATACCGACCACCAGAGCGCGTTGATCGTTGATCTCCAGGACATCGCCGATCTTGAGCGGGGTCGGCTTGCCGCCGGGGGTAGCGGCCGGTGTGGCGAGCCGACCGTTGGCGCCCGCCTCGTCGACGATGACGCTGTCCGGCAGGCGGAGGTCGGCGAGCTTGCCTTGGAGCATGACGCCGGGGCCGCCGATCAGGGTGGCATCATCGAGCCCCAGCATATTGGAGGTAACCAACACGCCGTCGGCAAGGCGAACCCTGGTGTTGCCCTTGTAGAGCGGCACGGCCCATTCCACGCCTTTGACCCCGCGCACCCGGTAGAGCTCGGTGTCAAGCATGGGCTGGGAGTCATCGACGTACTGGACCATCGGGTCCATGACCCAGAGATCGGGCAGGGCGACATCGGAGATGAAGCTGTAGGTACGGGAAAAAATAGAGATCAGAATGCCGGGCTGCTGGATCATGAGTACCGACGCCAACGCAATGCCGGTGATGATGCCTATGTACTTGCCACGGTCGCCAAAAAGCATTTTGAGGGCGATTTGCAACATGTGCGGTCGATTCCTCTAATAACAGTATCCGGGGACCTGGGATGGCTACGAGATTCCAGGTTGGAATGTATATGATTGCATCATTTACGCCACTTATGTGCGTTCTTATTTCTCAAAGAGTACAAGCTTCTTGCGCAGATTACGTTCAGACTAAAATATACATACATTTGAACAAAAAATTGAGATAAATTCAGCAATGTCCGGTGAATCAAGAATACAGGCTTCCACTGCATAGGCCCGGCAGGAAGATGAACACATCCTAAATACCAAGTCCTTGTCCTTAACCGGACATTACTGTTTATAACCAAGCCATTACATTCACAAACCGTAGGTCTCCCCATAATGGCATAAAAAAATTCTTCCGCTCTATGCCTTGGTTCCAGCCAGGGCCACAGCGACCGCAACCGATGCCCCCACCATGGGGTTGTTGCCCATGCCAATAAAACCCATCATTTCCACGTGAGCAGGCACTGAAGAAGACCCTGCAAACTGAGCGTCAGAATGCATCCGCCCCAGGGTATCGGTCATGCCGTAGGAAGCCGGCCCTGCCGCCATGTTGTCGGGATGCAGGGTTCGACCGGTGCCGCCCCCGGAAGCGACGGAGAAATATTTCTTTCCCTGCTCCAGCCGTTCTTTTTTGTACGTCCCTGCCACGGGATGCTGAAACCGGGTTGGATTGGTGGAGTTGCCGGTAATGGAAACATCCACGCCCTCATGATGATTGATGGCCACCCCTTCGCGGACATCATCGGCACCAAAGCAACGCACTTTGCCCTTATCCCCTTTGGAGTACGCGATCTCGCGCACAATGGCCAGGGTGCCGGTGCGGTAATCGAATTGCGTCTGCACATAGGTAAAACCGTTGATACGGGAGATGATCTGGGCCGCATCCTTGCCCAAACCGTTGAGGATGACTCGAAGCGGCTCGGTGCGGGCCTTGTTGGCTGACCGGGCCAAGCCGATTGCGCCCTCTGCTGCGGCAAAAGATTCATGCCCGGCCAGAAAGGCGAAGCATTGGGTTTCCTCTGAAAGGAGCATGGAGGCCAGATTGCCATGGCCAAGGCCCACCTTGCGATCCTCGGCAACGGAACCGGGGATACAGAAGGCTTGGAGCCCTGCCCCCAGGGTCCGAGCAATATCTACAGCGTTGCCCTCGCCCTTTTTTAAGGCAATAGCGGCCCCCAAAATGTACGCCCAGCACGCGTTCTCGAAACAGAGGGGCTGGATGCCTTTGACAATGGTATAGACATCCGCACCCTTAGCCTCGCACATGGACCTCGCCTCCTCCAGGGAAGCAATGCCGTATTGCTTGAGGACGCCGTTGATCTTCTCTATTCTGCGTTCGTATCCTTCAAAAAGTGCCATGATCGCCTCCTTACTCATGCCGTGGATTGATGGTCCGGACCGCCTCGGTGAAACGGCCGTAACTCGAGGTTGCCTTGACCAACGCGTCATTGGCGCTTGTCCCCTGATGGATCATCTCCATCATCTTGCCAAGATGAACGAACTCATAGCCGATCACCTCATCGTTTTCATCCAGGGCCTGTTTGGTCACATACCCTTCCGCCATGTCCAGATAACGAACGCCTTTAACTTTGGTGCCGTACATAGTGCCAACCTGGCTGCGCAACCCTTTGCCCAAATCTTCAAGCCCGGCGCCGATGGGTAGGCCGCCTTCGGAAAACGCGGTCTGGGACCGGCCATAGACGATCTGCAGAAACAGCTCCCGCATGGCGGTGTTGATAGCATCGCAGACCAAATCGGTATTCAAAGCCTCCAGAATGGTTTTTCCGGACAGGATCTCCGCCGCCATAGCTGCCGAATGGGTCATGCCGGAGCAGCCAATCACCTCGACCAGTGCTTCTTCGATGATTCCCTCCTTGACATTGAGGGTCAATTTACAGGCACCCTGCTGGGGAGCGCACCAGCCCACACCATGCGTCAATCCGGAGATGTCCTTGATCTCTTTTGCTTGAGTCCACCGGCCTTCTTGGGGTATCGGTGCAGGACCATGATTCGGTCCTTTCGCCACACAGGTCATCCTGTCAACTTCTGAAGAATACATCATAGCCTCCCTCGCATTTTTTTCTTGGAGAACAACTCACACCTGAGCAAGAATTCTACTCTTTTCTGTCCGCATAAAACAAAACAATTGTACCGGCAGCCATAAACAGGGCAGACAAGCCCGAGGCTAAACACTGGCGAGCGGTCCACCGCACGCTGACTGCAGTGCTGGAACCAACTATTGGGCCGTACTGTTGCCGGTGCCAAGTGCGCCGAGACGTATCGCCAACAAATCTCCATTGACCATGTCAGCGGTCACCGTTGATTCCAGAGCTTCCTGCACAGCAACGTAGAGCCCAGCAATGAAAAAATCACTCATAAACAACCGATTTCGGAGGGGCCGGTTGTTTATTTTACAACAAAAGATCGGATCGGAAGATGGATGAGGAGTCCAGAAGATTTAATAATCTTAGCCGAAACTTGATGCTCCCCCAAGGTAATCGGCCACGTCAATCTTGCCTGCCGGGAGTCTTCTTGGCTCCGGCCATCCACAGTCCATTGGACTTCATCTTCCGGGGTCAAACCGGTGATGAAGAACGGAATGTATTGAGCCCCCTTCGGAATGCGGGGGTCCAGCAAGACCTCCATATCAATGGACGGCACAACCATTCTGATCTCGTTTTTAGAGGCAGTAACAATCGCCTGCTGGTTGACAGCCAAAGGGAGCGTCGGTAATGGGTGCAACCCATAGTGCCTGCGTATTTCCGCAAAGATACTGCGGGCAAGCAGTGCCGGGCCGCTGGCGCCGGTCATCATTGTGGTCGGTGAGGATCTGTCCAGGTTGCCTAGCCAGATGCCGACCACGAAACGTCCATCATAGGCTACGGTCCAGACGTCATTGGCTTTTGTTGATGTCCCTGTCTTCACCGCCGTTCGCACGGGAAAATTCAAGATACTCAGAAGGCCGAATTCCAACCTGCGAAAGTCCGCCTCTGAAAGGATCATGCCGATGGCCTGGGCAGCGCTTTCCGAAAAAATACGGGATGCGCCTTGACCCGAATCATCGTCTTCTTCGGCCAGCACCTTTACCCGCATTGGCACACCTCCTCGAGCCAATGCGCCGTACGCCTGCACCAGTTCCAGCAATGATATCTCCGCATTCCCAAGAACAAGGCCGTTGCCGTAGGTTGCTGTTCCCGCGCTCAGGCTGGTCATGCCCAATTGCTGAAGGCTTGCATAAAACGTATTCAAGCCGACGAAATCGAGGGTTCTGACCGCCGGGGTGTTGAGTGAGTTCCCGAGTGCCTCTGCCAGCGGAATCATCCCGTAATAGGTTTCGCTGAAATTTCGGTAGAGATGAAGGCCATGTTCCACTGCTTCAATAATCGGTTCGTCTTTGATCATTGTGGCGGGAGACCACCCCTTATCCAGCGCCAGCGCGTAAACAAAGGGTTTGAGCGTTGATCCGGGTTGTCGTGGAATTCGGACGGCATCAAAGCCTGCCTCCGGGATGTCTCTTGATATCTCGCCTGCCACCGCCCAGGTCAGGACCTCGGAGGTGGTATGATCAACCACCAGAACCGCGCCGTTACGCAAACCATATTCGGAGAGATCAGCGATGCGTTGCTCCAGAAGTTCCTGGGTTTTTTTCTGCAACTCGCCGTCAAGAGTCGTTCGTACGGATCGAAGTGTTGCTTGTTCCCCCAAGCGATCACGCGCAAAGGCAGTAAAATGTGGGGCCTGCACCGAGAGTTCCGATTTGTTCCGTGACAGTTGCCCCTGCATCGCCTCAGCATACAAATAAGGTGAGATGAATCCTTGTTGCAATAGAGATTTGGCCAAACCGGCTACCCGTTTGTCGAGACCGGTCGTTGCCTTGAACGGATCGAGCAGGGAAGGGGCACGTACCATGGCTGCCAGGGCCAGGGTTTCTTTGGTATTGAGCGTGTCAATGGATCGCCCGAAATAATATCTTGCGGCCTGGACAATGCCACGTCGGGAGGAAGAAAACGGCACCTGGTTGAGATAAAATTCCAGGATATCAACTTTGGGAAAATGCTGTTCCAAGCGCACGGCATCCCATCCTTCCAGCCAGCGCGACCAATAGGTGCGGGGGCGAGGAAAGAGGATCCGCACCACCTGTTCCGTGACGGTGCTTGCCCCCCGGACCGTGTGCAATGCTTTCAGATTTTGCCACAGGGCATGTAACCGAGCCGCCCAATCGATACCGTTATGGCTGAAGAATCGTGCATCTTCAGCGGTGAGAAAAGCATTTATCAGCACCTCGGGGATATCATGCAAGGCGACCTGATCCTGGGCGTTCAATCGCGTCTGGTAGGTTCGGTTCAAGGGGATGCCGTTCCGATCCATTAAGAGGGGAACGGCATCTTTCTTGGCAATGTCCGCCAACGAGGTTGACGGAAGATCGGCGAGCTTGATGACCGTGACCCCGATGCCTGCGACTACCAGCAGGATCAGACAGCCGCCAACAATCCACCCAATCCTGCCAGGATTACGGATCGACATGCATGGTCCCGCTTATCCCTTTGCCGTAGATATCCGCGTCATACATTTCCCCCGCAAATACCGGCTGGGTCAAAAAATCCCCTTCAGCCACCGCCTGGGTTGTATACGACAGATGGTAATTGCCGGGCGGCAGGTACTCGGCGAAGAAGCGGGCCGCATCATGACGGAGCTCCATATGACTGAAGCTCCAGAAGGAGTAACTGTATTCTCGCCAGTCGGCAAACCGCATCCAGAGGGAGGCCCCGGCAAAACGAGCCTTTGCCTTTTGGGCATCCACCTGGGAGGACGTGGCGAGTTCCTGATTGACGGGTTCCAGGCCACCGGGTATCGGGTCATCGACGACAACCTGGACGCGAGCGGCTGGCAGACGGAGGAAAAGGTCGACTCGGACGACATCACCACGCTTCACTCTGTCTTCACGGGTTAAAAGCCGCCATTCCCCGGTTTCCTTGTTCTCGACCGAGTATTCCCGCTCTATTTCCACACCGGCGGTGACATTTTTCTCCTGATCTTGATTGGTTGCATAGCGCATGACCGTGGTGTAGTACAGCCGGCCCTCACCCTTCTTTTCAATCGATACCGTCTTGTGTTTACCGGGGTCCGATATATCAATGGGCCAGGAAGCGACAAACGGTTTATCCGTAAAAGACTTGAACTGCTGCGTTTTCTCCAGGTCGTCTCCATTAAATTTTACGGACACATCCATTGCTGGCTCGACCTTCTCATAACGCTTGGTATAGTCCACGAGCCCGTTCATACAAAACATGTTTTCCTGTGTATTTTCAAAGTGATCGCGCTGGCCCCGCATGGTCCTGATGGTTCGTGCCAAACGGAACGGGATATCCTGCAACACCTCAGCACCCTTTTGCGAATCTGCCAACTGCATCAGGCTGGAGAGTACCGCGCAGTTGGTTCGCGGCACGGATGCCAGCATGCGGTTGTACCCATCGTCGAGGCGTTCGTTGAAGACAATCCTGCCGCCGGTTTCATTGCTGCTGCCGAGTATCTTCTCGGTTATCGCTTGCACCATTTCATCTTGCTTGCCAACCCGGATGGCTGCGGCAAGCATCTGCGCTTTACCGAACATATCCATCTGTTCTATATGGCTATAATGTCGTTTCAGCATACCTTCATCCACTTTGCTCATACGGGATAATGCGGCAAGGGCCACGGCCCGTACCGAGGACGCCATCCCCTTGGTATAAAAGGTGGGCATCACATCAGTGCGCAGCATCTCCTGGAGGTAGGACACCAGCCGGTCTTCAACCGGTTTGGGCGGCTTGAAGCCCAAGTTGTCGAGCATGGCGAAACAAAGGGCGGTATAGGCGGAGAGATAGGGATCGACCCGGTCATTCTCCGGCTTGAAATAGCCCATGCCGCCGTTGGGCGCCTGGAAGTCCTTGGCCGTATTCAGCACCTCCGCGATGATGCCGTTGGTCCCTTCCCAGACAAAATCCGCAGCCAGATGTTTTTTGAGGGCCTGATAGGAAGCAGCCATGACCGCACGGGAGAGTTTTTGTTCCCAGCACTCATAGGGATACTGCTTCATGAAACGGAAGGCACCTTCAAGATCGCCGATGATGGTCGGGCTAAGGCTGACCGAGACATCGCCGACATCGGTACGGATGTTCTCCGGAAAAAGCAGCGTCTCCTGTACCGCACCTTCCGTCGTCGTGCCGTAATTAGCGCCGATATCGAGATTTTTTCTTTTGTTGACTACCAGTTGATGGGTCAAGCCGTCGCGATCGCTCTCGTCACCGGCCGTAACCTTGAAGGCGATCAATCCTTTCTCGACCATGCGATCGTTCGGGACCTTGCCTGCGGCCAATTTGAATTTGACCATCTTTCTCTGGAAGGGCTCGACTGCCACGACCTCGTTCATCGAGGGGTTGTTTGTGGCCAAAGTCCCCTCCGCTGCGATCTGCATCGTGATCTTGCGCGTCTTGGGCGTGCGGTTCATAACCGTGAAGGCGGCAACAAAGGTGTCATCCTCGACCACCTGATTGGGCATGGCCGGTTGGATTTCGGTGAGGCGATTGACCTTGAAGCCGTTGAATCCGACTCCGAGGTGATCCTTGGTGTCGGTGGCCACCACCAAAATGCGCCAGCCGGTCAGATTGTCCGGCGCTTTGAAGCTGAATTTGGTTTTTCCTTTTTCATCGGTTATCAGGGTCGGATTCCAGTAGGCCAGCGACTTGAGATTTGAACGCATCTTGTCGGAGATACCGCCATCCCCTCCCGGATCGTCGCCTTTCATCACCGGCTCCGGTGGCGCATGGGTCACCAGTCTGCTTAGGATATTGAAATTCTTAATATCATCGATCCGTGTTCCATAAAAACCATTCTGCGGATCAAAGTAGGCCATTCCGCCTTTGACCAGATCGAACACCGCCTCATCCAGCACGGCAACCGCGAGCTCCATTTTTTCCACCTTGGCGCCATCCTTCGGAGCGACGTTGACCTCGACCTGCACCTCCTGGCCGGGCCGATAGGTCGCCTGATCGGTCTTGATTGCGAAATCAAGACTGTGCTTTGTACCAACAGCCTCCATTTGCGCATAACCCATGCGCCATTCCGGTTTCCCCATGTCAAAAGTCTCGTCAGTCTGCCGAGTGTCAATTCGAGGCGAGAACACGACTACAGAGAGAGAGAAATTCGGGACCATATCCTCGGTTACTTGAAACGAAAGTTTGGGCAGGCTGCTATCCAGATTCTCGACCCAGCTTTTCACAATCCCCAAGCGTTCTATGGTTACCAGGGCCTTGGATTTAGGATAGGGATTTTTTATAAGCACATTGGCGGTTTCGCCGACGGCATATTTGGTCTTTTCCACCACCAGGTCCAAATCCCCATCGTTCTTGTTTTCCCAGGAAATTGCTTCCGATCCGGTTACCCAAAGCCATATTTCCGTAAAATGCGTTTTTCCTTTGGTATCTTCAATGGACGCAGTCAGGGTATTTTTCCCCACGGAATGAAAGACCATTTCGAATTCCCCCGCGGTTTTTCCGGAGAGGAGTTCCCTGTCACCATCCTTCTCTTTCGTTTCCTCGGAACTCGAACGGGTAATGAAATTATTCCCGGCCCCTTTCACCCGGAATGAGGTGGTGCGGGTGCCGGATGAACTGACACGCACCTTGACCCCTTCTACCGGTTTGCCGTCAATATCGGTCACCACGAATTGAAATTTTTTCGGTTTTCCCGAAATCAATTCAAAACCATCCATTTTCAGGCCGACAAACCGGTCAACGCCGAAATAGCGGGCGGTGGCCATATTGGCGACATTTTTGCCGCGATCATCCTCAACCGCGCTTTCCACCTCCAGGGACCCAAAGCCGATATCCTCGCCATCGGCGGTAAACCGGGCAGCGGCCTTACCCTCTTGATTGAGTTGTTCAGTTGCATTGAGCAGGGAAACCTTCCCGCATCCGCGAAAGGGCTTGCACCAAGGGCTTTGGAAGACGAAATCTTTTGAGGCGGGATGGGAAGAGGTGAACGGCTTACCTGTCAATGTGGCTGTGTATCGATTATCAACACTGGTGAAGGGGCCACCGGACTGTAGGGTAGCCAAGGTATCGACCGCGACCTCCTCCCGGAACATGAAGGTCGGCCCGTTCAGGGTGGTCTGGACCTTAAACGAGGCTGGCACATAATCGGTTACCAGGAAATCCAGCACATCCAGATGGAGAACGGGTTTTTCCGAGCGGAGGGAGAGGCGGTATCGGCCGGTCAGACCATTTTTACCGGTCATGAACGAACCAGCGAAGGAACCAAACTCCGAGAGCGTAATATCTTTGGTCTCAATGACGCTTCCTTTCGGATCACGAATTTCGATCTTGAAGCTCTTTTGTTCCGGTATTGATGCGCCCTCAGTCCGCATCTTGCGAACGAAGAGTTTATATTGCACCTCGGCCCCCGGTTTAAACACCCCTTCAGCGGTCGTTCCCCAGGCGGTCATTGTTTCCGCATAATAGTCCTCTCCACTTCTATAGCGATGAAACTCGTCGGAAGAGAGGGGCAGGTAGGCCATATCCTTATCTTTGCGGATAAGGATAGAAACGTGACCCTTTTCAATCGCATCTCTGTGGGGATTCCGGTCTCCGATGAACAGGGCCAACCCTTCTGAGGTAGTCCTTGTTGTTGCGAGTTCTTTGTTCTTCGCCGGGTCCGCTTCAAAAACGGAACCTTCCCGCAAGCTGACCTCGGCATCCGCGACCGGCTTGCCCGTCGCCAGATCAGTCACCCAGACAAGGCTCGAATAGGTGCCGATCTTGGCATGGACATGGAAGGGGGTAACCTGAGCGGAAAACGCGGTATCACCTTCGACATGGGCTGTTTCCGGTTTCAGCCGTATCTTGCCGGCGAACAATCCCGAATTGCCGTCGAACATTTTTCGGACGCCAAATATGGAGCGCACGAACTGGTCCGGCTTGCCCGCGAAAGTAATGTCATGGTTGATGCTCCGCAACTCCCTGTCAGCAAACAAGGCTTGCCCTTCGAGGTGTGCCTGCTCGATGTTGGCCGAATAAAAAGAGACATCGGAAGGAATAGCCTTTTCCAGAACTGAAGTTTGGCCGCTCCACTCCAAAGTCGGCCGATACTGATCTGTTAGAAACGAGGCCATCACATTCGCCGGGAGAGTCCGCCCAAACAGATCCTGAATGATGGGGCCCGTTATTTGATTTCCCTGGATGCCGCCTTTCAGGTTGACCGTATATTCGGTCCTGCTTTTCAGGGCCATCGGTAAAGAGATGTCGTAATGCGCTCCCTTTTGGTGATTAGTCCCACTAACAGAACCGGAATCTTCCAAGCGATCCAACGGATTCAAGGGGTTCTTTCTATAGGCCATTGGCGGGGTGATCAGATCAGGATAGACGAATTGTTTACCAAGCAGAGGGGCTGAAAAATCGAGGCTCACCGGACTGGTAACAGAACAAAGCTCTCCGACGCTGCCGACCTTATTGAAGATTGCCTTATCATCGTTGCCTGTGCAGCTAAATCCCAGGAAGACAAAAGGCGGAAAGGTTGCTCCCTTGACGACCAGGCGATCCTCAATGCCTCGCTCGGGGCCGAAAGCGGAGCGAAGCCCTGGCCGCACCCGCAGCGAAAACTCGGTATCTTCCGGGAGTTCAGTCTTCGGTTTAACGTCCCAGTTTAACCGCGCCTCTTCGGTGGAATCGGCGGAAGCCACCGGCTCATCCTTCATCTTCCTAGTGTCTTTGACCAGGAATTGCCGTTTATCCAGGGCAACAGACAGCACTCGATCCGATGATGCAAACCTAGGCGCCGGACTTACCGCCAATGGGTACGGCTTGCCATTTGCCTCGAGAAAAAGGGCATCGGCCACCGACTGTTTGGCGACCTGCTGATTGAAGCGGACATTGATGATGGGGATACCCGGTTTATCCCATCCTCGTACTGATGAAGTGCCGGACCAGTATTCAGAATGACTGTTCACAACCTTGGGCCGGGCAGTGAGGAATGTATGCTCAATCTTCTTGGCGATGGTCATGCCGTTTTCGTCCCGGATGCATGGATTGACCCGCACCCGATAACGAGTTGCCAGTGTCATCAGATCGTTTTCATCCAGGTTGCATGCAAGGGCCGAGCGATTGAGCCAGTGCCAATGACAGTTGACGGCGGGGAGGATTTCAACCGGAATCTCACTTGCCTCCCGGTCCATTCTGCCAATCGGGACCACCGGGCGGTTGAACTGCAGAATAATCTGCTGCCGTTGTTCCACATCATCACCCGAGGGCGAGATCCGAACGATTTTCAGCTCCTTGTTTTGAGCGGCCGTCCCTGAATCAAAAGGCGCGGTTTCGGATGCCTCTTGGTGGAGTTTCTTTTTTATCCCTTTGGATAAAATTTCGTTTCGCTGGTGTAACTCGTCGGTCAGGCAGGCACGCATGGCCGAAGTGTCGTCGGGCAACTTTCCCGATGACGGAACCTTGCAAGTTGTCAGTCGTGCCTTGAGCCATGCTCTTTGCTCCTGCAGTTGCCCCTGCCTTGCTTCTTCATTTTCAATCGCATTCCGCGTTGCCGTGAACAGCGCCATCATCTCTCTGTCCAAATTGGCCAGCTTCTCATCAGAACAAATGAGGTTTTCGATGGGAGAGGCCGCTTTCGTGCAGTCAAAACTCGCTTTAAGCGGAGGCTTTTCCTGAGCTGCAGGGACTTTAATGGCAGCAAAAAAACACCCAAAGAGAATGGTTGCGATGGTCATCCGGAAGGAAGTAGGCATCATGTATTTTCCTTTTTGGTGAAAAATATGAGGTGATCGTTGTTCATTTTTTTTCCACAGAGAAGCCGGCATTGATTAACCCGGATTGTACAACGCCACTTGTTTCAGTATTTCCAGCGATCATGAGTCACGGGCAATCGGTTCAGCATTTCCCGGTACACCTGCCAATTCGGCATAAATTGGTCCAGCAACGCCACGAAGCGGCTATTATGCGTGGGTTCCATGAGATGCGCCATCTCATGGACAACCAGATATTCCAGGCATTCGCGCGGCGTTGAGCAAGGCCTAGGGAAGAAGGGGGAGCAAAGAGCAGTTAACAAGAAGGATGCTCTTTCTTTCCAGAGAGTTATCAACTTTTTTCATGGTATACCAACCAGGCAACCTTGTACAGGACTTACGCCAAAAATTAGTACTACCATTCGATACAAGAAACTCGTAAATTCAAAAACAAAAAATTCAGCGAGTATGGGACGTTAGTCTCGTCTGTTTAAATTCACTCTCTGGTCGGTCAGAGGGGGGCGAGATGCCTGTTTGTGTCAGGCTACCTCTCCGATATCATTGCCAATCAAGGCGTACTGGATGCAGGGGTGCAGTTCATCCACAAGTCTTTTTTTCAAAGAGAGCTGGTAGCCCCCAAAGCCGAAATTTACCGGATTGAGCCATGGCGCCCTGGCTGGAGAGAGTGCCAAATTCTTTCTCAAAAATCGTCGCTTGATGATACCAGAGGAACACGTGTTGATACGGCATTCAAGGCGATGTTATGGATCATTTCGCTTACCGATGTGCAGCAATCCGCCAGAATTGAGACACTGTATTTCTCGGCCGACTTGGAAATCGCGGTGTGGGTCACGCAGTTTTGCGTCATCATGCCGCAGACGAACAACTTCGTCGTACCCAGTTTGGCCAAGGTCTCTTCTAAGGTCGTATGCAGGAAGCTGTCGGCGAATTCTTTGACAATTACAGGTGCCTGTAGCGCTGCAGCAAGGATGCGGGGATGAACCTCAGCACCGGTTGTGCCTGCATTGAAAAACGGCGCAATTCCCAAACTGCTGTTGGCAATATGTTGAATTATAATGACCGGAACCTTCTTGGAGGTTGCCTTTGCAATGGCAGTTTCGATATTCTGAAGTGTGACGGCAGTATTCCAAAGAGGAAATTTTCCTTCAGGAAAGTAGTCATTTTGAATATCTATAATGAGGAGCGCTGTCGAGTTTTTCATGTTTTTCACCTTGTTGAAAATTCTACTGGATAAGAGGAGAATTGATCCGCCACTACCTGCCACTTGCCGTTTTCTTTGATGAGGGTCAACATATCACGACCTCCCATCTGGATTTTTTGACCTTGCATATCAAAGGCCATATCAAAATAATAGGTCACAACCGCTGTGTCGTTATACAGCATAATCTTCGGCTCATTTTCTACCCAGGAATGTATCCTTACTGAACGGGCAAACCCGCTCCAGCCGGCAATGCAGGCCTGTCGCCCCTCGAGCCTGAGACAGTCCACCGGCGTGATCGCCACCATGGTTTCATGAAAATAGTCATTGAGCCTCTCCAGTTCCTGGGGCCTGCTACAGGTCCAGCACCTGTTCATCGCCTGCACGCACTCCCATACCTCTTGTTCTTTTTGATCCACGTTGCCTCCGTTCGTGATTATGGAGTTTCATCGATTGCCTTGGTCTATCACCGGCTATTGTACCCGTTATTTCTACCCTGAAAAGCGTCTGTATTGACAAAAAGAGGGCGATAATGGACAATAACGTATTTTCTGCCCTTACCTTGAGGAATATCTATGTATACCATCGCCTTGCTTGCCGTGCAGAATTGCATGTATTCGAGTATTACCGGGCCCTTTGATGTCTTCTCTGTCGCCTCCTTTGAGGAGCAGAGGACGACAGGGCGCATAGGCGCGCCTCTTTTCCAGCCGGTAATTGTCACACCTGCAGACAGGAAGATAACCGCCTTTAACGGCATGCCGATACGGGCCGGGGCTTTTTTTACTGATCCTACCGTCTACGACATTGTAGTTGTACCGGTAATCTTCGGGGATTTGGAGCCGATCCTTGCCGACCGGGAGACGATCGGCTGGCTGGCTCGCCAGGGACAGCATGGGGCTTGCCTCTGTTCCGTCTGCGCCGGTGCATTTTTTTTAGCCGAGACCGGTCTTTTGAAGGGCAGAAAGGCCACGACCCATTGGAACCTGGCAGATGACTTTGCCAAACGGTTCCCTGATATCCTGCTAAAACGGGAAAAGATGCTGATCGACGAGGGGGATTGCATCACCGCTGGCGGGGCCTGCGCCTATCTGGATCTTTCGTTGTACCTGATCGCCCGGTTCGGTTCGCCGGCGCTTGCCGCTTCGCTGTCCAAAATTCTTCTGATCGACCCTGCACGACGTCTGCAGTCTCCGTATCAGACATCGAATTTCAATCATAATCACGGCGACATGGGGATTCTTTCGATACAGGAATGGCTGGAGGAAAATCTTGATGGACCGATGACCATCCGGGAGCTGGCCCAAAGGGCTAGACTGGGCGAGCGAACGTTCATGCGGCGGTTTAAAAAGGCCACCGGAGATACGCCCATGGAGTATCTGCAGCACCTGCGAATTGAGGCGGCGAAGAAATTACTCGAAACAAGCAGTGAGACCATTGACGGGATCACCCGGAAATCAGGCTACGAGGATATCAGCTCATTTCGGAAACTCTTTAAAAGGTATACCGGCCTTTCGCCTTCTGCCTACCGGAAAAAGTTCTCCTGCCTCGTGTGCTAACGGTCGAGCGACAGCTCCACCAATCACAGCCATCAATATCGGCGATACAACCTCTCCGCACAAATGTTGCTCCTGGTTACCGACGGAGGAACTAAAATAACCAAGGTGCGTTCTGCTTGTGATTCTGCTCATAGGCCAGGATAGCCTCGGCGTGGAGCAGCGTTAGCCCGATTTCGTCGAGACCTGTTAAGAGACGGTTGCGGCGAAATTCTTCGATATCAAAAGAAATTATTTCGCCACCGGGAGTGGCAATGGTTTTAGTATCCAGGTCCACTGTCAGCCTGTACCCCGGCTTATTCTTTACTTCCTCGAACAGTTGATCAACCCTGGCAAGAGGGAGGATGATCGCTAGCAACCCATTGTTGAGACAATTGTTGAAGAAAATATCGGCGAAGCTTGGAGCGATCACAACCCGGATGCCGAAATCCACCATGGCCCAGACTGCGTGCTCGCGTGAGGAACCACACCCGTAATTTTCACGGGTCAGCAGAATTTCGGCATTGTGGTAACGGGCGTCGTGCAGCAGAAAATCCGGATTGATCCGACGCTGGCTATGATCCATGTAGGGTTCTCCAGGATCCAGGTAGCGCCAATCGTCAAACAGATTGGCGCCAAAACCGCTGCGATAAATGGATTTGAGATACTGTTTGGGTATGATAGCGTCCGTATCCACATTCGCACGATCGATGGGAAGCACCAAACCGCATAATTTTTCAAATGGCTGCATAATCATTCCTCGTCATTTATTTGTAAAATTTATCCATTGCCTGCGCCAAAAGGCCAGGCCCCCCCGGCTCATCCACACTTTCGCACGTCGACAAAGTGACCGGCAAGAGCCGCTGCAGCTGCCATAGCGGGGCTGACTAAATGCGTCCGGCCACCTTGGCCCTGACGCCCTTCGAAATTGCGATTGGAAGTGGACGCACAGCGCTCGCCAGGCGACAAACGATCCGCATTCATCGCCAGACACATGGAGCATCCCGGTTCGCGCCACTCGAAGCCGGCATCAAGGAAAATCTTGTCCAACCCCTCTGTTTCAGCCTGCTGTTTCACCAATCCTGAACCAGGCACCACCAAAGCCAATTTGATAGTGTCCGCTACAGTACGGCCTTGGACAACCGCCGCTGCCGCTCGCAGATCCTCGATACGTCCATTGGTGCAGGACCCGATAAAGATCTTGTCGAGCCGTATTTTCTCGAAAGGAAGGCCTGGTTCCAAGCCCATGTACTGAAGAGCCTGGCGCATCCCCTCGGCTTTAATCGCGTTTTTTTCAACTTCCGGATCGGGTACCGAAGCCGTAATGGACACCACCATTTCCGGCGATGTCCCCCAACTCACCTGGGGCTCGATCAAGGCCGCATCAATTGAGACGATCCTGTCAAACGAGGCCCCGGGATCGCTGTGCAAGGTACTCCAGGCGACAAGAGCTTTTTCCAAAGCCTCGCCCCGAGGTGAGAAAGGGCGGTTTTGCACGTAGGCGATAGTTTTTTCGTCGGCCGCGATAAGACCTGCTCTTGCCCCGGCTTCGATGGCCATATTGCAGACGGTCATGCGGCCCTCCATACTCAAATCCCGGATAACCTCTCCTGCGAATTCGATCACACAACCCGTGCCTCCGGCCGTGCCAAGGTGTCCGATGATCGCGAGAATCAGATCCTTGGCGGTAACACCAGGGCCCAGTTTGCCGTTTACTGACACCAACATGGATTTTGATTTTTTCATAACCAGGCACTGGGTGGCAAGCACATGTTCCACCTCGGAAGTACCAATCCCGAATGCCAAGGCACCGAAAGCGCCATGGGTTGAGGTGTGTGAATCGCCACAAACGACAGTCATCCCGGGCAAGGTCGCTCCTTGCTCTGGTCCGATGACGTGGACCACGCCCTGCCGTATATCGTTTATCTTGAATTCGGTGATACCGAAAGCATCGCAGTTGTCTTCCAGGGTCTGCAATTGCAGTCGCGATGCTGGATCGGCAACGGGTCCGCCACGATCGGTGGTGGGGACATTATGATCCGCCACCGCCAGGACGGTTTCAGGCCGCCAGGGCCTACGACCCGCCAGGCGCAAGCCTTCAAAAGCCTGCGGCGAAGTGACTTCATGGACCAGATGCCGGTCGATATAGATCAGGCAGGTGCCGTCTTCGTTCTCGCGCACCATATGCGCGTCCCATAGTTTGTCGTACAGATTCTTTTTCATTGGAATATATCCTCCTTGTTAGAAAACAACATAGACGCCTGAATGAAATAACTCAAATTCATTGTTTTCATAACTTCCATTCCAATATAGAATAGTTAAATGGACACCAATACTTTGCACGCCTTTCTCGCCGTGGCGGATACCGGTTCGTTCTCACTGGCAGCGGAAACGCTGTTCCTCACCCAGCCGGCTGTCAGTAAACGGATAGCCGCCCTGGAGGAGGACCTGACTACTAAGTTATTTGAAAGGCTTGGTAAACGGGTGTTGTTGACTGAGGCGGGTCGCACACTCCTGCCTAAGGCTCGCCATATTCTCCACGAAATGGCCGATGGCCGACGTCTGATCGCCAACCTTTCAACAGAGATCAGCGGCGTCTTGCAACTGGCAACCAGTCACCATATTGGTTTGCACCGGCTCCCGAACATCTTGCGCGACTACAGTCGCTGTTATCCTCAGGTGGAATTCGATCTCCGTTTCATTGACTCGGAAATCGGTTGTGAAGCTGTGGCTGCAGGCGATATGGAGTTGGCCGTAGTAACCCTTCCTCAGGTTCCCATGGCCAAACTGGTCCTGCGGAAGGTATGGGACGATCCTCTCATGATTATGTCGAGCAAAAATCACCCTCTCGCCCGTAGCAAACCAGATGTTGCAGCTTTGGAGGGGTATCCGGTGATTTTACCTGAGTCGGGCACCGTCACGAGACGCTTGATTGAACGACCGTTCGAGGCCCTGGGGCTCAATTTAAAAATTGGCGTGGAAACCAATTACCTCGAAACAATACGCATGCTGGTGACGATCGGTTTGGGCTGGAGTGTGTTACCGTTGACCATGTTGAACACAGAGTTGGTTTGTCTCGAATTGCCTGGTGTGGAGTTTCACCGCGAGCTGGGTATTGTTACTCACAAAAAGCGTAGCCTTTCACGGGCATCTCAGGCTTTTTGCGATATGCTGTTAGCCGCTTAATTCAAATTGATCCGGAACAGCTGACAGCTGACGGCGAGACCGTTTTTGATCTCGCCGCTTCCATTTCCTGCCGCAGCGATAGACTTTACCAAATATTCAAATCAGAAGATGACCCGTGAAATCAAATAAGCCACCACAGTGGAGGTACCAACCCCGATTAAACCTGGGACCATGAAGCTGTGGTTGAGCAGATACTTGCCGATCCGGGTCGTGCCGGTGCGGTCGAAATTGATGGCGGCCAGGTCGCTGGGATAGAAGGCGAAAAAGAAGTACGCATAACTGGCCGGTACAAGTCCGAGCAGCAGTGGGATCGGCAGCCCCAAGGCATGCCCCAGCGGCAGGGTGATGGCGAGGGTCGCGGCCTGGCTTTTGACAAAGGCGGAAATGCAGAAGGTGGCGATGGCAAAGCTCCAGGGGGCTATTTTGACCATAATGCCGATGTTGTCGATCAAGAATTTTTTGTTGGCCACGATGAAGGTATCGCTCATCCAGGCGATACCGAAGATCGAAACCACGGCGATCATACCGGCGATAAAGACGCTGGAATGGGCGATTTCCTTGGCCTTGACGTCGGCGGCGAACATAATAAACGCCCCGTAGGCCAGCATGACGAACTGGACGACCGTGGTCATCGGTATCGGTTTCTTCTCTGCACCCAGAGGCAGGAAATCAGGGAAAACGGCAAAGAGAATGATGGTGCCTACACCGGAGAAAAAAAGGGCAACGGAGCATTTCGCGGTGGTGGATATCTTTTTATCCAGAGTGGTGACATCGGCAGCCAGGGATGCTCTGAAGTCCGGGTCTTTGAGACGCTCCTGAATCTCCGGATCTTTGTCGAGGTCAAGCCCGCGATTGAAACTCCAGGCCGCTGCGGCCAAGACGCCCATCACTCCGGCAGGCATGGTGACCATGAGGATATCGATGAGCGTCACCGGACTTCCGACCTTGGCGGCAAAACCGAGGAAAAAGGTAACGGCTGCAGCGACGGGGCTTGCGGTTATGCCCATCTGCGAAGCGACACTGGAAATCGCCATGGGACGTTCGGGACGGATGCCGGTTTTGATCGCCACATCGGCGATAACCGGCAGCAGCGCGTACACGGCATGACCGGTACCGCAGCAGACGGTGAGAAAAAAGGTGCTCAAGGGCGCCAGGAAGGTGACATACTTGGGATGGGCTCGTAGCAGCCGTTCCGTGAGTTGGACCAGATAATCGAGGCCACCGGCGACCTGAAGCGTTGCTGCGGCAGTGACGACCGCCAGGATGATCAGCATGACCGCGATGGGCGGATCGGCTGGTGCACAGCGGAAGCCGAGCGTCAGCACGGTGACGCCGAGACCACCGATAAGCCCGAGGGCTACGCCGCCCCTGCGGATGCCGATCAGAACGGCTCCAAGGACCAACACGAATTGAATCCAGAACATGGCCATGGGACACCTCCTTTGTATGAAATAGATTAAGGGTAGATCACCCTGTTGCGTCTATTTCATGGGGAGCAGGAACAGTGCCAGTCCGATATATCTTTTAACTAATTAAAATTGCATAAAAAGATTAGAAAACCCCTGCAAGGGCTTACCGCGAACCGTGATAACCGCTGGTTATGGCCGGGATGGGATTTAAGGAAAAAGATGAATATTATCGGGCAACAAAGAGCAGGTATAACCGGAAATTATATATAACCTGCGGTTATGGGAGTTCAGCCGTGCAACTGCTTAAGACGTTTGCTCAGGGCGGGTTGGGATATACCAAGCAGGCGGGCGGCAATGGTCTGGCTCCCTCCAGCCCGATCCATCGCTTCCCTAACAAGCAAGCCTGCCGCTTCCCCGAATGTGGGCAATTCGGCGAACCCGGAAAATGGATTTGAGCGAGCAGCGGATGCCGGAACCAGTGGCCGCCGCCCTTGGGACTGTTCCAGTATTCGGATAAAGGAATCCATGGAGAGCATCCGGTCGCGATGCAGGCTGACGGCATCATAGACCATGGCCTTCAATTCGCGCACATTGCCCGGAAAATCGTAGGTGGCGAGGAGTTGTGCCAGTTCTCGGGGAGGGGTTGGTTTCTTCTTGCCGAGCGCCTTGGCCGCCTCTTCCAAGAAATGGTCAAGGAGGAGAGAGATGTCCCCTTTTCTCTCCCTGAGCGGCGGCAGATGAACCTGGTGGGTACGAAGCCGGTAATAGAGATCCCGCCGGAACCTGCCTTCCGCCTCCATGACGCCCAGATCCTGATGGGTGGCCACAATGATCCGCGCCTTGAGCCGTTTGGGCAGGTCGCTGCCCAGCGGATAGTATTCCCCTTCCTGGAGCAGCCTGAGCAACTTCACCTGTGAGGCGATGCCGAGGTCGCCGATTTCGTCGAGGAACAAAGTGCCGCCCGCGGCTTCCTCCACCATGCCATGCCGAACCTGCTCGGCGCCGGTAAAGGCGCCCCGGGTATGGCCAAACAGGGTGTCGGCAAAAACGGTGTCGTCCAACCCAGCCACATTGACGGTGACCAGTCGACCCTGACAGCCGTTGAGCCGATGGGCGGCTCGTGCGATATGTTCCTTGCCGACGCCGCTTTCACCGGTGATCAGCAGCGGTTGCGGACTTCCAGCAACTGCTTCCACATAGGAAAAAACGGCCAACATGGCCCGGTCGCCGGTGACAATATCGGCAAAGACCTCGGGATTGCGCAACGTTCCGGAAACAAAGCGGTTCGACATCTCCTGGTAGTCACGCTGCATTTCCAGCATCCGGACCGCCCGCACGATCCCGCCCACAATCCGGTCCTCCTCATCGGTCTTGATGCAGTAATCAAAGGCGCCGAGCTTCATGCAGCGGACCGCTGTCTCCAACTGGTTCAGGCCGCTGACGACGATGGTAATGATCTCAGGATGGCACTCACCGATTCGGGCGAGGAGCTCTTCCCCGGACAAAAACGGCATGGTGAGGTCAAGAATAACGACCCCGATATCATTGCGGTCAAGAAGGGGCATCACCTCCCGGCTGTCCTGACAGGTAAAGAGGTGATCGAAGCCAGCAATACTCCGCAGGGTCAAGCTGAGGGACTTGAGCCAGGCAGGTTCATCGTCAACCAAAAGAATCCCGAAGACGGGAGACCTGTTTTCGTTCATACGTTCCTCTCCTCACCAGTGATCGGCAGGATAAGGGTGACGGTGGTTCCGGCACCGAGTGTCGAATCAAACGACAGCTTGCCGCCGTGCTCCTTGACGATACCGGCGGAGACCGACAGGCCGAGGCCGGTGCCGCCGCTTTCTCTTTTGGTGGTGAAAAATGGATCGGTGAGGCGGCTCAAGTGCTCCGGAGCAATCCCGACCCCTTCATCCCGTACCCGGAGGATAGCGGCCTTCAGAGTTGCATTAGAACCTGTGGTAACCGTGATGCCGCGATCCGGAGCAGACAGGGCCTGGCAGGCATTGAGAATGAGATTGACGACGACCTGTTCAATGCGCTGGGCGTTGCCCCGAACAATCAAGGGTTCCTCGCTCAAATCGCTGTGGAACTGATGCGTTGCTTTACGGATGGTCGGATCCACTAGCCGCAGCGCCATGCGCGTGACGTTGTTCAGGTCGATGAACGTCTGGTCGCCAGCATCGTCTCGCCGGGCAAAATCTTTGAGATCATTGACGATCCGCTTGATCCGTTTAGCCCCTTCCTGCATCTCCTCAAGTAAGCGAGGCACCTCTTCCTTCATCTCCGAATAGGGAATTCCGGCGATGGCGAAATCCCCCTGCAGGGCATAATACTGCTCCAGGATGCGGGCCGTGTCGACCTGCGCCCGCTTCAAAATCGGAATATCCAGGAGGATCAATCCGGTGGGATTATTGATCTCATGGGCGACCCCCGAGACCAGCACCCCCAATGCTGCCATCTTGTCTGCTTGAACCAGTTGTTGTTGGTTGAGACGCAATTCCTCCTCGGCATGTTTGCGCTCGGCTATCTCTCTGGTCAGATCAGCGGTACGCAGGGCCACCTGCCGGTGCAGCATACGCGACCAGAGGGCGAATCCCCCCAAAAGCAGCAGCAGGGGAATAACAACCATCGCCGCATACTTGATCACGATTTGCCAGTGGAGGCCTTGCGGGTCGAGTACCCCCAGCCACTTGTTGTAGATGGTATCGTACTGCCCGGTTTTTCTGAGGATGGCCAGGCCCTCATTAAATCGGGAGAGGAGTTCCTCGTTGCCCTTGGCCACGGCATAACAGTAGCGATGGGTTGCCACGTTGCGAAGAGTCGGTACCAGGTTGCTGAGCTTGAGTTCCCGGACGAGATACATCCCCGGCACGATGGCCACAATAGCATAATCGGTCGAACCCGCAGAGAGTAGACGGAGGGCGTCTGCAGGCGTATCAGTAAGGATCAGTTGGTCGGTGAAGTTCTGCCGGGAGAGGTAATCGTGCATGATACCGTCTCGGTGCACCGCAATCTTGCCCCCTTTCAATTCCTCCAGTGATTTGACCGGCTGGGAATCCTGGCGAATAAAAACGGCATGGTTGACGATGGTGTGGGCCAGAGAAAAATCCACCTCGCGACTGCGTTCCTCAGACCATGACATCCCTTGCAGCACATCGACGCCACCCTTTTCAAGGGCATTGCGCATCTCAGACCAGCCCCCTAGTGCCCCGTGCGGTTAATAGAGTCTTTTAATATATTTTGTGTTATAGTGCCGCATGGCACGCATACATGAGAAATTTACGATAACTGACGAACAGCGCCAAGACCTTGAGTCGCTGTTGCGATC